>Ga0187784_10005269_pt1 | contig 10465 bp, 9 predicted proteins | sample 1015_SJ02_MP15_2_FD_132964 | JGI IMG/M metagenome (GOLD analysis project Ga0187784, IMG submission 132964) | Tropical peat soil microbial communities from peatlands in Department of Meta, Colombia - 1015_SJ02_MP15_20_MG | ecosystem: Environmental > Terrestrial > Soil > Wetlands > Peat | place... | reverse complement strand
TCTTCCGTTTCAGTTAGGGCACTCCGCCGCGACGCCGCGACGGCTTGTGGAACAACTCCGATCCTGTGTGTGAGTCGCAGCTTCAGCCGCGACATAAAGACTTGGCACTCATTTGGGCTTTAGCCCCTGAGGAATTGGGCCGGAGTCTTGCAGCTTGCCTATGTGTCCAGATGATGAACTTCCGGCAAACTCCGCAACTGCGCGGCGGCCGCTTCCGGCGTGATGTCCCGTTGCGGCATGGCCAGCAGTTCGTAGCCGACCATGAATTTCTTGACCGTAGCGGACCGCAACAGCGGAGGGTAAAAATGCGCGTGCAAATGAAAGCCCGGATACGCCGCGGCATCTGTCGGGCGCTGGTGAAATCCCATGGTGTACGGAAACGACGTCTTGAACAGGTTGTCGTAGCGTACGGTCAATCGCTGCAGGATATCAGCTAGGTCCCGCCGCTCGGCGATCGAGAGTTCCAGCAGAGAGGGCACCTGCCGTCGGCTGATGAGCAGGCACTCATAAGGCCACACCGCCCAGAACGGCACAACTACCACGAACTTTTCGTTGGCGCAGACGACTCGCTCTCCCTTTTCGAGCTCCAGCCGCAAATAGTCTTCCAGCAGGCTGCGGTGGTGTTTTGCAAAATACGCTTCCTGCGAGGCTGCTTCCCGCGCCAGTTCGTCCGGCACATTCTCATTGGCCCAGATCTGTCCGTGCGGGTGAGGGTTGCTGCAACCCATCATCGCGCCGCGGTTTTCGAAAATCTGCACCGCGCGAAACTTGGGATCGTTGCCGAGTGTCGCAAACTCGTCACACCAGGTATCCACCACGGCCTGGATGTCCGGAACTTCCATGCGTGCCAGCGTCAGATCATGTCGCGGCGAAAAACAGACCACGCGGCACCGCCCGGATTCGCTGCGCGCCAGCAGTAATTCCCTTTCGTGAAACTCTCCCGGCGGCGTCTCCGGTTTCAAAGCGGCAAAGTCGTTGTCAAAAACAAAAGTGCCTGTGTACGCCGGATTCCTTTTTCCGCCGGCGCGCGCATTTCCAGGACACAAGTAACAATGCGGATCATAGGCAACGCTGGTTTCCCTAGTCGTGGCTTCGATTTGCCCTTGCCACGGCCGCTCCATTCGATGCGGTGAAACCAGCACCCAATTCCGCGTCAGCGGATTAAAACGCTCATGCGGATGCGCGCCAATTTCAAATGTGCTCATTGCGATATCACACGCGCTCTTGGCTGTACCCCTCTGGAAAATTCCTGTGCCACTCCCAGGCACTCTTCAGAATGTCCCCAAGCTTCGGGAATCTCGGCTGCCAGCGCAATTCGCGCCGAATCTTTTCCGAACTGGCGATCAAGACCGCCGGATCTCCCGCCCGTCGCGGCGACTCCACCACCGCGATTGGCCGTCCGGTAACACGTCGCGCTTCGTCGATCACTTCGCGGACGCTAAATCCCTGCCCGTTGCCCAGGTTATAGATCAACCTCCCCGAGCGCTCGAGCGCACCCAGAGCCAGGAGATGCGCTTCTGCAAGGTCGCTCACATGAATGTAATCGCGCACACACGTGCCGTCCGGCGTCGGATATTCGGTGCCGAAAATTTCGATATGCTTCTGGCGTCCCAGGGCCACGCTTAAGATTCGCGGGATGAGATGCGTTTCTGGTTGATGAGCTTCGCCGCGGTCTGGAGCCGCCGCTCCCGCGGCATTGAAGTAACGCAGGCTGGCATAGCGCAACCCATGAATGCGATGGAACCACTGCAGCATCCGCTCCACCAGTAGCTTGGATTCTCCGTAAACGTTGGTTGGCTCCAGCGCGTCATCTTCCTCAATCGGCGTGCGCGCCGGGTTGCCGTACAACGCCGCGGTCGACGAAAACACCAGCCGATTCACCTTCGACTTCAGCATCGTCTCCAATAACGTCAGGGTGTTTGCGGTATTGTTTTGAAAAAAAGCTTCCGGGGTTTTCATCGATTCCCCGGCTTCGATAAATGCCGCAAAATGCAGCACGGCTTCGAACCCGTGCACCCGAAAGAGCTCCATCACCTTTTCGCGGTCCGCTAGTTCGCCGACAATCAGCTCGGCTCCCTTCGGCACTGCGGCGCGATGTCCCCGGCACAGGTTGTCGAAAACGGTGACCTGATGCCCGGCCTTCAGCAATTGCTCCGCCACCACGCTCCCGATGTATCCAGCCCCGCCGGTGACCAGAACTCTCATCGCCCTCTTTTCCTTGATTCCTCGCGTACTTGCGCTGCTGCAAAATCTCGACCTTCTACGCGACGCGCCTTACTCCATCGCTGGCCGTGCAAACGTAAATTTCTAGGCGCTTGCCCGTAGCGCGCTCGTAACCCTCGGCCACGTAGGCCCGGAATGCGTCAACATGCTCGCTCTTCACCAGATTGATGGTGCAACCTCCAAACCCGCCTCCGGTCATACGCGCACCGTACACACCGTTCACCTGCCCGGCAAGCTCCACCATGATGTCCAGTTCCCGGCAGCTTACTTGAAAATCGTCGCGCAAGCTCGCATGCGATTCTTGCATCAATCGTCCGAAGCGTTTCAGGTCATGGCCGGCCAGCGCCTCGCCTGCCTCGATCGTTCGCGCGTTCTCCCCAATGACATGCCGGCAGCGCTTGCGAACTGCTTCCGGCAGCCCCGTCTCGTATTTCCGGAAGTCCGCCAGGGATACGTCGCGCAACGCTTTGACTCCAGGTTTCTTTTCCGCAAAAAATCGCGCGCCTTCCTCACACTCTCTGCGCCGCTGATTGTATTCTCCACCGGCCAGAGCATGCCGCACCATCGTGTTGCAGATTACCAGCCGGACCGCTTCGGGAAGAGGTTGCTGCTGATATTCGAGCGAGCGGCAATCCAAGAGCAAGGCATGGTCCTTTTTTCCATGAACGGAAATAAACTGGTCCATAATCCCACAACGCGCGCCGACAAGTTCATTCTCTGCCCGTTGGCAAAGGCGAGCCATTTCCGTGCCATTCATTGCGGAGGAAGCTAGCTCCAAAAACGCTTTGCAAACCGCCACTTCCAGCGACGCCGAAGAACTCAGGCCAGCTCCTTGAGGCACGTCCCCGGAAATCCAAAGGTCCGCTCCCCGAAGCGGGATTCCCTTCTTCAGCAGTTGCTGCGCAACCCCAAGCACATAATCGCTCCAGTGATGTCGCGCTTTCGGCGGCAACTCTGCGACGCGGAATTCCACATCTTCGGCATAGTTCTCCGAATGTAAAACGAGAGATTCGTCTTTCCGCGGCGCGATGGCCACGCTGGTGTGAAACTGAATCGCCGCCGGCATCACAAAGCCGTCGTTGTAGTCCGTGTGTTCCCCGATGAGGTTCACTCGGCCCGGCGCTTGCACGATCTGGGGCCGCGCTCCAACTTTCTGCGTAAATTTTTCGGCGAGAGCGAAAATCTCTGCGTTGTTTTCGATGAGCACCAGTCTGCTTCCAGGATTCGACAACCAGTATAGCTGTTCCGGTGCGATTCTGTTTGGGGGAGCGATCAAACGTCCGGGTATAAAGGAATGTATTCCTCTAGACGCCGTTCCCTTCTCTCACTAAGATTATCAGCGATCAGAAACGGACCCGGAACTCGAGTGAACAAGCCAAAAATACTCCTCGCCGATGATCACACTTTGGTAGCGGAAGCCTTCAAGCGCCTCCTGGAACCCGAATTCGATGTGGTGGGCACGGTCGCAGACGGCCGTGCCTTGCTGCGCACAGCTCCGGAATTGCAACCCGACGTGGTCCTCGTGGACCTGAGCATGCCGTTGCTCAATGGCCTCGATGCGGGCAAGCAGCTGAAACAGCTTTCGCCGGGCATCAAGATCATTGTCGTGACCATGAACGAAGATCCCGACATCGCCGCGGATACCATGGATAAGTGGGCTTCCGGCTACCTTCTGAAGAAGTCGGCAGGCAGTGAATTGCTCAAGGCTGTCCGCGACGTTTTGCGCGGCGGGCGTTACGTCACACCCGCTCTCAACTCTCCGGCGGTGCCCCGCACGCCGGGCGATTCCCGAAGCGACTCCACGCGGGCGCTCACGCCTCGCCAGCGCGAAGTCCTGCAACTTCTTGCCGAAGGCCACACCATGAAAGAAGCAGCAGCAATCTTGGACGTGGCTACGCGCACGGTCGCGTTTCACAAATACCGCATCATGCAGGAATTTGGATTGCAGAATAATTCGGAGCTGTTGCGCTTCGCCATGAAGCACGGCCTGGTCCACCAAACTTAGAATTCAATCCAAGACACGCGCCGCAATGGTGCTCGGCTTTTAATCGGCGCTGGCGTGCTTTGCCAGAGGCTCCAGCGCCATCTCGGTGAGAATTTCGGTTCCTTCGCCCGCGCGCGAACTCACCTGCAGCTTCCCCGAGGCCATGCGCAACCTCTCTCGCATGCTGGCCAGGCCCGCGCCTGCTTGATAGTGGTTGACGTCAAATCCGCATCCGTTGTCCTTGACCCTCATCCGCAAGATATTCCCCGTTGAAAGCACTTCCACTTGCACCGCCGTGGAGCCGCTGTGTTTTGCCGCGTTTTGCAAGGCCTCTTGCGCCACCCGGTATAAACAAAGCGCTCGCTCTTCGCCGAGCTCCCCGGCAATCGCTTCCACTTGCAGCTTCACGTCTATACCATGCTGCCGGGACACTTGGGAGCACAACTCCCCCAACGCAGCGGCCAATCCCAGGTGCTTTAACTTCGTGGAGTGCAACTGATGCGACAATCCGTGAATATCCGTGGCCAATTGATTGGCTTCATCGAGCGTGGCCGCCAATTCCTCTCGTAGGAACCACAATTCCCGCGGAAGCTCTTGCTGCAAGCGGTCCAGCGTAATCACCAGAAGAGAAAGCCGCTGCCCGATGTCGTCGTGCAGTTCCCGCGAGAGCCGCTGGCGCTCCTCTTCCTGCGCCCGAATCAAGCGCTCGGTCAGCTCGAGCAGTTCCGATTTCGCCTGTTTCAGGACGGTGATGTCTACGTTGACTCCGCGCAAACGCTTCGGTTTTCCTTCGTCATCCCGATAGACCTGCCCACGGAACAACAACCAGCGTTCGCTGCCGTCCGGCTCGTGATAGCGCCATTCGGTCACGATGTTGTCGCTCCCGTCACGATTTTCAAGCAGCGCCACCGCGCGCGTATACAGGTCTTTTCGATCCTCTTCCGGCACGCGCTCCAGAAATTTCTCCCAAGGCAACTCAAGCTCGACGGGACCTTTTCCTATCAACGAATTGTCTTTCTGCGACCAGCGCACTTTTCCGCTTTGGACGTCCAATTCCCAAAGCGCGGCCGTGGCGGCCTCCAGCGCCATCTCCAGCCATTGTTGGTTGTCCCGGAGCTCCTCTTCCGCGCGCCGGCGGCTCAGCGCATTTCCAAACAGATTCCCGATCGTTCGGAGTCGTGCGATCAAAGCTGGTGTCCATCCCCTGCTTTCTTCACAACCGGCCAACGCCAATATGCGCAGCCTCTTGCCCTCCGTCCCGAACCCCAGCGCCAACAGAGAACCTATGTGATGCTGCTCGAAGTACAGCCGGTCCGTCGCAGCTTCCGCAGGCATATCTTGCAGTTCGCAAAGCGCCACTTCCGGGAGTTTGCTGAGTTGTGCGATCAGCCAGGGCGTGTTCTCTCCGAGCTGGAAGCCCGGCCGGTTACCCTGATTCGCCACTCCAACTGCCAGGCTCCGTCGCACCTTGCCGGTCGCGAGTTCCACTGTGCACCACAACGCCCAATCCACATCCTTCGCCGCACGCACCGCCTCCAGGGCGCGGCGCATTTCGCCTTCGACCTTTTCTGACGGACAATCCGCTAGCCGGTCAGAGCACTCAAGAATCACGCGTTCCATCGCAAACCGGCGTTCCACCATGCGCCTTGCGCGATTCGTTCGCCGGATCTGCACCAGCAATAGCCCGACCAGCGTTGTTTCCAGCGCGATGAAGGCCAGGGCTAGCAACAAATTGACCTTGCCTTTTTCAAAAAGCCCAGACTCGATAGATTGCGCATACACAGCCGCCAAGTGAACGGCAGCGCCTGACGACCTCACAAAAGCATTTCTGCTTTGCCGAAAGATTTCGTCGGTGCTTGCTCCGGGACATCGCGGCGTTGCAGCCGCAACACTGAGGACAACTAGAGAAACCACCAGAAAGGCTAGGCGCCACGAGGTGCGTGGGCACACGTGCGACGTCTTCGAGTTGGCTTTGTATGAGGACACTGCGTTCGCCTGGTGGTATACCCAACCCGATGCAAAAGGTAGGCGTAATGGTAGGAGATACCGGGCGGCAGTGCAAACGAAAATATCGCTGACGGATATCGGATATCAGATATCCGATGTCAGATATCTGACATCAATATAGACCAGCCGCGACCTTTACTTGGATAGTGTCTGCTGCGCGCTGGTACTGCGCCAGAACTGCTGCCCGGTCTCCGGCAGCGTGTACACCGGGTCGTAATACTCGTAGCGCCGCGTCAGCGCGCTTCCATCCTCCGCCTCGATGCCGGTGCGGTAGTTCTTCGTCCAGTAGGAAATGCCAAGCTGCCGGTCGTACTCCTTCACTTGATGCACCCAGCGCTTGCCGACAAACGGCACGTCACACACCAGGCGCGGCGTGGCAAACCCTGGCAGGTAGCCCATGATGTCGTGCTGCAGTTGCTGTGCCTCATGAATCGCCAGCCGCCAGTGTTCGGCGTTAGGGATCATGTCGCACTGATAGAAGTAGTACGGCATGATTTTGCCGTAATCCAACAGCATGAAGCACAAATCCAGGATTTCTTTCTGCGTATTGTTTACGCCGCGCAGCAACACACCCTGGTTGCGCACATCGCGATAACCCATGTCCAGCAACGCTTGCACCGCCTTGCGCACCAGGGGCGTGACTTGCCGCGCGTTGTTTACGTGCGTGTGCACGGCAATATCGATTCCGCGCTCCCGCGCCTTCGTCGCCATACGCTCCAGCCCTGCCAGAACGTCGCTTTGCAGGAAGTGCTGCGGGATGGCGATGAGCCCCTTCGTCGCCAGGCGAATATCCTTAATATTGGGAAGGTCCATCAGCTTCGAGCAGAAATCCTCCAACGTGCCAATCGGTGTGTTCGCAATATCGCCCCCGCTGACCACCACATCGCGCACCGACGGGGTGACGCGCAGGTACTCCAGCATCTGCTGGTAGCGCTCCTTTTGAGGAAGCGCGAACTTCAGCTTCACGACTTGCGGTACATCATTCCCCACAAGATCCATGCGCGTGCAGTGCCCACAGTATTGCGGACACGTGGAGAGCAGTTCCGCCAGCACTTTTGTGGGATAGCGGTGCGTCAGCCCTTCTACCGCCCACATGTCCGCTTCATGCAGCGAATCGCGGCTGGCTTTGGGATGGCTCGGCCATTCCGGATGGCGGTCGTCAAATGCCGGCAGCATGTAGCGCCGCACCGGATCGTTCCACAGATCCTTTTCGTCCATGGTGTTGAGCATGTGCGGAGGAATCAGGATGGACATGGTGGCGCGTTCCTGAATATCGCGCTCCATGCTGGCAAGCAGCGACTCCGGAATCAGCGCGCCAAATACCGCTGTAAGCTCTTTGAGATTCTTGACCGTATGCCGCCGCTGCCATAACGCCGTTTCCCATTCTTCCTTCGTGACGTTTTTGTAGCCCGGCAAACGCCGCCAGTCCGGCTCAACAAATTCGCGTTTCAGTGGATAGGTGAAAGGCTGCTCTCCCGCATGCACCTTCCCGGCGGGTTTCCAGGTTGGCCGCTCGGCCTTGGTTCGGGCCGCCACCTCGTTTACTGCAGGCGCAATGGTTTTCGATTCACGCATACGCTCAATCCTGTCTTAGGGGGACGTACGTGCACAACGGTGTGTGTACAATTGAGAATAGCCTACGACAAGCAATCGCACCACCCCCGTCGCTCCAAAAGAGCATCCACTTTGGCCTGATTCAAGCGATCATTTCTGTTCTGGACACTTCGCGCGGCTGGTCCAACAAAACATCCACTTTCTTCAGGAAGTGCTCCGTATGCGGGAACTCGGCGTGTTTCTTAAACGCGGCTGCGTCCACCCATCGCGAATGGATATAAAACAGCCGCGGATCGCGCATCGACCGGAACAAATGAAAGTCCAGGCAGCCCGGCTCTTCCCGCGACGGCGTCATAACTTCGCGAAGCGCCTCTTCCACGGCATCTTCCTCGCCCTCTCTCGCATGCAACTTCACGAACACGTATTGCTCCACAATGGCTCCCGAGCCGCTCGCCTCAAGCGGCTATCCACAATCGTTGTGTCACGCCCAGAACAGATGCGGTTTGAGCGTTGGCCCGTCATGGTGACCTGAGAGGTTTTTCTCCAGGCCCTCGCGCGAAGGCTGCAACTCCTTCCGAAGGCGCTCCATGTCCGAGTCCCCGAAAGCCGTGAAGTTCCGGGCCACCTCCAGGTTGTGTGCCAGCATCTCTTTGCGCGGCATGCCGATAACCGCGGCACTCACCGGCAGGCTCAGCGAATATCGCAGCAGAGAGTCGATGTCTCCCTTGCCCGGGCTCGTGCCGAGCAGGTACTCCTGGCCGGTGACCTTCATGGCGATGACGCCCAGATTTTTGCTCCGAGCAGCAGGCAGAGCAAGTTCCTCAAACCGGCCATTCTGTGAAGCGTTCAGCGCCATCTGCACGCAGTCCAGGTCGTGGCGCTGGATAGCCTGGGCCAAGACTTCCCCGCTCGTATGGCTGGTCATGCCGATGGCGCGCGCCATCTTCTGCTCACGAGCTTCGAGAATCCCTTCAACGCACCGTCCGGCGCTTCGATTTTCGCCAGATCCTCGGCCCGGCCGAGGCTATGAATATGCAAAAGGTCCACATGATCGGTCTGCAGGCGTTTGAGGCTGCCTTCCAGACGGCGCATAAAATCGTCGCGCGTCCGGTCAGGAATTTTGGTTGCCAACCAGACGTCTTTGCGGCGCGTAGCCATCACCTTACCGACGCGCGTCTCGCTCTTGCCGTCGCCGTAGGCATACGCAGTGTCGAGGTAAGTGATGCCGTTATCGATCGCGTGGTTAAGAATCGCGAGCGCTTCCGCTTCGTCTTCATACATCAGGAAACGGCTGCCGCAGCCGAAAGCCAGAATAGACACCTTCGCGCCCGTCCGCCCGAGCGTGCGCGTTGGCATGGCCTTGCCCTCTGTAGCCCGCGCTTCCGCCAATTCGCCGAACAGCGAGTAGCCAACGCCAGCGGCAGTTCCGAGTCCCACTTGTTCCAGAAATTCTCTGCGCGAGAAGTCCTTAACCATAGCGAACCCCCAGGCGACCGTATCCCGCCTTTCTATTCTGTTCAGCCATGCATGTCAAAGGAAAACGGGGCGTTCCCGCGGAAAATCCGTACGCCGTCACAGACTCCCGAAAGCGACAGTTCTAGATTAGAGGCACTTCCGAATCGAGGTGACCCATGAAACGCAAAGCTCCTTTCCTTGTTGGTCTCGTCCTGGCCACAATCTGCTTCTCCCCCATTTCCGCAGCCCAGGCACTGAGGACCCTCCAACTCCCGCCGCCGCAGACCGATGGTGGGCGTCCTCTCATGCAAGTGCTCAAGGAGCGCAAATCAACCCGAGAGTTCGGACCGGGCACTCTCTCGCCACAGACGCTCTCCAACCTGCTCTGGGCGGCTTTCGGAATTAATCGCCCGGATGGACGTCGCACTGCACCCTCCGCGATGAACTGGCAGGAGGTAAGCATCTACGTAGCGACTCCCGAGGGAGTCTACGTTTACGACGCCAAGGCCAACGCGCTGACTGCAGTCCTGGCGGGGGATTTCCGCGCCGCTACCGGCACGCAACCCTTCGTGAAAGACGCGGCGGTTAACCTTATTTATATCTCGGACCTCTCCACGGCCAGCGATGCCGCCGAAGCAGAGATGTACACCGCCGCGGACGTAGGATTTATTGCGCAGAACGTTTACCTCTACTGCGCGTCGGAAGGCCTTGTCACCGTAGTGCGCGCCACCATCGATAGGCCGGCGCTGGCCAAAACGCTAAACTTGCGGCCGCAACAAAAAATCATCCTGGCGCAGTCGGTCGGTTACCCAAAGAAATAGCGCGACTCGCAACCTCTGCTCCCTAATCGCGCTGCGACAACCGTCACGCGGACGCCCTGGCGAGAATGGTATCCTCGTGAGGAACAGGAGTGCAGCCGTGAACCTGCCGGAATGGCCAAGCATCATCAGCATGTCCGTCGTGCCCGTGGTGATTATCTCCGCCTGCGGATTGCTGTCGCTGGCTTTTTACGGGCGGCTCGCGGCAGTCGTCTCCCGGCTGCGCGGGTTTCAACGCGAAATGCTCGTGGCACAGGAAAAGCTGGCGCGCACCGGAGGCAAGGTTGAGGCGCGCTTGCTCGAACTCCTGCGCACACAAACGCAGCAGGTGACCCGCCGCGCCCGGTTGATCCGCCAGGCGCTGACATTTTTCTTGCTCGCGGTAGCGCTGTTGATCATCTGCAGCCTGACCCTGGTGGCTTCC
>Ga0187784_10005268_pt1 | contig 10465 bp, 6 predicted proteins | sample 1015_SJ02_MP15_2_FD_132964 | JGI IMG/M metagenome (GOLD analysis project Ga0187784, IMG submission 132964) | Tropical peat soil microbial communities from peatlands in Department of Meta, Colombia - 1015_SJ02_MP15_20_MG | ecosystem: Environmental > Terrestrial > Soil > Wetlands > Peat | place... | reverse complement strand
CCTGCTCACCCTCGAGTTTGAAATCGGTCCCAAACCGGCCGGCGACGAGCCTTGGGGGGACGTCGCCTTGCTGATCTCCAGTTCCTTGCCGTGACAACAGAAGCAGGTGTTACGCATGAGGCCGCGTCTGAGAGCCCGCTCCGCGCTCCCCGGGCGTCCATCGAATCTGCGTCTGTGTGTCGCGACTGCCGGCCTGGCACTGTTCGTGTTCGCGTGGCCGTGCACACCATCGGCAGCGGACGGGCCTAAGCCCGCGCCACCGGCACCCAAAGCGCCCAAACGCATCCCGCCCGCGGGAATTCCGGTCCCGGCCGACATGCGAGCCTCCCTCGAAAAGGAGCTCGACGCGCTCCACGAGGAGATCGGGGCGCTCGGACGGTATCAATCGGCTCGCGTGCAGGCACTTCTTCCCGACGTCGAGATCTTCTGGCAAGCCGTGCACAATGCGCTGGTCGACGGAGAGTTCTTCAAAGCGCAGGAAATCGACTTCGCCTTCGAGTTATTGCGCGAGGGCCGTGCCCGCGCCGCGGCACTTAAGAAAAACACGGCACCTTGGACCGAGGCGCGTGGCCTCGTCGTGCGAAGTTACCGCTCGCGGCTTGACGATTCTGTGCAGCCCTACGGGCTGGTTATCCCCGCGTCCTACACGACGGCCGGCAACGGCAAATACCGTTTGGACCTCTGGTTTCACGGGCGGGGCGAAACGCTGAGCGAGATCGCTTTCCTCCGCGACCGCGAGCACAACGTCGGCACGTTTTCACCCCCCGACACGATCGTCCTGCATCCGTACGGACGCTATTGCAACGCCAACAAGTTCGCCGGTGAGGTCGACGTCTTTGAGGCGCTCGAATCGGTCAAGGAGCGGTACCGCATCGATGACGATCGCATTGTGATCCGCGGCTTTTCGATGGGCGGGGCCTCGACCTGGCATCTCGCCGTCCACTATCCCGATCTCTGGGCAGCCGCCAATCCGGGGGCGGGATTCGCCGAAACGCCGGTTTTCGCCAACGTGTTTCATCACGAGCCGCTCACGCCCACCTGGTGGGAGGTCAAGCTCTTTCACTGGTACGACGCCACCGACTGGGCCGGTAACCTCTGGCACTGCCCGACGGTGGCTTACTCGGGCGAAATCGATCGGCAAAAACAGGCGGCCGACATTATGGCTGCCGCCATGCTGAAGGAAGGGCTCGAACTCGTGCACGTGATCGGCCCCAAGACCGAACATCGCTACCATCCGCAGGCGCGCGTCGAAGTCGATCGGCGGATTGGGCAGCTTGCCGAGCGTGGCCGAGAAACGCTGCCGGAAAGCGTCCGCTTTACGACTTACACGCTGCGTTACAACCACTGCGCGTGGATCACGGTCGACGCTCTCGATCGGCACTGGGAGCGGGCTCGCATCGAGGCTCATGCGGATGAAAACGGCCTCGTGTTCGCGAGCGACAACATCAGAGCCTTCACCGTTCGCATCCCGCCAGGGTACGCTCCGATTCGAGCCTCGGTGCAAAAGGAAATCGCGCTCCAATTCGCGCCGGCCAAGATCGACACCAACGCTCGCGAGCCACAGATTCTGAACGCGCCCACCCTGACGCGCAGCGACCGCAGCTGGGAGTTTTCCGTTCACCGGGAAGGACGGCAGTGGAAGGCCGGACCAATCGCTGGACCGGGGCTTCGCAAGCAACACGGTTTGCAGGGGCCCATCGATGACGCGTTTCTGGAACCATTCTTGTTTGTTCGGCCGACTGGCAAGTCTCGACATGCCGACGTCGAAAACTGGGTGCGCCACGAACTCGAGCGGGCGTTCGTGCGCTGGCGGCGTCAGTTCCGCGGGACACCGCGCGTAGTCGACGATCGCGATGTGAAGCCGGCCGACATTGCCTCGAAGAATCTGATCCTGTGGGGCGATGCGGCGAGCAACTCACTGATTGCGCAGATTGCCGGCAAGCTCCCCATTCGCGAGGACGCAGGGCAGATCACCGCCGGCCAACAACGCTTCGACGCCGCTCACCACGCGCCGATTCTGATTTATCCGAATCCCCTCAATCCGAGTCGCTACGTCGTGCTCAACAGCGGCTTCACATTCCGCGAGCACGCCGACATGAGCAACGCGCTGCAGATTCCCATGCTGCCGGATTGGGCAATCGTTGACATCCGCACGCCTCCCGGCGACGACTGGCCCGGCAAAGTGGTCGCGGCCGACTTTTTTGATGAAGAGTGGCAACTGGGCCCGCCGCACGCGGAATAGGCGAAGCACCGGCTGCGGCGCGATTGAATAAAATCGAAGCACCGGCCAGCTTACGCTGGCCGCTCGCCTGCGTCGGGGTCATCGACGTTGACTTGCGACCAGTCGACGCCGGCGCCATGTGCCCTGAGATCGGCGAGAATCTGCTTGGCCCGGGGCAGGTCGTCTTCCAGCACGACGACCGAGGCGCCGCCGGGTGCTTCGGCTCGGAATCCGGCCGTAAAGCCGCCGACGCACCGGGCGCGGATGCCTTCCGCCTCGAGCGCGCTGACGATCGCAGTCGCTTCGTATTCGCTCGTGACCGTCGTCAGCTTGAGCAGTTTTTCGTCGTCGAGATTCATCACGAATCCCTGGGAACTCAGACGTGCGCTTTCTTCAACGCGCGCAGCTCTCGCGGGAGTGGAAAATTGACGCTTTCCGCGCGGAAGGTCACCTCGCGGACCTCGGCCCCGAAGCGATCGACCAGGTAATCGATGCACTCCTGCACAACTTGTTCCGGAGCGCTGGCTCCCGCCGTAATCGCCACGCTTTCGCAGCCGTCAAACCACTCGGGCAGGAGCTCGTGCGGGCCGTCGATCAAGTAGGCCGGCTTGCCGCACGATTGCCCAATTTCCATGAGCCGGCGGCTGTTGGAACTGTTCTGACTCCCCAGAACGATCAACACGTCGGCTTGAGGAATCAGCTCGGCCACCGCCTGTTGGCGGTTGGTGGTCGCGTAGCAGATGTCCTCTTTTGGGGGTGAGGCGATCTGCGGGTAGCGCTCCTTAAGCCGCTCAATCACCGCATTCGCCTCGTCGATGCTCAGCGTCGTCTGTGTGAGATAGGCGAGTTTGGCGTCGGCTGGAAAGGGGAGCTCATCCACCTCCGCGGGGCTCTCGACAAGGGTGATACTCCGCGGAGCCTCGCCCATCGTGCCAATGACCTCGTCATGACCCTCGTGGCCGATAAGGATGATGTCATAGCCCTCGCGGGCGAATTTTAGCGCCTCGAGATGGACTTTTGTCACCAAAGGGCAAGTCGCGTCGATCGTTTGCAGCCGGCGGCTGCGGGCCTCGGAGCGAACTTGGGGGGAAACCCCGTGGGCGCTGTACAGCAACAGCGACCCCTCCGGGACCTCGGCCAGATCCTCGACAAAGGTGACTCCCAGGCGGGCAAAGCGGTCGACCACGTACTTGTTATGCACGATTTCGTGGTAGACGTAGATGTCCGGGCCGAACATCTTGATTGCCTCGTCGAGGCAATCGATGGCCATGTTGACGCCGGCACAAAAGCCGCGCGGATTGGCCAACAGGATTTGCATGGGCATGAAGAGAAAACTCGCGGCGACGTCGTGTTTTGGAAGAATTGTAGACGCTGGCGCGCGAGATGCCCACTGTGGGCCCGACCCCCTTAGATTTCGCTTTGGACGCCCAACGTCACTCGACGGTGACGCTTTTGGCTAAGTTGCGCGGGCGATCCACGTTACAGCCGCGAAGCATGGCGATGTGGTATGCCAGAAGCTGCAGCGGCACGACGGTCACCAGCGGCTGCAGGAACTCGTCAACGTCGGGCACGTAAATCACATCGTCGGCCAGCTCGGCAATCCGGTCGTCCCCCTCGCAGGCGATGGCGATCACCGGCCCCTTTCGGGCTTTGATCTCCTCGAGGTTGCTGATGATCTTGGGGTAAATCTGTCCTCGCGGGATGACGAACACGCTGGGCGTCTCTTCGTCGACCAGCGCGATCGGGCCGTGCTTCATCTCGGCTGCCGGGTAACCCTCGGCGTGGATGTAGCTGATTTCCTTGAGCTTGAGGGCCCCCTCGAGCGCGACCGGGAAATTGTGCAGCCGGCCGAGGTACAGGAAATTATTCGCCCCCTGATACTTCTCCGCGACTTCACGGACCGAGTCGTGGCAGCGGAGCGTTCGCTCGACCAGCTCGGGCATCCCCTTCAGCCGGTCGATCATCCGCTTGCCGGCCGGGAACGACAGGTGTCGCATTCGGCCCAGATACAGCGACAACAGAACGAGAGTTGTGACCTGGGCGGTAAAGGCCTTGGTCGAAGCGACGCCGATCTCAGGCCCCGCGTGCAGGTAGATACCGCCGTCGGCCTCGCGGGCGATCGTGGAGCCCACCACGTTGCAGATCGCCAGCGTCGGATGACCCTTGCGCTTGCACTCGCGCATGGCGGCCAGCGTGTCGGCCGTCTCGCCGCTCTGGGTGATGGCGAAGACCATCGTGGTGTCTGTCATCGGCGGATTGCGGTAACGCAGCTCGCTGGCGTACTCGACTTCCGTCGGAATCCGGGCGAATTCCTCGATCAGATATTCGCCGACCAGTCCGGCGTGCCAGCTCGTGCCGCAGGCCGTCAGAACGATGCGGTCGATGCGTCGCAATTGCTGAGGGTCGACGTTGAGGCCGCCGAACTTGGCCGTGGCTTCGTCTTCGTCGAACCGGCCGCGCATGGCGTTTTCGACCGTTTGCGGCTGCTCGAAAATCTCCTTGAGCATGTAATGCTCGTAGCCGCCGCGGTCCGCATTCCCCATCACGTGCTCGATCGTGTGAACGGCCGGAGACATCGGGCCCGAGTCGCGATGCAAGAGCTGCATCCCCTCGGGCCGCAGGACCACGATCTCGTGGTCCGACAAATAAACGACTTCTTCGGTGTAGCCGATCAGCGGCCCGGAGTCGCTGGCCAGGAAGTGCTCGTCCCGGCCGACCCCGACCACCAGCGGGCTGCCCAGTCGGGCTCCGAAGATCGTGTCGGGCAGGTCGCGAAAGAGAATCGCCAGCCCGTAGGTTCCGTTCAGGCGTGACAGGGTTTGCTCGAGAGCGGCCAGGCACTTTTGCTGGTCCACCCGGCCGCCGTCGAGACGCAGCTGCTCGTCCAAACTGTGCGCCAACAGATGGGCGATGACCTCGGTGTCGGTCCCGGTGCGGAAAACGTAGCCAAGCTCCTGCAGCTGGGTGCGGAGCGCAGCGTGATTTTCGATCACGCCATTGTGGACGAGCACAACCTCACCGTTGCCCCCGACGTGCGGGTGCGAATTGACGTCGGTGGTGGCTCCGTGCGTCGCCCAGCGGGTGTGCCCGATTCCAACGGTGCCGGGGAGCGGGTCGACTTCCAGAATCGCCGCGACCGCCTGGACGCGCCCGGCCTTCTTGCGGATGCCGATCCGCCCGTCGCGCGCGACGGCCACACCGGCGCTGTCGTAGCCCCGGTACTCGAGGCGATGCAGCCCCTCCAGAAGAATGTCCTGCGCCGATCGATAGCCGACGTATCCGACGATTCCGCACATGGGCTGGACTCCTTAGCGACCAATCTCGATGCTCGCGCTGGAAGAGGGATCTGAATTCTATCCGGCCCGACGTTCCTGTTGGAGGAGATCGTGTTGCGCCAGGTTCTGACCGGGGAGCCAGATTGGTTCGACGCCCCGCGTCTCGAACAGATGCGCCAGGTGCAAATGGCACGTGAAGAACAGCACCTGCTGATTTTGTTTGGCGAATTCCAAAAGGGTATCGACAGCGGCCTCGGTGCGCTGCTGGTCGAAGTTGACCAGCACATCGTCGAAGACCATCGGAAGCTCGATCCCCTGTTGGGCCAATTGCCGCACGGCCGCCATCCGCACGGCAAGGAAGAGCTGTTCACGCGTCCCGCCGCTGAGCTTGTCGAGGGTGGCAGTCTGGCCCCGCTCGTCGTCGATGCGCAGTTCGCGCTGCCCGAGCGGCGTCCAGATGTTGCGATAGCGCCCGCGCGTCAAGCGCTCGAGGTAGCGCGAGGCCGACGCCAGCACGGCCGGCTGACTGTTCCGCTCGAAGTTTGATCGGATGCGGTTGAGGGCCTGCCGCGCCAAAGCCAACCCCAGCCATTCCTCCGCAACTCGCTTGAGTTCATATCGCGTCTGGGAGGACTCAAACCGCAGGCGGCTCGCCTCGCAATTCGACTCGAGCGCCTTGAGCGACTGCTTGACGCTGCCCAGCTCTTCGAAAGCCGCGTGCAGGTCGCGTTCGATCTGTTCCAGCTCGACGGCGAGGGCTTCGATCCGCTCGCGATTTTCGTCCTCGTTGAATTGCACGAGATCGTCCTCGACAATCGCCAGGTCGGGCTCGGATTCGCCGGCGGCGCGCAGCTCCTCGCGGGCCCCGACCAGCAGCTCCTCGCACTCGGCACGACGTCTGACCCATTCGGCGCGGTGGAGAAACTCAGCCCTGTTGTTCGCGCCCCCTTTGGCGAACAAAGCGACGCGACGCAAGCGCAGCAGCTCGACGCGTCGGGCCGACTGCCGGCGTTTGCGACGCTGTTGCCACAATTCCCGACGAACGCGGCGCGCGTTCTCGGAGACATTCGCCAGGGATTCCAGCTCGTCGCGCCAGGCTGCGAGAACTTCCGAAGGCTGAGCCTCGTCGGTCAGGCTACGCCCCGCCTTGCGAGCGGCCTCCTGCATCCGCGCATGAAACGAGTCGAGTTGCTGCTCGAGCTGGTCGGCCTCGGCGGTTGCGGCCTTCGCTTCGCGCAGATGCTCGCGGGCGTCGGCGATCCGATGCCAGGTCGCGAGGGCCTCTGAAATCTTGACGCTTTCCGGCAGTCCGCTCTCTTTGAGCGACAGGCACCAACTCTGCCGCTCGGCACTCAATGCTCGGTGAACCGTCTGAAATTGAGAACGCAGTTCCGAAAGCCGCTTTCGCCGACCTTGGATCGCCCGCCCCGAGCGCGCCCAACGCTGCAACTCGGCAAGACGCTCGGAAGCCTGCTGCAGGCGGCGCTCGTGATCGTCTTCGTCAAGTGCGTTGACCTCCTTGGAATCGGCCGCAACCGCAGGAGTTTCGGTTGTCACGGACACAGTGTGGCTGGTCGCCGTGACTTGTGCCGCTGGGGCGACCTCGCCTGAAGCCGACGCGGCCGCTGAATCGAGCCGGGCGATGGCCTCATTCGTCTCGCGGATCTGGGCGGCGACGGATTCTCGCTCTTTTCCTCGTTGAACGTCGGCCAGCGACTGGACATCCCGGTGCCGCTTGAATCCCCAGACGAGTCCCAGCCCCGTGAAGCCAATGAAGGTCAGCCCGGCGCCGGCCACAAGATCGGCGACCGCGGCCGCCTGATAGACGCCGACGATCATCACCAGCAAGCCGCTCGCTGCCAGGATCGCGAGAAATTTCGCGATCCACGCGGGCATTTCTTCCGCAGCGGCTCGCTGCGCCAGGAGCTGTTGCCGACCGCTCAGTTCCGCCTCGCGCTCTTTCAGGCGTTTGAGTTCCGCCAGGCGTCCCAGCCGGCCCGTCTGATCGGCAATCGCCTGCTCGAGCGCGACTCCGCCCAGCGGTTTCAGGAATTCGTCTAGCTGGGCAGCCCGCTTTCCCAGCGACCGGTTCAGAAACCGTTGCCGCCGCGCCATTCGGTGCCGTCGCCGCAGCGCGCCGCGAAAGCGATCGCCCGCCACCAGCATGCGGCGATGTGCGGCCGGACTGGTGTCGATTCGCTCGAGCCGGGCGGAAGTCCAATCCTCGCCCAATTCCTGCAGGGCACTGTCGAGCCGCGACTGGCACTCGGCTGCTCGGGCCCGCGCCGCGGCGGCTTGTTGCGAAACGTCGCGGTGCCAGCCTGCGTGCTCCACGAAACCGTAAAACGCTGCCGCGTGTTTGCCGAAGCCGCGAGCTTCGGCCAATTCCCGGCGCCGAGCGCACAACCTGGTGATTTCCTGCGACAACTGCTCGCGACTCTGAGTATGCCCTTCGAGCTCACTCTCCAGCCGTTCGAGTTTCTCCGGAGCGCGATCTGGGAACAGAGTCAGGACGGGAATCTCCGCCAGCTCGCGTTCAATCTCGCGGACCTGGTGCCAATAAGGCCAAACACGCTCCAGCAACCGGTGGCCGGCATGCTGCCCCTCGAGCTGCGATCGCCGGCGTTTGAGCGTTTCGATCCGCGCTTCGATTCGAGCGCGTCGGACGGAGGCGTCGGCGTGCTCCTCGCGGAGCCCGTGTTGGGCCTGGAGTTCCTCTCGCAGCGATTGATCGTGTTCCAGGGTATCGACCAGGCGCCCCGAGCGCGTCGTTGCGTCGAACACCGCCGCCCGCTGCGCTTCGAGCGACCGCGTCGCATCGAGGAGCTTTTGCCCCGTCGGCCCGAGCGTCAGCCCGTAGATGTGATGGGCAACCTCTTCGTCCTCGAGCGTTGACAGCTCTTGCAGCTCGCTCAAGCCGACCGCAAAGACGTTCTCGAACAGCGATTCGTTCGTGCGGAAGAGCAACTCGGCCAGCAATGCCTCGGCCGGCTCTTGCCGATTTGTCCCTACGACCGAGACCAATCCGCGGGTCCCGCGATCGGAGACGCGGCGGATCGAATAGGCCGCCGCACCCGACTCGACCTGCAGCGCGCCCTCCCAACGCACCGGTTGAGGCGTGCCGCCATCCAGGTCGATCTCGAAGGGCTCGAATCCGTAGAGGATGCTGCGGATAAATCGCCACAGCGTGGTTTTGCCGGCTTCGTTAGGACCGTAAAACACCGTGAGCCCGCGCCCCGCGACCGGCAGGACCAGCTGCCGCCACAGGCCGAATCGATCGACCTCGATCTTCGTGATTCTCATCGGGCCGCTCCTCCCGCCGCCGTGGCGTGAAAGAGCTGCTGTCCGATGCGTTCGGCATTCGCGCCGATGGCTTGCGTGCTCAATTCGCCGAGCAGTCCGCTTAAGCAATCCGCCCAATGCGCGTCGGTCGCCCCGATCTCGCGCAGAGACGACCGGAACAACTCGGGCGACGTCGGCCGACACGAGGCCAGCGCCCCCAAAAAATCGGCCGTCAGCGGGTCGGGCGTCGCGGACGGGTCAATCGAGCTCTCGTCCGCTTCGATGACCAGATGATGCATCGAGTCGTCGGCACTCGGCAGCGTGCTCGCGTTCGCCAGCTCTTGTCGGAGCAGCCGATGAAACGACTCGTCTTCGAGCGCGTCGATCGCCGGCCGCACTCCTCGCAGCACCCACTGGAAGATCCAGGCGTTCTCGCAGGCTTCGGGCCTCAGACCCTCGAGATTCGCGCGGCAGCGAGCCACCAGCTCGCCACGATTGAACGGATCAGGCACCTCGACCGCAAACTGCTCCCATCGGACCGAGGCGGTCGGCTGAAAGTCGCAGCGCACGGTGCCGTCCTGTTCGACCGTGACCAGCGTGCACCCGCGTGGTCCGGAGTGATCGAAGCCGCGACCTTGCAAGGGGCCCGGATCGTGAGCGATGCCCCGCCGCCGAGCCACCGTCCGCCGGACTGCCCCGCCCCCCAGGGCGACATAATCGACGGGAAGCTGCCGGCCCGCGCCCGTCGGGCCAGTGGAACCCGGAGCCGTGCTTTCCGGCTCCGTCTCGGGACACCAGTTTTTCAAGGTGTCGGCGTCATGGGCCTCACCGTCCGACAGCAGCGCGGCGATCTTAAAAGGGACTGGTCGCTGGGTTGCGGATCGCAGCTCGTCGCGCAGCGTTCGCGGTTTTTTGCGGGCGGGTAGGAAGAGCTCGGTTCCGACGCGGGCCACGACTCGTTCGTCGCGCTTGACCGGCACAATTGCCTTCGGGCCGGGCGCCAGGAGAGTGACGTTGTCCGGCAGGTCCGGGAATCGCTGCCAGGCTGCGAGCGGATCGAGCAGGCCCGGCAAGATGAGGGCGCGGATTTCGGCACGCTCAAGTTGCTCGAACCCGTCAAGCAGAGACAATCGCGCGGCCAGGCTCTGGTCGGCTTCGACAAACGTGTTGCCCGCCAAGAGCACAAAGTCGACTTCGTGCTCGATGGCCAGCGCAATAAAGCGATCGAAAGCGGCCCGGGTCGCATCCTGGACGATCGATGCCAGCTTGGGCGGCAGCTTGGGAATTTCGCCGATCGCCCGATCGAGGCGCGCGTCGGCTGCGTGAAGGAAGCGCAGAGGCGCAAACGCCATTTCGGGGAACCTCCCTTTTCCCGCAACTCAGGCTCGGCAAGTGTAGTCCCTACAGGTTGTTAAGAGAAGAGCGCTTGCGTTCAGGCAGGCCATAACCGTAGGCGTTGCCGGTTCGATTCGCGCGAGGGACCAACTCAGAAAGTCAAAGCTAGAGGGAGTGTCCGCTCGTTAGACCGTTGACACGTCGGCGAGTCATAATCGACGGTATGGTCGATCCCAATGCCGACGCTCGGCGCTTGCTGGCCGGAATCATCGCCGTGCTGCTCCTGACGGCTGCGGTCTTGCTTTGGATTTTGCCAGGCGCTTCGGAGAGTCAGGCGACCGTGCTGTTGCGT
>Ga0187784_10005267_pt1 | contig 10466 bp, 9 predicted proteins | sample 1015_SJ02_MP15_2_FD_132964 | JGI IMG/M metagenome (GOLD analysis project Ga0187784, IMG submission 132964) | Tropical peat soil microbial communities from peatlands in Department of Meta, Colombia - 1015_SJ02_MP15_20_MG | ecosystem: Environmental > Terrestrial > Soil > Wetlands > Peat | place... | reverse complement strand
GCCGTCGATCGTGGGGACCTCCCGCCATCCCGCCCTCGCCCTCCTCGGTTGTGTGCAGGCGCTCTACTGGGTCGCGGAGGCGGAGGAGGGGCTCGTGCTCATCGACCAGCACGCCGCGAGCGAGCGGGTGATCTTCGAGTCGCTGCGTCGCGAACTGCCCCTCGCGCGCCAGGCGCTCGTCGAACCCTTTCCGGTGCGGTTGAGCGGCGCGCAACGGAGCGCGCTCCGCGCCCACGCGGCCGACGTCGCGCGCGCCGGGTTCGACGTCGCCGAGTTCGGGCCGGGGGCCCACGCGGTCCGCACCGTCCCCGTGTTCGCGGGCCGGCGCGCCCCGCCGGAATCGGTGGCCCTGCTGCTCGACGAGCTGGCCAGCGGGGGTCGACCGACCGAGCCCGATGGCCTCGTGGAGCGGACGTCCGCGAGCCTCGCGTGCCACGCCGCGATCCGGGCCGGGGATCGGATCGCCCCCGAGGAGTTCGCGCGCGTCCTCGCGGCGCTCCATGCGCTCCCCGAAGCGTCGTCCACCTGCCCGCACGGACGCCCCATTGAGATCGACATCCCTCGCTCCCGGCTGGACCGATGGTTCCTGCGCAGCGGGCCATGACCCCCCCCGGCGTCGGCCGACCTGCCGTGCGGTCCGAGCGGGAACTCGTCGAGGTCGTCGGCCGGTACCTCGCCGGCGAGGGCTTCCGGGTCTACGTCGATCCCGACGGGCAGGACTATTTCGACCTCGTGGCGCGGCGCGCGGGGGAGATCGGGCTCGTGGAGGTCAAGGTCCGCGACGCCCGCGCGGTCCTCGCCCAGGCACTGCGTCGCCGGGCGTGGGGCGATTGGAGCGCGGTCGCGCTCGGCTCGGCCCGCTCGGCGGAGCGTCTCGTCGGACGCACCTCCTCGACGCGGGCGGCACCGGTCGGCGTCTGGAGCGTCGGGCCCGACACCGTCCGCGTCCACCGCGCCGCGCGGCGTTGGCGCCCCGCCGGGGGCGACGACCCGTACGCTGCCCTGCGCGAGCGCTTCCGTCGGTGGCTCGATCAGGTGGACGAGATCGCGCCGGACGGCTCGGTGCACTTCCGCGGGGTCCCCGGCGAGGTCCGGCGGCTCTCGGGCGGCCGTTCGTTCTCCGAGTGGCGGCTCGACGAGCCCCCGGCGCCCGGCAGCTAGGCCCGCCGCCCCGACACCCCGTCGTTCACCGCGCGCGCGATCCGCTCGGGATCGTACCGCGCGGCATAGAGGGCTGCCTGGCGGACGACCTCGCGCACGAGCGCCGGGTCCGCGAAAAGTTCGGCCAGGGCCGACGCGAGGTCCCCGAGATCGTCCGTGGCCGAGTACTGCAACGCCCCCTCGGGAGGGGACGGAAGCCGCACCGAGGGGACCGCCGCGACCGCGCAGCCGGATCGCATCGCCCCGATCACGAGCGGGTCGAACGCCGGCTGGCCGCCCGCGAACAGCGCGACGTCCGCCGCGGTGAGCGCGGCACCGAACGTCGGTCCCTCTCGCCCCGGCACCGAGATGACGCCCGGATCGGCCGGGGCGATGGCACCGGCGACGACGAGCCGAGCTCCGGGGAAGAGCGGGCGGATCCGCCGGAACGTCTCGCGGGCGCGGTCGACGACCGGGGACGCGGCCCGGCTGTCCGGTGTCGGCGCCACGACGACCGGCACGTCCGGCGGGATCTCGAGCGCGGCCCGGGCGGCGGCCCGCGAGGCCGGTCGCGCGAGGTCTGCGACCGGCGGCACGGCGGACCGGACGCGGTCGCCGGCCACGCCGTACTCGCGCGCGAGCGCCGGCGCGAGCGCGTCATCGTCCGCGAACAGCACGTCCGCTTCGGCGAGCGCGGCCTGTTCGAGACGCCGGACGCTGCGGCGGTCCCGCCAGGCGTCGAGGCGATCGGACCAGCCCCGACGCGACAGGGCCCGGTGCTCCCGGTCGAACGCCTGGAGCTCGACCGATCGGACGAACGCCACGAGGGGGGGGTGGCCGGGGGTCCGGCCCGGGGCGCCGAGCGCGCCGAGCCCCGAGGGGTCGCGTACGACCAGGTCCACCGTGCGGCGGATCCGCTGTCCGGCCGCCGCGGCGAACCCGGCCTGATCGACGGCGGCGCCGGGTCGGCGCAGGGGCAGCGGCACCTCGACCGTCGCCACCCCCGGCGGGAGCGGCGCGGCCGCCGGGCCCTCGGGCCGGAGGACTCGGACGTCGTCCCCGCCGGCCGCGAACGCGGCCGCGAGGGCCCAGGCGCTTGCCGCGGGATCGTACGGATCGAGCGGCGCGGGGCCGAGGGCGACCACGTCGACCGTTCGGGACGACATCCGCTTCGCTCGGAGCGACCGGGGGTCGAAAAGAGTTCCGGCGGAGTCGCCCGGGCCTACGCGAAGGTCGGAAGGTCCGCGAGGAACGACCGGCCGACCATCTCGCTCGCGCCGGGGACTCCCATCCCGTCGAGGATCGAGGGAGCCACGTCGAGCAGGCTACGGGTGGCGAGGGTGGTCCCGGGCGCGATCCCATCCCCCGCCCCGATCAGGATCCCCTCCATCCGGTGGGTGCCGCTCCCGTAGAAGTAGTCCGGCCGGTCCCGCAGGAACGCCTGCGGGTAGCTGAAATCCATCCGGGGTTCGGCCCGCATCCCGTCGACCCGGATGAAGAGCGACGGACCCCGCTCGAAGCGATGGCCCCGGTAGAGGTCCCCCGGACCGAAGACCTCGATGTGCGCCTCGGGGAACGCCTCGAGCCGCGCTCGGATCTCCCGGAGGAGGACCTCGCGCCGGGCCGGCGTCAGCTCGGGGTTGTAGGGGTTCAGGTAGATCCCCTCGGGGACCGGGTAGGAGAAGGCGACCGTCCGCTTCCAGTCGATCTGGTCGGAGACGTCTTCGAAGGAGGTGCGGCCGCTCAGGTACTGCGTGAGCGCCGCCGGGCGGCCCTCGCGCAGGGCCCCGGCGACCCGGCGGGTCAGCTTGCGCAGGAAGCCGACGCGCTGGGCGTACAACATCATGCGCGAGAGCGCCACCCGCCGCATCAGCGTCGCGTTCTCGCGGAAGACGAGGTACTGTTCGTTCGCGAGCCAGCGGTTCGTGAGGAACTCCGATTGGATGCCGCCGTGGCCGTGATCGGAGATCGCGAGCGTGATCGAGGGTCCCCCGTCGGCGCGGAACGCCGTGTCGACCTCGCGGCACGAAGCGTCGACGGCGCGCCAGAACTCCCGGAGGTCCGGCGGGATCTGGGCGACCGGGCGGTCGAGCTCGTTCCAGAACTCGTGCTCGACCCGGTCGGTCTCCCGGAACAGGGCGAAGAGGAAGTCGGGCCGGTGGTGCTCGGCGAGCCGTGCGGCCACATGGCCCCGCTGACGGACGGATTCGATGGCCGCGGCGATCCACTCCCCGCGTTCGGAGTCGCGGTACGTCGGGAGCTCGCACGGATAGGCGCCCCCGATCGTCTGCTGGATCTCGGCGCGGACGCTTTTCGGGTACGGGACCGGGTCCGTCGAGAACATCCCGGGGACGACGAAGCCGTGCAGGGGGTAGGCGCTCCGCATGGGGAAGTTGAGGACGCCGACCTTCGCGCCGACGCGCGACAGTCGGTCCCAGACCGCCTCGGCCGGGCGGAACGACTGGACGAGGCGCGAGCGCCCGGGACGTCCGTCCGGTTCCGTGAAGCCGAAGATCCCGAGCTCCCCCGGGTCCTTGCCGGTCGCGAACGAATACCACGCCGGGATCGTCTTCGCCGGATAGACCGAGCGCAGCGGCGCCCGGACGCCCCGGTGCACCAGCGAGCGCAGGAACGGCAGCTCGCCCGCCTCCATCAGCGGGTCGAGCAGATCGAACGTTCCGCCGTCCAGCCCGAGGACCAGGAACCGGCGTCGTGGAGAGCGCATCGTGGCACCCTGAAGGACCGAGAGTGGCGTTTTCACCGAAGCGTCGCTATAAAGGGTTTCGTCCAGCGCGGCGGCGCGCCCGGGCTAGAGCACCCGTACGGCCTCGAGGTTGTACGGCGCCTTCGACTCGACGTTGAACCGCTTGTGGAGGCTCGAGCAGAGATCGAGGATCTTCGACTCCTCGCCGTGGTTCAGGATGACGCGCTGCGGTCGAGGGTCCAGCGACGCGACGTAGTTCATCAACTGGACCCGGTCGGAGTGGCCCGAGAACCCTTCGATCGTGGCGAGGTCGATCTGGACCGGGACCGACGCCTGGCGCGACCCGTCGAGGAACGTCGCCTCCGAGAGGCCCCGTTGCAGGCGTCGCCCGAACGTGCCCTCGGCCTGGTAACCGACGAAGAGGAGCCCGTTCTTCTCGTCCTGCGCCCACGCCCGGAAGTACTCCATCACCGGGCCGCCGCTCATCATGCCGGACGTCGCGAGGACGACGCACGGCTCCTTCGAGTCGAGGATGCCGATCCGCATCTGCGAGGAGTCGACGCGGTGGAAGATGTCGGACAGGAACGGATTGTCGCCCTGCTGGAAGATCTGCGTCCGCAACTGGCTGTTCAGGAACTCGGGGTACGCGGTGTGGATCGCGGTCGCCTCGAAGATCATCCCGTCCAGGTACACCGGCACGCGCGGGATCCTGCCCTCGCGCATCTTGTCCTCGAGCACGAGCATGACCTCCTGCGAGCGACCGACCGCGAAGACCGGGACGATCAGCTTGCCGCCCCGGTTCAACACCTTCGTGGCCAACGCGCTGAACTCGTCCGTCGCCTGCTGGCGGCTCGGCTGCACGTCGCGGTAGCCGCCGTAGGTGGACTCCATCACGAGCGTCTCGAGCCGGGGGAACCGGTTCGTTGCCGGGTTGAACAGCCAGCTTCGGTCGAACTTGATGTCACCGGAGTACGCGAGGTTGTGGTCGCCCTCGCCGAGATGGAAGTGGCAGATCGACGAGCCGAGGATGTGGCCGGCGTTGTGGAGCGTGAGCCGGATGTCCGGGGCGATGTCGGTCGTCTCGCCCCAGCGGAGCGGGATCGTGCGGGTGACGAGCTCGCGGACGTGGGAAGAGTCGTAGAGCCCGCGGCGGGCCTCCTGGTTGACGACCTTGATCGCGTCGAGGAGCATCAGGGTCATCAGGTCGCGCGTCGGCGCGGTGCAATAGATCGGTCCCTTGTACCCGTACTTGAGGAGGACCGGGACGAGGCCGCAGTGGTCGAGGTGGGCGTGCGTCACGACGACCGCATCGAGCGAGTCGAGCGGAAGGAGCTCGGGGGCGTTGAAGAACGGCGTGCGGTCCGAGCCGGGGTCGATCCCGCAGTCGATGAGGACCTTGGAGTTCTGCGTCGTGAGCAGGTGGGCGCTGCGCCCGACCTCCCGGTACCCGCCGAGCGCCGTGTTCCGGGCCCACAGCTTCTCGGGGAGGGGGTCGCGCGCGATGCGGATCCCGACCTTCTTCAGGAACGAGCGGCGGTCGTCGAACGAGTTGCGGAGGTGGATCCGGACCTCCTCGACGGTCTTCGAGGGGATCGGCGGGGTGCGGACGACGGTCGGCACCCAGCCGATCTTACGCTTGAGGTCGTTCAGCACCGAGCCGCCCCGGCCGATCGCCGCGCCGGGGTTCGCCGCCTCGATGGTGACCTCGCCGGTCTCGGGCTCGAAGAAGAGCTGGTTGATCTCGGCCTCGGGCGGGATGACCTCCCGGACCGCCTTCTCGGCCTCCTTCGGGTCGATCAGCGACGCGGGATCGGACCGGACGACGACCCGGCGGTGGAGGCGCTGGGCGACCTGGCGCAGGAGATCGCCACCGGAAAGGAACGAATCGAGCTGCTTCGTGTAGAGGACGATGTGCGGGCCTTCGAGCTCGATGTCGGTGACCTCGATGTTCTCCGGCAGCACTTCCGTGAGCGCTGTCCGTGTCTGCTCTATCAGGGAGTCGAAACTCATGCACTTACGAACGGGTTGGCGCGAACGGGTTCGGTAGACCGCGAGACCCGGCCGCGGCGGCGCTACCCGTGAACGAGGAGAGGAGAGGGTTCAGCCGTGTATTAATTTCCTTCGACGGAAATTCGTAATTGGTAAGGGACCCCGACCCGATATATAACGGCTCACGCGCCGCGCCGACCCCGGTCCCGCGGGCCCGCGCGGGGCGGGCCGCGACCGCCGGAGCCCCGAGCGCGCGACACCGATTAATCCTGCGTTCTCTACGGGCCCCCGACGCCCATGCGGAAGCACGAGGTCGTGGTCGTCGGCGCGGGGCTCACGGGGCAGCGCGCGGCGCTCGCGGCCCGCGAGGCCGGGCGCGACGTCGCGGTCGTCACGAAGCTCCACCCGCTCCGATCGCACTCCGGGGCGGCGCAGGGCGGGATCAACGCGGCGTTCGGCGCGGAGGATTCGGTCGACACCCACATCTACGACACGGTGAAGGGCTCGGACTACCTCGGCGACCAGGACGCGATCGAATTCTTCTGTCGGGAGGCCGGGCCGACCGTCATCGAGATGGAGCACTTCGGCACGGTCTTCAACCGCGCGCCCGACGGCTCCCTCGCGCGACGGGCGTTCGGCGGTGCGGGCTTCCCCCGCACGATCTACTCGGCGGACCGGACCGGTCTCGCCCTCCTCCAGGCGCTGTGGGAGCGGCTCGGGACCGAGCACTTCACGCTCTACTCGGAGTGGGACCTGATGCAGCTCGTCGTCCGAGACGGCCGTGCGCAGGGCCTCATCGCCTTCGACCGGACGCGCGGCGAGTTCGAGGAGATCGCCGCGAAGGCGATCATCATCGCGACCGGACCCGCCGGGCGGATCTACGGCCGGACGACCAACGCCCACACGTGCACCGGGGACGGGGTCGCGGTCGCGTACGACGCCGGGGCGCTCCTCAAGGACATGGAGTTCGTCCAGTTCCACCCCACGGCGCTGCTCGAGACGAGCATCCTCATCACCGAGGGCGCCCGGGGCGAGGGGGCGTATCTCAAGAACGCGACCGGCGAGCGGTTCATGGCGCGCTATGCCCCCCGGGTGCTCGAGCTCGCATCGCGCGACGTCGTCTCCCGCGCGATCGTGACCGAGGTTGCCGAGGGGCGGGGGTTCAGCGGACCCGACGGGCCGTACGTCCATCTCGAGCTGATGCACCTCGGCAAGGAGCGTATCGAGTCGCGGCTCCAGGAGATCTGTGAGTTCTGCCGCCGCTTCGCGGGGATCGATCCGGTGACCGAACCGATCCCCGTCTATCCGGCCCAGCACTACATGATGGGCGGCGTGGGAACGAACATCGATACCCAGACGAACATCCCGGGGCTCTACGCCGCCGGGGAAGCCGCGTGCGTATCGATCCACGGCGCGAACCGGCTCGGGGCGAACTCCCTGCTCGAGACGCTGGTCTTCGGTAAGGTCGCCGGGGAGAAGGCGGCCGCGTATGCGTCGACCGCGCCGACCCCCGTCCTGCGCGACGCCGACCTCGACGCCGCCGTCGCGCCCCTGCGCGCGTGGTCGGCCCGCACGGACGGCGAGGATCCCTCGGTGCTCCGCACGGAGATGCAGCACACGATGGAGCGATACGCGGGGATCTACCGGAACGAGGCGGACCTTCTCGAGGGATTGCGACGGATCCGGGCGCTCAAGGTCCGCTTCGCCCGCGTGCGGGTCGTCGACTCGTCGAAGGTGTTCAACTTGAACCTCACCGACGCCGTGGAAGTCGGGCACATGCTCGAGCTCGCGGAGACGATCTTCGTCGGCGCGTACGCGCGTACCGAGAGCCGCGGCGCGCACGCGCGGACCGACTTTCCGAAGCGGGACGACGCGAAGTGGATGCGCCACACGCTCGCCGAGAAGACGCCGGACGGTCCGCGGCTGTCGTATTCGCCGGTGGCGTACACTCGGTGGGACCCGAAGGAGCGGGTGTACTGATGCCGGGCGAGGCGGTCCACGCCGACTTCGATGTCTATCGCCACGACCCCACGAAGGGTGGAGCCCCGCGCTACCAGCGGTATTCGCTCGATCTCCCCCCGCACACCCCGGTCCTCACCGCGCTGCTCCGGATCCGCGCGGACGTCGATCCGTCGCTGTCCCTGCGCTACTCCTGCCGCAGCGCGATCTGCGGCTCGTGCGCGATGCAGATCAACTCGAAGAGCCGGCTCGCCTGCGAAACTCCGATCGGCCCCGAGATCGCGCGGCACGGGCGCATCGTCGTCGAGCCGATGCGCAACCAGCCGGTCCTCCGGGACCTCGTCGTCGACCAGACGCCCTTCTGGACCCAGTACGAGCGGATCGAACCCCATCTGAAGCCGGACCCGGCGCACCCGATGCCGGAGGGCCGGCCAACCTCGATGACGCCGGAGCAGGTCGACCGGTTCAAGGAGACCCCGCGCTGCATCGCCTGCGCGGCGTGCTTCTCCGCATGCCCCGCGGTCGAGGCGGACGCGGCGTTCCCGGGCCCGATGGCGCTCGCCAAGCTCTACCGGTTCGTCGTCGACCCGCGGGACGGCGCGACCCAGGACCGGCTCGTGCGGATCCAGCCGAACGGCCTCTGGCTCTGCCTGCGCTGCCACCTCTGCACCGAGGCGTGCCCGAAGGACGTCCGGCCGTCCGAGCGGATCCGCGACCTGAAGGAGATGGCGATCGCGGTCCAGGGCGGGACCGAGAACGGCTCGCGCCACGCCGTGGGGTTCAAGGACAATCTTGCGGACCGCGGCGTCCTGTCGGAGATGAAGCTCGTCCGGCAGACGTACAGCGCGGCCGCGATGCTGAGGCAGGTCCCGCAGGGGATCCGGATCTGGCGGAAGAAGCCCGAGATCCTGAAGACGCCGCCCAAGATCGAGGGCGTGGACGAGCTCGACAAGATCTACGCGGCGCTCGACCCGACGACCGAGGATGAAAAGTGAAGCTCGCCTACTACCCCGGCTGCGTCGCGCAGGAATCGGGCCGCGAGCTCGACATGGCGACCCGGTGGGTCTGCCGCGCGCTCGGCATTGAGCTCGCCGAGTTCCCGAACTTCTCCTGCTGCGGCTCCGGGTTCGTCGACGAGGCGAACGAGGTCCTCAACATCGCGATCAACGCGCGCAACCTCGCCATTGCCGAGCGCGCCGGTCTCGACATCCTCACGATCTGTTCGACGTGCCAGGGGATGCTCACGCTCGCGAACGTGCGCCTGAAGGACCCGAAGGTCAAGACCCGGGTCGACGGCGCCCTGAAGCCGCTCGGGATCGAGTACCGTCAGTCGGTGAAGGTGAAGCACCTTTTGCGCGTGCTCTCCGAGGACATCGGCCTCCCCGCGATCAAGGCGAAGGTCCGGCGGCCCCTTGCGGGTCTCAAGGTCGGCGCGTTCTACGGTTGCCACCTCCTCCGTCCGGCCGACGAGATGGGATGGGAGAGCGGGGAGGAGCCGCACGCCTTCGAGGACCTCCTCGGCGCGATCGGGGCCACCCCGGTCTACTACCGGGGCCGCGTCATGTGCTGCGGTTTCCCGATCCAGTTCGTCAAGGCGTAGACCGCCGCCCGCATCGCCGGTCGCCAGGTGCTCGACGCGAAGGCGCACGGCGCCGATGCGATGGCGACGCCGTGCCCCCTCTGCCACATCTCGCTCGACGCCTACCAGAACCAGGCCGCGAAGGCGGTCGACCAGCCGCTCGGCCTGCCCGTCTTCCACCTTCCGCAGGTCGTCGGCCTGGCGCTCGGCGCGTCGCCCGAGGAGATGGGGCTCTCGCGGCACCTGGTCCCCACGGACTCGGCGCTCGCGAAGATCGCCGTGGCGCGATGACCGGCGCGTCGGGGGGAGCGGCGGCTGGTTCGGGACCCCCCTCGGGACCGAAACCGACCCGGGACTGGAGCCCCCCGCCGATCGCTCCCCGTCCAAAACGACGCCGCCGATGGATCGTCGTGGGAGCCCTCGTGGCCGTCGGGATCGTCGTCGCGGTCGTCGTGCTCCTCGCGATCGACTACGCGGCGGGCCCGTCGTGCGCCCCGCCCGTCCCGAAGCTCTGGCAGACCGGGAGCACGACGGTCCTCGTTCCGTGCGGGACGCACGTCACGCTGCCGGCCGATTCGTACGTGGGGTACAGCGCCGGGAGGTTCTCGGACGCGGAGATCCTCCTCGGCAAGTTCCAGAGCTCGGCGCCGATCGGGGCCTATCTCCTGAACAGTTCGCAGTTCGACTCTCTGAATTCGAATCCGCATCCCACCGGTCCGCCGGGGCAACCGTTCTGGACGTGCGGGGTGGTCGCCTCGTGCCAGCTCAACGCCGACGTTCCGCCCTCCCCGAGCGAGTACTTCCTCGCCCTCGAGAATTTCAACTCGACCAACGCGTCGGTCGTCTGGTCGCAGTCGCTCACGGTCGCGTGGATCAGCGTCAACAATTCCTGAGGCGGAGCGCTACGGGTCCCGGTCGGCCGTGAGGGCCTTCGCGCCGTCCCCCTGCGTGACGTAGACGTGGAGACGGTCGCACATCCGACGGAAGTGGCCGCGGCCACGGCCCGAACCGTACTCCCGCGCGAGGTGTTGGCCGATGGCGGCGTCCGACCCCTCCCGATCGACCTCGGGCGTGAACATGCACTGGAAGACGAGG
>Ga0187784_10005265_pt1 | contig 10470 bp, 16 predicted proteins | sample 1015_SJ02_MP15_2_FD_132964 | JGI IMG/M metagenome (GOLD analysis project Ga0187784, IMG submission 132964) | Tropical peat soil microbial communities from peatlands in Department of Meta, Colombia - 1015_SJ02_MP15_20_MG | ecosystem: Environmental > Terrestrial > Soil > Wetlands > Peat | place... | reverse complement strand
GCGGTAAGCCACAGTTTTGCACCAATCCAGCCATCGGGAAGGCCATTTGTCTTGGAGGTAACCGAATTCTTCGCCTGTCCCGCGACAAACAGAACCCATCCGAGAATGTAAAGTGCGATGTTGACGATGTGCATGGCCCTTACCTCGCCCAGCAACCTAAACAGGTTGCGCCGTTCCTGTCTTGCGTGCGGCACTCAGGCATGTGATGACTTTCCAAAAATTCCGGTTGAATGTGTGCGTCGTAAATCGGCACGTCACTCAAGGTGAACCGCCGCCCCAATTCTTTGAGCAAAAGATAGGCCGCGATCAATTCACAAAGCACTAACTTTCTCCGGGTTTCGGAACGTGAATTTCCCAATCATTTGCGTTCAGGTCATCGGTCGTGAGCGTGATGGTTTTCACGGGTTTACCATCAACCTCGCCAACCACGCTAAGCCGGATCGTCGCACCAGGCATCCAGCCAACCCGTCGAACGGCAATGCCAGCAAAAAGTGCAGTAACCGGAAATTGCATACGCTACGCTCCTACCGCTGCCCGCTCGGGAGCGACCAGCCCGCCGAGCAGGAATCCTTTGCGCCGGCCGCCAGTTCCGCGAACTTTGGGCGTGAGCAGGAAAAGGTAATCGCCTTCTGCGTCCGCGCGAATCTGCAAAACCTGCGGCCGGTTGGTTTCAAAGTTCATGAGCGCCAGCGCGTAAATCGGCCCGATGCACGCCCACACTTTGCGAGCCGGTCCGGTCACCAATGCGTTTGTGAGCCGCCTCACATCCTGCGCCACCCATTTGCCAGCAAAGCCACACCCATTGCAGTACCGGCACGATGGCCCAGTCCAATCAATCGAACCATTCAGTTTGCCGGTCGAAAATTTGAGCGCACCTTTGCAGCGCTGGCAGACCACTTTCCCCGTGCCCTTGCACATCGCGCAGGTCACATGCTCCGCGATCTGGCCGCGAATTGCGGACTCCCGGCAGACATCACACTCGGGATTAAACCGCCCGGTTTCTTTGTGACAGCCCGGACCAGGGCACGACAGCCAACTGCCTGGAATCCAGCCGCGCCCGCCGCAGGACTGACCATTGCACGCGATTTTCCCGGTCAGTCCGCACATATCGCAGTCATGCCGACAATGCTTGCAGGGTTTCGTGCTATTCACGCGGATGGGCGGAAAGTCGAGCGAGCCGAGCAGAATGAGGCCGTCCAAATTCTCCGTGATGCCCATGACGCGGGCCACATCCGGGCCCGTCTGCACGCCGTCGAGCGCTCGCCATTCGATTTTCCCGCGCTCGGTCTGGAGCCACATCAGGCGACCAAGAGGAGAATATTGGCCGCGCTGTTCCCAGGTACGGCGATTCGCAATCATCGCCGCCACATTTTCGGTCATCGGGCTAGATTTCACGCGCGCCTCTTTCGTAAGCGTGTGCGATGTCGCACTGCTCGCGGCGGTTTGTCCCGCCTCTTTCGCATGTATTCAAGTCTCTGGTTTAGGTCCGCAAGATTGTCGGGAAAGTTCCAACCGATTTCGCAGTCACAGCACAATCCCCCACAGTCCTGAATGCGCTCTATCGTCTCGCCATCAAACATCAGGCCGTGCGATGCGAGCCACGCCTTTGTCAATCGGTGCGTGTTATCGCACTTGAAATGAGACTCCAGAATGAAGATGCGCAACTGGAGAAGTTGCTCGGGAGTGATAACGTTAACTGTGCTGGCCGATTCCATTAATTCTCTATCCCTCTCGCGGTATAGTAATACTCCCCACCCACCAACTCCAGCAAATGGTTCTTGCGCCAGTAAATCAATCTCGGCATCGTGCGGGTTTTTTCACCGAAGCAATGGTAATATTCGGTCGGCTTCATGGAGTCGAAACGCTTCTGCGTCATGTACTCTATCCAGTAACAAAATCCGAGATCACAGACCTCTTTGTCGGGATCAACACCAAGCAACGGAAGTCGGTCATCGATGTTCTGGTTTCCGCCCACAATGTAAATCTGGTTTGAGCCTTCAGGAACCCCTGCCACATCCGGCGTCCCTTGACTGCGCAGCCAGGATTTCAGTTGATCCACGCTGGCCTGTCCATTCAGGAGTTCAAATCGACGATGATATTCCGCCAGCGGCGCAAAACTGATAGAGCAATTCCAGGCATCTTCGGAAAGCGCCTCAATTTTTGGTGGGCCATTCGAATCGGGAGTGACCTCGATATCTTCCCCAACAATCAGATTAACCAGGAGCCCGAACTGCGCCAGCTCCGGGTGTGAGCCGTAGGGATCGAGCAAGGAAACGTCGAAGGCCAGGTGATTGTCAGGCGCAACCCCGTGAAACTTCCGGTACAGTTCATCAGCGCTCATGCCGGAAGGATTCACTCGCGGAGGAATTCGGCCCTCGCGCCGCAACTCGGAGAGCAGGATGGCCCGCGCCATCTTCTCGCCCTTGGCTCCCCGCGGCACCAGATCACCCGCCGAGGTGCGCAGTGTGCCCGCCCGCCACTCGCGCATGATATCGGCGGGAGGATTCTTGAGTCTCGCATTCTTGTGCACGATAGCCTGGAGCGCGGCCGCTTTGTGCAGGTACACCTTGCCGGTCGGAGTCTCGGAATTCTCGGCCTTGTCCACGAGGATTTCCTGATAGCGCCCGGTCCCGTCATCCAGTGGCTTGCCCACGTAGTAGCGGGTCAGGCCGTGCGGATTATGCCCGCGCCGGAACCAGATTTCCTCCGCGAATTCGCGCCGCTTGGACTTGGGAGTTTCATGGATGACGCGCCCGCCCTCATCGTGCGTCCCGCGCACGTGCTCCACAGCAGCCTGGACGTACTGTGCCAGATTGGTAGCGCCGGGGTTCTTGATAGCGCTCATTCTGTCGAGAAAAGCCTGTGCTTTCTTCAGCGCAAGTTCTTTTCGTTTGTACTTTCCGATCTGACCGCCATAGGTGCCTTCAATCAAAGGCTCCACATGCCACGGTCCGGCATCTGTACTCGCCCACACGGAGACACGCCAATGTCCTTTCTGTAAAACCTGCGATTGGTAACCGGGATTGTGTGCATGCCTGCCTCTGGGTGTTGGCGTGTACTTCGCTACAATCGCCGCAGCCTGCTGCTTTGTCATGCCGCCCATCACACCAACCATTTCGTCGGGCATGTTCAGCGTCTTAACTGCGATCTTGAATTGTTCGCGCTCGAAAGGGGTTTTAGCCTTCGCAGGAGTAAGTCTCGATTGCGGGTTGTACTGTCGCGTTCTCACGCCTCTGCCTCTGCGCTTGTCCTCTGCCGCCTGCTTTGCGTTACAGGACTTGCAGACGGTGAAAAGATTGGACGGTTTTCCGTTCGATTCATCTCCGTCACGATGTCCAACACCCAGACCTCGCCGCGAGCGGCACACCCCACCGTGCCCGTGACTCCGATTCGTGCAGTCACAATGGTCGCGCTTCGCATAGGTTGCATTCGCTCGGTAGCGCTTCGCCCGATCCGTGATATGCCGAACAGACTTCATGCAAGCCCTAATCGCCTTCGTACAGTAGATAGCAATTGACTGAAACCTGATTATTGGCAGCAGCAGAAAAGACTGCCGGTGCTTGCGAGAATTCAAGTGTCAGAAGCCGTCCATTGGCACTCAATGATGCAGAAACGCTGCCAATAGCATTGCTCGCTTCGACAGCTACACCGCTTGGTCTAGAACTTGGTGCTGGCAGCGGACCCGTGCCATTCACGGGCTGATACGACACGGGATCATGTTCGAGATCAATGGTGATGGATGTCGATGTTCCATCCCCAGCGATTGAAACTACGGCCAGCGCTAGTGTATTCACTTTGATTTCTCCTCTCAGTTCGCATAGTAGTAGCAGACGTTGATGTTCTGTGTCAGGTTCGTGGTAGCCGTGATGCCTGTGATGACCACCGGCTGGCCCGACTGCGGAAACTTCATGGTTGTACCGAATTGCCAAGGTCCGAAGAAATAGTTTGTGTTCGCAGTCACCGGCAGCGTGATCGGGTACTGAAGGTAGGTCACGCCATTCTGCTTCACTGTGACACTCGTAGTCGCAACTGCCGCACTCAGGGCCGTCGCCACACTCATCTGAATGTCAATTTCAGTGATGTAGATGAAAGGAGTTTGCGACGGTCCCGCCGGAATTGTAAGAGTAGTCTGCGATCCAGAAGCAGCCTGCGCGTTAACCGGCGTGCATGTATCCTGGTGTGTGGGGCTATGTTGCACCAGGGTGCCCGGCACGCCCGCCTGACCGAAGGCAGCGGCCGAAAGCGTTAAGAAAACGACTGCCAACAGAAACCGTTTCATACGGGTCACCTACCTACTCCCGGCGCACAGCCGGAAAGATTCTGAAAACAAAAACTCTGCATCGCGGACTTGAAAAGCAAAGGATTCTGGGAGACTGGCAAAGGTAGAACTGGGGGAGAAACTAAAACAAGAACAGGGATCACACCACTTCTGCCCGGAAGAGTGCTGTTGTTTTGCACCGGGACTGGGTTAGTAGCGCTGGCCGCCGCGTTGCCAACACTTTCTTGCACCGGGACTGGGTTAGTAGCGCTGGCCGCCGCGTTGCCAACACTTTCTTGCACCGGGACTGGGTTAGTAGCGCTGGCAGGGGCGCCATTGGTGCTGACCGGATTCGGCGCAGAAGTCATCTGCTGCGCCAGCGCAGAACCGAGCAGAAGTAGAAATGTGAAAGCCAGTCTCATTGAATCCCTAACAGGTAGTACGACAGCCCGGTAGCGCTCGCCGCCGCCTTGATCCCGGTATTGAATTTTGCCCCACTCGGAAACGTGTACTCATCCCGTTCACCGGCGAGAATCGTGACTGGATTAGCGGACGAACCAATTACCGACACCGGCGTGCTCTGATTGTCCGTGAAATAGTATGTCACTGACGAACTGCCTGTGTTAGTGACCACCAAGGTGAGCACACACGTAGTAGCGCTTTCAATGGTGGTTGCCGAGGTTGGCATCACTGCAAAACCAACCGGCGAACCGCTTTCCACCTGAGTTGTGCCGCAGCCCGTGTATGGATAAGTTTTTCCGACAAGCGAAGTGCCCGCAGCCAAAGCAGGTAAGGAAGAAAGCGAAGTCGGAATCGCTACGCCACTAGAACTACCTTGCACTGTGACCGCATTCGTGGCCGAAGTGCCCGGGGAGCTATCCAGCGCCGCCCCACCGTTGCCCAAAATGTCGATCTTGCCGATAGTGTTTGAGCCGGAAGGCAGCGAGCCTGAAATCGTGACTGCCTGCCCACCAGAGAATTGCTGCTGCGCCATCAAGGGGCCAAGCACACAGCCGATTACAAAACACAGGAGCACGAACCACTTTTGACCTTTGGTCATCATTTCAACTTCTCCACGAGATGAATTACCCACCCCAGCTCCAAAATCAGAACCAATCCCACCGAGAGCACAGAAAAAATCAGCGCATCGTGTTTTTGTCCGGGTTGATGCTGCCCTTGCGCCATCGCGTCAGTACCAGAACTTTCCAATTAGCGGCCCAGTCGCCATCGCATAATACAAAATGTCACCCGCACAGTAGCGATACTGCACCAAAGGCGACGGCAAGCCCATGTCTAAATCCTCATAGAACCCCGGAGCCCAACTATCTTGCGTATTCGGGTCGGTCAGTGTCGAGCGCACATAAAGCGTATCCGGCCCCGCGTTTTTCAGTAGATAACCGTTGCAAACTGTGGGAATGAGCAGCGGCACGAAACTCGTGGGATTGAGCCCACAGTTCGCATTGTTGTACACGTAGATGACCGGATTTGCCATTCATGCACTCACCCACAACACCACGCCCAGCGTCAGAATCACGCCGCCAATCAGCAGCGCAGCCGATGGGCCCTGTACTCCACTCGCCAGGTCCGGCGGAATTACCTGCCCGGTATCGCTGTCGATTGTCACCGGAGCGGGCGCGGACGCATCCGAACTCGCTCCAAATCCAAACATCGAAGCCGCCAACCCGAGTACTTTGGCCGCGTAGCTCGGGGATCCGTTCGGCGTCCCGGAGTTGTAAGCTGAGAGCGCCTGCGTCCAGTTCCCATACTGCGCATAGAGCTGGGAGAGTAGCGTCACTCCACCTTGCACATTCTGGTTTGTGTCGCTCGCGTCGACGCCCAAGCCTGCCGCAGTTGATGGAATGATCTGGAAAACGCCCGTGTCACCATCCGAGCCCATCACCAGCGAGCCGTTAGAGTTGTACTGCTCAATTCCCGATTCCTGCTGTGCGACGGCCAGCGCGATTGCCGGCGGAATCCCTCTGGCCTGCGCCTGCGCCACAATCAAGTTGTAAATCGAGGCATTCAATTCACGCCCTCGCGCACAGACTCGGCATCAACTCTTTGCCGCCCACCGTCACCCGCAAATCCTCAAAGCCGACGCCGCTCACCGAATCCTCGTGCAAACTCTGCAAGAACTCGTATAGCGGCATCTTGAGAAGCAACTCGCCACAGTCGCGGTGACGAATCTCGAGCAACGGCGCTATCGACTTACCACTCGCGCCCGCTTGCCCGTCGCCCGCCCGATGGCCCGCGCAATCTTTTTGATCTGGCCGCGCGTCCACCCGCCGCCCAGATCGATATGCCGCGGGATGTGCCGAGGCGGATTGCGCCGCTTCTTGCGCGGATTCTTCCTGGGCTTGCGGTAGCGGATCACGGTTTTGACCTTGGTGCGCGTGACCACCTTGACGCGCGGTGTGGAATTCCGCTTCTTGCGCTTCGCTTTGGCCTTGCGCGCCCGCTTCTTTGCCCAGTAGCGTTTCAGCGCCGCAGGCATGGGATTCTTCTTTTTTTTTGACTTCCGTTTTTTCTGTGCCATTCGGTTACTCCTCACCAGTTTTCGGAGTGCTTTCAACTGCTCATCGGTCACATCGGGAATCACTCGCGGATTCTGTTTCATGGCCGACCGGAACAAGGAATTGAAATCATCCCCCGTAGCCTTAGCCGCTTTCTCTGCCGCATCTTTGGCCTTGTAACCGAGATTCGTTAACGCGCTGATTACATCCGCGCGAAGTGAGCCCGCGCTCCCCGGTCTTGCTCCGGCTGTCGGATGCCGAGAGCGTGACTGCACTCCGCGCGGACGCTCGTAAATCTTGAATCTCGGCTCACCTTTCGGCGCCGGACCGAAACCCCAGTAGATTTTTTTCTTTCGTCTCATGCGAGCGCCGCCTTAGCGCGTCGAAACGGATTCAGCCAACATCTATCGCAAATCCATGCCTTACAGAATCCGCACCAGCTGCACGGCTTTGGCCGCGTGTCCTGATCGACCCGCCGGCACACTTCGCAAACCGTGATTCTCAAGAGCCTCCGGGATTCAAAAATCCCTGCGTGATGTCGGTACCTTGCTGGCCAGCAGAATACACTGCCTGCGCCGAAGCGGCGATATATTGATTGATCTCGTTTTCGCTGTAGCCCGCCATGCGCAGTTGTCCCACCGTCACACCGGTGCCGGGAATCACATCACTGTCGCTGTAAGGCGAAACTCCCGGAAGCGCCGGAACTGCGGCGACCGCCGCCGTTGCAAGCACGCCAAATTTGCCTTTCAGCACCTCATCCAATCCGGAACTGGCATAATTTGCGATACCGCTGGCAACGTTCGTGGTCAACGGAGCGGAGACAGTTTTCCAGATGAAATAGGCCAGCAACGCCAGGCCGCCAACCACGCCGAGAGTTTCCACGTCATCCAGCGCTGCCATGTCTCACAATTCCGCTTTGAGTGCCGCAATCTGACTCTTGATCTGCTGGCGTTTCGCATAGCTTCTGCGCCGCCTCTTGAGAACCTTGCCGCCGCGGGAAAGCAGGTACGCCATCCCGAGGAGTCCGAGTCCAATCAGAAAAAGGGGAGAGCTGAGAAAACTTGTGTAATCGGTCGGAGCGGTGATCGTGCTCAGTGGCGCGGTCACATTCGCCAACAAGTCCGATGAACTAACGTCTTGTCCAAGTCTTGCTCGGAGATACACCGAATCACCGCCGTTTCGACGCTAAAGCAGCAAGCGCAAAAAGTCCTAAACCACCAAGAATCCAGTAGTAAAGCGGAAATCCGAGAAGGGATTGACTGATGCCAGCCGTAATCGGGTTGGCCGCTCGATATTGCGCCGCTGCCTGTACCACGCTCGCCGGCGCTCCAGGAAGTTGTGCGGCTTGAAGCAATGTGGCAGGAGTTGTGCCGGGCGTTACATTCAGTCCGCCCGTGGCGATGTTTTGCAATTGCTGGGAAGTGAGCGACGGTGCCGCAGCAGCGCTCCCAGGAATTCCTGTTGCGCTGATGTCGGGCGGTGATGGTGCGGGACCGGCTCCCGGCTCATAGGTCGGTCCGCCAGCCTGAATTACTCCACCCTCGCCCGGCGTGTAGAACAGCCCAGAATCATCGTCCTGGCCCAGCCTGCGTCCCAATCGGCGCGCCAGCAGTGCCGGCCGCGAACTACAACCAGGGCAGCCGAGCCCAAACACTGGTCGCTTAGGCTTGACGGATGCTCGCGCAAGTCGGATGTACATGGCCTAGCGCCTCCGCCCGCCACCGCTGCCGGACAAGATGAAAAATAGCCCACCTCCGACAACAAGATCAAGCCAGATCGGAAGTCCCAGAATCGGGTCAGGCTGAGTCAAAATCGAGCCAATGCTCGACGTTGGCGAAGCGGTTGCCGCAGTGGTCGCCCCAGCCGACTGCGCCTCTGCCAGCTCAGTGGCGTATGGAAGTCCCGTATTGGGATCAATCGCTTGCGCGCCTCCGGTCGGAGACAGTTGACCGATCTGCGAGTAGGAAATCGTGCTCGGAATAAGTCCAGCCTGTTGCAGCAGGTTGAACTGTTGCTGGCTCAACAAGGAAGGATTGGACTGCAGTAGAAGTTGCGCCGCCTCAAGCGCCTGCGCGTTCCCAGTCGGATTCATCGGACTGGAACCGAAAAGGAAGCCGACATTCCAGAGGGATCCTGCCGAAGAAGGAATCGGTTCCGGCATCGGCTGACCCCAATTCAACGCAATTGGCGCTTGCCAACGCCCTGGCGCAAAGCGCCGCACAGTGGGATTCTGGATCGGATCCGGTCCCCAGACCAGGTTAGTGCCGACCATGGCAGAAGTCATACCCAAGCTGCGCGTTCGGAATCTGCCCGGCGAACGATGCTCACGTTTCCTCCACACGTCTCGTGCACGTGCGGGACCAATCGGGCGAAGCCTGGGATCGCCCAATCGCCCTAATTTTCCTCTTGAAAGATACATAAACGTCGTCCTTTTGCCGTGTTCCTGCGGGAACACTCACCTTCGCGCCAGCGCGATGCCGCCAATCACAATCAATCCAATCACCAGTAGCGAGCCGCTGCCACCCGATGCCAGACTGCCCAGCGCCGTGCTCGCGCTTGCAGGACTTCCACCAGCCACTCCAGCAATCGTCGGCGCTGTGTACGTGAGTGAGTAACCCTGCCGCTGCGAAAGCCCAAATTTCGACTTGTACACGGTCAGAATCTGGGCCGTCCCGCCGCCCGCCTGAAACACTGCCATGCAGTTGGCGATGGACGGTCCTAAATCGGCGCAACCCACGCAGCAGGTTACCGTGCAACTCTTGTCGCAGGCCAAGCCGCTGCAGTTGGCTCCGCCATGGGAGGCATCGGCCGCTCCTGGAGCGGAAGTGTACGGCTCACAGGCTGACCAGAACTGGGCCAACAGTTGCTGGCATTGCACGACCGCCTGCTGCGCCGTGATGTTCTGGGACGGATCGCTTGAATTCGCCGCCGCGAAAATCGCCTGCAGGCTTTGGTCGAAAGCTTGCAATGCAGAACCCACGACCTGGTTTTCAGCCGTTGCGCCTTTCACCCGCGCATCGTGCGCTGCCCAAAGACCAGCGATCATTCCGACCACCAAACCAACTCCGGCACCGATTGGTCCCGCAGCAAGTCCAAAGGTCGCTGCCTTCCCCACCATGCCGGCTGTGGACGCAAGAATTTTTGGCCCTATCGGTCCGGCGCCCAGCCTGCCGAGTCTGTCATTCCGGCGCAAATAAATCGTGTAACGTCCCTGCCCATGCCGGGCCGTGACCAATTCTGAGTACCGTGTCCAGTCTCCGCGACCACGCAGGTAACCAAGATTGCGCCGAATTGTGGAACGAGCATACACATCACTTCATGGCAACCACGAGCAAAAGTCCAATCAGCGCCAATGGCAAAATCGAGCCCAACGAACCGAGCGAACCTGCTCCGCTTGAGCCTGCCATTGCGCCGGCACCGGCAGGCGCGACCGATCCCGGCATCGTAGGCAAGTAACTCTGGACCGAGGTTCCGTAAGGCGTGGTGATTGAGGAATAAAGCGGCGGCGCAGTTGGCTTGAAAGCAACCGCGGCGACCGTGCCAGCAGTCGTGATGCCAGTGGTTAGAACATCAGCCCAGTCATCGTCCTGGCCAAGTCGGCGAAGCACGCGGTAGTCGGTTCGGTTGAATCGTCCGAGTGATCGCGCACGTTGCCCTGACCGTGGTCGCACGAGTGTCGTTCGGGCCACGTAACCGAGT
>Ga0187784_10005264_pt1 | contig 10471 bp, 8 predicted proteins | sample 1015_SJ02_MP15_2_FD_132964 | JGI IMG/M metagenome (GOLD analysis project Ga0187784, IMG submission 132964) | Tropical peat soil microbial communities from peatlands in Department of Meta, Colombia - 1015_SJ02_MP15_20_MG | ecosystem: Environmental > Terrestrial > Soil > Wetlands > Peat | place... | reverse complement strand
TGGCGTTCTACGATTCCATCAGCCCCATCGTGGACGCCGAAACGCTGAACCATGAACGCCTCTTCGCTGCCTCGCGTTACGCAAAGGGCGGCCGTGATGATTACCTGAATTGCCCCCTCAACGAAGCGGAGTACCGCGCCTTTTATAACGCGCTACGAGCCGCGGAGACAGTGCCGGCGCGTGATTTCGAAGACCTGAATTACTTCGAGGCCTGCCTGCCCATCGAAGAGCTGGCGCGGCGCGGGTACGACACGCTTCGCTTCGGCCCCATGAAGCCCGTGGGCTTGGTGGACCCGCGGACCGGCAAGCAGCCCTTCGCCGTAGTGCAGTTACGTGCCGAAAACTTGCGCTTCTCGAGCTACAACCTGGTCGGTTTCCAGAACCACCTCAAATTCCCCCAGCAGGAGCGCATCCTGCGCATGATCCCCGGGCTCGAGCATGCCGAGTTCTTGCGTTTCGGACAGATCCATCGCAACACTTATATCAATGCGCCAAGGCTGCTGGGGGCCGACCTCAGCCTTCGCGCCGCGCCCACCGTCTTCATCGCCGGCCAGCTTTGTGGTGTGGAAGGGTACGTGGAGAGCATCGCCACCGGATTCCTTGCCGGAGTGGCGTTGGCGCAGCGAGTGGCAGGGGCTCCCTTCAGGCCGCCGCCGCGCACCACGGCGCTCGGGTCGTTGCTCCACTACACTTCGCACGCCGACCCGGGCAACTACCAGCCGGCCAATATTTCCTTCGATTTGCTTCCGCCCCTGGAAAACTTACCCAGGGCTATCGCGCGTGACCGCTGCGCCCGGCGCGCGCGACAATGTGAAAGAGCCCTTGCTGAGCTCGAGCTGTGGCTCCGTGAGCTTCGCTCTGCTGGGCTCGTCGTCTCGCGACGCGGCCCTTGTCATTCCGATCCCGCAGTCGCGGGAGAGGAATCTCGCTCGGGACCGGCCGAGCAGGACTCGGAGCAAGATTCCTCTCCCGCGACTGCGGGATCGGAATGACAAGCTCGAAGTGGGGTCCGCGGCTTGTCCAAGGGCCTAAGAAAAGGCCGCGGACCCCAAAACCGGGGGTCCGCGCTACCGCAAAGGATAATGAGCATGGATGAACTCATCGAGCGCTACGTCAACTATCTCCGGTACGAGCGGAATGCCTCCCCGCACACGGTGCGCAATTACCGCAGCGACCTCCAACAGTTCCGGAATTACCTTGCAGAGGGCCGCGCCGCCGCCGTGGTTGATGTCAGATCGGTCGACGCTTTGCGCATCCGCGGCTTCCTCAGCATGCTTTTCTCCAGGCAAGAAAAGAAGTCGTCCATCGCTCGCAAACTCTCGGCGGTGAGGGCATTCTTTAAGTTCTTGAGGCGCGAGGGCGTGCTGGCCGAGAACCCTTCCACGTTGGTGTCGACTCCCAAGCAGGACAGGACCCTTCCCAGGATAATGACTGAGGAAGAAATGAATACCTTCCTCGACCGTGTGGCTGAAGCCGGCAAAATCGGAGAGCCTGCCATGCGGCGCGACCGCGCGCTGCTGGAGCTGCTTTACGCCTCGGGCCTGCGCGTGAGCGAATTGGCGGGACTGGACCTACGCAGCGTGAACTTCGGAGACGGCATGGTGCTCGTGCGCGGCAAGGGACGAAAGGAGAGGCTCGTGCCCTTCGGCTCCAAGGCTAAGCAGGCCCTCGAGGACTATCTCCCGGTCCGGGAGAGAATTCTCCAGGAAAGGAAGAAGTCCGGCCAGCAGGCCCTGTTTTTGAATGTGTGGGGAGAGCGGCTCACCACCCGCTCCGTTGACCGGCTGGTGAAGAAGTACGTCCGGAACTACGGGCCGGCGGTAAAGGTCAGCCCACACTCGCTCCGCCACGCTTTTGCCTCTCACCTTCTCACGGAGGGAGCCGACCTGAGGGCAATCCAAGAAATGCTGGGGCACACCAGCCTGGCAACTACGCAGAAGTACACCCAGGTCTCAATCAAACAGTTAATCGAGGTCTACGACAAAACCCACCCCAAGGCGTGAGGTTGGTCTCCACTGAACAGAAGGCCGAAGAGTTCGAAAGCGTGGGATTTCCGCGGGTGGAGCGTGTAGGGGCACGCCATGGCGCGCCCCTACAATCGTTCAACAACTGCCATGCAAGGGCAGCTTAGTGGTGCCCACCGGCGCTGGCAGTGCCGCCACCACCGCCGCTCGAGTGCACCGCGCCGCCGCCGCTGGAGACGCTTCCACCACCGCTAGAGTACACCGCGCCACCACCGCTCGAGACGCTTCCACCACCACCTGAGCGCACTCCACTGCTAGTCGAGCCGACCGTTCCTCCACCGGCATAGCCTCCCCCGCGCACCCCGCTGCCACCTTGTCCATGGGCCACGATGATGGCTCCTGACTCGCCTCCTCGGTGCGACACACTTACGCCGAGCAAGGCACTGCTCTTGCCACCGGCGCCACCCTTCTTTTCCCCACCTCCCAATGCATTCCCGCGGAACTCACCTGTGGAGGCGCGCACCGGATAACGTCCTCCCAGGGTTGCGCCCTCGATGGCGCGCAAGGGTTCACGCCCGGAGTGTAAATGATGTTCCGCGAGCAGTGCACTCTCCTTAGCCGCATCGCCTCCCATCAGGATGGTCGAGGGTGCGGAAGCGCGGGGCCATGCGAAGCCCTGCCCCAACCCACTCACCGGCACGGGTGCGGGCGGCGCCGCCGCCGTGGCATTGCTTTTGGATGTGGTTTCTGCGCTCAACGCCGGCGAGTTTGTCACGCTCGCAGGCTGCGAAGCCGGCTCGAAAGGCGGGCGCTCAATCGCGCTTCCCCCTGTGGGTGCAACGTGGTTCAAAGTCTGAGGTGTAATCATCTGCCGACTCTGAACCACATTGGTCGGAACCGTGACAATTCCCCGCGGTAAATGTCCCGAGAGAGGAGTTGGACGTGGATGACCACCCCACGGCGGACCGGGCCGCGGACGACCAGGCTTCCCGGTACCCCCCTGCGGCACCCAGCCAACCCAGCCCGGTCCCGCATACCAATTAACCAGCGAGGGCCACCAGAGCCCACAACCGAACATCGGGTCCATCCAAAGCCAGCCAAAGAAAGGGTCGAACTCCCATTGACCGCAGTGGTAAGGCAGCAACCCCAAGGTTCGGCGGAAATCCACGTCCAGCCGAATCCTGGGTACCATACCCATTGGCCATAAGTGTAAGGCGACCAGCCTGCCGCCGCGTAGGGCGACCAGCCGAATCTGCCACCGGGAAGGGTAATCCACTCGCCATAGGTGTCAAGGTCACTCCAGCCATAGAGCGGTCCCGTTGCATGGAAGGGCTCGTCTTTTTGTGTGAGCAGCACCTGCTTATCCCGTGCCTCTGTCCACTCATCCCAAGCGTCCTTGACAATTCCTTTCCGGGCGTTGAAAGCCAACTCAGCGCCGCCCGCCCTATGTTCCAGGATCTTGCCTTCCCCGAGTTTGGAAGTCAGGGAAGAAGTGGCGACATCTACCGAGCCATTAAAAACTTCCACGCGAAAGCGGTCCTGGTCCAAGTCCGTGCGGAATTCGCACTTGCCATCGGCCGTAACCGTCGCGTCGGCAATCTTGACGCGAAAAACATCACCGTACGGGGGTTGAAAGAGGATAGTGCCATCCGGATTGACTGAGGGCGAAGGGTTGTGCTCGGGCAGAAAGTGGAAAGTGCCATATCCCTGCTCGAACGTCATGCCGTTCAGCTTGTAGCCATTAGCGTCCAACGCCAGTTGATGGAAAAGCAGCTTGGAGAGCGCGCCCAGGCGTGCGGTGGAACCGTTTTCAAATTCCACCTCGGCATAACTGCCGTCTGAAGTGGAGAGCTCGAAACCCTCCTGGATAGGCGCGTTCACTATCGCCGGTTCATTCTCCGCCGCGCCAGGCCGCTTGACCCTCACCGTGCCACTCACGTAGCTCAAGCGCACCACCCGGGCGTGCGATGCCCCCACCGGCTCCTCGGACGATGGGTAGTACTCCATGAATCGCCCTTTACCCAGGGTCAGCGAGCCGGAGTGGGCTGATATTGTGATGGAGCCCGCCCCCACGCGCGCGTGCATCTTCCCCGCGACGAAACTCGATTCGAATTCGGTTTTGCCATTAGGGCTGATCGTGGCGTCAGCAATTTTCACCACGTAAAAGGCCTGCGGTTCAGGGATGAGGTTAAAAGCGGCTGTTCCCTGTTCCAACGTGATGACATTCAGTTTGTTGCCATCCGCGTCCGTAGATAATTCCGTGAAGCCGGCTTTGGTGCGTTCGTCGAGTTGAATGGTGGAGCCGTTCTCGAGCTTCAGGGTCGCAAAACCGTCACCCGACGTCGCCACTTGGGAGCCTTGCTCAATGGGTGTGTTCAGTTGTGCTGGAATCCCTTCCGCAGCGTCTGAGCGCTTCACGGTCACCTTACCGCTGACGAAACTCAGTCGCACCGAGCGGCCCTGGGAAGGGTTCTGTTGTTGGCTAAAGAGAGCTGCTGGTAGGAAGAGCAGCCCCGCAACCACAACCACGAGTACACGTCGTAAACGATCGCATCTCACGGTCGACCTCCAGCGGGGATTTTACAAGCAGCTTACATATCTTCTGACGTGCCATCTTGCCATAAAGTTGCATCTTCGAGGCCCTTTTCAGAAAGAGATGCCAGGCCTCCTTCGGCTTCGCGGCCCAATTGCTCGATGATGTTTAAGGCTTCCTTGATGTCTTCCTTGCGCGTGCGGTGGTTCAGGACGCAAAGGCGAAGCACGGTCTGCGGCCCAAGGCGTGTGGAAGAAAGCATCAGCTTGCGGCTGGCGGTGATCATGGCCACGAGCTTTTCGTTCAAACGGTTCAGGTACGCGAGCGTGTCGGTAGCAGGGAGCCGCTCGGGTAGATAGCGGAAAGTGAAGATGCCGAGTTGGGGCGGCGTCACCAGCTCAATTCTAGGCGAGCGCTTGAACCAGCGCGCCGCGTACTCCGTCAGATCGAGGCAGCGATCAATGGTTTGGCGGAAGCGGCGCGCGCCGTAGGTCTTGAGTGCCATCCAGACTTTCAGGGCTCGGAAGCTTCGTGTCAACTGAAGGCCGTAATCGCAGAAATTCACCTCACGTTCCTGGCGCGCCACGTCGGCCATGTATTCCGGCATGATGCGAAAGGTTTCACGCATCAAGCCGCCGTTGCGCACCAGCACGCAACCGGCTTCGAAGGGGCAGTAGAGCCACTTGTGGGGATCGAGCGCCACCGAGTCGGCTTGCTCGATCCCGCTCAGGCTCTGCCGCCCGCGTTCGGTGAGGGCGGCGAATCCCCCGTAAGCGGCGTCGACATGAAACCAAAGTGAGTGGGCGCGGGCTATCTCGGCGATTGAGGCAAGCGGGTCGACGGCCCCGGTGTTGGTGGCGCCGGCGTTGCCCACCACAGCGAAGGGTCTGAGCCCGGCCTCGATGTCGCGTCTGATCTCGCGTTCGAACTTGGAGGTATCCATGCGGAAGTTGGCGTCGGTGGGAATGCGTCTTATCTGCGCGGCGGAGACCCCGAGGAGGCGCAGCCCGCGGTCAATCGAGGCGTGCGTCTGGTTCGAGAGATACACGCGGGCGTCGCGGGTTTCATCCTTCAACACGGCGCGCCTGGCGACGGCAAGCGCGGTGAGAGAGGCTACCGAGCCGCCGCTTACCAGTAACCCGGCGGCCGTATCCGGCAGCCCCAGCATCCCCTTGAACCAATCGATGACCACTAACTCCACTTGGCTTGGCCCGGACGATTCAACCCAAGTACCCGCGAAGACGTTCGAGCCCGCCACCAGCGCATCCGCCAAAATGCTGACAAAATTCGGTGCGCTGGGGATGAAAGCGAAAAAGCGCGGATGGTCGAGGCTGAAAGCGTTGGGCGCCACTTTCTCCCTGTACTCCGCGAAGACGTCTGCGAAGGAGCGGCCTTCCTCGGGCAGCGGCTCGCGCAGCAAGGCTTCCGTCTGTTCGCGAGCGAGCTCGCAACCAAGAGGGCTGGCGCGAAGGTTTTGCAATCGATCCACGATCCAGTCCACCACCTGGTAACCCGCCCGCCTCATCTCAGCAACCTCCAGGTCGAGCGAAGTATCGTCGATTCGCGTCTCGAGTTGGTGAAGCGTAATGTTGCTTTCCATAAGCTACCTTCCTGGTGCGCGCAAAAGTGCGGAACAGAAGCGTACGCGATAGGGGCCGCCGAGTAAAGGTGCTGCTCTCCACAACAATCCCACCAAATCACGTGGCGGCGCAGGGCACGCGGGTGGCGATTGTAGCAGCGAGTTTATCTCGCCAAGTAGCGGGGTGGGGCAAGCAGCGACTTTTTGTCGTTGACACGCCGCCTTCCCTGGTTGTCTAATTGACTCATTCGGGTCGCGAGCGTGACGATTGACGCGTGATAAGGCGTACCCCATCGGAGGAAAACAAATGGCTCACTACTCCCGCCGTGATTTCCTGAAGGCCGGACTTGCCGCAACAGCGCTCGCAGCGACGCGGAGCTTCCCGCTGCGCGCGGCGCGCGAAACAGCAACGGATTGGGTCACGCTGGGGAAATCCGGCGTAAAGGTGACGCGGCTGGCCTTCGGCACAGGCACGTTAGGCGGGCAAGTGCAGCGCGAGTTGGGACAGGACCAGTTTACGAAACTGGTTCGCTACGCCTACGACCGTGGCATTCGCTTCTTTGAGACCGCTGAGTCTTACGGCGAAATGCACAGGATGCTCGGCGTGGCGCTGAACGGCATTCCGCGAGATAGCTATCGGCTGATGTCGAAGGTAACTACGCGCGAGGGTGTGGATCCCTTGCAGAAGATCGACGAGTTGCGCAAACTCGCTCGAACCGACTACTTCGACATAATGCTGCTGCACTGGCAGCATCGTGCTTCGTGGCCAACAGACAGCCTCCGGTGGCAAGACGGCATTTTGGAAGCCCAGGAAAGACATGCCGTGGTAGGACACGGCGCGTCGGTGCACGGCCTTCCGGCCTTGCGCCAGTTCCCGGGAAACAAGTGGCTCCAGGTGGCGATGATCCGGATGAATCATACAGGCGCGAAAATGGATGCGGAGGACTTCGACACGGCGGGATTGGGAAATGTGCGCGAGGTCGTCACGCACGTAGAACAGGTCCGCCAAGACGGGATGGGCATCATCAGCATGAAACTCGTGGGAGAGGGTGCGTTCACGACCCGTGAGGACCGCCAAGCAGCCATGCGGTACGCGTTTAGGACCGCGGGCGTCGATTGCGTGACGGTTGGCTACAAGAATACGTCAGAGATCGACGAGGCCATTGAGAATGTGAATCTGGCGCTGGCGTGACATCCGGCCGGGAACTTTCACGCAAAGGCGCAAAGTACGCAAAGGTCGCAATGAAAAGAAACTGCATCCGCTTTGCGTTCCTTTGCGTACTTTGCGCCTCTGCGCGAGTTGCTTTGATTCTTTCACACCTTCCGAGGCACTGGTTAATAGTCACTCAGGATTCGCACAAAAAGTCGCGCAAAACATAATGACATTGTGTCCCCCACGTTGTAGAATTAATCCGTCATTAGATTTTTCCTCTTAATACAGGGCTGAGTTTTCAGAACACCACTGGCTGGAACCAACGCCGCGATGAAGCAGTTGTGTCTTTGTCATTTGAGCCGCAACTCGACGCGCCCTTTATGGCTCGCGATGTTCTTGGCCATGGCTTCCCTGGATTGCGCTGGGGCACAGTCAATCGGTGGAGTCAAGCCAAGCTCGCGAATCACGGTGCGTGTTTACCGCTATGCGGACGTTTCAAACCGAACCTTGGTACAGGCGGAACAAGAAACATCGCGAATCTTTCGTCAGGCGGGAGTGGAACTGGCATGGCTCGATTGTCCCACCTCGCACGCCGAGGAGGAGGAGTATCCCGCCTGTGAGCCTCTTTTAGGTGCCATGGCGGTCGATCTGCGAATTCTGCCCTCGTCCATGGCCGCGCGTATCAGGTCAAGCGCGGAGGAGCTTGGCGTCGCTCTGGCGTCCGCGCGGGCGGGAACTGCGTCCGCTGGTTGGGTGTTCTACGAGCACGTGAAACATCTCGCCGAGAGCCATATTGCCTCGGACGATCTGATTCTAGGTCTCGCCATAGCCCACGAGATTGGCCACCTCCTGCTCGGGCCGCACAGCCACTCGCCCGGGGGGATCATGCGCGCCAACTGGGACGGGAAGAACCTGGAGGAAGCCAGCCGCGGCAAACTGCTTTTCACGCGGCGCCAAGCAAGACTTATCCGCGCTGACGCGCAGGAAAGGCTGGCGATTTCGGAGGCAGGCGTGAGGCGCTAAACAGATCGTTCGAACGCGCTTCGAGCTCTGAAGCCGCTCCACATTCCCACCCTGCCGAGTGGATTCAGGGAGTCAGTCTCGCAGCGCCCGCGCGGGATCAGTTCGCATTGCGCGCCAAGCAGGCAAGAGACAGGCCGCCAGGGATGCAGCCGTTATCACCACGAATGCCGAACCAAATGCCACGAGATCGTGCGGCTTCACTTTATAGAGCAGGGTACTGATCAGGCGCATCAAGGCCAGCGCCGTCCCTGTGCCAATTAAAACGCCGATTCCGGTCAAAATGAGGGTACGGGACGCGACGAGCCGAAACAGATGGGACGCCTCCGCACCCAGTGCCATCCGCAGTCCCAGCTCGCGAGTGCTCTGCGAAACTGTGTAGGCCGTCACGCTGTAGAGTCCGATGGTGGCAAGCAACAGCGCCAAGCCTCCAAAAACACTGAGAAGCGCAACGGCGATTTCTTGCGAGGCCAGCGCCATCCGGTTAACATATTCCCGCAAAGTCATAATCGCTGACGGCGCCAGGCCTGGATCGAGCGCGTGCACTTCGCGCGCCAAGTCGGGCGCCAAACTGGCCGGGTCTCGTGACGTCCGGATATTAAGAGTCGCTCCACGATAGAAATCCTGCCGGAGGGGCACGTAGAAAAACGGCTTTGGCGCCTCGGAATACGTTGAGTAATTCGCGAGCTTGGCGACTCCGATCACCTCCATTGCGCGCCCCTTGATTTGAAGGCGCTTGCCGATCGGATTTTCTCCGCGCCAGTACTGCGCCGCCATTTTTTCATTGACGATGGCAACGGGGCGGCCCGTCTCGTTATCGGCGCGAGTGAACTCGCGCCCGGTGAGAAGCGGGATGCCCAGGGTGCGGAAGTATCCAGGGCTCACCTGGTTATACTCAGCCTCCGGGCTCTCGTCGGGCGCAGGCGGGTAGCCGTCGACCGTGATGGGAGCTGACGAATATCCAGTGTAGGAGAAGGGCGTCCCCTTCCCCCAGGCTGCCGACTCGACGCCGCCGAGCGCTTGAACGCGATCTAGCAATTGGTCCTGAAAGTTCTTGGCCCGTCCCTCGTCGTACCTGGCCGACACCAGATCCACGTTGGTGATCAAGACATCCTGGGTTGAAAATCCCGGGCTGGCGCTTCGTATGCGCTGCATGCTCCGGATCAGGAGGACCGCTCCAACCAGTAAAACGAAACTGAGCGTTACCTGCGCCACCACAAGCCCCGAACGGACCCGCGAGCCGCCGCCGCTCAAAACCGGCCCCGACTCGGATTTCAGGGCGCCCACAAGATCGACCTTGCTAGCTTGAATTGCGGGAACCAATCCGAATAGCAGGGCCGAGAGTGCGCACATGCCGGCGCTGAAGGCGACCACCCGCCAATCGATTTGGCCACTCAGCCGCGCGACCATGCTCCCGGACGGCGGAAAGAACACCACCAGCAGGTTGCGGCACCAGAATGCGACCCCAATCCCGCTGGCGGCTGACAACGTCGCGAGAACCAGCCCCTCGGTGAGGAGTTGCCTCACCAGGCAGGCCCTCCCCGCGCCGATGGCGCTCCGGATAGTCATCTCGTGCCGGCGCGCAAGCGACCTGACGAGCAGCAGATTACTCACGTTCGCGCAGGCGATCACGAGCACCAGAAACACGGCCGCTAGCGCGATCTTGAGGATCGGAAGCAGCTCGCCCGCATGATTGAAAGGGGCTTTCCACAACGGCAAAAGCCTGATGCCGCGCCCGCGGTTCGTTGCGGGATAACCGGCTTCCAGCCGCCTAGCCACGGTCGACACCTCTTCTTGCGCCTCCTGGATGCTTACGCCGGGCTTGAGACGCGCGAAACCCTCAATCCAACGAGCGTCGCGATCTTCCAGTTTGTATCCCCCCGAATTAAATACCTCCTGCATCGACTCCGGAACCCAGAACTGAATCGGCCAGCCCACGAACGTCCCATAGAACCCTTCCGGCGCCACGCCGATAATGGTATGCCGCACGCCGTTGAGCAACTGTGTCTTTCCGATAATCTGCGGATCGCTGTGAAAACGCTCTTTCCAAACCCAGTAACTGATCACGGTGACGGGATGGGCGTTGCGGCCCACCTCCTCGTCGGGCTTGAATCCGCGGCCGAGTACCGGGCGCACACCCAGCGCGACAAAGTAATTCACCGAGAAAACGCTTCCGGCCGCGGATTCAGCCCGATACCCCACACTGAGAGTGGTTCACGTGA
>Ga0187784_10005263_pt1 | contig 10472 bp, 5 predicted proteins | sample 1015_SJ02_MP15_2_FD_132964 | JGI IMG/M metagenome (GOLD analysis project Ga0187784, IMG submission 132964) | Tropical peat soil microbial communities from peatlands in Department of Meta, Colombia - 1015_SJ02_MP15_20_MG | ecosystem: Environmental > Terrestrial > Soil > Wetlands > Peat | place... | reverse complement strand
GGCCGCGCGCGGCATGCCGTAATCCATCAGCGAGCCGGTCAGCGGCTGGCCGGAATCGGGATCGAGATAGACCTGTTCCCACAATGCCTGACCGACGCCTTGCGCGATCGCGCCATGGGTCTGGCCGTGCACGATCAAGGGATTGATGCAGCGGCCGACGTCGTCGATCGACGTATAGCGCGTGATCGCCGCCCTGCCGGTGTCGGGATCGATTTCGATTTCACAGATTGCAGTGCCGTTCGGGAATACCGGCTCGTGCATCTCGTTATCGGTGACGACCGCGAGACCGTCCTTGAGCGCCTCTGGAAGTTTTAGGCGCGCCGCCTCGTTGGCGAGTTCGAGGAAGTCGAAGGTGCGGTTGGTATCGCGCGAGACGAAGCGGCCATCGGTAAAAGTGACGTGCTCCAGCGCCGCGCCCATGACGACGGCCGCGATTTCCTTGCCTTTAGCGATCAGATCGACGGCGGCCTTGGCAAACACCGTCGCGGCGTGGCGCATCGAGCGGCCGGAATGGGTGCCACCGCCCAAGCGCACCACATCGGTATCGCCGAGAATGATGTGCACGCTCTCGACCGGCACGTGGAGGAAGTCGGCAACGACCTGGGCGAAACTCGTTTCGTGGCCTTGGCCTGCCGGCTGGGTTCCGATGACGACATCGACACGCGCCGGCCCTAATTGATCCTGCGGCTGCACCTTGATCCGCGCCTGCTCGCGCGGCGCCCCGATCGAGGATTCGACGTAGTTCGCTAAGCCGAGGCCGAGCAGCTTGCCGCGCCGCGCCGCCTCGCGCCGACGCGCCGAAAATCCGTTCCAGTCGGCGACGGCAAGCGCCCGGTCCATGTTCTCTTCGTAGTGTCCGCTGTCATAGAGCATACCGACGGCATTGCGATACGGCATGTGCTCCGAGCGCACGAGGTTCTTGCGTCGCAGCGCGATACGGTCGACGCCGAGCTCGGCTGCGGCAATATCGACCAGGCGTTCGATGGCGTAGGTCACTTCGGGGCGGCCGGAGCTGCGGTAGGCGTTTGTCGGCATGGTGTTGGAGTAAACGGCAACGGCGCGCAAGGACGCTGCCGGAATGGCATAACAGCCCGGAATAAGGCCCGCGCCCTTGCTCAGCGGCGACAGCGAAACGCAGCGCGCCCCGACATTGCTGATATTGATCGCGCGCATGGCGAGGAAGCGGCCGTCGGCATCGAGCGCCAGCGCGACCTTGGTGACGAGATCGCGGCCCTGATAATCGCTGAGGAAGGCTTCCGAGCGCGTGGCTGAGAATTTCACCGGCCGGCCAAGTTTTTTCGAAGCCCACAGCACCAGACCGAATTCGACGAAGACGCGGTTGCGGGTGCCGAAATTGCCGCCGACGTCGTGCGAGAGGACACGCAAGGACTCGGGTGCAATGCCGAGCACATTGGCGAGTTCGTTCTTCTGCCGCACCGCGCCGCCGGAGCCAGCATAGAGCGTGTAGCGGCCGGTCGCGCCGTTGTAGTGGCCGAGCGCGGTGCGCGGTTCGAGCGGCACGCCGGTGACGCGGCCGACGTGAAAATCCTTGGCGACGACATGGGCCGCGCGCGCAAACGCCCGCTCGGTCGCCTCGGCATCGCCGAAGCGCGTATCGACCAGCACGTTGTCGGGCACCTCGTCCCAAACCGCTGGCGCACCCGGCCGCATCGCGGCTTCGGAATGCAGCACGAAGGGCAGCTCCTCGTACCGGACTTGCACCGCTTCGGCGGCGTCCATCGCCGCAAGCTTGGTTTGCGCCACCACCATGGCGACGGCTTCGCCGACATGCCGCGCTTTGTCCGCGGGCAACAGCAGATGCGGACCGATGAAAACCGCGCCGCCGCCGGGCGCGGTGAGCTTCATGTCGAATTTGGTCTTCGGCAACGGATCGTGCGGAATGGGCTTGAGCTTGTCGGCCGCAACATCGGCGCCGGTGAACACGCCGAGCACGCCGGGCATCTGCTTTGCCCGCGCCGCGTCGATCGTGACGATGCGCGCGTGCGGGTGCGGCGAGCGCACCATCACCGCATAGGCCTGGCCGTCGAGATTGAAATCGTCGGTAAAGCGGCCCTTGCCGGTGGTGAGCCGTACGTCCTCTTTACGCGGCATGGGCTTGCCGATGAAGCGGTAGAGGTCGTCCGGTCGTCCGGCGTCGTTCATCACATCTCACTAAGATGTTCTCGCTGACTCATGCCACTCTTTTGAACTCTTGCTGGCAGCGCCGCACCCGGCGTTCGTCGACTTCGATACCGAGCCCGGGGCGCTCCGGCACCTCGACGTGGCCGTTGTCGATGCGCAGCGGCTCGACGGCGACGTCCTCGGCAAGGCCCGGGCTGGTCACGGTCAGACCCCAGGCGATTGCCGGAGCGGCCGCGGCGACGTGGGCCGCCGCCGCCGAGGCGACGCTCGACTCGCCGGTCTTGCAGGAAATATTGACGCGCATGCCGAGCCGGTCGGCGAGCCGGCAGGCATCGAGCACCGCGCGCAAGCCCCCGAGTTTGATCGCCTTGAGGCTCACGCCGCGAGCGGCCTTGTGGGCGTGATGGCGTTCGATGTCGCCCTGCGAATGGATGCCCTCGTCGGCGCCGATTGCGATCGGGGTCGCGGCGGCAACCCGCGCCATTGTTTCAAAATACCCGACGTCGAGATTGCGCGCGTCGATCGGCTGCTCGAAGAAATCGAGGCCGCAATCGCCGAGCGCGCGCACATAATGCAGCGCCTCGTCGACGCCAAATCCCTGATTGGCGTCGGCTGAGACCAGACGGCCGCCGTCCTGCCGGCGATGGTCTTGGGTCTTGAGCGCTGCGCAGAGGCTTCGCGTGCGCTCGGCGTCGGCCTGCGGCGTGCCGAGGCCGACTTTGATTTTGAACGCGCGATAGCCGGCCGCCCGCCGCGCCGCTGCCTCGCGCAGATCGGCTAAGGCGTCTTCGGACCCGATGACGGCGAGGACCGGCATTCGGCTGCGCTGTTTGCCGCCAAGGAGGGCATAGACGGGCCGCCCCGTGGCGCGGCCGACGAGATCATGAAGCGCGATCTCGATGGCCGCCTTGGCGCCGCTGTTACCGTACATCTGCGCGTTCATCGCCGCCGCGGCGCCGGCGAAATCGTCGGCGGAACGCCCCAGCAGACCGGACGTCATATGCTTAACCGCCGCCATCATGCTGGCGACGGTTTCCCCGGTCATGACCGGCGCCGAAGCCGCCTCGCCCCAGCCGATGACGCCGTCCCCGGCTTCGATGCGCACCAGCACATTGGCGGCCCGCGCCACGGTTTCGCCGGCCATTTGCACCGGCTTCTTCATCGGCAGACTGACCGCGATGGGCTCGATCGCCAATATTCTCACAACGCAATCCTCACGACGCTCCTCGATCAAGCTTGAGAATGCACCATCGCTCGCGCGCCGGTACTTCCGCGGTTGATCGGTGAATTGTAACGGCTCCCGACGCGTCACGACAGGGGATCGACGCCAGTGCTTGTTCGGTCACTCGGCGGCGATGCGATGCGCCATTTCGACATCCACATTGTCATTCAATGTTTCAGTCCGGTCGCGCGGCACGGCGCCGGCCAAGGGCTTAATGCCGCGACAGATGTAATAGGAGCTGAACAGGCATTCGCTCATGTCGCAATGTTCGGCGACGGTAGCCAGTTCCTTCCACGGCTGGATGAGCGGATTTCCGAGCATGGTGTGCTTCATCAGCCAAAGGCTGAACGGCAACAGCAGTTTTGCCGCCGGCCCGGACGGCAGCTTTGCGTCCATGATGACCAGCCGCCCGCCCGGCCGGAGCTGGTCCCACACCTTGCGCAGCACGGTGCGATGATGCGGTATCGTGTTATAGGACAGGCTGAACAGCACGCCGTCGAGCGGCGCCGGCGCCCTGAATTCGGCGGCGTCGCATTCGGTGAGTTCGATATTGTGCCAATGATTGGCGTCGCGCCGCGCCTGCGCCCGCGCCAGCATGCCGGGCGAGATATCGACGCCGTAAATGCGTCCCGCCGGCCCCACGGCGTCGCGCAAATAGGCAAAGCTATTGCCGGTGCCGCAGCCGATCTCGAGCACGCTGTCGCCGCGGCTTAAGCCGAGAACATCGGCCGCTTGCCGCCGCAAACCGTGCGGCAGAAAGAGCATCCGGTCGAACAACGGAATGAAGCCAGCAATACGATCGTAGCGTCGGCTGACCGTATTACGGTCGCAATCCACCCATTGATAGGTCACGGCGTCGCCCCCCGGCGTCAGGACTCGAACGGTTCCCCTTCAACCGACTCGATTTTGCCGGCTGCGGCGTCATTCGATCGTATTTAGATCAAATCCCGGCCGCTATGTTGATCCGTATCAAATCCATTACGGAGGTGTCATATGGCCGCATGGACATCGCGAGGGCCCAATATCCGGCCATTGCGTGCGACCGATTAGCGGCATATCTCCTGTTCCGCAATCGATGCAGGGGTAAAACTGCAGTGCAATCATGCCTTAAGGCGGAGCGCACGTCTTGTGGCGAAGCGATTTTCGGGGCAGTCAAAGTGGCGCCCGGAACCTTCCAGGAGTTCGGACGATGCGAGCAAAACTAGTGGCCATTGTCGCGGCGCTGTTGCCGCTCATCGTCCCCGGCCATGCCATGAGCGCCGACCAAACGCCCGCCGGCCTTTGGCAGGCGGTCGATAACGACACCAAGCAGCCCACCGGCTGGTTCCTGATCAGCGATCACGACGGCGTCTATGACGGCATCATCGCCAAGATGTTTTTAAAGCCCGGCGAGGACCCGAATGCCTTATGCGACCAGTGCAAGGACGATCGCCACGACCATCCCTGGCTGGGGCTCGAAATCATCCGCAGCATGAAGCCCGAGGGCGAGGATAAATACGGCGGCGGCACTATCCTCGATCCGCGCGACGGCAAAATCTACAAGGCCACGATGAAGGTTACCCCGGACGGCCAGACGCTGGTCGTGCGCGGCTATATCGGCTTCGAACTGTTAGGCGAAAATCAATATTGGACGCGCTTGCCAGATGCCGCTTACAGCATGCTCGATCCGGCCGTTAATCCCAATCCGGCGGTTAATCCCAATTTGGCGGTCAAGCCGGCGGCTCCGCACAAACCGGTGCTTGCACCGCACCCGGAATCTTCCGCGGGGCGGCAATAAATAACGGGGCCGGTCCTAGAGCATGATCCGGAAAAAGCCTGCCCCGGACTTGATCCGGGGTGGAAGCCGGTTTTCCGAAAAGATCATGCTCCATCAAAATCCTAGAGCGCCAATCGATTCAATCTGAAACGATTGCGCTCTAGGTGGTCGGTTGCTGCTGACGCGGCTTGCCCATCAGGACCGGCTGGAATAACGCCGCCGCCGCCATCGTCGTGAGCAGTGAAATCGCCAGTAGCTTGCCCATGCTCGATGTGCCGGGATGGCTGGAAAACCACAGGCTGCCGAAGGCCGTCGCCGTGGTCAGCGCGCTGAACGTCACCGCCCGCGTCAGCACCGACTGCAACAGGTTGGTCTGGCCCTCGCGCCACGCCATGATGTAATAGATTTTGAACGCAACGCCGACGCCCAACAACAACGGCAGCGCAATGATGTTGGCGAAGTTGAGCGGCAGATCGATCAACACGCAAATTTCGAGCGTGACGACGCCGGCGAGCAACAGCGGAACCAGCGTCAACAGCACGTCGCTAAACCGGTGCAGTGTGATCCAGAGCAGGATGCCGATGGAAACGAGCGCGCAAGCGCCGGCCTCGATAAAGGCGGAGACGACCACGCGGCGCGCCTCGAGAATCGAGATCGGTCCCTCCGTCGCATCGGGGGCGACCGACTGGACGGCGCGCGCGAAGACTTCCTGCGTCGCATTGTCGTTGGCATCGCCCGACGGTGCGACGTCGATGCGCGCATGGCCGTCCGGCGTCACCCATTGCCGCCCCAGGTCGGCCGGAAGATTGGCGCGGGTGACTTCTTTCGCCTTGAACAGATTACGCAGGTCGTCGAGCGCGCTACGCAACGGCTGCACGAACACCGTTTCGGCGCGTTGCCGCACGGCCGGGTCGGCATTGGCGAGCGCCGTCATCGCCGTTGCCAGGCGCCGCGCGGCTGCGGCGCCATTGCCGGGTGCGGTGCCGGCGAGCCGGTCGAGCAGAGCGATCGTGGAATTCATCATGCTGACATTCTGCGCGTCAGTCGGCGGCGGACGCGCGGCGGTCGGATTAAGCGCCGGAACCAAGGTCTTCGCCGCGTTCTCGATCAGCGGCAGTTTTTGCTGCTGGTTGTCCGGAATAAAGCTCGACAAAGTCAGCACGCGCGTCACCTGCGGCAAGGCCCGCAGTTTCGCCGCCGTCTGATCCGCCGCGCCGAGCGACGGCTCCAGCACCTGGATGTCGTTGGCGCCGCTTTCCGGATCGTTCTTCAACGCGAGATAGGTCGCGACCGCTTCGGTCTTGGGGCTACGTAGGTTGATCGGGTTGAAATCGAACCGCAGCCAATGCAGCAGCGGCAGCCCGCCCGCTACCACGAGCAAAGTCACGATGAGTATCGCGATGCGGTGGCGATCCAGAAACCGATCGACCGGCGCGAGCACGGCGTAACCGAGCGGATAAGGCTCCAGCGGCGGTTTGAGCAGGCTCAACAGCGCCGGCAACAGCGTGATGCTGGTCGTAAACGCGATCAGCATGCCGACGCCGGCAATCAGGCCAAGTTCGGATACGCCCTTGTAGACCGTCGGCAAAAACGAGAAAAAGCCGGCCGCTGTCGCCAGCGCGGCAAGCGTCAGCGGCGCGCCGGCGCGATGGGCGGCTTGCAGCAGCGCGCCGCGCAAATCGTCGATCTCGTGCCGCTCGGCCCGATAGCGGACGCTGAACTGAATGCCGAAATCGACGCCCAGCCCGACGAACAGCACGGCAAAATAGACCGAGATCAGATTGAGCGCGCCGACCATCAGCAAGCCGAGCGCGGCCGTGATGGACAGTCCGACGACGAGACAGGCGAACACCGCGAAAATGATGCGCACCCAGCGCAGCGCCAGCCAGAGGATGACGAGCACGACCGCAATCGTCACCGTGGCGTTGAGTGCGGCATTCTCCTTGATGGTGGCGAATTCCTCGTCGGCCATCGGTACCGGGCCGGTCAGGCGCAAGCGCGCCTGATATTTGGACGCGAAATCGAGATCGGCGGCGGCCCGACGCATGGCATCGGTCGCGCGTTGGCCGGGCTCGAGTTCGGAGTAATCGAGCGCCGGCTGGATTTCGAGGAAGCGCAGCCGCTCATCGGTTGTGGCGGTATGGCGCTCGACCAGTTCGTGCCAGGAAAAGTTCGCCGGCTGTCCGGCATTCACCTTCTCGATCGCATCGCCGGCCAGCGTCAGCGGCCAGGACATGTCGTCGAGCGTGATTTCGCCGCCCTGCACGCCGAGCAGACCGAACTGCAGCACTTGAGTCACGCCGCGCAGCGTCGGATCCCCCGCCAGCACCTGCACCAGGCGTTGCGCCTGCGTCAGCATGTTCATTTGCGGCGTGAGATCATCGACCGATTCGAACAACAGGCCATTCTGCGCAAAAAAACTGCCGCCCTTCGGCTCCTCGATGGAATGAAATAGTTCCTTCTGCTGCGACAGCCGCTGCACCAGCGCATCGGTCGCTTGATCGACCAGTTCGGGGGTTGGCGCGTCGACCACCGCGACGATCAATTCATATTGCGGAAAAGCCTTCTCCAGGGCGGCTTCGCGCTCGCGCCACGCGATGTGCGGGGAAATCAGCTGGTTGATGTCGGTCGTCATGGCGAAATGCGTGGCGGCATACCAGGACGCCAGGACGGCAAGCAGGATCGACGCGCCGATCACCGGCCACGCGTAATGCGTGCAAAAGCCGACCGCGCGGACAACGAGGCTAGTGATCGTCTTCATGGGCTGATCAGCGCAATGGGGTGGTCAGTGGGATGGGACAAGCGACAGGCGTGGATTTCAGGCGTCAAGAGATAGGCAAAATGGCGGCAAATGGTTCCGGGCTTGCGGCCCCAGTTGCGGCCCTCAATGCCCTGAATGGCCGCAAAAGTGAATTGGTGGATATTTTCCTATGCCGTCTACCACCATTTGCGCCTATTGCGGAGCGAAAACGCTTGAGCCTTGGACGCCAGGACCGGCCGAGCGGTTCAATTCCATGCGAGCGGCCTGCCAAAACGGCTCGGAGGCCGGGGCGAGGCCGGCAATGGCGTGCCGGAGGGTGATGCTGGGCCACAGCACGCTGGGCATAGCGCGCTGGACAAGGGGCGGCATTTCCGCTCAATGGAGGCCGGTTTACGGGGTCATTGCCAGGGGTCGTTGATCTTGCCGACCCGATGCGGCGATCAAAATCTAAGATCTGAGGACAAGACGAAAGGAACAGTTTCGGGCTTGATCGGTAACGTTTTTACAGCCAAGTAATCGGAACAAAGTAATTGGGATAAAGTAATTGGGACATAATCCGCCTCCGCCGCGCTGTTGCGGCGCATGGCCGCAGTTCACCGACAGTGCTCAAACTGGCAGCAGTCATACCGTCATGCAGCAGTCAAACCGGCATAAGGACCGGGAGGTCTTGATGAAAGTGATCCTCGCCCAACCTCGCGGTTTCTGCGCCGGCGTCGTGCGCGCCATCGAAATCGTCGAACGGGCGCTGCAGAAATACGGCCCCCCGGTCTATGTGCGCCATGAGATCGTCCACAATAAGCATGTGGTGGAGAGTCTGAAGGCCAAGGGCGCGCGATTCGTCGAGAACCTGTCCGAAGTCCCGCCCAACGCGGTCACCATTTTCAGCGCCCACGGCGTCGCCAAGAGCGTCGAGGAGGAAGCGGCGGCACGCGCGCTGCCGGTGTTGAACGCGACCTGCCCGCTGGTCACCAAGGTGCACAACCAAGGCAAGCGCTATGTCGGCCAGGGACGCAAGCTCATTCTCATCGGCCACGCCGGTCATCCGGAGGTCGAGGGCACCATGGGTCAGATCGCCGATCCGGTCACGCTGGTGCAGACCGAGGCCGACGTCGCCTCGCTCGACATTCCCGCGAACACGCCGGTCGCCTATGTCACGCAGACGACGCTCTCCGTCGACGACACGCGCGGTATCATTGCCGCGCTGCATAACCGTTTCACCGATATCGTCGGGCCGGAGACGCGCGACATCTGCTATGCGACGCAGAACCGGCAGACCGCAGTCCGCGAACTCAGCGCGCTGGTCGACGTTATCCTGGTGGTTGGCGCCAAGAACAGTTCCAATTCCAACCGCCTGCGCGAGATCGGCGAGGAGGCTGGCACGCCGAGCTATCTGATCGCCGACGGCAGCGAGCTTGATCCGGCTTGGTTCGCTGGCGCCGCGACCGTCGGCATCACGGCCGGCGCCTCGGCGCCGGAAGTCTTGGTGGAGGACGTCATCGACGCGCTGCGGCGGCTTGGGCCGGTCCATGTCAGCCAACTGACCGGCCGCCATGAAACCATAGAGTTCCGCCTGCCGCCGGAATTGACCAACGGCGTTACCGCGGGCCGCGCGACTGCAAAAGTCTAATCTGGACGCGGTCCGCGACCGCGACGCACTCGCAAAAAAGGATAACGGTTTTGGGTGTATCTCTGCGACAGAAGGTCAAAGTCGGCGCCTATGTGCTGCGTCAGCGTTTGGCGGGGCGCAAGCGCTATCCGCTCGTGCTCATGCTGGAACCGTTGTTTCGCTGCAATCTCGCCTGCTTCGGCTGCGGCAAGATCGATTATCCCGACGCGATTTTGAATAAGCGCCTGTCGGTCAAGGAATGCCTCGACGCGGTCGACGAATGCGGCGCGCCGATGGTCGCCATTCCCGGCGGCGAGCCGCTGATCCACAAGGAGATCGGCGAAATCGTCAAAGGCATCGTTGCGCGCAAGAAATTCGTCTCGCTGTGCACCAATGCGCTGTTGTTGGAAAAGAAGCTGCATCTGTTCGAGCCGTCGCCCTATCTGTTCTTCTCGGTGCATCTCGACGGCATCAAGAAACATCACGACAAGTCGGTGTGCCTGGACGGCGGTTTCGAGAAAGCCGTTGCCGCGATCAAGGCCGCGCAAGCCAAGGGTTTTGCCGTCAACGTTAACTGCACGATCTTCGACGGCCATCCGGCGGACGACATCGCCAAATTTCTCGATCTTACCGCACAGCTCGGCGTCGGCGTCTCGATCTCGCCGGGCTATGCCTATGAGCGGGCGCCCGACCAGCAGCACTTTCTCAATCGCAAGAAGACCAAGGAACTGTTCCGCAACGTCTTTGCGCTCGGCAAAGGCAAGAACTGGAACCTCACCCATTCCGGCATGTTCCTCGACTTCCTCGCCGGCAACCAGGAATTCCACTGCACGCCGTGGGGCATGCCAACGCGCAACATTTTCGGATGGCAGAAGCCCTGCTATCTGATCGGCGAAGGCTACGTCAAAACGTTTGCTGAGCTGGTGGAAACGACGGACTGGGACAGCTACGGCACCGGCCGCTATGAGAAGTGCGCGAACTGCAT
>Ga0187784_10005262_pt1 | contig 10473 bp, 9 predicted proteins | sample 1015_SJ02_MP15_2_FD_132964 | JGI IMG/M metagenome (GOLD analysis project Ga0187784, IMG submission 132964) | Tropical peat soil microbial communities from peatlands in Department of Meta, Colombia - 1015_SJ02_MP15_20_MG | ecosystem: Environmental > Terrestrial > Soil > Wetlands > Peat | place... | reverse complement strand
TCGATCGAGACCGGAACGCCGAGCGTTGTGACCGTCGGCAGCACTCTGGCGAGGCGCTTGAACTCCTCGTCGAGTGCGACCGGCACAGAGCCGTAAGGGCGTGTTGATTCCGCGCCGACATCGATGATGTCGGCACCTTCGGCGGCAAGGCGCCGCGCCTGGGCGAGCGCGGCATTGGGCTCGATAAAGCGGCCGCCATCGGAGAACGAGTCCGGCGTGACATTGAGGATGCCCATCACCAGGGGGTGCGGCTTGACGAGCAGTCGCGCCAACAAATCCGCCGGCACATTGCGTGCCGTTTCCGACGAAGCAGGTGTCGCGCTCATGACTGGCCCTTCGTGCCCGGCCCTTGCCCAAGTGGAGCGGAATTAGCGTCCGCTACCCGCCCGACCGTCACCTTATCAGTAGCGAATGAGCGGCGGCAATTTCTTGGCGTCTTCGACCCAGCGTTCGATCATTTTGGCCGACGGCAGAAACCGCACCAGTTTGTGCGCCGCATTGGCCTTCGCCATCTCCTGGGCAAGTTTCTGTGGGTTGCGAAAGCGCAGTTCGTTGACTGTCTTGACGCCTACCACACAAAGAAGTGCGGCGTAGTCCGCGCCGACACCTTTGATCCGCATCCGGTCAGCGGCCGTCACCCAGTCGAGCACGCATTTTTTGTCGGTCCCGATTTTTTCGGCAATGCGAACACGCTGGTTCGGCGTCGTTGCCGACCGCAGCAGTCCGATGGTGGTGCGGATCCCATCCGACTTCAAAATCGCAGCTACGTCCGAGCCGATGCCGCGAATTTCGGTAATGGGATACGCCATCGCTGCCTCCCTGCCGCGCTGACCCGCCGTCGCAGACTCTGATACTCAAACCAATTGCGCGAGACCGGGGATCGCGGCGACAACTTCGCCAACGGCTTGGTCGCCGGCCTTCTCGCGCGTAAATGCAAGCACTGCTTTGGCCACGCGTTGCGCCTGGTCCATGCTCAGGCCGGCCGACATCATGCGCATGCCGGCGCCCATCACCCCGCCCAAGCCGCCACCCACGGCATTCGCGAACCCCCAGCCGCCCTTCTCGGCGGCGACCCTGGCGACCAACGCGTCGGCGCCGGGCAGCATCGCAAAAAGCCCCCCGATCTTGTCGGCGGGACCTTCCTTGAGCAAAAATTCGAAGATGATGCCGACGGCTTTTTCCGCGGTGACACGGTCCAATCCGGTTTCGACGATGAGGCGCTTGATCAGTTCGTCCATTGCCCCTCGCCGGATCGGATTAGATTTTTGCCATAATGTACGCTCCTGCGGCGGGTGACAAGGCGGCGGCACATGCGTCAGGCGATTTGTGGCCGTGTGACAAGTGAAAGTGCGTCCGGCGTTGCAAACCGGCAACGCCGAGCGACGCGCGCCGCCGAAACGGGAGGCGAATGTCGTAAGCTGACGACCAGTGGAAATGGACAGATACCCGGACTATAGAATTCAATGCAGCCGCTTCGAGGTTTTGTGCGGCAGACCTCGGCGCGAGGGCAAGTCGTGAGAACAAAGTCATGACCAATCCGGATCGGGACGGTAAAATCTTTGTCGGCAGAGGCGAGCGCGACGAATATCTTGCGCTCGCGCTCGCCAATCGTCACGGCCTCGCCACTGGCGCGACCGGGACCGGCAAGACGGTGTCGCTGCAGGTGCTTGCGGAAGGATTTTCCCGTGCCGGCGTTCCGGTGTTCGCTGCCGACATCAAGGGCGATCTCTCCGGCGTCGCCGCACGCGGCGAGGCAAGGGCCGACTTCGTCAAGCGTGCCAAGGATATGGGTTTCGATTACGAGCCCGACCAGTTTCCGGTCGTGTTCTGGGATTTGTTCGGCGAACAGGGCCATCCGATCCGCGCCAGCGTGTTCGAGGTAGGGCCGCTCCTGGTCTCGCGCATGCTCGAACTCAATGATGTGCAGGAAGGCATCATCAATATCGCCTTTCGCTATGCCGACGACGATCCGGACCTCAAAGCGGTCGACGGCAACGGTCTGGTCGATCTCAAGGATTTGCGCGAGCTGTTGGCCTATGTCTCGAAAAACTCCAAGGAAATCAGCGCCCGCTACGGCAATGTGGCGGTCAATGCGGTGGGTGCCGTGCAGCGCCAGCTCCTGGTGCTGGAAAATCAGGGCGGTCACAAATTCTTCGGCGAGCCGGCACTGGCGATCACCGACCTGATGCGCCTCGAGGGCGGGCGCGGCGTCATCAATGTGCTTGCCGCCGACAAACTGATGGGCAGTCCGCGACTCTACGCCACCTTCCTGTTGTGGCTCCTGTCCGAGCTGTTCGAGAAACTCCCCGAGGTCGGCGATCCTGAAAAGCCGAAACTCGTCTTCTTCTTTGATGAGGCGCATCTTCTTTTCAATGAGGCGCCGAAGGAGCTGCTTGAAAAGGTCGAGCAGGTGGTGCGCCTGATCCGTTCGAAGGGCGTCGGCGTCTATTTCGTCACCCAGAACCCGATCGACGTGCCGCCCAAAGTCCTTGCCCAGCTCGGCAACCGCATCCAGCATGCGCTGCGGGCCTTTACGCCTGCCGACCAGAAGGCGGTGAAGGCCGCGGCCGACACTTTCCGGCCGAACCCGAAACTCAATACCGCGCAAGTGATCACCGAGCTCGCCAAAGGCGAGGCGCTGGTATCGTTCCTTGAAGGCGGCGGCACGCCCGCGACGGTTGACCGCACCATGATCCGTCCACCTTCGGCGCGCATCGGTCCGCTTACGCCGGAAGAGCGCAAGGCGGTGATGGCGAACAGTCCATTCAAGGGAAAATATGATCAGGCGATCGATCCGGAATCGGCTTATGAAATCCTGCAAAAACGCCTCGCCGGTGGCGGCGCGTTGCCGCCGGTCGGGGCGCCGGGAGCGCCCGGCGTGCCCGGCGAGCCGGCCCAGGTCGAAACCCATGTCGGGTTCTTTCACCGCATCAGCGACTGGTTCTGCGGCCTTTTCGGCATCGGCCGCCCGCGCGGGCAGAAATTGACCACCTCGCAACTCGTCGCACGCAATGTGGCGCGCGCGGTGACGGTCGGCGTCGCCACCCAGGTCGCGGCCGAGCTGACGAAGAGCAGCGGCAGCAAGACCGCCGGCACGCTCAGCAAAGCCGTGCTGCGCGGCGCGCTCGGCGGCGTGATGCGGCGCTAACCTCATGCAGCCTGTCTGTAACGCACAAGCGAGATAATAATGACATTAGAAACGCTCCCGGCGGTGCTCGACCGTATCGATCGCGATCTCGATGCCAGTCTCGATCGCCTGTTCGCCCTGTTGCGCATCCAGTCGGTCTCGACCGATCCGGCCTACGCGCCGCACTGCCGCAACGCGGCGGAACACGTTGCCGCCGATCTGCGCAGTCTCGGTCTCGAGGCGACCGTGCGCCCGACTGCCGGCCATCCCGTCGTCGTCGGCAAAAGCGCCAACGGTGCCGCCGCCGGCAAGGCGCCCCGCGTCCTGTTTTACGGTCACTACGACGTGCAGCCGGTCGATCCGCTCGATCTGTGGGAGACGCCGCCATTCGAACCGCGGATCGAGACGCTCGACGCGGGGCGGAAAATCATTGTCGCGCGCGGCGCCTGCGACGACAAAGGCCAGGCCATGACCTTCATCGAAGCCTGCCGCGCCTACAAGGCGGTGACCGGAAAGCTGCCGCTCGACATCACCATGCTGATCGAGGGCGAGGAGGAATGCGGCTCGAAGCATCTGTTCGGCTTCGTCCGCGACAATGCCGCCGAGCTCAAACGCGACCTGGCGCTGGTCTGCGATACCGGCATGTGGGACGCGCAGACGCCGTCGATCACGACCTCGCTACGGGGCCTCGTCTACGAGGAGATCACGCTGACCTGCGCCGACCGCGATCTTCATTCCGGTCTGTTCGGCGGCGCCGCCCGCAATCCGATCCATGTGCTCGCCGATATTCTTTCGGCGCTGCACAAGCCGGACGGATCGGTCGCGATCACGGGTTTCTACGACGGCGTCCACGAGCTGCCGGCGGACATCAAGGCCGATCTCGCCGAACTCGATCTGACGCCGGAGAAATTTTTGGGCCCGATCGGGCTGCACGAAGCTGCCGGCGAAAAAGGCCGGCTCCTGATCGAACTGATTTCGACGCGGCCGACCGCCGAGATCAACGGCATCGTCGGCGGCTATACCGGGGAGGGCGCCAAGACCGTGATCCCCGGCAAGGCCTCTGCGAAAGTGTCGTTCCGCCTGGTCGGCGCGCAGGACCCGGAAAAAATCCGCGCCTCGTTCCGCGAATTCGTGCGCGCGCGATTGCCGGCCGACTGCAAGGTCGCGTTCGGCAATTTCGGCTGCAATCCGGCATTCGAAGTGGCCTTCGACAGCCCGGCGCTCGGCAAAGCGCGCGCCGCGCTCGCCGAGGAATGGGGCAAGAAGGCGGTGACGGTCGGTGCCGGCGGCTCGATACCGATCGTCGGCGACTTCAAGACCGTGCTCGGCATGGACACGCTTCTGGTCGGCTTTGCGCTCGACGATGACCGCGTCCACTCGCCGAACGAGAAATACGATCTCAAATGCTTCCACAAAGGCATCCGCAGCTGGGCGCGCATCCTCGCCGCGCTCGCGGACTGATCATTCAAGAACAAAGGCGCGGGGTTCCTTGAAGCGTCCGTGCTTGAACGGGAGGGATCGATGAGATGCTCGTTTGCTGCTGCGGCCGTCGCAGCCGTCCTGTCCGTACTGCCGATAGTGTCGCCGGCGCGTGCGGCCAATGTCGATCGGCTTTATGTTCTCGATTGCGGAACCGGCTTTGCCGCCGACCAGTCGCGCTGGTCGCCCGGCGTCAATGTCGGGGTGCCGATCACGGTGTCCGACAATTGCTATCTCATCCAGCACGGCCAGAGCTGGTTTCTCTGGGACACCGGGATTTCCGACGACGTGGCAGCGATGCCCGACGGCTACAAGGGCGTCGGCGGCGCGCCGGACTGGAAGCGGTCGAAGACACTTGCCGCGCAGCTCACCGAAATCGGCGTGAAGCCCTCCGACATCGCCGGCATCGGCATTTCCCACACCCATCCCGATCATATCGGCAATGTCGAACTGTTTCCGCAAGCCATGCTCTATGTGCAAAAGGCCGAATATGAGTGGCCCGGGGCGAACGGCGCGCCGCGCTTTGATCCCGCTCATCCGGTGACCAAGCTCGAGGGCGACCGTGACGTGTTCGGCGATGGCTCGGTCACGATCCTGTCGACGCCGGGCCATACGCCGGGTCATCAGTCGCTCCTGGTGCGGCTGCCGAAGACCGGCGCGGTCGTTCTCTCCGGCGACGTCGCGCATTTCAAGGACAATTGGGACAACCGCCGTGTTCCCGGCTTCAACACCAGCAAGGAGCAGTCGCTGACGTCGATGGACCGCATCGCCGACGTGCTGCAAAAGGAGCACGCGCAGCTCTGGATTAATCACGACAAGCCGCAAAGCGACGGGCAAAAAAAGGCGCCGCAGTTCTACGAATAATCGCCCTCCCGGTCTTGCATAGCGCGACCGCTGTCTTGCCGCGTTGCATTCGGGACGATCTGCGCTAATGGAAGCGAATGGACGCCGTCGCCCCCGGAGCCGATGACGCGAATGTTTCGGCGTTATCGCTCATCCGGCATCCGTCATTCGCCGTGTTCTGGTGCGCACGCACCTCGACCAGCGGCGCCTATCAGATGCTGCTGGTCGCGGTCGGCTGGCAGCTCTACAGCCTCACCAACGATCCGCTCGATCTCGGCCTCGTCGGACTGATGCAGTTTGTTCCGATGCTGGCGCTTTCGCTGGTGATCGGGCAAACCGTCGATCATTTCGACCGCCGCCGCATCGCCGGCATTTGCCAGGTCGCGAAGGCGCTTTGTGCCGGCACGTTTGCGCTCGGCACTTTCCGCGGCTGGCTGAGCCGTGATGCAGTCCTCCTGCTGGTTCTCCTTGCCGGCACCGCCCGCGCCTTCGAGGCGCCGGCCATCGGCGCGATCGTCCCGGGGCTTGTGCCGCGTTCGCTCCTGCAGCGCGCCGTGGCGGCGTCGGCGACCGCGCAGCAGACCGCAATCATTTGCGGCCCGGCGCTTGGCGGCTTTCTTTATCTGCTTGGGCCGGCGGCGGTCTATGCGGTTTGCGCGGCAACCTTTGTCATCGCGGCCATTCTCATCAGTCTGGTCGGCGGCAGCCATCGCGCCGCCGACAGAAAGCGCGTGACGCTTGCAACCATGCTCGCCGGTTTTGCCTATATCCGCAAAAATCAGGTTTTGCTCGGCGCGATCTCGCTCGACCTGTTCGCGGTGCTGCTCGGCGGGGTGACCGCATTGTTGCCGATCTATGCGCGTGACATTCTCGGTACCGGACCGTGGGGGCTCGGACTGTTGCGCGCAGCGCCCGCCGTCGGCGCGCTCGCGATGTCGGTATTGCTCGCGCGCTATGCCATCGAGCGTCGCGCCGGCAGGCTGCTGTTCGGCACGGTGTGCGTCTTTGGGCTTGCATCGGCGGTGTTTGCGGTATCGACCTCGCTTTCACTCTCCTTCCTTGCGCTGTCCGTCTATGGCGCGTCCGACGCGATCAGCGTCGTCATCCGCCAATCGCTGGTGCAGACCCGCACCCCGCACGACATGCTCGGCCGGGTGATGTCGGTGCACTCGATGTTCTCAGGCTCCTCGAGCACGCTCGGCGAGTTTCGCGCCGGCGCTTTGGCGGACTGGATCGGCGTCGTGCCCTCGGCGCTGATCGGCGGCGTCGGCGTGATCGTGGTCGCATTGTGCTGGATGCGGCTCTTCCCGGCGCTGCGGCGGGTCGAGCATCTTTCAGGCGAGCCGGTCCCGGCCTGAGCGGGACGGACCTTCTTCGGGTCCCGAAATCTGCTAGTCTTCCTTTCGCAAGCCCGGTGAAATCCAGTGCAAGAGCGGGCCGCCAATACAAAAACAAGACGACAGAGAATCCGGGGAGGAATGACGCATGAAAAAACTGCAGTGCATCCTCGTGGCCGCCGCCGTGGCGTTGATTGCTCAGACGTTGCGTGCCGAGGATTTTCCGTCGCGGCCGATCACGATGATCGTGGTGTTCGGGCCCGGCAGCGCCAGCGACACGCTGTGCCGCATCATGGCCGATCCGCTCAGCGCGGCGCTGAAGCAGCCGATCGTGGTGGAGGACCGCCCCGGCGCCGACGGCGCATTGGCGGCGCAATATGTCGCGCACGCGGCGCCGGACGGCTATACGCTGATGCTGGCGACCAATTCGCCGCTGTCGGCCGACCCGTTTCTGCTGCGGGATGTGAGCTATGACCCGGTCAGGGATTTCACGCCGGTGACGCGGGTGGGAAGCTTCACGCTGATGCTGGTCGTCAATCCCGCGCTGCCGGTTCACTCGGTCAAGGATCTGGTCGCCTATGCCCGGGCCAATCCGGGCCGGCTGTCGTTTGCCAGCGGCAACGCCGCTGGCGTTGTCGGCGGCAAGGCCTTTGCGCACTGGGCCGGCTTCGACATGCTGCACGTGCCCTACAAGAGCTCGCCGCCCGCAATCCAGGACGTGATTGCCGGCCGCGTCTCGATGATGTTTGCCGACTTCACCGTCGCCATGCCTCATGTCAGATCGGGCGCAGTGCGGGCGATTGCGGTGACGCGGCTCAACCGCAGCCCGTTGTTTCCGGACCTGCCGACTATGGACGAAGCGGGCGCTGAAGGTTTCGAGCTTGACGCCTGGGCGGGCCTTGTGGCGCCGGCGCAGATGGCGCCCGCGGTCCTGGCAAAGCTCAACGGCGCACTGCGCAAAATCATCGACGATCCGCAGATCCAGGCCAAGTTCCGCAATGTCGGGTTTGAAGGATTTTCGAGTACGCCGGAGGAGTTTGGCGGTTTCATCCAGACCCAGCTGAAAAAATGGTCGAAGATGGTCAAGGAGGCTGACATCCATCCCGAATAGGTCGTCCCGGCGTCCAGGACGGTTCCAGCCACGCCGGATTGCGCCATTTTTCAACAACTGCTAATATTTGATTTTAGTTGAGTAGTTAGCGGGACGGGGCCGATGAGTAGCTTGTCCGATTTCTTCGCCCGTAAGGGCGGATCGTTGCCATCAGATAAATCGGTGGTGCCGTTGCCCGGTGTGGAATTGAACGGAGACGCCAACGATAACGGCAGCGTCAATGCGCGCCGCGCCTCCGAAACCTGGGCCGAGATCGGCCAGCGCGTGGGCGGCGAGAACGAGATCCTGCGTGCGCTGATGGTCGATATCGGCCGCCGCATCGAGGCGCTGGACGATCTTCGCGAGACATTCGGCAGGGTGGTCGATCCGATCGACCAGTCGCTGCGCGCCCTGGAACGGGAAAAATTCGACAATCTCAATCTGCGCAACGCGCTCGCCGACGTGCGCGGCAGCTACGCGACGCTGCGCGACGAATTCAAGGACCTCGGGCAGAAGGTTGTCGCGAGCGAAACCGAGACCGAGCGGCTGCGTTTCGAGCACGGCCAGGCGCAGCAGGCGGTCAGCACGCTCGAAGCAAAAAAGATCGAACTCGTCAATGAGCTCGAACCGGCGCGCGCGAAGCTTGCCGAACTGGAGCAGCATCTCGCGCGCGAGACCGCGGCGGCCCGCGTCCTCAACGATCACAAGGATGCGCTGACCGAGCGGCTGGCGGGCGCCGACAAGCGCGCCGGCGATCTCGAAGGCGAACTCGCTTCGCTGCGCGAAACGCTCGTGCTGCGCGAGAACGAAAATCGCTCGCTGCAGTCCTCGCTCGACCAGATCGTCGGCGAGAATTCGCGGCTGTCCCGCCGTGTCACGGAAGGCGAAGCTGCCGGCGACAAAGCGCGTTCGCAGCTTGAAGCTCTGAAAACCCAGCATGCGGCGATCGAAGCCGAGCGCGACAAGCTCGTTGCCGCGGTCGACGAGGCGAACGAGAAGCGGCAGACCGAGGGAAGTGCGCTGTCGGCCCGCCTTGATGCGATGTCGACCCGGGCAACCGCCGCGGAGAGGCTTCTCGCGGAGCTTCGGCAAAATCTTCTGGCGCGGACCGAGGAAAGTGGCGCCGCCGAGCGCAAGGTCGCGGACGCCACCGCCGGCCGCAATGCTGCCGAGAAGAAGCTCGAGCTCCTGCAGAACTCACATCAGGTGAAAGAACGCCAGATGCAGGAGATGGAGCAATCCCGCGCCAAGCTCGTCGAGCGCACCAATACCCTGATGGCGAACGTCAAGGCCAAGGACGCGGCGCTCACTCGCGCCGAAGACCAGATCAAGACGCTGGGCGAGCGGGTCTCCCAGCTTGAGGCGGAAGCCGAGGCCAATCTGGCCAAGAGCCAGGAAAGCATCGAAGAACTCAATTCGCAGCTGCAATGCGAGCGAATGGAGCGCAGCATCGCCGAAGGCGCGCTGAAGAAATCGCGCATGAATTGTGCCGAGCTGCAGCGCGAGCTCGACCAGCAGACAAGGCGCGTCGAGCGGCCGGTGGAGCGTGCTCCGGTGCGCCCCGCGGCGCCGGATTTGCCGTAAGATCTGCTGATCAGCTTTTATTCGGTCGCGGTGGCGATGAGATGGGGGCTGACGAAACGCTCGATCCGGCCGGACTGCGGGTGCAGATGCGACCAGTCGTCGATCGGAAAGTCAATCAGCACAAGCCCTGAGGTCGGAAGCTTTTCGTTGAGCCGCGCGCGAGCTTCCGCGTCGCCGGAGGCGATCAGTTCGAGCGCAAGATCGTGCAGGCCGGGATTGTGACCGACGACAAGCGCGGTCTTGGCCTTGCCCGCCTCGCCAATCACGGCCATCAGATCTTCCACGGTCGCGTTGTAGACCCGGTCGGCGATCACGGCTTTGGGCTTGCGCGCAAAGGCCGCGCTCAGCAGCGTCCAGGTCTCCTGGCTGCGCGTCGCCGGAGACACCAGCACCAGGTCCGGGACGAGATGGTGCTGCGCCAGATAGGCGCCGATCACCGGCGCGTCGGCACGCCCGCGTTTGGTCAGTTTGCGGTCGCGATCACGCTCGCCGGGTGCGGTGCGTTCAGTCTTGGCATGGCGCAACAGGATCAGTCGGAGCATGAGCGTAATGTCGCTTTCCCGCGCCCGGAAGTCCAGACCACGATCCGAATTGGTGGAATCGGAGGAAATCGCGTTAGTTTGTTCGCGCCCGATCCGTCAGCTTGATGCGATACTGCGGAACGACCGCCGATGAACGCTGCCGATATCGCCTTTGGGGCTAGCTGGTACTCAGCGACCATGGTCGCGGCGCCGGCGCGGCCGCAACTCGGCTCAGACCTCGATGTCGATGTCTGCGTCATCGGTGGCGGGCTAGCCGGCATCACCACCGCGCGCGAAGTGGCCCGGCGCGGCTGGTCGGTGGCGCTGCTCGAAGCGGGCCGGCTTGCCGGAGGAGCCTCGGGCCGCAATACCGGCTTCGTGCTGCCGGGCTTTGGAGCCGCCGCCGACAGGCTCGTCGCGCGTGTCGGTTTCGACCGCGCGAAGGATCTATGGGCGCTGTCCGAAGCGGGGCTCGATTATGTGCGAACGGTG
>Ga0187784_10005261_pt1 | contig 10473 bp, 8 predicted proteins | sample 1015_SJ02_MP15_2_FD_132964 | JGI IMG/M metagenome (GOLD analysis project Ga0187784, IMG submission 132964) | Tropical peat soil microbial communities from peatlands in Department of Meta, Colombia - 1015_SJ02_MP15_20_MG | ecosystem: Environmental > Terrestrial > Soil > Wetlands > Peat | place... | reverse complement strand
GGCAAGCGGTGCAGGGTGCGGTCCGCGAGGATAGCGAAGGCGATGGCTTCTTTGGCGTCCACCGGCAGGCCGTAACGCTCGGAGAGTTCAACGGTCAGGCTCGGCAGCAACTCGGCCAAGCGCTTCAAGAGCAAACGATTGTGCGCACCGCCACCTTGCAGAAACAAGAGCCAGCCGTGAAAGAGAAAGAGGGTAGAGTGGGGTGGTTGCAGAGGCGCTATCTAATGCCGCGCTGCCGATACCTTGATCGTGTAATGCTGATTGTCGTCGTGGGCAATGTCGGGGTTCGCGCGTCGCGGCCGGATGCCACAGTTTGCAACCATAAGTACGATGTGGTCGGTCTCACGGCTGTTCACCGTGAGGTCAGCAACAAGCGGCGCATTGGGGCCGGCGGAGTGGAGGTGTTGTTCGTTGCGCCGCTCGCCTGTCGGTGTAACTCGGGCCACCCGCGCATCCAGCACACGGCAAGCGGACGCCGAAGTGGTCAGTTCGAAGCGCACTGCGGAAACTCCGCTCTCCACGTCAAATCGGTAGTACCTGCAAGCGAGGTGATCGACGCCGCCTTCCAGCGCCGTCTCGACGCCGGGCGACAGCAGGACGTAACCGCTCAGCGCCCGGTTCCCAAAGCGGAGGAATATATCGGGAGCGAAGGCGGGGTTGGTATGATCCCACAAGAAGTAACTGTCAAAACTATAGTCACCGAAGATAGGCAAGATATCTGCTGCCTCCGAGTGATGTTCAGGAAAGTCGGTCCTGAAGATTGCGTTCAGCGCGCTGAATGGAGTATCTAAAGGCTTCGACTCCTTCCAGATTCTTGCGATCAAACGTGGATCAAAGCGCTTGGCAAGATAGGACACGAGCATGCCGGCGGCATACGGAGCAGCGTCCAAGGAAGTCTCGGGTTGATCTGACCAGTCCAGGAAAAAACGGACAGAGTCGGGATTGCCTGGAAGCACGAATCTTTCCATGAACACGCATGTCGCTTCGTTGAACCACGCCCAGTCTACCTCCCTTATGGAACCGAAGGGACGGACAGTCCAGTTGAACACATGGGTCGCCTCGTGCGCTATCGCGGACCCAGCGCGGTGCATGGCCGCCTGCACGGTCGGCTCGGAGTTGCGGCAAGGCACGCCGATGAAGGGAACACCATCGAGATCGTGGGTAGTGAACGGCTCCCCGTCGAGAAAAAGATCCGGGATGTGGAACACATAAGCCACCGTCTTGCCTGATGAGTCTGTCTTAGGCTTCGGATAGTCAAGCAGCGGACCTGTGATGACCTGATAGAGGCGCTCGAAGGCCTCGATGTAGTGGGCAACCAAGCTCATACTGCGCACACCACGGATGCCAAGTCCAGGGCGACCGGGCGCCGGATTCAGGTTTCCGTAGACGATTGCCAGATGCTCCGAAGTTATCGGCTCGTTCGGCCGACCTATAATGTTTTCCATCCTTGGCAGCAGGCGCATAGGGAGTCGCCCCCGAGCGACGTGTCACAATAACGTTACGCGAATCGGTTTTTCTTGGTCGTCCACCTGAAACTGTGTTCTGATGCGGCTTTTGGCTTTTTCATCGAACTTGTTCCAGTGGCCTCGAATGTCCTCCATGAGAAGGGCGAGTTGGATGCTGGTGCTTGTCGACTTGCCGAGGGAGCCGCGCACAGCTTCGTCGGACATCGGGAGTCCCGGGGCTCGCGGACCGAACAAGTCCGTAATCGCCCGGTCAACCCGCTCGCTGTACAGGTATTTCTCGCTCCAGTCGAGAAGCTCTTCAGGCCAACCCGTTGTGCCCTTGTCGAAAAATCGCGACCGCAAGCCCCTGTCTGGATGAATCTGGGCGAGGTGCTTTTCAATCGTTGGATCATCTAGGAAGCCAGTGATGTGCACGACCGGGACCTCAGGCATAGCCTTTTGGATCTGCGCACACAGCGATTCATCCACCTCGGCGTGGGCGCCAGGAATCTGCGGCAACTTGAAATCGAGAATCGCGAGGTCGAAGTGGCGACCGCCAGCAACGGCGTCACTAACAGCGTCGCGTGCTTCCGAGATACTACCCAGGGTTAGAATCAGGGAATCTGGGAGTGCCTCTTGGAATAGGAACGCGAGTTCTGGCCGGGTCAAAGGATCATCCTCAACGATGAGAATCCGAAAGTCGTTCATGAAGAACCTCCTTGAGGCCGGTCCGGCAATTCGATCACGAACTCAGCGCCAGGACCGGCGTTGGCCGTCACTCGACCGCCGTGCGCCGAGACGACCCTCCGAACAAAAGCCAGGCCGAGTCCGGTCCCCGGCTTCTGGCCAGGGCGGTGACTGAAGAATTCCTCAAATACCCGATCTCTGATCTCAGGGGGAATGCCTGGCCCATTGTCTCGATAACATAGCCGGACCCACAGTTTACGCTGGGCGTTGAACCGCTCGAGTTCAACAGTCACGTTGAGCTCTGACGGCTCGCGTATAAACTGACTCGAATTTTGGATCAACTCGATGAGTGCGGACTCGATCAGGTGCCGATCGCCGTACACGCGAAAAGGCCGGCTCAAACTGAGAACCTCGTACTTGCTGCCGCCAGGCATCGCGGATTCAAAGCTGACGCGGACGCAGTCATCAAGGTCGAACCAGGAAGGGTGAACCACGATGGTGCCCAGCAAATCCTTTACGCGCCGCATGGTATCCATGATGGCTTCCAGGGCGTGCCCGAATTGGCAATTGATTTGAGCGATCTGCTTGCACGTTTCCTCGCGGCGGCGATATCGGGCCAAAACCACTGGAAGAGAGCCAATGCGGCTTGCCAGGTTATGGGCGACAGACGAGATGGAAGTTTCAAACCCTTGCCGGATCCAGTGTTCTTTGTCCTCCTCGCGCCGCTCCCGCTCTCGCCAGGCGGCCAATAAGGCGCCACCCTGCTCGCCAAGAATCTTAAGCATTTCCAACTGTTCGAGCCGGATGCTGTTATCACAGGCAAGGGTTAACTTGCCGATCGGCTGCTCGTTCGCCGCCAGCGGGACATCAACCCAGAAGCTGCCCTGCCGCTTCTCCAATTCAGCCGGACACGCCACGTGGGTTACCACGCGCACAGGAACGTTGAACGCTGTCCGGTCAATGTGTTCTGTCCCGACGTCCGGACGCCACTGAAAGACAACCGGCTCCCCTTGTCTGACTGCAAGCCAGATCTGAGAGAGCTGCCAAGCTGGTGAACTCGATTCGTTAGAAAAGAGGATGCCGCCGGCATTGAACCTCTCTTCGTTTTGCCTATCTTGCAGGCCCTTAGACAGCACGCTGACAAAACGTAACCCATCCGACCGATCGAGCAGGTAAAGCCGTCCCGCTGACTGTCCCGGCAGTATGCTGGCATCAAGCAACGCCTGCTGAGCCGACCTCATATCATTGGCCCTGGCCACGGTGGACATGGCTTGAAAAACCCGGTGCAGGAATCTCAGATCCTCAACGTGCAGGAGGCCTCCGATCACTTGGCCACGCCAGTCCCGGATCGCGTCCGTGAGGATTTCGCCCTTGTACTCGGGATCGCTGCCGATGCCTGTAAAGTGATGTAGCTCGCATTCACCGTCGAGGGATTTTCGAATGTATTGCTGGATCTGGTCGCCAAGCTCAAGGCTGGGACCCGGCGCCAAAACCCAATCCGCATGTACGCCAAACAATTGGGAGGCGGCCCGGTTGGCGTAGCGAAGCCTTTCGCGCGTATCAATGATCGCGAGCGGCTCGGGAATCTTGTTCAGTGCTGTCTGGAGAAGGTTTACGCGCTCACTCTGCGCGATGACGGTTGCAAGCTGGCGCCCGAACGACTCGAGGTCCGCAATTTCCTCGGAAGACGGCACCGCGCCATCTTCCCGCTCCACATGGACGGTGCCAATGGCCTGCCTTTCGCGGTCAATGATCGGCACGACGGCAAAGGCGCCCAGCCTTGCGGCGGCAACTGCTTTCGGGCTCGCCAGGCGTTCCATTTTCGCGTTCTCCACGACTCTCGATTTCGCTGTGAATATGACATACGGCTGGATGTCGGCCTCTGGCTCGCTCAGCCGGTAATGGGTCATCGCAGCAAGGTCCACTCCAGCATCGTCCGAGTCATCCAGGACGCCATCAATCCATTCGCGCTTGGGGTCTACGAGGCAGAATTCGACTCGTTTATAGGCGAGCTTCCGCAGACCGCGGGCGGCCATCGTGAGTACGTGCTTGCCATCCAGGACTTCGCTTCCGACGGAATCCAGGATCGCATTCAGAATCTCCACGTGACGCTCGCGCGTTTGCAGCCTGAGTTGATTTTTCTCGGCGGCCATGGCTTGATTTCGCGCGTTCACAAAGTGATCGATCAGTTCGCGAAGCAGCCGAGCCCTCTCCTTCGAAATCACTGTGTGAGCACTATGATCGCTGACCACGGCTGCCTCGACCCTATCGCTGTCAGGCGCTTTCAGGATGGCCGCGGCAGCCCAGAGCGCCTGGGACTCAGGCAGCGGATACCACCCGGCAGCGGACATCCCCGAGGCTGGCAACATGGCCGCAATGGAAGCAAGCACGGACTCGTCCTTGCACCCATCGCCGGACTGCAATTGCCAACCGGCGTTATAGCGCCAGAAGGTGACCTCGGGAAACCCGAGCAAGCAGTTGCACCCGCGACGAAACAAGGCGTCCACCGCTTGCACGCCGTGAGTAGCTTCCATTTCGACCTGGGCTGCGAGGGCGTGCGTAATCGCCTCGACAGTCAGGCAATCGCCGCTGTCGACTGGCCGCATGATACGATCAAGGCCCTCATATCGTTCAAACGCTTCCTGCCATCTGCCATGCTGTGCGTACAGATCCGCAAATCGGCGCGGTGCGTAGTAATGCTTAGCGAACATTTCGATGAGCGGCGACGAAAAACGAAACTTCCCTTCTTTCCTAGTGGCAATACCGGCGAACTCCAGAACGGACGGCGAGCTGTGGATCCACCGGACCTCGGCCTCTCCTTTCCCAATCAAGGCTTGCAGATCGGGCCAGCTCTCCGGCTGCCATGCGACGAGTTCTACTGTGCGCCGGCAAAACATCTCGAATTCCGACCAAGGGATTTCGTCTGGTGAAAGCGCATCGTGCAGATCCTCGATGCTAATCGGGACTTCACATGCCAGACCACGACGAGCGCGACGCTCAACCAGGAAGTGAAGCGCCGCGCCCAGCACACGGCCGCTTCCGCCGCATTGTCGCCAAAGCTCATCAACCACATCGGGAAACGGTTCGAATCTGACCGCCCTGGCACCCGCCTGCTGGCGCACTAACTCCTCGAACTCGGGCCGCCCGTACCCGAGCACCATGTACTGGTGCGCGCAGTTAAACTCCGAGTTGGGGCCATGCACAAGATCCCGCAGATCGTATTCCCCGCTAAGTACTACAATGACTTTCCTGGCCTCCACCCACGCTCGCAGCGCCACCAGAAAGACCCGCGCCAGGGGGTGGGCCATCGCGTCAATGTTAGACAAGAGGAGAACTGGTTGCCTTTCCTGAGACGAGAGGAAGTGATCCAGGAGTTCAAACGGGTCCTTTTCCTCGCTAGAGCGGTCTTGAATCGCGCAGGGAGCGAGCGCCTGCATTATCAGTTGAGTCAGATCCGATCGCCGGCTGATCAGCGAACTCCGCGGGATCGGAAGGTTAACCGTCCGCTGGCCTTGGCTCTCGAGACGTTCACGGACGGCGGCCAGAGCGCACCGTTTCCCCGAGTAGCTCGGTCCCAACAGCACCACGCTATCCCCAGCGGCGACCGCAACCGCAATCTCTTCAACCAGTTCATGGCTGCTTAGGCAGTACCGAAAAGGCGTCATCGTCGTCACCGTCCATTGCTATCGGCCCGTGCCAGCGCTCCTCTGCTTAACTGCCTCCGTGCGTCAGCAAGAGGGAAGTCAATGATTCCAAGTTGCCGGGCATAAAAGGCCAAGCCTTCGTTTGCCACACGGAAGGAGCCGTCACCGTTCCACGTAACAACGTTATAAATGAATAAGTCATTACAGATGTCGCTTACACGCTCCAAGGTAATTTCCGGGACCCCTTCGCTGCGAAGTGTAGCTTCAATTTGTTGAATGCTCATGACACCTGCTGGGGAACTGAGCAAGTGGAAGGCGATAAGGCGCGATTCCGACTCCTCAAGATCGGCCAGAGGGCTGGTGAAATACTGAGCCGCCTCGTAGTCGCAGTGGAGGGTCTCGATATCGGGAGGGCCGACCTGATCGGATCGCTGTTCGGTGGCGAGTTCCGCCAAGCGCCTGCCGTAATACTGGACCAAATGCGGTAGCCGGCCGGTCATCCGGCACACGCGTTCGAAGAATTGCTCGGGCTCCCGAATTCCGAGACCATAATCGCCAAGTGGTTCGCTGATCAGCTTGCGTGCCGAGGTATCATCCAGCGGTTTCATGTGCATCAGCTCGAGGCGCTGTGCAAGAGATGACTTTCTGAGGACGCTCTTGAGCAGGACGCCGCGACCACAGAGAATGAGCCGGCACAGCCCGTTTTTCGCCGCGGCTGCCAAACGCTCGAACGTCGAGCTTGTGCAAACCTCATCGACCTCATCAAGAATGAGTTCTATGGGCCGGTCAAATCTATTGTGGCGTTGGAAGCGCAAGAAATTCACGAGGTCGTCGGTCGTCATCCGATTGCTGCGGTTGGAGCTCTCGATCGCCATGGCGATGCGACGCGCGAGGCCGTCGGCGCTCCGGTCAGCGCGCTCGCTGAAGTCTATGTAGAAGGTCGCCCCAGCGCGCGGATGACGAGAACGGACCAAGCGCGTGCGATACTGTTTCGCAAGTGAGGTTTTCCCAATACGGCTGGGACCGGCGATAGCGAAACTGACCTGGTCCTCTTGCTCGAGGCGCAAGAGTTCTTCGCCGCGTCCGTAGAACATGGCGCCCTCAGCGGAGAGCAGGATGGAGTAAGGAATTAAGCCTCGAGGCGGCAACTGACGACGCATCTCCCGCTTGATGAAGGACTTCGGATCCTCTGAATCCAAGAGCTCACTTACGGTAGCTGGGGGGAGGATGAGACAGCCCATTTCGGCGAGAGCCGAACTAGCTTGGGCGAATGCTGTTTCGGAGAGCGCTAGAACGAACAGTACACGCCCAGGAGCGGCCAAGCGAGTCCAGTACTCCTGGCTGATCTGGCTCAGGTCGTTTCCGTTGCCGGCGAGCGCCAGGCAATGGACTTGTTCCATACCGCGCAAATGGATCGAGCTCAGGTCGGTGACGAAATAGAGGACATTCTCGTCCAAGGTGACGGTTGCCGGCTCCACTTCTCCCACGCGCCCACGCCAAGTTTCGACGAACTCCTGCGCCAAGCCGCGGTGCGGCGGCTTCCAGCCGTTGCCTAACCTTTCCAGAAGGACACCCACGGGGACGGTTTTGATGCTCACAGCGGCCTCCGAGCACAGTTCCTGCTAATGAGTGTCGTCGTACTCGCGTTTTGCGGCATCTAGGATGGCCCGAAGCACAATACGCTTTTCGTCGTCATAAAGAGCTTCGACCTCTGCCAGCGTCTGCTCGGCGGCGGCCACCGGGTCGGCGGCGGCAGGCGCGTCGATGGTGCCATACCGGTGAGCCGCGGCGAGCAACGGAATCGCCGTATAACCAAGGGAATGGGCGACGGTCGTTCGCAGGAGCGCGAGGGTTTCGCGCAGTTGGAATGCGACCTCACGGGCAAGCCGACTGATTGGCCCAGCCGTCTCTGGGGTAGGACGCGAGAGGTCCGGCACCCCGAACCACTCCAGCAAGGGTGCCAACTCAACGCCGCCTATCTGAGCCAAGCCTCTGAACCATGCCGGCAAGGGAACAGCTACAAAGCCAGTCCGCTCGCGAGCGGCACGCAATCTTGCCACATCAAGTGCTCGCAGGGCGGCCTGCTCGCAGCGCTCGCGGAGCTCAGGCGGCATACTCGCCACCCGGAGCGTTTCCCTGAGCCAGTCGGGAGCTTCGTAAGCACCCACAACTACATTCGAGTCTGCATGCTTCATCATTTGCGTTTTCGCCTCCACTCATTTTCTTCGCTGTCTAGCCCGCCGCTCGCTCCTTGCGCTTGATACGAGGGTCATTCTCGAGGATAGCTTCCAACCGCTGTAGCAGCCGCATGTGCCGCACGCGGGCTGCAGCTTCGGAGATATCCAGGTCGCGGGCGATTTCGGCATAACTCCACATGCCGCCCAACTCGCGCATTTCCAGAATCTGACGGTCGATCTCGTTAAGGCTAGACAACGCGTCGCGGACAGCTTGCGTTTCGGCCAGGTGGGCCGGTTCACTACCTCCCGTATCAGGTGAGGGAGGATCGTCGGACAGCGCGTCCGTCTTTAGCCGGTGTTTGCGATGCCAGCCGGCTGCGACATTCCTCACGCACTCCATTACCCACGCGCGGAAACTGCCATCGCTGCGCTCCTGGTAATGGCCTTCGACCCTAAGGAGGATATCTGTAACCGAATCGGCGACAAGATCATCTGCATGCGGTTGAGGTATCCCGTTATCCAGAAAATAGGTCCGCATGAACGGGCTGAACAATCGGGCGAAGTCTCGAAACGCGCTTTCTTCGCGCGCCTTGATTCGCGCTGCGAGTTTCTCGTAGACCTCCGCCTCTCGGCCACCGCTCATCGCGACCGGCTCCTTCTTGCTTCACATAATATAACGCAGGGGCGTAACACTTGCGCAAGCGCGTAACGAGCGCTCGTTTAGATAGGCAGAAGTTGAGTCGTTTGAGAGGTGGCACGACGCTGCACGGTGGGGGAAGGCATGTGGAGTGGTGGCTTAGGCGTATTCCTCGAGCAGTTACGTGAGCGCATGCTGCGCGGTGACCCATCCGCTTACGTCGAGTTCGGAAATATAGTCGGGACACTTGCGCGGTCCCACTATAAGTCGAGGGGCGTTCCAGAGGAAGACATCGGCACTCTCGTTCCCCAGTTGGTCTATGACCTCAGCACGGGCGTTGATCGACTTGGCCGGGACCCGCGGCTGCTTGAGATCCTCATTTGGGAAGCGGTTGAGGCGCGGTGGGAATCCTGGATCTGCGAATTATACGAAAAGGCGAAGGACTTGGAAAACGGGACGAGGTTCCAAGCCCAATTGCTAGCCCACCCGACCGCGACGACGGCCGGCATTGAGGTCGTCGCGTGCATGCGGCCTGCGATCGGTCTAAGCGGTGACTTCCATGAGGTGAGTGACCTTGGGAATGACCGGTTGTTAGTCGCCCTCGGCGATGCGACTGGCCACGGCACATCGGCCGGGCTACATTCCACCATCTGTTGGGTGCTCTTGAGAGAACGAGCGCTGCGCATGAGAGACCCTATTGACCTGCTCCACAGTTTAAACCAAACCTTGATGCAATTTCGCTTGACGGGGAGGTTCATCACCCTGACGCTTGGGCTTTTTGAAGCAAAGCGGGGGATTGTGACCATAGCAAACGCAGGGGGAACCAGCCCGTTCATCGTCGGCCTGTCCGAGTGCCTGGATGTGCAGCTCGACAGCCACTTTCTGGGATTCTGTGAACGACCCGAGTTTTGCAAGAAAGAGATGGCGATCTGCGCGGGCGATCACGTCGTCTTCTACTCGGATGGAGTTAGCGAACAAGAGAACGAGAGTGGTGAATTCTACGGCACCGAAGCGTTAAAACGACTCGTCCGACAAGGGGCATCACTCGCCGTGAAGGAGATCGTAACGTCCGTCTTCAAAGACGTCGACGCTTTTCGTGCTAGGAGCCACCAACGCGACGACCAGACGGTGATCGTCGCTCGCGTGGTCACGACTACTTGAGCTTCGTGGACTTTCGGCGGCTTGAGCAAATCAGGGGCTCTTTCCTAGCGTGAACATGCCAAGATAGACCCTCAGTAACAGCGTGGGATAGAGCGAATTTGCTCAGCTCAGGCAGCGACACCCAGGGAAACAGTGCCGTGCCAGGTTTCAGGTTCGTCGGGCAGGCACATGTATAGTCAGCATATCCTAGATGGGTCCGTGCCGTCACATCTGAGGATTGTGCTTGGACCGCGTGTGACAGGGAACGTGTGGTGAGGGGACACTTCGCCTGCCGACTAATAAGTTTCCGCGCCGTGTCCGCGTGCGAGGCCCCCGCGCCATTTACCGAACGGCGATCAGCCGGGATTGGGAACCGGAGGCTTTCTTCGGCCCCCAAGAAACGGGGACCCCAGGATGACAAGGGGAACGTAATGCGCACCACCACCGGGCTGGCCGCCACGGTAGCGATAGATTCGCGATCCGGCCCGGATGAAAAGCTGCAGGGATTCTTCGTCGGCCAATAAGATTGGCGGACTCCCTCGAAAGTCACGTCATTCCCGCGAAAGCGGGAATCCGTTTCGTTGGCGTGACGTGGACCCCCGCTTTCGCGGGGGTGACGCCTTGAGTTTCACTTCTATGGGTGGGCCGCTGGCCCATGACCACTCAGAACGACAAGGCGTTCAGGGTCGCACGATTTTGCCCAGCACGACGGCGCGGCGCGCGCCGGTGACGCTGGGAAGATT
>Ga0187784_10005260_pt1 | contig 10478 bp, 10 predicted proteins | sample 1015_SJ02_MP15_2_FD_132964 | JGI IMG/M metagenome (GOLD analysis project Ga0187784, IMG submission 132964) | Tropical peat soil microbial communities from peatlands in Department of Meta, Colombia - 1015_SJ02_MP15_20_MG | ecosystem: Environmental > Terrestrial > Soil > Wetlands > Peat | place... | reverse complement strand
TGGCGAGCGGCAGTGTCACCACCGCGGTGCCGAGCGTGATGCGCTTGGTCAGCGCCGCGAGATAGGCGGCATAGATGAAGACGTCCGGCATGATGCCGTATTCGTTGCTGAAATGATGCTCGGCGACCCAGGCATAGTCGTAGCCGAGCTCGTCCGCGCGCACGACCTGCCGCGTCACCCGCGCGTGCACGTCGCGATGCGGATAGGGCTCGGCCGCGGTGTTGGGGTGCGACGTGAAGAGAATGCCGAATTCCATGCGCGCTCGCCTTCCTCGCCCTTTGGTATTCCGGTCGGTTGGCGGGCTATAGCCGCCCGCTTGCCGGCATCATCTCACCGGAGCGAGGCCCAAGCCAAGAGCGATTCCAGGCGATTTCGGAGGCGGCGGCTTATGTGTATTGCAGCAAGGCGGCGACCAGCGCGTCGATCCGCGCGATGGTGCGGAAATTCGCCGGCGTCATGTCCCGGTCCGGGATTTTGACGTCGAATTCGCCCTCGATCGCGAACATGAGATTGATCATGTCGAGCGACGACAGGCCGGCCTCGGTCAAATCCTCGTCGCGCCCAACGGGCCGGGCGACGGACCGCTTCGCCAGGATTTGGCGCACCAGCGCGGTGACCCGGTCGCTCGCGGGGGAACTGATGCGATCAAGCACGGTGAATAAATCCCAAATTGCGCCCCGAACCATGGCTTGGTTCGCCAAGCATTATCGCATCGACGGTTTGACGCATGGTTATCACGGGATGGGCTTTCGATTGGTAACCTTTACAGCAAAGAAGCGCGCTAATTGCCGCCCAATGCCACCAGGATCTGTAAGTTTTGCGCTAGCTGTGGTGCGACAATGATCGCAATGCAACGCTGAAATCGGCACCACATCGCGAGCCCCGCCATGAATGTCCGAACCGCGACGGTCCTGGAGGTCGATAAAGACGTTCAGGCAGCGCGCAACGCCGCGCGGGGAATCCATAATGCCGCGAGCAAGCCGCACGCCGCCGGCGCAGCGGATTTGATGTCGCGCGCCGCCAAGGTCGCTGCGGTCGCGGCGGACCATGCCGCAGCCGTCGATAGCGCGTCGCGGTTCCCGGACGAAGCCATTGCCGCCGCGCGCGCCGAACGGCTGTTGAGCAGCGCCGTGCCGCGGGAACTGGGCGGGGAGGACGCCGGCATCGGCGACGTGGTGGATGTCTGCTACGCGCTCGGTCGCGGCTGCGCATCGACTGCTATGATCTACGCGATGCACCAGATCAAGCTCGCCTGTCTGGTGCGGCATGGGCGCTCGAGCGCCTGGCATCAGCTGTTTCTGCGCCGGCTGTGCAACGAACAATTGCTGCTCGCGTCCTCGACTACGGAAGGGCAGGGCGGCGGCGATATCCGCAACAGTGCCGCCGCGATCGAGCGCGACGGCTCGCGCATTACGCTCGAACGGCAAGCCACCGTCATTTCCTACGGCAAGGCGGCCGACGCCGTGGTCACGACCGCGCGGCGCTCTGCCGAAGCCACGAGTTCCGATCAGGTGCTCGTCATCTTCCTCAAGCAGGACTACACGCTCGAGCCCTTGGTCGGCTGGGACGCTTTCGGCATGCGCGGCACCTGCAGCGAAGGTTTCAAACTCGTCGCCTCTGGTTCGAGCGAGCAGATTCTGCCGGTCGGCTACGACAAAATACATGTCCAGACGACGATGCCGGTCGCGCATCTCGCCTGGAGCGCTGCATGGGCCGGCATCGCCACGACCGCGGTCGAGCGTGCCCGCGCCTTCGTCCGCACCGCCGCGCAACGCTCGGGCGGCGCGCTGCCACCTGCGACCGCGCATCTGACGCGCGCCAGCGCTTCGCTGCGCACGCTGCGCAGCCTGATCGCCGCGTCGGTGCAACGGTTCGAGGCGGCGGCGGACGATCCGGCCGCGCTCGAAGCAATTGATTTTCAGACCGGGATGAATCTGCTCAAGGTCAACGCTTCCGAGCTTGCCGTCGCGACGGTGATGGGCGCGATGCAGACCTGCGGACTGTCGGGTTATCGCAACGACGGCGAGTTCAGCATCGGCCGCCACCTGCGCGACATCCTGTCGTCGCCGATCATGATCAGCAATGACCGCATCCTCGCCAATATCGCCGCGGCCTCGTTGCTCAGCGGCGCTCCGAATTCGCTCAGCGATTGAGACCATCGCCGCCAAGAACCGTCAAATGGCCGTCAAACGACCGTCCCATGAACGAGGCGCAAGTCAGATGAATGTTGCATTCAAGCAGCCGGCACCATCGGTCCGTTCGCTCGATGCGATTGCCGAGGCACTGCTGCTGCCGAGCGGCATCGACGGCGTCTACGCGCGTACCGCCGTCTTCGAGCGGGCCGTCAACGGGCTCACCGCATTGATCTCGCGCTATCGCGAGCCGGACGCTGAAGTGTTGCGATTCCCGCCGGTGATGAGTCGCCGGCAATTGGAGAAGTCCGGATATTTGCAAAGCTTTCCGCATTTTCTCGGCTGCGTGAGCTGCCTTAATGGCGCCGAAGCCGACATCCGGGCGAGCGTCGAGCGTTACGAAACCGGCGATGATTGGACCTCCGGCCTCGCCGCCGCCGACCTCGTCTTAAGCCCGGCCGCCTGCTATCCGGTCTATCCGTTGGTCGCAAGCCGCGGCCACGTGCCGGCCGGCGGGCTCATTTTCGACGTCGCTTGCGACTGCTTCCGCCGCGAACCGTCAAAAATGCTCGACCGGCTGCAATCATTCCGCATGCGCGAATATGTCCGCGTCGGTACGCCGGAACAAATCCAGGATTTCCGCGGCCGTTGGATGCAACGGGCGGAGAGCATAGCCTGCCAACTGGGGCTGCCCTTTCGGATCGAGCAGGCGAGCGATCCGTTCTTCGGCCGCGGCGGCAAGCTGATGGCGATGAGCCAGGTCGAGCAGGAGCTGAAATTCGAGCTGCTCGTCGCGCTGCATTCGCAGGACCAGCCGACCGCCTGCATGAGCTTCAACTGTCACCGCGATCATTTCGGCACGGCGTGGAATCTGCGTACCGAAGCGGGTGAGACTGCCCATACCGGCTGCGTCGCCTTCGGCATCGACCGTTTGGCTTTGGCGTTATTTGCCACGCACGGCATCGAGTTTGCGCAATGGCCGACGCGGGTGCGCCAGGCGCTGACGGTTTGACCGAGGCGTTCGCGGCTAGCTCGAATATCTGCGCGGGGCTATTTGCAACCGAGCGGCGCTTCCGAATGTCAGACCCGCAGAACATGATCTGGCGTTCGATGAAAAACAGGAAAAACAGGCCGTCGCTGAATTATACGATCTTGGAACGTATACGTACGCCAAGCTCTTCCTGTCCGACGATCTACGAAACATTTTCCATGCGATCGAGCAATACGGTACCGAGCAAAATGCCAAGGGCAATAGCCTGCGCGTGCTGATCTATACCAGCGCGATTTATTTGCCGTGGCAGTTGCTTCATGCCGTGCAGCCGCCCGGCAGCGAACCAGATGCGGCGCAATTCCGGGGCAACAAATATATTTTAAGCGTGATCCCGGAGAGTAAGGAGCGCGGTTGTGGCCGCTTGCCGGGTGCGATGAAGCGACCCGGCAAGGATGACGTCCTTTACGCTCAGTACTGGCAGATGGAAGATATCGCAGGCCTGCGCGGCGCGCCGCCTATCAGTGCTCCCGATTACGTCTCGAAACTCGGCGAGAGTTTCGCAAGTGTTTTGAATGGGTCTTTCACGGGCGATGTCAACGTCGTGCGCGAGAAACTGATTTTGAAAAACGCCTCGCGGAAGACCGCCGCCACCTCTGATTCTTTGGACTTTCACGCATGGACATTCCGGCGACCAGGTTATTGCGGTGAATACGTCCGGCGGCGCAACTGATGGAAATCAACAAGGGGAGGCACTGATAGAAGATCGCCGGCCGGCGCAACGCCTCCCAATCCGCCAATCGGAAACGCAGTTCCTAGTTCGCGGGATGACAGCGCAATCGCCAACGTGGCGGAAGCTGCGGGACAGCGCCTTGATTTTTCGCTCTCCGGCTCGATCATGGCGTACGAAATCGACCACGCTATGATCCGGGACGAGGATCCTCAATTTTTTGTCCAACGGCCTTTTATCTTCCTCAATGGTTGCGAAACGGGAACTCAAGGCTCGCGCGGTACGACGGAGCTTTCGCTGCCCGGTATCTTCATCGCCGGCGGAGTGCCGGGAGTCGTGGCGACCGAAGCCGAAACCTCGGATGGGTTCGGTTACGATTTCGCCGAAAGTTTTCTGAACAAGCTCTCGGACGGCGGTATGGATGCGGGGGAGGCCATGCTGGAAACGCGGCGCGAATTGCTGCGAAATTCCAATAACCCGTTCGGTCTGCTTTACTCCTACTACGGCAACGCCGCCGTTCGTTTTGTTAAATAGCGGCTTACACGCCCAAGATCGCGTATTCGGTATAAGCGAGATCGCCGAGCCGCGGGCGCTGCGAGCCTTTAAAATATTTCGGCATGCTGCCGCGGCGGAAGATGCCGACGAGGCCCGGGATCGGGCCGTTGGCATCGACGATGACGATGGGCCGGCCGCGCAACGCGAGGTGCCGGCCGATCGGTCCGGCGAAGCGGGCGAAGTCCGCGATGTCATGGCAGTAGATCAATTGCGCGCAGGGAATGAAGCCTTTGACTAGCCGCGGCCGGAACACGAACGGAAAAGCTCGTTCGGGGCTCGCGCACCACAGGCTGATGCAGCCGTGCTCGGCGTGTTGACGGAGCACGTCCTGCTCGAACGGATCGAACGCGACCGCCGGCTGGTGGTGCGCGTCGAACACATCGACTTTGGCACCGGCGGAGGTCCGGTTCAACGCCGGGAAGGAAATGAAGAGGCCCTCGCTGTAGCGCGAGAAGCCCTGCGCCTCGACGATCGGCCAGGTATGCGGCGCTGCCGAGACATTCAGATAGGTAGCCGCCTTGTGGCGCAACGCGTGCGAGACCAGAAACGGCGCATAGGCGCGGTAGGCGGGCTCGACATACCAGCTTGAAAGATTGCAGCGCAACGCGACACTGTCGCCGCAGCGCATTGCCGCGCAGATCAGCAGGATCGCTCCGACCGGGACGCCGTCGGTTTCCAGAAGGTAACCATATTTCGGCAAACCCAGCGGCGGCTCGCGCCGGGTCAGTTGATCCAGCGCGTGGTGCCAGAACTGGCGATTGCGGTTCGGAAATCCGCGCGTGAGCAGCTCAGCGACGGCGGCAATTTCGCCTTGTTCGATCTGTCGGCAGCGGATTCCCGGTACGGCAGAAACCATTCGCGTTGACCACGTCGCTGGCATGAACTTGATCGTAATCGTCGCCGGAATATACCGGGGCGCAGTGAACAAACCTAGGTTTGCCAGCAATGTCGGTAAAATTAACCATAATGGACCAGATGACCGAGATCGCGCGCGAGCACGGCAAGATTCTGGCGCCGTTGCGCGACGATCTCATCCTGCTCGATTCCGGGCTCGACTCGCTCGGCTTTGCCGTGCTGGTCGCACGCCTGGAAGACCGGCTCGGCGTCGATCCATTCACCGCGTCGGAGGACGCGCTGTTTCCAGTGACTTTCGGCGACTTCGTGAAAGTCTACGAAAATGGCGCCCGCTAGGTCGCCATCGCTGCGGCAGCGCATCGGCGACGGTTCGGGGTTGCTCTGGGATCGCACCGCGCAGGCCGCCATCGCGGCTATCGTCGGCGGCACGAGCCTCGGCGGCCGGCGCGACGAACTGGCGGACAAGTCTGTTGTTGTCGCCACCAGCAGTCAGTTGACGACCGCGCTGGCGCTGATCGAGCTTGATGGCGTCGCGCGCCGCCTCACCATCTTGCCGCCCGACGCCGAGCCATCGCATTTTCGCGCGCTCTTCGCCGGCGCCGAAATCGCCGCCGTCGTACTCGACCGCGGCACGCCGGCAAACGCCGCATTCGCGCTTCCCGTTTGCGTAACCTGCACGGCGGCGATCGCGGCGGCCGAACCGCTTGCCACGGCGCCGCATGAGACCGAGTGGGTGCTGCTGACCTCCGGAACAACTGGCGTGCCGAAAATGGTCGCGCACACACTCGCCGGCCTGAGCGCGCCCATTAAGCAGACGACGAACGACGGCGCTGTGGTGTGGGGCACGTTCTACGACATCCGCCGCTACGGCGGCCTGCAGATTTTCTTGCGCACGCTGCTCGGCGGCGCGTCGCTCGTCTTGTCGAACGCCGGCGAACCGATCGGCGCGCATCTCGATCGCCTCGCACGGCATGGCGTCACGCATTTATCCGGCACGCCGTCGCATTGGCGCCGCGCGCTGATGTCGCCTTCGATCCGGAAAATCTCGCCGCGCTACGTTCGCCTCTCCGGCGAGATCGCCGACCAGGCGGTGCTGGACAGTCTGCGCCACGCCTTTCCGCAGGCGAGTATCGGTCATGCCTATGCGTCGACCGAAGCCGGCGTCGCGTTCGAGGTCAATGACGGTCTTGCCGGAATCCCTGCGTGTTTTATCGAAGAGGTACGCGACGGCGTTGCAATGAAAATCGTGGACGGCTCGCTGCGCATCCGCTCGCCGCGCACCGCATCGCGCTACGTCGGCGGCGACGCGGCGCTCGCCGCTGCCGACGGTTTCGTGGATACCGGCGACATTTTGGAACTGCGCGGCGATCGCTACGTCTTTGCCGGCCGCCGCGGCGGCATCATCAATATCGGCGGACTGAAGGTTCATCCCGAGGAGATCGAGGCGGTTATCAACCGCCACCCGCAGGTGCGCATGTCGCTGGTGCGGCCGAAACGAAGTCCGATCACCGGCTCGGTCGTGATCGCCGACGTCGTCCTGAAATCCGGCCGCGCCGGCGCCGCCGGCGAACTCGGTGAGGTCAAGGGCGATATATTAAAACTCTGCCGCGACGCGCTGCCGCGCCACAAGGTTCCGGCCGCCATCAGTTTCGTTGCCGCACTTGATGTCGCGGCGACCGGCAAACTGGCGCGGCGCTGAGGTTGAAAGCAATGGCGAAAAAGGCGGCCGAACCCGTGCGCACTGTCCTGGTCACCGGCGCCAGCCGGGGCTTGGGTCTCGGTATCGCGCGCAAGCTCGCCGCGGCGGGCTATGGCGTCATCGCGGTGGCGCGCAAGACCAACAAGAATCTCACCGCGGCGGTCGTACAAGCCAAGCGCAGCAAACGCGGTTCGCTCGACTTCGTCGCCTTCGACCTCGGCAAGATCGACGCGATTCCAGAACTGGTGCGGACGTTGCGCCGGGATTTCGGCCCGCTTTACGGGCTCGTCAACAACGCCGCGGTCGGCTTCGACGGCGTGCTGGCGACCATGCACAATTCGCAGATCGAGGAATTGGTGCGCGTCAACACGCTGTCCCCCATCGTACTCAGCAAATACGTGGTGCGTTCGATGATGTCGGAGCGCGCAGGCCGCATCGTCAATATCGCCTCGATCATCGGCTTTACCGGCTATAGCGGCTTATCGGTCTATGCCGCGACCAAGGCCGCCATGCTCGGCTTCACCCGCTCGCTGGCGCGGGAAGTCGGGCGCCTCGGCGTCAATGTGAATGCAGTGGTGCCGGGTTTCCTCGATACTGACATGACGCACGGTCTTGACGATGAGCAGCGCCAGCAAGTGATGCGAAGGAGCGCGCTGCGCCGGCTCGTCAGCGTCGACGATGTAGCGGACGCGGTCGAATTTTTGTTGGGCGACAAAGCGGCGAGCATTTCCGGCACGGTGCTGACCGTCGATGCCGGCGCGACGGCTTAGAGCATGATCCCGAAAAAGCCTGCCCCGGACTTGATCCGGGGTGGAAACCGGTTTCCTGCCTTCGCGAAACCCGCCTCGGCGGGCGAAGGCAGGTCGGAAAAGATCATGCTCAATCAAAATACTACAGCCGCAGTTTGCCGGCGTCGATGCGCTCATAGAGCGCGGCATCGAGCCGCACATAGGCTTGCCCTGCCGGATCGTCGAAATAGATCGGGTCCGACACCATCGTGAGATCGAAGCCTTCGCGCGCCAGCTCGTTTTTTTTGGGCTTGAATGTCGCCGTCACCTCGATGCGGTCCTTGAGACGCAGGAACAGCGGCCGGGCGTAAGCTGGCAGTCGACGTGCGAGATGCCGGCGCAATTCCGCAAGATCCACCGCGCCGTCGGTAACGAGCGTCGCCATGCCGGCTGCGCCTTCGGCGCCGCAGACGGCCACGCCGTAAACGCTCGCCGTGGTGACGCCGGGGAACGCCATGATTGCGGCGGCGACTTCGGACGTCGCCACGTTCTCGCCCTTCCAGCGGAAGGTGTCGCCGATGCGGTCGATGAAATAAAAGAATCCGGCCGTGTCCATGCGCATCAGATCGCCGGTGCGGTACCAGGCATCGCCATCCTCGAACACATTGCGCAGGATTTTGCGCTCGGTGTCCGCAACGTCGGTATAGCCCTCGAATTCGCCGCCCGATTGCGCCGCGCCGCTGCCGATCCGTCCGATCGCCTCGCCGATCTCATTGGTCGCGCAGCGCATGCAGCGCCCGTTCGCGTCGCGCGCCGGCACTCCCGCGGCGGCGTCGAATTTGACCAGCGCCAGCGGAAAGCGATGCCGCAGGAACGGCGGCACGCGGCCGACCGCACCAACTTTGCCTTCGACGTTATAGAGCGAAATATTGCCCTCGGTCGCGGCATAGAATTCCAAAATTTTAGGAATCTCGAATCGCGACTGGAATTCCTCCCAGACCACGGCGCGCAAGCCGTTGCCGCAACACAAGCGCAGCCGATGCTCGCGCTCCCACGGCTGTTTCGGTGCGTTGATCAGATAGCGGCAAAGCTCGCCGATATATTGGAACAACGTGCAATCCCAGGCGACGATATCGTTCCAGAATTCGCGGGCGGAAAACTTTTCACCGATCACGACCGAGCCGCCGCGCACCAGCAGCGCGCCGATCGCCACCACGCCGCCGATGGCATGATACATCGGCAGGCAATTATACATGCGGTCGTCCGGCCCGGTATTCATCAGCCCGGCGAACCAGAAGCTCCACCGCATCAGGCGGCGATGGCTGACGATCGCGGCCTTCGGCAGGCCGGTCGTGCCGGAGGTGTAGATTGTCAGCGCGCGGTCGGCGAGCGTCACCGCGCGACGCTCCGCATTGGTCAGCGGGGCCGGCAAAAATCGTTCGATCTCGCAATCGATGCGCGGGAATTCGCTGTCGCCATACGACCAGATTTCCGGCCGGCTGGCCGGCGCAGCAAAGCGGAGTGGCTCGATCAGTTCGGCGGCGACGATGATGTGCTTTGGCGCAACGATGTCGATGCAATGGGCAAGCGGCGGGCCGCGCAGCTGCGTGTTGACGAGCGAAACGATGCCGCCGACGCCGGTGATGCCGAGCCAGATCGCAAAATATTCCGGCCGGTTCGGCATCATCAGGCAAATTGTCTCGCCAGGCTTAAGGTTTTGACTGAGCGCCCAGCGCGCGTAGCGATTGGCGCGCTCGACCAGCGCGCGATAGGTCAGCGTGCCGCGCGCCGAGATTAGCGCGGCGGCATCGCCGTGACTTTGCGCCAGCTCCTCGATCGCGCGCGGCAAGGTGCGCTGCGGGTTGCCGGCGATCGGCGCGGTCGCCTCAAGCGCGCGCAGCCAGTCATGCAGCGCGGTTTCTTTGCCGGCGCCGCCTCGTGTTAGCCGTTCCATCTCGACCAGGGCCATGCGCCGATGCTCGCCCAACAAAGTGAATCTTTCGCTTCAAAATTTGCTAAAATTTGAACGATCTTGAAAGCGCGGCCGGGCTTGCCGCGGCCGGCCGGCATCGCCACCGGTTCATGACAGCAAAGTTCATGGCAGCAAAGTTTATGGCAAACGATTAACGTTATTCCTCCTAATTCGCCGCGCTCGCGTTGTCCGGCCTGTCCGCCACGGCTAAGAAATCCAATCGTCCGGCAATTGCGGCCTCGACGGGCGTGTTTTCTGATTGCGGCGGGAAGCATGAAAAGCGAAACACTGGCCGTTCACGGCGGCTACGAAACCGATCCGACGACCAAGGCCGTCGCAGTGCCGATCTACCAGACCGTGGCCTACGAATTCGACAGCGCCGATCACGGCGCCGCTTTGTTCAATCTCGAAACCGATGGCTACCGCTATAGCCGGATCAGCAATCCGACCACCGCGGTGCTCGAACGCCGCATCGCTGCGCTCGAAGGCGGCGTCGAGGCGCTGTGCGTCGCCAGCGGGCAGGCGGCGCTGTACTATGCGGCGCTCAACCTCGCCACCATGGGCAGCAACATCGTCTCGGTGCCGCAGCTCTACGGCACCACCCACACGCTGTTCGCGCACATCATGCCGAGCCAGGGCATCAACGTTCGTTTCGCCGAATCCGACCGGTCCGAGGCGATCGAAAAACTGATCGACGACGACACCTGCGCGATCTTCTGCGAGAGCGTCGGTAATCCCGCCGGCAACATCTGCGACATCGAGGCGTTGGCCGCGGTCGCCCGGCGCCACGGCATTCCGCTGATTGTCGACAACACCGTG
>Ga0187784_10005259_pt1 | contig 10479 bp, 4 predicted proteins | sample 1015_SJ02_MP15_2_FD_132964 | JGI IMG/M metagenome (GOLD analysis project Ga0187784, IMG submission 132964) | Tropical peat soil microbial communities from peatlands in Department of Meta, Colombia - 1015_SJ02_MP15_20_MG | ecosystem: Environmental > Terrestrial > Soil > Wetlands > Peat | place... | reverse complement strand
CGGGACTGTTTGCCGAGGGAGAAACGCGGGTTACCGAGCCGCTGCGTACCAGAGATCATACGGAGTTGGCGCTGCGAGCCTTTGGCGCGGAGATTCGCAAGGAGGGCCTGGTCGCGGCCATTCACGGCGGGCAAAGCTTGCGGGCGATCGAAGCGACCGTCCCAGGGGACCTGTCGGGTGCAGCGTTCTTCCTCTGCGCGGCGGCGCTGTTTCCGGGATCTCAAGTGGTGATTTCGAACTTGCTGATGAATCCCACGCGGTCGCTTCTGCTGGACGTGCTGGCGGCTACTGGCCTGGGTGTTTCGGTCACGCAACTGGAAGAGCAACACGGGGAGTTGGTTGGCGCACTGCAAGTGGAGGGAGGCGAGTTGAAGGGAATCTCGTTGACAGGGGCTAAAAGTGCGGCGTTGATTGACGAGATTCCGGTGCTGGCGGCCATCGCACCCTATACGGCCGACGGTGCGGAAATCCGCGACGCGCGCGAGTTGCGGGTCAAGGAGTCCGACCGGATTGCCGCGGTCGCTGCGAACCTAAGGAAGATGGGAGCAACGGTGGAAGAAGTTGAAGACGGGCTGAAGATTCCGGGCGGACAAAAACTCCATGGCGCGGAGCTCGATTCCTACGGCGACCATCGAATTGCCATGGCGTTTGCGGTGTCGGCGCTACGCGCGCAGGGAGAGACGATAATTCGCGGTGCTGAAGCGGCGGCTATTTCTTATCCGGAGTTCTTCGCGACGCTGGAAGCGCTGACGCAGCGGTAAGGGGCGCGGGTCGGTTTAGCTTGCAGCGAGAACTTCACAGGAGCTCTCTCCGCTACGCAGTCCGTTCCGCTTGCGGAGCGGACTGCCTGCGGTCGAGATGACAGCTCTTCCATCCGGACCAAAGAGTCCCTAAGCCGCCTTAGATCTGTTCGGTCTTGCCGCGGAACTTGACCGTGCCGTTGGTTTCGTTCATGCGGTCGGCATCCTGGTTGGTAAATGTACGGGCTGCCTTGCGAACCTCGCCAGCTCGAGGAACGCGAGCGGCGATGCCTGCGCCGTCGGACGAAATTCCGAAATCAAAAGCCCGCACAACTTGCTCGCGAGGGGCCTGAAGCGCCGGCTCGGCGGCGGTTTCGAGCGAAGCCGTGGCGTTGTACCATACGGGCTGCGTGTAGGTGCTCACGGGCACTTGCGTGGAAATAGACAGCGTTGAGTTCGTGGCGCCCGCGGTAAGTCCGAATGCGTTGCTGCTGGCTCCCACAGGAGACGGCGCGACGGTGGACAGCGAGATGGACGGCGTGTTGATCAGCGGAACGAAAGGCGCAGCCAGATAAACACCATACGCCGGACCCCAGTTGCTAGCGTAACCGCCCACAATCGTAGCCTGTCCGACGGCAAAACCACACAGCAGAAGCACAAGGGAAACAGCACTCAGAGTTCGCATACATCCTCCACATAGGTTGGGAAATTCAGTCGCGCGGGCCCACCGTTTATGGGGGGAGGGCCACCCACCGGGACCCGTTCTGTGTGTATCATACACCCGAAACCCGGCTCTGGGAGCGGCTTTTATTAGGACCCGACAAAGCGGGCATAGAGACTTCTGGCTACAGCCGGATCACTGGTTCCCTTGATAATGGCCCGCCCATCCGGGAAAAGTGTCACTTCGTAAGGCTCGCGCCAGAACTTGAGGACAAAGTCATTATGGCGAACGGTCCCGTGGGGCCTAAGACGGTCGGCCATCTGGCTGAAATCCAAGGGCCTATGGCGTTCATGGATCTGGACCGAGTTGCGGCCGCACAAGGTAATATAGGGACGGCCTTCCCCGGCAAGATGGACGAAGTCACGCCTTTGGCAGGTGCGGCAATCAGGGCGCGGCCTATCGGCTGCAATCTCCGCCCGCTCGTTCGACCAGACATCGAAAGACAAAAGCGTGCGGCGGAGTTGCTCCTCGGCGCCGACCAGCAGCTTGAGCGCCTCGGTGGCTGCAATGGACGCAGCCAGATTCACGGTTGAACCGAGAATGCCGGCGGTGTCGCAGGTTTCGAATGCGCCGTGGGGAAGCTCTGGAAAAACGCACGCCAGGCAAGCGGTTTGGCCGGGAAGTACGTTCAGGGTGACGCCGTAGCTGCCAACCGCCGCGGTGTAGATCCAGGGCAGCTGGTTCTTGGCGGCGTAGTCGTTAATCAGGTAACGGGTTTCAAAATTGTCCGTGCCGTCGAGAATGACCTGGGCGCCGCTGAGAAGTTGGTCGATATTGGCTGGAACTAAATCCTCTACCTTGGCCTCGGCAGTGATCTCTGAATTGAAAGCGGCGATCTTCCGCGCCGCGGCTACTGCCTTCGGCATGGAGTCGGCGGCATCGGCCTCATCAAATAACGATTGCCGCTGCAAGTTGCTGGGCTCGACGTAATCGCGGTCGAGGATGCGGATTCGGCCGACCCCGGCGCGCGCCAGCAGGGAAGCCAGCGTTGACCCGGTGGCGCCGCAGCCTACGATCACAACGGAAGAAGCAGCTAGCTTGCGCTGGCCTTCGCCGCCGATCCCGCGGAACAGCACTTGACGCGAATAGCGATCCTCAAGTTCCACAAGTGGCATCATTCCTGCGCGGTGCAAACCATTATTATAGGTGCCAGGCAGATCATGCACGGCAGTAGAGGATGCCATTGTCGGTGTGCGCATCGAACCGGTTCCTACAGGAGCGCGCGACTGCGTTGCTGGACTGTAACCTCCGCGCCGGCGCTTTCACTGGACTTGAGAACCAGGACCATGCTTGCGGAGGCGTTGGCTTGCTCCTGAGAAGCCTGCCGGGGGTCGCATTGCTGCTGCTCGCAGCCGCGCCGGCTGCGCTCGCTGGGACGCCTCTCGGAAACCAGCCCAGCGACGCAGTTGAGGGAATTTCCGCCCTGTTGCCCCAGACGCCGCCGCAAACCGGGATCGCTTCGCCATACCTTGGCCTAATGGTGAAAGAGGTTCAATTCCCCAGCTTGAATTCGAAGGAAGTGGGCTGGCTTAGGAAAGTCATCGCGCAGCAGGCGGGATCGCCGCTGGATCGAGAGCAGATCCGGCAAAGCCTGCAACGGCTCTACGCCACCGGCCGGTTCGCGGACATTCGCGCCGAAGTAGAGCGCACGTCGGAGGGGCAAGTTGTCCTTTCGTTTGTGACCACGCCGAATTACTTCGTGGAAAGCTTGGACGTGTTGGGCTTGCCCAACCGTCCAACCCGGGGGCAAGTGGTCGATGCTTCCAAGCTGCAGCTCGGCGAACTTTTCAACCACGACCGGCTGGAACAAGCCTTGGAAAATATCAATCGGCTCATGGAGGAGAACGGTTTCTACCGGGCGCAGGTGGAAACTGTGGAACGGACGGATCCGGGAACGCAGCAGATCGCGATTTTATTTGTGGTTCACCCTGGCCCCCAGGCAAAGGTTGGCGCGGTCGCTGGCAGCGGAAACCCCGGTTACACGGACGCGCAAATCCAGGACATTGCCCACATGCATCCCACAGATCTTGTGTCGGCGGAGCGGGCCAGCGATGCCTTAAACCGGCTGCGCAAGAAGTACCAGAGGCAAAACCGGTTGCTGGCAAGGGTTTTCATTCGCAGCAAGGTGTATCAGTCATCCGCGAACCGGGTCGATTACGTTTTCGAGATCCAGCCTGGCCCGAAGGTGGAGATTCTTGCCCAAGGCTTCAAGCTGCGGCGCAGTGTGCTGAAGCAGCAGGTGCCGGTCTTTGAAGAAAGCGCGGTAGACGACGATTTGTTAAATGAAGGTCGGCAAAACCTCCTCAACTACATGCAAGCGCGCGGGTATTTTGCCGCCAAGGTTGGCATTCGCAAGGATACGCAGGCGAATGGCACCGATTTGCGCATCGTATACGTGATTGACCCGCACGCGCGCCACCGCCTGGCGAAAATCTTTATTCGAGGGAATGCCAACTTTCCGACTGAAGAACTGCGCCGGCAAATGACTGTGCAGGAAACCGGGCGGGCGTTTGCCAACGGCCGGTTTAGTCAATCCTTGCTCGCCCAGGACCTGCGCCGGATCGAACAACTTTATAAGGCAAACGGATTCCGCGACGTTAAGGTTACCAGCCAGTTGATCGAGGACTACGCCGGCCGGGAGAATGATTTGGCACTGGAGATCGATGTGAACGAGGGTGCGCGAACCTTGGTCGGGTCCTTTCGCATGGTAGGGAACCGATCGTTTCCTGAGGAGCAGTTTCGCCCTACCGTGATCCAAACTGCTCCCGGTCAGCCTTTCTCAGAAGCGTACATCGCGCAGGACCGGGACAACGTCCTGAACTACTACCTGAACCGCGGATTTCCGCATGCGACTTTTGAGGCATCCGCTGCGCCAACCCCCGGGGAAGCGAACCGCATGGATGTGACCTTTACGATCCATGAGGGTGAACAAGTTTTCGTTGATCAGGTCTATGTTTCCGGTTTGCAGCACACGAAACCTTTTGTCGTGCAGCGCGAATTACAGACCCATCCAGGCGATCCGCTCAGCCAGAACGATATGCTGGAGAACCAGCGCCGGCTCTATGACCTGGGAATTTTTAACCAGGTGGATACCGCCCTGCAGAACCCAAATGGGAATGAAACGTACAAGAATGTCCTACTCAACGTGCAGGAGGCCAAGCGCTACACCTTCAATTACGGCTTTGGATTTGAGTTTCAGACCGGGCAGCCATCGGAAATCGGCACCAATCAGGCGAAGGGCGAGACGGGGGTGAGCCCTCGCGGATCCCTGGAAATCAACCGGCTGAACTTTCGCGGCCGGGACCAGACCATCGGGTTTAAGGCTGATGTTGGTGGCCTCCAGCAGCGCGGATTGATCACCTACACTCATCCGCGCTGGAACAATAGCCCGGCGTGGAAGTTGACGGTGACCGGCTTCTACGACCATACGCTCGACGTTACGACTTTCACTTCCGACCGCCTGGAAGGCTCGGTGCAAGCTGAGCAGACCATCAGCAAAGCCAGTACGATGTTTTACCGGTTCACTTACCGGCGAGTGAAAGCCAGCGACATTGCGATCAGCCCGGAGGAAATTCCGCTGTTATCGTTGCCGGTGCGGGTGGGCGAACCGAATTTCAGTTATCTTCGCAACACGCGTGACAACGATCTGGAGACGACCAAAGGCACGTATAATTCGGTGGATGCAGGTGTGGCCTCCAGCTACTTCGGGTCGGAGGCGGATTTCAGTAAGGTCCTGGTTCAGAACTCCACTTACCATGCCTTCGGCAGGAACCGTCCTCAGGAAAAAAAGTTTGTATTCGCACGCTCCATCCGCGTCGGCTTGGAAAACCCCTTCGGAAATACCCTTATCCTTCCGCCCGGCTACGCTTGTCCGCAGGCGTCACAGACCATCTGTCCAGGAGCGACGGTGGTTCCGTTGGCCGAGCGCTTGTTCGCCGGCGGCGGAACCTCCCATCGCGGGTTCGGGCTGAATCAGGCTGGCCCGCGGGACCCAGTCACCGGCTTCCCAGTCGGAGGCAGCGCCATGCTGGTGAATAGTGTGGAACTGCGGTTACCGCCGGCAAATCTGCCTTACGTGCAGGACAATCTAAGCTTTGCGGTGTTCGAGGATATGGGCAATGTCTTCACCGACGGCCGGACCATGCTGGACAACCTGCTGCGTTGGAAACAGAAGAACTCGCAGAACTGCCTGCAGCCCAGCGCGACCAACCCAAGCTCGCCTAGTGCCTGCGACTTCAGCTATGTTTCCCACGCAGTGGGGATTGGCGTGCGCTACAAGACGCCGGTTGGTCCAGTGCGCTTCGATTTCGGGTACAATCTAAATCCACCAGCATTTCCCAGTTGTGAAGCAACAGCGAGCGTGAACGGACAGGCAGAATCGCCGGTTTGTGTTGCTGCCACCAAGATCAGCAACGGCGTGGGGAGCCTTCCGTATTTCATACCGCAGCATCTGTCGCACTTTAACGTGTACTTTAGCATTGGGCAGACGTTTTGATGAACCGTCTTTATCTGGCAGCGGCAGTTTTTCTGGCGGGATCATGGTTCACGCCATTGCCCGCGCTGGCTGGCACGGTGGTCGATCGCATCGTGGCCACCGTCAACGGACAGGTCATCCTGCAGAGCGACTGGGACGATGCCATCCGGTATCAGTCGCTCGTGGAAAATCACCCTCCTGGTGTGATTACCGCAGACGAGCGCAAGGCCGCTCTGGATCATCTAATCGACCAGGAGCTTTTGAAGGAACAGATGAATGCGGCGGATGCTCACCCTGCCTCGGAGGAAGAGGTCGCGCAACAGATCAGCGAAATCCGCAAGCAGCACCCCGGGGCGGACGGGCCAGACGGGTGGAGCAAGCTGCTGGCCGCGTACGGTTTCACGGAAGCCGGGTTGAAACAGTATGTGGCTTCACAAATTGATTTAGTGCGCCTGGTGGATGAACACCTGCGGCCCAACGTGAGCATCGATTCCGGCAACATCCAGAGCTACTACAACCAGCAACTGTTGCCCCAGCTTCGCCAGTCAGGCGCCGAACCTGTGCCGCTGGCGGAAGTCACCACCAAGATCAAGGAACTGCTCACCCAGCAGAAAGTCAATGAGTTGCTGGTAGCGTGGCTGCATAATCTGCGGTCCAGCAGCGACATCCGAAAGGAAGCGGAGAACCGCGGCGCAGGGGAAGGTCTGCAATGACCGAACCCGGCGCGCAACCGCGTCGGCGAAAGCTGTGGCCGTACCTGCTGCTGGTACTGGCAGGTGGCGTCGTTCTTCTGGGTGCGGCCGCCTGGTATTCCACTACGCAATCTTTCCAGGCGAAGGTGCGTGAGCGTCTGGTCAGCGAGCTGGAGCGGGTCACCGGCGGGCGAGTTGAGCTTGGCGGCTTTCACGTCATCCCATTCCACTTTCGGGTGAGTGTTTCTGACCTGACGATTCACGGCAAGGAAACCGCGGACCAGTTGCCATTCGCACATGTGGAACGTCTGGAAGCGAAGGTGAAGCTCGTCTCTGTGCTTGGCGCCGCGTTTGGCTTCGACTCGCTTTTGTTGGAAGCGCCGGTTGTCCACATGATTACTTATCCGGATGGAACCACCAACCAGCCGCAACCCCGGGCGAGGCGGATGGCAGGTGAAACTCCAATCGAGAAGCTCTTTGCTTTTACCATTGGTCGAATCGACGTGCGCAAAGGAGCGTTGCTTTGGAATGAACAGCGAATTCCGCTGGAGTTTTCAGCCAACGACGTCTCCACGAAGGTGACCTACTCTTTCTTGCACCGGCGTTATGACGGCGACCTGTTGGTGGGCAAAGGAGAAACCACGCTGGGGGAATTCCGCCCGCTTGCGTGGAGACTGCAAACGCAATTTGGTTTGAGCCCCGACAGGTTGGAAGTGCGTGAGCTGAAACTTGCTTCCGGCCGTTCCGAGCTTGACACCAGCGGAAACATTGAGAGCTTTCGAGAGCTCGCGTTTCGCGGCGCATACAAAATAACGTTGGATCTGGGGGAAGCCGGCACGGTTGCGCGCCGTGCTGATCTGCGCCGCGGTACGCTGCAGGCCCAAGGCAATGGCACGTGGAACCTTTCTGATTTTTCCGCAGAAGGCAAACTGGCAATCAGGGATCTGGAGTGGAAGTCCCCATTTTTCCCCGTGCGTAGTGCAGCGGCAGGCGCGAACTTCAGCGTCAATTCCCGGCAAATCACTCTTTCCAAGATTCAGGCCCAAATCGTAGGGGGCGAAGTTAGCGGGCAAGTGGAAATCAGCAACTGGCGAACGCCAAAGGTGAAATCAGCCGCGGTTTCGGGCGAGCAAAAAGGGCTCGTCAATCTTCATCTGAAGAATTTGCAGATCGGTGAGATTGCCTCGGCTCTGGCCTCGCCGGCCCGACCGCTGGATCGCCTGCGGCTGGCCGGGAGCGCAACCGGAACGCTGCAAACGCGCTGGAGCGGGGGTTGGCGCAGGGCGGAGTCGGAACTGGCGCTGGATGTGGCCGCACCGGATCCGTTGCCGGCCGGGCAACTCCCGCTTCGTCTGCACGCGCAGGCCACCTATCGCCGTGGCACCGAAGAGTTGGAGGTTCACGAGCTGAAGGCGGCTACGCCGGCGACTGAAATTCGTGCTCGTGGCGTTCTTTCCGCCCACTCGGCGATGCAGTTTTCCTTTCGCACCGTCGACCTCTCGGAATGGCAAAAGGAACTGCCGGGTCTGGGCTATCAGGAGCAGATCCCGGTCACACTGCAAGGCCGGGCTTCGTTTGAAGGAACCGCGACGGGAAGCAGTTCCGCCATCCAGTTCAGTGGAAAGCTGGAGTCACAGAATTTTGATTTCGTAATGCCGGCAACTTCCAGCGTTCCCCAGAAACAAATTCAGTGGGATGCGCTGACGGCGGACGTGCAGCTTTCACCCAGCGGCCTGGCCGCGCACAACGGAACACTGCGTCGCGGCCAGACTACGGTGAACTTCGACGGAAGCGCCGGATTGTTTAACCGGGAGTTCAGCTCTTCCAGCCCCTTCAGCGTGCACTTAAGCGTACAAGATGCAGAGATCACCGCTGTGCAACGCATGGCGGGATACGACTATCCGGTGGCTGGCCGGGCCAGTTTTGTATTAGATGCGAGCGGAACCGAGGAATCGCCGCAGGGCAGCGGACAAATTGAGATTACGAATGCGATGATTTACGGCCAGTCGGTTCCGCGTCTCCAATCGAAGTTGGAATTTTCCGGCCAGCAAGTTACTGCAGAAAACCTCAACCTCGTCTATTACGGCGCGGCGATTAGCGGCGAAGGTACCTATAATCTCTCAACGCACGCCTTTCACTTTTCGGCCCGGGGCGGCGATTTTGACCTGCTGAAAGTTCCCCAGCTACAGAACGACCGCCTCGTGGTGGAGGGCAAGCTGAACTTCATCGCGCAGGGAGACGGAACGCTTGAAGCACCGGTGCTGAACGCCGAAGCCCATGTCCATGGTCTCGCCGTCGATCACGAAGTAGTGGGCGATTACGTCGTGAACGCCGTCACCAAGGGATCTGACATGCATGTGGTGGGGCGGTCCGACTTCAAAGATTCCGCGCTGAACATTGAGGGCGATGTGACGTTGCGGGAGGATTGGCCGGCCACCATCGTCGCGCAATTCAATCATCTTGATGTCGATGCGTTGCTACGAACTTACCTGCGCGGCCAGTTTACGGGCCATTCTGCCGCAGCGGGCGAGATCCACATGACCGGGCCTCTGCGCAATCCGCGCCAATTGCAGCTTACCGGCGCTATTGATAGCTTTTCGGCTGAGATTGAGCGCGTCCAGGTAAACAATAAAGGGCCGATTCTGTTCACCATGGCGGGGCCGGCGCTGACCATTCAACAAATGCGGCTGGCCGGGCAGGGAACGGACCTTTCCGTGGTGGGTAGTCTGCGGCTCGACAGCGAACGGCTTCTCAATTTGCACGCCCGCGGTGAAGCCAACTTGCAGTTGCTCGAGAGTTTTGACTCCGACTTTACCAGCTCGGGGATCGTAACGATGGATGTCGATATTGGGGGAACGCTGGCTCGGCCGTCGATGCAAGGACAGGTGCATGTGTACGATGGCGCAATTGCCTACAGCGGCTTATCGATGGGTCTGAGCAACCTCAACGGAACGCTGGCTTTTACGCAAGATCGTCTGCAGATTGAGGCGCTCACAGCACAAGTCGGAGGCGGTGCGGTAAGTCTTGGCGGCTATATCACCACGTACGGCAAGCAACTGAGCTACGACCTGACGCTACAGGGGAGGGACGTGCGCGTGCGTTACCTGCCCGGCGTGAGCGCAGTGATGAGCACGGACCTGCGTTTCGCCGGCCGGTCATCAGCGGCCACACTTTCGGGGGACGCCACCATTACCAGGTTTGCGCTCGCTCCCGGCTTCGATTTCGCCAGTTACGTGGCCAGCACGACGCAGAGCTCGCCTCTGCCATCGACAAATCCTTTGCTGAACCAATTTCACCTGGACGTGCACATCATTACTGTCCCCGAGCTGCAGATGCAAACGGCCTCTGCGCGCCTTGCGGGGGAAGCCGATTTGCGGGTGCGGGGCACGGCCGCCAAACCGGTGGTACTCGGCCGGGCGGATGTCACCGAAGGCCAGATCAGTTTGAACGGCGCCAAATATCGCGTGGAACGCGGCGAGGTGACCTTCACCAATCCGGTAACCACCACGCCAGTGCTTGATCTGCAGGCGAGCACGCGGGTGCAGTACTACGACATCACCGTCAACCTGAACGGCGGATTCGACAAATTGAATATGAGCTATCGGTCGGAACCGCCGCTGCCTAGCACGGACATCATCAATCTGCTGGCCCTGGGCCAGACCCGGGAAGAATCCCAGCAGCTACAGACCAGCGGACAGCAAAGTTACGCCTCGCAAGCTTCCACCGCAGTTTTGGCCGAGGCGCTGAATTCAGTTTTGAGCAACCGCAGCAAGAGCCTGTTTGGAATTAGCCATATCAAGATTGACCCCCAGGGGTTGAGCACCACCACTTCGCCCACCACCACCGCGCCGG
>Ga0187784_10005258_pt1 | contig 10481 bp, 6 predicted proteins | sample 1015_SJ02_MP15_2_FD_132964 | JGI IMG/M metagenome (GOLD analysis project Ga0187784, IMG submission 132964) | Tropical peat soil microbial communities from peatlands in Department of Meta, Colombia - 1015_SJ02_MP15_20_MG | ecosystem: Environmental > Terrestrial > Soil > Wetlands > Peat | place... | reverse complement strand
TGCTTCACTATCAGGTGGCGTTGTAGGAACATGGGCGAGCAAAACCGCATACCCAACCGACATTGAAGGCCAGTCCTGCGTCGTTTATTCAGGGTACATATACTGCGTAGGCGGAAGCACAGGCGAGATAACCGGTCTTACCAGCGCGGTTTATTTTGCTTCGGTGTCACAGGGTGTTGTAGGAACATGGACGAGCACAACCGCTTACCCAACCAACATTGAAGACCAGTCCTGCGTCGTTTATTTAGGGTACATATACTGCGTAGGCGGAAGCACAAGCTCTACTGGCAGTCTGACCAGCGCGGTTTATTCTGCCGAAGTACCTGCCATGTTGAATGTTCTTCAGGGTTTTACTGGGGATGCGAGTGGGCAGGTGTTGCTTGTGATTGGGGATCTTACGGTTAACGGGTTCGATCACGGTTCGAAGTGTTGTGGGGTGGGTTATCAGGTTGGGAGGGATACTACGCCGCTGGGGTTCATCTCGGGGATGTTAACCAACCCTCAGCCGACTGTCTTCGACGATAACACCGCCTATGTGAATACGGCTACGGGTCGTCCTACCACGACGGCTCCGTTGATCTTCGTCATTGGGGGGGACGGGGTGAATATGGTCACCAACTATTACGAGGTGACCAATACCGTGGGCGACCAGTCGCCGGTCACCGTCAGCATTGTTGGAAGTAACTATGTGTGGACCAACAGGGCTGGTACGCAGGTTGCTTCCGTGCCCACATCTACGGACAGTGTACCGCCGGGGAACGCGGATACGATTGTTATCGAAATCCTGACGGACACGAGCGGTAGGACGGTTGTGTTGATTTATGGTTCGACGTATCTTGGCGTGTGGGCTGCGGCTTGGTACTTCGAGAACGTGATCTACCCTAACATAAGCGCCTACACACACGCGTACTATATTGTGCAATGGTCGGATACGAACCGTGATGGTACACCTGACGGCGGCGACACCTTCACAGTCCTGGCTCAAGGCTAACGCAAGACCTGTGGCGGCCCAATCGTAAGTGACCAGCGAATAATCCGTTACACGTGGACACGCGAAAACCGCCCTTATGTTATGTCCCCAGTATAATGGTGCGCGTCACTTCTAATGAATAGGCAGATTCATGAACTGACCCACCAAGACAGGCAAACGTGAATACGATAAGTTCTTCGTCTACATACCAACGGAGATAGCGAGAGACAGCCTCTTCCCCTTCCACGACGGCGACGAGATCACAGTGACCGTAGACGCGAAAAGCAAACGAGTAATCCTAGGTAAATCAGGTAGAGAGCGTTAGGCTTGTGACCCCTCTATATTGTGAGTTGAGACGTACTCGCTCAGAATCGCCCTAATGGTTCCCGGTTTAAAAAAAATTGCCGATATTACTCTTGGGTCAGACGTTGCGTGAATATACAACAGAAAATTCATATTATGACGTGCCAATCAGACGTGGCGAGAATGGGGCTTAGCTTAGTCGTGTGTTGCGAACGGATTCTGATCGGAATATCGAATATGCGAAAGGGCGCGTAATGATGAAGGTCCGCGAGCGGCGGTTCGACGATCTAAGCCCTCAATACGCGTTTAGCACGCGCATTAGAAAAATCGTTTTAGCCTCCTTCCGAATCCTGATAACGCAAGGGCCCTGGTCTCTAGTCAAGCAAACGGTCGACAAGATCAGCCGGAAGGAATTTCAGGTTGTGGAGCTCTCACCTTTAGAGGCACTGCCGACGCGGGAGAGAATTAGATGGAGGTACGCCGCTACTAACAATCCACACCGAACAGAGCTCGATATGTTCCACGAATTCTATCATGCGATGTTGTCAGTTGCGCGTGCGGGGGGCGAAGGAAAACAAGAAACCCATCGTGAAAGTCATCTCCCTGCAGAGCCGCCAGTGAAACTAATTGCATTTTATCTTCCACAGTTTCATCCGATAGCGGAAAACGATGCTTGGTGGGGAACGGGCTTCACCGAATGGACAAACGTCTCGAAAGCCGTTCCACAATTTGTCGGCCACTACCAGCCCCGTCTTCCGGGTGAACTCGGTTTCTACGACCTGCGAGTTTCGCAAGTTCAGGAAGCGCAAGTAGCCCTAGCACGTCGGTACGGCATCTACGGCTTCTGCTTTTACTATTACTGGTTCGACGGAAGACGACTGCTTGAGCATCCGATTGATCAATTCCTTTCGAATCACGAGCTGGACTTTCCCTTTTGTCTATGTTGGGCAAATGAAAATTGGACACGTAGGTGGGACGGTTCGGCAAAGGACGTTCTCATAGGCCAAACATACTCTTCAGGATGGGATCTTAGATTTATTCAGAGCGTCGAGAACGCGCTCCGTGACCGACGGTATATCAGGATTGGCGGGAGGCCATTGATTATTGTCTACAACGCAAAGAAGTTGCCTTCGCCGCGTTCCGTAATCAAGAGGTGGAGAGAGTATTGTAGGCACGAAGGAATCGGGGATCTGTATGTTGCGGCCGCGCAGACCTTCAGGTTGACAGATTCGAAGCCACTGGGATTCGATGCAGCGATTCAATTCCCGCCTCATAACCCCCATGATCTTGTAATCCCTGAGATCAACGATGAGGTTGAGCTCCTCAATTCCGAGTTCTCAGGCAAAATCTACGATTACAGGGATCTCGTGGAAGTGCAGATAGGGGACAGGAACGCGTATTCCTTCGAACGCTTTCTTACGGTAATGCCTGCATGGGACAATGAGCCAAGAATACCCGGCCGCGGCCACATTTTCCATCACGCCACACCCCTCTCATATGGCAAATGGCTTGAACACGCGTGCCGACGAACCATGAGAAAAACTGACGCTGAGAAGAGAGTAGTGTTCATAAACGCATGGAACGAATGGGCTGAGGGCGCATACCTCGAACCAGATCGCAAGTATGGGCGAGCATATCTTCAGGAAACGCGAGCAGTCTTAACCTCTCTGGCTGAGACAAACGGTAGAAGCCAAGGTGCAGCCGGTAGTGGTCTTGATGATGGCTTTGATAGGCGGGTGGAAAAACGCGCGAAGACGGCCGTAATCTGTCACTTATTCTACCCTGAATTGGTGGAAGAGGCACTTGAATACCTCGAGAATTTGAACCACGACTTTGACCTCTTCATCTCAATCCCTAAACGCGCTCATATATCGGAACAGGAAATTCGCCGGAGATATCCGCTCGCCTACTTCTACCATTGCGAAAATAGAGGTAGAGACGTTGCTCCTTTCCTCGACATATTCAGGTCCTTATACTGGTTAGATTATGAATTCGTGTGCAAGATACACACGAAGAAGAGCATGCATCTCGTGAACGGCGAACTCTGGCGCCGCGATCTATATTCCAAACTTCTAGGCTCGCCAGAAACAATTCGCGAAATTAAGACCGTGTTGCGCCGACCCGCGGCCTTCGTCGGAATTGTTGCACCGGCTGGAAATGTACTTGCGTCACACTACTACTGGGGAGTGGTAGCGGATGCGAAGAGAAATCGCGCCAATGTGAAGCGCCTCTGCCATCAGGTCGGCCTCGAAGCCTATAGGCCGCATTTCCGCTTTGTAGCTGGCTCAATGTTTTGGTTCAAACCGAGCGCACTATTCTTGGTCACGAGATTGAAGCTTAACCCAAACGATTTCGAGCAAGAACGCGGTCAGAAGGATGGAACATTGGCTCATGCCGTAGAGAGATTTTTCGGCCTCGCTTGCGAGGAGACAGGTTTGGGAATCGCCGAGGCTGACGAAGGGGGCTATGTCAAATATTCGTCCCTAGGCGCGACGTTTTCACGCTGGGCTAGTCCGACGCTGGAAGGAAAGGCTGTCCGTCCCGAACTTTCAGGAGCCTAACCGTATTCTTGATTGGAATGTGCTGCGACTCCTCTCGGTTCTCCACGGCTTCCAAAGCAGATGAGTGGAACTCATGAACGTTTATCAAGGTTCGAAGCAACTCGACTAGAGTGGTTGACTCGAATTGGCAGCTTGCGCGCTTGCGTTCACGTTTTGAACCGTGATTAAACGATTCACCGTCCTCTCGCTTGCGAAATAGAACTTGTACGGTTCATCTCCTCTTGTGAAATCCAGGACTTCACTACTTTTAGCGTCGATTATTTCCTTGATCAGCAAACTAGTATGCAGGTATCCGGGGGAGAAGCGAGAGAAATCGGGATTTATTCCCTTGATGTATAAGCCGCACCATCTTCTGTAAATGAAGGCGTAATAGGCCGATATCGGCACACTATCCGCGTAGAGTATGTGAAGTATAGCACGGTTCTTGTTACTTAACAAGTGAGCTAGCTCTTTGTGAAAAGCCTGCATCTCGTGGGTGCTGAATACCCCACCGTGTCCGAGTTCGGCTTGCCTACGCTGATGTAGTTGAATCAGACAGTCCATCAACGGATCGTTCAATTCGATTTTTCGATGGAGTTTCGTGTCGAGAGAATACTCTGCGCGTAACTTTCGTTCGTAATAACGAGCATTTCGTGCAACTCTGCGATGTATTTTCTTGTATTCAGCCCACTCCCGTGGCAGCGTTATGTATGGGCAAACTACGAGGTCCATCACTCTAACAGAAAATCTCCGTTGAAAGCATTCCGAACAGAGGTGTGGTGTCCGGCTCTCCTGCGGTACTTGTTCGAGCTGTAAGGATTCCCAAGGAGGCTGAGAGCGTATGTGTTTCAGTAGCTTGAGCGTTCCTTTTTCACCTATGGTCGTCACGAAGTCGGCGTAATCGACGCGAGGGGTGCCAATGAACTGTAACTGTCTTGGAGAGTCATTGGTCTTGTAGCATAGTGGGGCAGCAGCTATCAGGCGGTTCGATTTCTCCAGTACAAATATTGCGAGTCGCGACTCGTCACCAAAATGCTTCCAGAAAGTAGACAACCATTCCCATGTACTGAAAATAGTGGAAGACGGATCATTCTCAACCATAGCATTCCACGACTCCTCAGACTTGAGGAACTCATCGGCAGACAACAATCGCACTCTCTTTCGGTCCAGAATATTCAGCCGAGGTCACCAAACCTTAGTTACGGTCCGTAGAGAGATTGACAGATTGTAGCGAAGGCTTTGGCGAACGAAGCGCAATGAGTCGATGCTCGGCAAGTAAATTTCAAACGCAGGTCTCGCCTTGTGTGGGCTGCTAGCAACGTAGGCAGTTTAGGGCTTCTCCTTATTACATGTACGGCTGTGACGAGATGAAAATCTCTTCCCCGCGATCGGTTTCTGCCAGGCCTGGAGCTTTCCTCTCTCGCGTTGATCGTGAGGGCGTGACTTGGCCGAGCGACTATCCGAATGACTCCTGAGGGCATACGGCTGGATGCCTCTTGCAAGCCAAGATGGAAGAAGACAAAATGAGCAGTATCGGAATAGATGGGGAAAGAAGCAGTGTAGAGCATCGATCAAGAACTAGCACGGAAGAACCCTCTGGATGCGCTCTCCTTCAGTAACATTTCAGTGGGAATCCGGATTCTAATGTCATATAACGAAACAACTATATTCCGACCCATCAAAGGAGAGTCGTCGATTGTTGGATGAGAACTGGAAAGCATTTGAAAGCGTGGAAGTCCAAGCCGAGTTCAGAGTCGCTCAGGGGTTACAGGAACCCGAGCGATCTATCCTGGCCATCTTGAAACCCCTTTTGTCTAATGCACGCGTTCTCGACATCGGAGTGGGAGGTGGTCGGACCACCCCATTCTTCGCGGGCGCTTTGGATTATGTCGGGATCGATTATTCGCCCGGTATGATCCGCATCTGCAAAGAAAAGTATTCAGAAGTACCGAATACGAATTTCCTGATTTGTGATGCCAGAGAATTGCACTTCATAGACACTACCTTCGATATAGTTCTGTTTTCCTTCAACGGAATTGACAACATGCCACATTTAGGTCGACTGAAGGCTCTTTCTGAGATTCATCGCATTTGTAAGCCGATGGGGTCGTTCGCATTTTCGTCTCACAATCTGCTGTACGCACCTTTACTTCTTGGGAGGCTTCGAGTTCGACCGAGTCACCGGCGTCCTCCGGGTGTGGCATCAATCTTTCGCGACATCGTAACGAACGCCAAACGGCGGAAATTGAATCCGAACTGGCAAGCATTGATCAAAGACGAGTATGCGTGCATCGTTGATGGAGCCGCTAACTGGAAAATAAACTCATACTATGTTAATCCAGGTTACCAAGTGAAACAATTACGCGACGCCGGATTTAGCAACGTAAGGATTTTCTCTCTTAACGGAAAAGAGGTGGTCGGTCAAAGAGCGATTGAGGGGAATCGTGACCCGTGGCTTTACTTTCTTTGTAGTCCTATCTAAAAGAGACTACTAATCATTTACATTTCTGTGTGGTGGTCTTCCGTGCGATTGATTGCTTTGATTGTTGGTAGCGAATCTCAGGTAATCTATAGTACTCAGGCATTGGGCAGATGTCGATGCATGGTGGTGGCCGATCGGAAGGCCTCCGAAGTTCTAGTGAGCGCTATGAGCCGTTCGAATAGGGAGCGTGACTTTTCGTGACGCGAGCGGTTGTAACTGGCGGTGCCGGTTTCATAGGCAGCCACGTTGTCGAACGACTGCTTGCTCGAGGAGATGAGGTAATCGTGCTGGACAACTTCTCCTCGGGCAAGGTTGAAAACCTAGCTAGAGTAAAGCGGAACGGAAAGCTGCGAATTGTCAGGGGCAGTATCTTAAATCAAGCGCTGGTTGCTAAAACGCTGAAGAACGTGGATATCGTGATCCATGAGGCTGGTATTGTTAGCGTCACCAAGTCCGTTAGCCAGCCAATTACCGTTTTCCGCGAAAACGTCGAAGGAACGCTCAGACTCCTAGAGGAATCTCGACGAGCGTCCGTCCGAAGCTTCGTATTCGCCTCCAGCTGCGGAGTCTACGGAAACGCTAAGATTCTCCCAACCAACGAGGAAGCGCTAATAGCCCCGATAAGTCCGTATGCAGCATCGAAGGCGGCCGCTGAACAATTCTGCACCGCCTACTATCGCACATATGGGCTCGGTACGATTTGCTTGCGGTATACGAATGTGTATGGTCCAAGAAAAGCGACCGGACTATATGGAGGGGTGGTGACGAAATTCGCAGAAAGACTCTTCAGTCATTTTCCCCCAACAATCTTCGGTGACGGTAAGCAAAAGCGCGATTTCGTATATTCGTCAGACGTTGCTGACGCGACCGTGAGAGCTTCCAATTGTGCCTCTGCTCGGGGCAGTATCATTAACATAGGCTCAGGCATTGGAATCTCGATCAACGCTCTCGCGCAACTAATGTCAGAACTCACAAATAACCGCCACATTGGATCGGTCAGGTGCAAGCCTAGAGTGGGAGACGTATCCAATAGCTGCGCAGATACTCGCAGAGCCCGAGACCTGCTCAATTTCAAGTGCAGAGTTCCTTTGCGGGATGGCCTTGCCAAATTTCTGTCATGGTACAAGGAGACCATTCGACAAAACAAAACCCAATGATATGGGCTGATGATCATTTACAAAATGCGGCGTTCACTTTATTCACCTTCAGAAGATTCATATTCGTGGCAGACCCGTTGACTTAGAGCAAGAGCGCAAAGTGTAGCGGGTATCCGCTTAGATATGCTGATGACGATGAAGAGGATACGAATTCTTGTAACCTTGCACTATCTTCTCCCGTTGATTGGCGGGGCGCAGCTTCATACTTACTGGCTTATGCAAGAGCTCGGGCAACAGCATGATGTGATGATACTCGCGAGAGAGGATGATCCATCACGCGATGAGTACGACGAGCGAAATCTTACTCTCGGCCGCGTTCGCGTCAAGCTCGTTAACATTACAAAGGCTCCCTCTTGGGCCTACTATAAGGATGCAGACGTCGAGCGACTCTTTATCCGGGTGGTCAAGGAATTCGTCCCTGACGTGATTTTTCTAGCCCACACGGTTGGTCTCTCTGCCTCGATCATTAACGTGGCGACGAGTCTTGGCATTCCAACCGTTGTCCAACTCAGGGATTTTTTTTACATGTGCCACAGGCTCCATTTATTCAAGACCGATCTGTCTCTGTGCTCCGGCCCCCACGGCGGCTCCAAATGCGACTCTTGCATGGCTAGTGATTTTTGGAGTGACACTCCTGATGGGACCGAATCTGTCGGCGTGGTGCGAGTAAAATACATGCAAGAAGCATTAGACAAGGCATCGATAGTATTCGGTCATTCGGACTTTGTGGTAGAGAAGTTCGCTGAGTTTGGGGTTTCTAGAAGCAAACTTCGGGTAGTTCAAGGGGGTATAGACGTTAGATACGTGCAGAATGTTCGATTCGATAGAAGAGATCGCGTTGTGAGGTTCGGATACTTTGGTGGTGTTCTTCCATACAAAGGTGTTGAGACGATTGTTTGCGCCTTCGTTCACCTGCCGGACAGTTCCGCGGAACTGCACATAAATGGAGTATCTAGCGGACCATTCGAGAGCCGACTGAGATCATTAAGTCAAGGGAAAAAAGTCCAATTCTATGGGCCGTATTCCAACGAGCGGCTTGGCGATGTTCTTTCGAATATCGACATATTCGTTCATGCATCAACTATTCATGAACACTATCCGCTAACCATAAGAGAAGCGTTTGCGGCGAAAATTCCGGTAATAGTTTCGAATCTAAGAGCGCAATGCGACGCTGTTCGTGACGGAATCGATGGGCTCCATTTCAAAGCCGGGTATGTGGATGACCTGCAGGAAAAAATGGAGCAGGTTCTAGTAGATCGCGGATTGTTAAACACTTTTCGCAAGAATATACTGCCGGTGAGAACAATAGACGAAGAGGCGCGTGAGATCGAAGAGATGCTCAGCGACCTCGTGAGGTAGCGAGGTCCGCCTTAACGAGAAGGCTGCGGTGTACAAACACTGGGTCAATCTTACCGTACTATCGCTTCGAGCATGCACATGCGGCACCCCAAGGTTTCAATTCTAGTGACGGACCACGGAAATCCAGAGCATCTCGCAACCTGTCTCGATTCACTTCGATCTGTAGATTACCCTGAAAAGAAACTAGAAACCATCATCCTTTCCGGCCGTCCTTCGCATCACGGCATGAAGTCGATCAATGAACGTTCTCCTGGGGTGAAAGTGATTCGGTCGGGGCGATTGGATTCTTCTATCCGGCTTGCAGTCAGCTTGTCGAAGGGGGATATTCTAGCTTTTCTGAACTGCAACTCACGGGTAGACCGGGACTGGCTTAAGCCCTTAGTAGAATCACTATCTCCGGAGAATCAGGTAGTTTGCGTGTCCTCACAGATACTCACCTCGAGCAAAAACCTCGAGTGGTCCGGGCGCGATATCGACGCTTTCGGTTTGGAGTTTCACGCAGCCTCCGTACCATCCACACCTTTCGGGAGGAACGAGAATCTGGTACTCTTTGCTTCCGCCAACGCCATGGCAATATTTAGGAGAACCTACTTGATTGCCCGCGGCTTCGATCCCGAGTATCTAATGTGCGACGCAGACGTTGACCTAGGATGGCGCCTATGGATGCAGGGCTATCAGATTAGGCTCGTCAGAGAGTCAATTGTCAGCCAAATCGCAAACAACACCGACCTGAATGTCAATTCCAAGGGACAACTTCGCGTGCTCAAGACTCGAAACATGATGTACACTATGATCAAGAACCTGGAGGACGACAATCTAATGACCCTCTTGCCCTCAGTACTTGCCTTCTTATCCCACACCTTGAGAGATAACGGGCAGCTTCACACGCTCTCGGACGCATCACTGGAAGTATTCGAAAACCTCAAGCATCTTGTCGCGAGACGGGAAGCGATCCAGGGTAGTAGAACAAGATCGGATTCAGAAATCTTCACCAAAGCAGGGCACCCATTTCAGTTTCTGCTTAGCAGTGAGCATATGGCACGCCAGCAGAAAACCTCGTTACGCGCAGGGAATTTGGCTGAGCGTGTTAAAGCGATACTAATTAATTCATTATCGTTGAACGATGAGCTGACATCAAAGGATGATCTAATTCGCCAGTTGCGCGGCGAAAAGCTATCTCTATACTCAGATAGATTAAGACTTCAGCGCCAGCTAAGAACGTTGGAGGCAAGCCTAGGATACAGATTGATGAAATTCTACGGGCCAAAAATCGATGCGCTTCTTCCCAACGGAACGTATCGCGGGAAAATCAAACTCTCCATTAAACGCCGATTGAGAGTGCCAGTCTAGTCGCTGCCAGCTGATCCCCCTTCTTCTCTCGCATACCGATAATCACGATAGGTGTCGGCGAAGATTATTTTTTAATTAATTCCTTGGGCGAGGATGGTGAATTGGTTGCTTGCGTCGGGCGTGAAATCCGCGCCCGCAGTCCATTGAATGATGTAGTACGAATCCGTATAGGCGCTGATGTTCGGGTACATGACGTACTTGAAGTACCATGCCGAAGCCCACACACCAAGATACGTCACCCCATACAGAATCACAACCATCCGACCGCTCGCGTCGGTTAGAATCTCAATAACGCACACATCCTCATTCCCAGGCGGAAT
>Ga0187784_10005256_pt1 | contig 10483 bp, 10 predicted proteins | sample 1015_SJ02_MP15_2_FD_132964 | JGI IMG/M metagenome (GOLD analysis project Ga0187784, IMG submission 132964) | Tropical peat soil microbial communities from peatlands in Department of Meta, Colombia - 1015_SJ02_MP15_20_MG | ecosystem: Environmental > Terrestrial > Soil > Wetlands > Peat | place... | reverse complement strand
GCCCTCGACCGTGATCGCGCCGCGCAGGTCGTCGCGCAGCGCGACCGGCCACAGGCCAACCACGGGATGACGCCACGCGCCCGAGTGGGCGCAGGCGAGCGGCTTTCCTTCCGCGCGGCGCGCCGCATCGAGCCGCGCCACCAGATCGTGCGGCAGGAATGGGCAGTCGCCCGGCACGCTCACGATCCATTTGGTCTGCGGGCAATTGGCCGCGACCCAGTCGAGCCCGGCCAAGATGCCGGCGAGCGGACCCGCGAAGTCCGGCACGCTGTCGGCGACGACCGGCAGTCCGAACGACGCAAAGCGCGCCGGATCACCGTTCGCGTTGAGCACGACGCCTTCGACCTGCGGCGCCAGTCGCGCCAGTGTGCGCGCGAGGATCGTCTCGTCGCCGATGCGGATCAGCGCCTTGTCGCCGCCGCCCATGCGGCGCGCGAGCCCGCCCGCGAGGACGAGGCCGAAGGTCTCACTCCTCATGCACCGCCGCCTTGCGCCGGTGCTTCGCGCTCTCCTCCTCGACGTAGGAGAGGTCCTGGTCGAACACGATGCGGTCCTCGCCCGACAGCGCGACGAAGCGCTTGCCGCGCGCGCGGCCGATCAGCGTCAGGCCGGCCTTGCGCGCGAGCTCGACGCCCCAGGCGGTGAAGCCGGAGCGCGACACCAGGATCGGGATGCCCATGCGCACGGTCTTGATCACCATTTCCGAGGTGAGGCGGCCGGTGGTGTAGAAGATCTTGTCATGCGCCGGGACGCGATGGGTGAACATCCAACCGGCGATCTTGTCGACGGCGTTGTGGCGCCCGACGTCTTCCATGTAGACGAGCGGCCGGTCTTCGTGCGCCAGCACGCAGCCGTGGATCGCGCCGGCCTCGAGATAGAGCGAGGGCGTCACGTTGATCTTGTGGGTCAGCGCATAAAGCCACGAGGTGCGCAAGGTCGCGGGGGGCAGGCTCGCGCTCTCGATCAGCTCCATCAGGTCGCCGAACACGGTTCCCTGCGCGCAGCCCGAGGTCTGCACCCGCTTCCGCAGTCTGTCCTCGTAGTCGGTCTCGCGCTCCGTGCGCACGACCGCGACGCCAAGATCCTCGTCATAGTCGACGCCGGTCACGACGTCGTCGGGCCGGAGCATGTTCTGGTTCAAGAGGTAGCCGATGGCGAGGTAGTCCGGGTAATCACCGATCGTCATCGCGGTGACGATCTCCTGCCGGTTCAGGTAGATGGTGAGCGCGCGCTCGACCACGACGGAGGTCGTCACCGGCGCGCCGGTCTGGTCGACGCCGCTGACGCGCTCGGTCAGCCGCGGGTCGGCGGGGTTCGGGCGAACGAGGTAGTCGTCCGCGGGTTCGGCTAGCTCGGTCCGGGGCAACGCCATGGGGCGAATATAGGGAGTTTCGGACCTTGCGGTTCGACCTGTCTACGTTATAATTTTTGTCATAACGTGAGGTCGCCATGATCAAGCTCAAGATCACCAAGATCGGCAATTCGCTCGGTGTCGTGCTGCCGAAGGAAGCGCTTGCGCGGTTGAAGGTCGGGCAAGGGGACGCCGTCTTCTTGACCGAAGCCCCGGATGGCTATCGCATCACGCTTTACGACGAACAGCTTGGCATTCAGCTCGCCGAAGTCCGCAATGTCATGCGCAAGCGCAGGAACGCGCTGCGCGAGCTCGCGAAGTGACGGAGCCCATCTGGCTACAGCTCGAAGTCATCCTCGCGGCGCATGACGAGCAACTGGCAGAGCACGGGGGCGGGGTCGGTCTTCGGGATCAGACGCTCCTGGAGTCCGCGCTCGCCCGACCACTGAATCTCTTCCACTACGGCAAGCCGTCATTGTCGGAGCTGGCAGCCGCCTACGCGTTCGGGATCGCTCGCAACCATCCGTTCGTGGACGGGAACAAGCGGACAGCGCTGGTCGCGGCGGAAGCGTTCCTCGGTCTGAACGGGTTCGATCTGACGGCCGGCGACGCCGAGGTGGTGAAGATATTCCTCGCGCTGGCGGCCGGCGACATCACCGAAAAGGAGCTGGCAGCCTGGATCGGCCGGAACAGCCGGAGACGGGAACCCTGAGCCCTCAGGCCGAAACCTTGACCATGCCGCCGAGGTCGGGCTCGGCCGTGATGGCGGGGCGGTCGTGCTTGGCGTGCCACTTCGGGCCGGGGCCGCGCATGTAATGACGTTCGGGGTGATAGCTGTCGAACAGCTGACTGGTCACAGCGAGCCACGCTTCAGCGACGGCCTTGCCGATGCTCGGGGTCTTGTTCTTCTTTGCCATGACACATTCCCGTTCTCCAGGCGGGTCCAATTTCCCGGTTCGCTTTTTGGTCGCGACGGATGTCCGCCTGGTTCAGGTCATGATGCGACCCGATTAGTTAAAATTCGTTATAACTTCACCTTCGTAGTGCTCCTGATCCGCGCTTAGCCTTTCCGAACACTTACTGACGTCGCGGCTTGGGCACGCGGCTTGAGCTACGCCGCAAAGACCCGCGCGTTGCGGGCTTTATTCGCATGTTCGCGATGTCGTGAGAGACAGTTGAAGCGGCGGTCGCGCGCCTTCCGTATCGCGTGTATCGCGGCGCGCCGGGCGGCACGCGTGGTGAACGGCCGTTAAGGACGCTGCGGCATGCCGGCCAGGGCGGCTCTCCGCCGTTCGGGCGGCGCGATGCGGGTTCCCGGACCTGCTTGCTCTTGCGTCGCGGCGTCGCTACATCAGCGCGCGACTCCCCGACATTTTCCAAAGAGGGCAGGGCGGATGGCCCGTCAGTTCATCTATCACATGCAGGGTCTGTCGAAGACCTATCCGGGCAACCGCAAGGTGCTCGATAACATCAATCTGTCGTTCTATCCGGACGCCAAGATCGGCGTGCTCGGCGTCAATGGCTCGGGCAAGTCGACGCTGTTGCGCATCATGGCCGGCATCGAGACCGATTTCGTCGGCGAGGGCTGGGTCGCGGAAGGCGCGCGCGTCGGCTACCTGCCGCAGGAGCCGCCGCTCGACGAGGGCAAGAGCGTGCGCGAGAACGTGATGGAGGGCGTCGCGTCCTCGAAGGCGATCCTCGATCGCTACAACGAGCTTGCGATGAACTACTCGGAGGAGACCGCCGACGAGATGACCCGGCTGCAGGACGAGATCGAGGCCAAGGGCTTGTGGGATCTCGACAGCAAGGTCGACCAGGCGATGGACGCGCTGATTTGCCCGCCCGATGACGCCGACGTCACCAAGCTGTCGGGCGGTGAGAAGCGCCGCGTCGCGCTGTGCAAGCTCCTGCTCGAAGCGCCCGATCTGTTGCTGCTCGACGAGCCGACCAATCATCTCGATGCCGAGACGGTCGCCTGGCTCGAGGGGCACCTGCGCAACTATCCGGGCGCGATCCTGATCGTCACCCACGACCGCTACTTCCTCGACAACGTCACCGGCTGGATCCTCGAGCTCGATCGCGGCCGCGGCATCCCGTACCAGGGCAACTATTCCTCCTGGCTGGTGCAGAAGCAGAAGCGGCTGGCGCAGGAAGGCCGCGAGGAGGAGGCGCGCCAGCGCACGCTTGCGCGCGAGCAGGAGTGGGTCGCCTCCTCGCCGCGCGCGCGCCAGGCCAAGTCCAAGGCGCGCTACCAGCGCTATGAGGACCTGCTCAAGCAGGCCTCCGACAAGCAGACCCAGACCGCGCAGATCGTCATTCCGGTCGCGGAGCGGCTCGGACAGAACGTCATCGCGTTCGAGCATCTCAAGAAGGGCTACGGCGATCGCATGTTGATCGACGACCTGACCTTCAAGCTGCCGCCCGGCGGCATCGTCGGCGTGATCGGCCCGAACGGCGCCGGCAAGACCACGCTGTTCCGCATGATCACCGGGCAGGACAAGCCCGACGCCGGCACGATCGAGATCGGCGAGTCGGTGCATCTTGGCTATGTCGACCAGAGCCGCGACTCGCTCGACGGAGCCAAGACCGTATGGGAGGAGATCTCCGGCGGGCTCGACCAGCTGATGCTGGGAAAGCGCGAGGTGAACTCGCGCGGCTATTGCTCGGCGTTCAACTTCAAGGGTGCCGACCAGCAGAAGAAGGTCGGGCAGCTTTCCGGCGGCGAGCGCAACCGCGTGCATCTCGCCAAGATGCTCAAATCCGGCGCGAACGTGCTGCTGCTCGACGAGCCGACCAACGATCTCGACGTCGACACGCTGCGCGCGCTCGAGGAGGCGCTCGAGGACTTCGCCGGCTGCGCCGTGATCATCAGCCACGATCGCTGGTTCCTCGACCGCATCGCGACCCACATGCTCGCCTTCGAGGGCGACAGCCATGTCGAATGGTTCGAGGGCAACTTCCAGGACTACGAGGCCGACAAGATGCGCCGCCTCGGCGTCGACTCAACGATCCCGCACCGGATCAAGTACAAGAAGTTCACGCGGTAGAATTTGTAGGCGCTTGCTGGACACTCAGTCCGTAGCCCGGATGAGCGAAGCGATATCCGGGAACAGCGCACACCACAGGCTCAGCCCCGCATGTCGCTTCGCTCATGCGGGCTACGAGGCCAGCGCATCGATCTCCGCGTCGGTCGGGAAACGGCCGAGCGCCTTCTTGGAGAATTTGAGCGCGCCATCGACGAAAATCTCGAACACGCCGCCGCTCGAGCGGACCAGTTCGACGTCGGTCTGACCGAGCTTTGACAGTCGTGCCCTCGCACCGAGGGCTTTCGGCTCGTAGCCTCAACTGCCGCAGTAGTGGATCACGATCTTCATAAACCGATTCCCTCACGTGAATTGATGATAACGACTCGTGCGCGCCTTGGCCACCGGATCGCGTATAACAAGTCCGCCGGGAAGGGAGACCGCGGTGGCGCAGTCCGATCAGGTTCAGGTGACGCTCGACCGTGCGGTCGCGCTGGTGCTGTTCGACTTCCTCGCCCGCGCGGCCGACGAGGAGGCGGGCGAGTTCCTCGCCGAGGCGCTGCAGCACAAGGCCGAGCTGCCGGCGCTGTGGGCGACGCTCGCGGCGCTCGAGAGCGTCCTGCCCGAGCCGTTCGCCGCCGATTACGGCGCACAGGTCAAGGCGGCACGCGCCAAGGTGATCGCCATGCTCGGCGGCGCCGCGCCCCAATCACGATAACCCCCTCGAACCTGTCACACAGAGCGACTAAGCTTCTCGCACAAAAGACCAAGGGAGGCCCTCGATGAAACTCTGGCTCACTGCTGCGCTTGTCGTGCTTGGCGCCCCGGTGCTCGCGCAGGAACCTGGCAATGAGCTCGGCAAGGCGGGCGAACCGGTGCCGACCATCCCGTTCGAGTCGGTGCCGAATTTTCTCAAGCTGCCCCCCGACATGAACCTCGGCGAGGCGGCCGGCGTCGCGGTCAATTCGAAGAAGCACGTGTTCGTGTTCCAGCGCGGCGGCTCGAGCGTCGGGCCGGCCTTTGGCAACACCGCGGCGCAGATCCTCGAATTCGCCCCCGACGGCAGGTTCATCCGCGAGTTCGGCAAGAACGTCTATGCCTGGTCGTTCGCCCATACGGTGCGCATCGACAAGGACGACAATGTCTGGGCGACTGACAAGGGCTCGGACATGATCGTCAAGCTCAGCCCGGAAGGGCGCGTGCTGATGGTGTTCGGGCGCAAGCAGGAGGCCTCCGACGAGCCGACGCCGTGGGACCGCAAGAAGGTCTACCCGCACGAGGATGGTCGCTTCCGCCAGCCGACCGACGTCGCCTGGGACGCGGCCGGCAACACCTATGTGAGCGACGGCTACGTCAACGCGCGCGTCGCCAAGTTCGACAAGGACGGCAACTGGGTAAAATCCTGGGGCGAGAAGGGCAAGGGGCCCGGCCAGTTCGATCTCGTGCACACCATCGCCTCGGATGCGCAGGGCAACATCTATGTCGGCGACCGCAACAACCGCCGCATCCAGGTGTTCGACGGCGAAGGCACGCTCAAGCGCGAGATCAAGATCGACGTGCCGTTCGATCCGAACGCGCGCACCGCAATCGGCAACAAGCCGGACCTGTCGACCTATCTCAAGACCGGCGGCAGCATGACGCCCGGCGCGCCCTGGGCGATCTGCATCACGCCGCCGCCGAACCAGGTGCTCTACTCCTCCGACTCCTATCCGGGCCGCATCTACAAGCTCTCGCTCGACGGCAAGGTGCTCGGCGTGCTCGGCGAGTCGGGCAAGCAGCTCAAGCAGTTCGGCTGGATCCACGAGATCGCCTGTCCGGCCGAGAATGAGCTCTACGTGGCGGAGATCCTGAATTGGCGCGTGCAGAAGCTGATCCTGCATCCCGCCGCCGAGAAGCACGCGGAGCGGAAGCGATAGTCCGGATGAACGCCGCGCCACGCCGTATCGGTCGCATCTGGCTTGTCGCGGCGGCGCTGCTCCTCGCGACGCCGGCGACGGCCGCCGATGTCGATTTCCAGAAGTTTCTCGAGACGCTGTGGCCGGCGGCGCGCGAGCAGGGCGTTTCGCGCGCGACGTTCGACGCCGCCATCCAGGGACTGGAGCCGGACCTTTCGCTCCCGGATCTGGTCATTCCCGGGCGCGTCGACCGCCAGCCGGCGCAGGCGGAGTTCGTGCAGACGCCGGCCGAATACCTGAAGGAGACTTATTTCGACAAGCTCGCCGCGCAGGGGCGCACGCTTGCCGAGCAGCATCGCGGGCTGCTCGCCAAGGTCGAGCTGCGCTTCGGCGTTCCGGCGCCGGTCATTCTGGCGATCTGGGCGCGCGAGACCGACTATGGCGCGGCGAAACTGCCCTATGACGCGATCCGCGCGCTCGCGACCCAGGCCTGGCTCGGGCGGCGCAAGGAGCAGTTTCGCGAGGAGTTCGTTCTCGCGCTGAAGATGCTGCAGGACGGCCATGTGAGGCGCGAGAACATGCGCTCCTCGTGGGGCGGGGCGCTCGGACAGCCGCAGCTCATTCCCTCCAGTTTCTACAAATATGCGGTCGACTTCGACGGCGACGGCCGCAAGGACATCTGGACGTCGATGCCGGACGTGCTCGGCACGATCGCGAACCATCTCGTCGAGCTCGGCTGGCAGCGCGGGCAGCGCTGGGCCTACGAGGTGCGCGCGCCGCAGGGCGCGGACTGCGCGGTCGCGCAGCCCGAGGTCAAGCTCAAGATCGGCGAATGGGTGCGGCGCGGCTATGCGGTCGCCTCCGACCGCAAGCCATCGGGCGACGAGCTCGAGATCGAGGCGTCGCTGCTGATGCCGGCCGGCACCTACGGACCCGCATTCCTGACGCCGGCGAACTACTTCGTGCTGAAGGACTATAATTTCTCCGACCTCTATGTGCTGTTCGTCGGGCATCTCGCCGACCGCATCGCGGGCGCGCGCGCCTTCGAGACGCCGTGGCAGAAGATCGAGCAGCTCAAGACTTCGTCGCTTGAGCAGATGCAGCGCGAGCTGACGCGGCGCGGACTTTACAAGGACAAGATCGACGGCAAGGCCGGGATGCTGACGCGCGCGGCGCTCGGCGACTACCAGAAGCAGAACGGCCTCAGCCTGGACTGCTGGCCGACGCAGGCGGTGCTCGACCATATGGCGCGCAGTCGGTAGCGGATGCTGAATTCAGGTTGGCGAGCCACCGTGCCGGAATTTGAGTCGGCCAATTTTCATCTCGCACCAGCGCCAAAAAGCAAAACCCGGCCGCCTGCGGCGACCGGGTTTGCGATCCGATTCTTCAGATCTTAGCCGGGGCAGAAGAAGCGCGGACGACCGCGCCAGCCGATGACGTTGCCATACGCGTCATACACCGGAATGCGCGCCCAGTAGCCGCCGGGGCAGGCAACGGGTGGGGCGTAGGCGTAGCCCGGATAGACCACGTAACCCGGCTGAACCACATAGGCCGGGCCATAGGTGCTGGCGATCGCACTGCCGATGATCGCGCCGGCGGCGACGCCGCCGATAATGGCCGCCGGCCCCCAGCGCCGGAATTGGGCGTTGGCGTCGCTCGGCGCAGCCAGGAGAGCGGCCGCGACGGCCGCGGCAGCGGTGAACGTGGTGAGGGTCTTGGTCATGGATATCTGGACCTCATTGGAGCGCCCGGCCGTGCGCCGAACGCGGTGAACGGGATAAACCATCCGCAGCGCGGGTGCCATACTAGGCCTGCGCAATTTGGCCGAAATTTGAAGCCGCACTGCGAAAAGATGAACAAATCTGCAGATTTAGCGGATTCTTTACACTCGGTGCGGCGCGCCGAACGCGAAGTTCCTCGGGGCAAATCGAGCATCGGTCAGCCAGTCAGCTTCGCGCAAGCGCGGCCCATTTCGGTGCGCTATCGTGGCCGAGCTGATTCGAGGAAGCCCGATGAAGCTAGCCCCTGCGCTGGGTGTGTCGGTCGCGTTGCTGCTGGTTGCCGCGCCGGCGGCGTTTCCCCAGCCGTGGAAGCGACAGTGGGAGACGGACCGGCAGCCGGCGCAATCGCGCCAGAAGGTGACGCCAGCGGCGAAAGGGGCCAACGCGGCCAGCACCTGCGTTCCGATCAAGTTTGCTCCCTACACGCACAACTGCGGCAAGAACGTCGGCAACTGCGTGCCGAGCCGCGGCAACTGCAATCGCGGCTGGTGCTGTCCGTAGCGATCGGCGCGGGAGAGGCCCGTGCGCGCGTGCAGCGAGAAGTCGTCGACCTGCGGTCGGCACGGAATGCGCGAGGCACGCGGTCTGCGCCGGATGAGCGGCGCGGCGGTCCGGGATAGATTGTCGTCGAGTTTTGCCGCTACGATGAATTGTTGTTGAATTTCGCGGCTCCGATGCGCGGATGTTCTCCACGATGGCCGAACCGGACTCCAAACCGGACTCTCGCAACGCACGCGCCGAGACCTCGTTGCGCGCGGATATCGAAGCGGCGTTGCGGCCGGGCGCGCAGCTGTTGTCGCTGCCGGGCGAGCTTGAGGCGCGCTACCAGCAGTCGACCTGGCGCGGCCGCGGCCGCAGCCTGCGCGGCTGGCTGGTCATCGTGGCCGTCATCGACCTGCTTTGCATCGGGGTCGATGCGGTCGCGATGCCGGCGCATCTCTTCGAGTCGATTGCCGCACGCGGCGTCGTGCTGACCGCGCTCTATCTCGGCGCGGCCGCGCTGCTCAGGCGTCCGCGGCCGGACTGGTTCTGCGGGCTCGCGATCCTCGTTCCGACCTTCGCGCTGGTGCTCGTTGCCGGCTATCTCGGCGCGCTCGCCGGCGGCGTGCACGAGGAGCGCTACCTCACCGCCGCGATGTTCACGATCTTTGCCACGACCGTGGTGCCGAACGTGCGGCTTCGCTGGGCGGTCGCCCAAGCCGCGCTCTCGGTGCTGACCGTCGGCCTGCTGTTCTTCTTCAGCCGGCGCGACGCGGGCGCAACCGACGCCGTGGTCGGCAACATCGAGCTGCTGACGTTCTACCCGGTCTCGATCCTGGCGGCGCTGGAGGTGCGGCGGCGGATCGAGCGCATGCACCGGCGCACCTTTCTCATGGGGCTGCGCGACGAGCTGCGCCTCGCCGACCTCGAGCTTGCAAGGGCACGGCGCGACGCAGCGCTCGCCAACATGAGCCAGGGCATCGTCATGATCGAGCAGGACGGGCTCGTGCCGGTGATCAACCGCCGCGCGGTCGAGCTGCTCGGCTTGCCGGAAGAGATGCTGCACCAGCCGATCTATGGCCGCGACATCCTGCGCTTCCAGCGCGAGAGCGGCGAGTTCGACGATCCGGCCTTCCCGCGCGACGTCGCGACGCGGATCGGCGCGGACGACGGCCTGGTCATTCCGGAGGTCTATGAGCGCCAGCGGCGCAATGGCACGATCCTCGAGGTCCGCAGCACCAAGGTGCCCGACGGGCGGACGGTGCGAACCTACACCGACATCACCGAGCGCAAGCGCAACGAGGTCGCGCTGGCCAAGGCGCGCGATACCGCGGAGGCGGCGTCGCGCGCCCGATCCGAGTTTCTCGCGATCATGAGTCACGAGATCCGCACCCCGATGAATGCCGTGCTCGGGTTGACCAACAGCCTGCTCGAATCGCGGCTGACCGAGGATCAGCGCAAGGCCGCGGAGGCGATCCGCGAAGCGAGCGACGGGCTGCTCAACATCCTGAACGACATCCTCGATCTGTCGAAGCTCGATGCCGGCAAGCTCGAGTTCGACCAGCAGCCGTTCTCGCTCGAGGCGGTGCTCGACAATGCCAGGAGCATCGTCGGCCTGCGCGCGGCCGAGAAGGGGCTGACGCTGCGCGTCGAGGTCGCGCCGGACCTGCCGCCGGCGCTGATCGGCGATCCGAACCGGCTGCGCCAGATCATCCTCAATCTGGTGAGCAACGCGGTGAAGTTCACCAGATCCGGCGAGGTGGTGATCTCGGCGCGTTGCGTGGCGCGCGACGCGCAGCGCGCGACGCTGCAGATCGCGGTGCGCGACACCGGGGTCGGCATTGCGCCGGATCGGCTCGGCCGGCTGTTCACGGATTTCGTGCAGGCCGACGCCAGTATTCACCGCCAGTACGGCGGGACCGGGCTGGGATTGGCGATCTGCAAGCGACTGGT
>Ga0187784_10005255_pt1 | contig 10484 bp, 10 predicted proteins | sample 1015_SJ02_MP15_2_FD_132964 | JGI IMG/M metagenome (GOLD analysis project Ga0187784, IMG submission 132964) | Tropical peat soil microbial communities from peatlands in Department of Meta, Colombia - 1015_SJ02_MP15_20_MG | ecosystem: Environmental > Terrestrial > Soil > Wetlands > Peat | place... | reverse complement strand
GCGGGAACCAGCCACTTCTGCATCTGATCGAGCAGAAATGGATAGACCGACGGTACGCCTCCTACTACATTTCCATTAAACAGGTGATTGTCTTCACCTTGAAAGTCGCTGATTATGCCGCCGGCCTCCGTGATCAGGAGCGCGCCGGCGGCTATGTCCCAGGCTTTCAGACCGATTTCCCAGAAACCGTCCACCCGTCCCGCAGCCAGGTATGCCAGATCCAGCGCTGCAGCCCCGGCCCGCCTTATTCCGCTCACGCGCGTGAAAATCGACTTGAAGGCCATTAGGTAATCATCCATGTATTGCTTGGTCCTGAACGGAAAGCCGGTCGCGATCAGCGCCTGATCGAGGTCCACCGCTTCACGCGTCGGAAGTCTGGAGCCATTCAGCCATGCCCCCCCTCCCCTTTTTGCCGAAAAAAGCTCGTTTCGAACAGGGTCGAGCACCAGTCCCAAGACCGGTTTTTTGTCCAGGCAAACCGCGATGGAAACGGCAACAAACGGAAAGCCGTGGATAAGATTAGTGGTGCCGTCCAGCGGGTCGATCACCCATGTGTACCCGGGCTGCAAACCCTCATTAGTGCTTTCTTCGGCCATGATGTGGTGATCCGGGAAATTATCCCGGATCGCTTCCGTGATCAGCCGTTCGCACTTCTTGTCAATCTCGGTCACATAATCCGAAGGCCCCTTCGTTTCGACCCCCGCTGAGGACACCCGGCCGATGTGCTCCCGGATAAGTTGTCCCCCCTCAAAGATTATCCTTTGCGCAACGGTTTCTATTTTGTCGAGCATTGTCGCTCCTCTTGGCACTGACTTATACACAACGCTAATTGGGAAAAAACACCATTTCTCTTGCGCCACCCTCGGGCGAGCACCTCGCGCGAAGTGGGTGAGCGGGCTGCGGGAAGCCCCGGATGCTCCGCCTGTCTGTCAGGCACTGTGGGCGTTGTGCTGCACGTCTCAAAATGCAGGATGTCCTTACCGGCTTGCATGTAAAGCCGAAATTGGGTACAAATAATGTGACGGAGAGCGAAGAGCAACTGTTTTTCACTACTTGCTGCTTCTCGCTGCTTTTGTCGGACGGAGGAGATGTCCTCTCCTGCGCGTCGCATTTTACTTGAAGCCCGGTGGAGCGCTCTTTAGCCTTGATCATAGACGTTCACACGCACATATTCCCCCCCGATATCGCTCGCGAGCGGGACCTGTTTTTTCCAAACGAGCCTGAATTCCAGCTTCTGTACGGCCCCGCCGGTTCAAAGATGGTGTCTGCGGAAACCCTTGTCCAATCGATGGATGAAAACGGAATAGACCGCTCGGTGATATTCGGCTTCCCCTGGCGAACCGCCGGCCTGCTTGAGCGTCACAACGGCTACGTGCTGGACGCCGCCCTGAGATTTCCGCGTCGCCTCCTGCCCCTGGCCTGTCTTGACCTTTTCTCGAACCGGTGTGTCGAGGAGGCGGAAATACTACGTCAGCAGGGTTTTCGCGGCTTCGGAGAACTCGCCGTTTACTCGGACGGCGGCAATAAGGACCGTGTTCTCGACAATTTCAAGCAAATTGCCCTTCTATGCCGTGATGAAGACCTCGTGCTTCTCGTCCATGCAAACGAACCCGTCGGGCACTATTATCCGGGCAAAGCTCCGTTCGGACTCGATTTCTACTACGACATGGCAAGAGCCGCCGCCGGAGCCACCCTCATTTTTGCGCACTGGGGAGGAGGTCTGTTTTTTTTCGAACTTTTGAAAAAACAAGCTCCCGGGCTTTTTGCAAATGTATATTACGATACGGCGGCTTCCCCCTTTGTGTACAGGCCCGACATTTACAGGGTCGCAGCCGCTGTGGCGGGTTCCGACAGGATCCTCTTCGGCAGTGACTATCCCCTGCTTCCTCCAGGCCGATATTTTGCGGAGATCAGGCAGTCCGGACTGCCCGATCGCGATATAGACTCAATCTCGGGAGACAATGCGGCCCGTATTTTTCGCATCTGAAACCCTAAATCCCAGAATACGCGGGGCTCGTTGACCATGAAGATATTCATCTGGCGCCACAGTAAGTTTCTTTCCAGTTGGTCGATGTTCGACGAACCGCACATCTACCGGGACAATTATCTTCAGGCCGAAATAGCCGTTCTCGCCGAATCGGGCGAAGAAGCCCTGGACCTGATCGAAAAGGACGGCCGATGGAACGTCGACCAGCTCCGGCGCATCGAGCCGAAAGTCGTAGAGTTGGGCGCACCGGCGATTATAAGCAAATTCATCCACTTCGGCTGAGCGCTTGCATGGTTTCCTCCCGGATGACCGAATGGGCGCCGGCCGCCAAACACTGACCATAAAAAAAGCCGGAGTTCTTGACTCCGGCTTGCTTCTTTCAGATCGCAACTATTAGATCTTTTTTACCTGCTGGGCTTGAGGACCCTTGGCGCCGCGTTCCTCCACGAAACTGACCCGATCGCCCTCGCTAAGCGATTTGAATCCCGCTGACTCGATCGCGCTGAAGTGAACGAACACATCGTGTCCGCTCTCAGCCTCGATAAATCCATAGCCCTTGCTGTCGTTAAACCACTTTACTCGACCTTCCGCCATTTGTACTGCTCCTTAAAGTTGATGTTTTTGCATCGGGTTGCGGCACTTCGAACTTACCTGGGAACCGCTTCCTTTGCACAGGCGAAAGACCGATCTCCAAGGAATTCAAAATATCGAACCGGCTTTTTAAAATATTCATTATAATCTATTTTTTAAAGAAATCAACGACAAGTATACTCTCGCAATGCTCTTTGATTTTCACCAATAGCTTTTGGTGCGAAGGGTGAACCTGATACCTCTGCATGGACTCCAGACTTTCAAACCCAGATACCAGCGCAAAATCGTAGGACCTCTCCGAGTGTATTACATCTCTGCCAGACTCCAATTCCAATATCTCGGCAATAGCACTCGGAAGTTGCGCGATCCCATTCTCAATTTCGGCTATGGCCGGTTCGGGTGCGCCCTTCTTGAACTTGAAAAGCACCACGTGTTTCAGCATGCTTCACCTCCACTATTGATTTGCAGAATCGGATAAATTCCAGACCCATCACCCGTATAAAATCCCGGAAACCGGGTTTGGATACGCATCTGGTTCCGTGCACTTCTTTCAGTGCCGGGGCTAGCCTAATAAGAAACGCTGCGAATTGCACGCTCAATTTTTGCCTCCGCTTGCATCGGTGGTCCACCGGACGTGATACGGACAGAACCCAAAATTTGTGAATGTTTGCGCTATTTTTATCATCCAGGTGTTCCTCAAATCTGATTTTCGTTGGCGGTGCCCCGTTCTTTTTCTCTTGACAAGACTCTAGATAAGCGTTTAAGTGGCTGCGTATTCTGGCGATTCGCTTTGGGCTCGCCAAATCATGTTAATTTTATCACGTGCAGCAACCGCTCTCAAAATGCATAAAATGCACAATTTACTGTCCGTTCAGGCAAATACCGAGGCTTTCCTATGAATCAAAAGAAAAGTAGCTCTTCGGCAAACAAGCCACTGGGGGTGGTTTTCTTCTTGTTGGGCTTTATCGGCGCCCTGGCTGTCGGATGGATCGTTTTTCCAAACTTGCTTTATTCGAAAAAAGCCCAACCTATCAACTTCAGCCATGTCGCTCACCAGAGCGAGGATTGCGAATCCTGCCACAGCTTGCGCGCTGACGGCACCTACGGCGGTATCCCCAGGATAGAAAGATGCAGGGAATGCCATGAATCCGCCCAGGGCAGCAGTGAAGCCGAAGCCAAACTTATAAGCGACTATCTGGAGAAAAACCGGGAAGTCCCCTGGAAGGTTTATGCCTGGCAACCGGACAACGTCTATTTCTCCCATGCACCGCACAAGGGACAGGGTCTGGAATGCACGCGCTGTCACAGGGAGGTCTCAAAGGAGGAGAAGCTCCCCCCTTACAGAGAGAACCTGATCACCGGATACAGCATATCCACCATGAAGATGGTGGAATGCGAGAAGTGCCATGCCGATAAGGGGGCGTCCAACAATTGCGAGATCTGCCACAAGTAAAGTAATGAGAGGGGAAACGTAATGGACTTTGGTCGGAGAGCTTTCTTACAGTTCGCTGCTGGGGCAGTCGGTGGTACCCTGCTCTCACCCTTGCCGTGGCAATTGGCCGCCGACTCTGCCAGGTGGTCTCAGAACTGGTCATGGCGTCCTTCCCCGGAACGCGGCGAGGTCACCAAGGTAGCCGGGGTATGTACCATGTGCGAAGGGGGCTGTGCCATACAGGCGCGTCTGGTAAACGGGAACAGGGCCATTTTGATCGAGGGAAATCCTGCCAATCCGCTCACCGAAGGCGGCATTTGCGCTCTTGGCGCATCAGGCTTGCAGTTCCTGTATGCTCCCTATCGTATTTCAAAGCCCATGAAGCAGACCAAAAGCCGCGGCGACATGTCCGGCTTGCAGCCCATCTCATGGGATGAAGCGCTGGCGGAACTCGGGAAGAAACTGGCCAAGATGCGGGCGGACGGCAAATCGCATGAAGTCGCGGCTATCACATCGAACAGGCCAAGCAGCATGGCTGATTTGTGGCTTCAGTTCTTCACCTCCTACGGTTCTCCTAATCTGTTCAGGATGCCGTCCGCTGTCGATGGCCTCAAACTGGCTGCTCAGCTCACCACCGGCAAAGCTTCGCCGTTTGCTTTCGCCCTGGCCAAATCCGAATACGTGCTCAGCTTCGGGTCGAACCTGTTCGAAGGCGCTGGCGCCGCCATCATAGCCTTCCCCGCTTTGCGCCGGTGGACCCGGGGAGGCAAAAGATCGGTAAAGCTCGTTCAGGTCGAATCTCGCTGCTCGATGACCGCTTCCAAGGCCGATCAGTTCCTTGCCGTTGCGCCGGGGACCGAAGCTGCCCTCGCCATGGGGATAGCTCATCTGATGGTGCGAAGCGGACACTACGACGTCGATTTCGTGAAAAACAACGTCTTTGGTTTTGAAGACTGGACCGACGAAGCCGGAAAAAATCGCCAGGGGTTCAAAAAGCTGGTGACCTCAGCCGCCTACTCGCCCGAAGAGGTCGCAAAACTGACCGGCTTGGGGGCGGATCAAATCGAACTGGTCGCCAGGGAATTCGCCGAACGGCAAAACGCGGTGGCAATCTGGGCGGTTGGTCAGCCGGACAATGCCAACGGCGCTTATCACCAGATGGCATTCGCGGCCCTCAATGTTTTGAAGGGCAATCTGAAGCCCAACGGTTTGATGAGTCTCTCACCCGTCGTTCCGCTCGCTGGTCTGCCGCTGGTGCAAAAAGATGCAGCGGCAGAAAAGAGTTTACAGCGGCTGCGGCTCGACGCGGCGAAATCAAGGCCTGTGCAGTTTCAGCAATACGGCCTCTACGAATTTCTCGACAGCGTCCGGACAGGATCGAAATATCCAGTTGAGATCCTTATGGTCCATGAAGCCAACCCGCTGTACAGCATGCCTGAGAACGGACTTTTCCAGGAAGCTCTGGCAAAAGTGCCGACGTTGATTTCATTCTCCTCCTATATGGACGAGACCGCCGCCAGGGCCGATTTGATACTCCCCGACCACGCGTCTCTCGAGCGCTACGACGACGTGGCCGGTATTCCCTGCGCGTCTTTCTCGTACTATGCGGTCAGCGCGCCCGTAACGAAGCCGCTGCTCGATACGAAGCACACGGGAGAAGTGCTCCTGACGCTGGCAGGGAGTTTGGGAGACCCCGTAGGCGCTTCCATGCCCTGGAAGAGCTATGAGGAATACCTTAAGTTCAGAGTGGAGGGCCTTGCGCAATCCCGCAAAGGGGCGGTCGCCGATAAGCCGGATGTCCAGATCCTGAATCTGTCAGCCGGCGAATCGGTTCAACCCAATTTCTCCAGCGGCGCAGAGCTTTGGAAGAAGCTCAAAGCCGGTTCTTGCTGGTATGACGCCCCTGCCTTGACTACCGGTTTCGATACCGCTTCGGGCAAAATTGAGCTCGCCTGCCGCTTGATAGCGATAAATGGCGCTCCCGCCGCTGACGATAAGCTTTATCTGCCGCATTTCGAACTTGTAAGCCCGTCGGGAAGCGAGACCGAATTCCCTCTGTTGCTGGTTGCCTACAAGCCTTCGTTTACTGCCGCTGACTATTTTCCGACTTCGCCTTTCATGAACAAGCTGATTCCGGATTCCACGCTCAGGGGTGAGGATGCTTTCGTTGAATTACATCCCGAAACGGCGGCCAAATTCGATTTTTCGCAAGGCGAACTGGTCTCTCTGAAAACGATACAGGGGGAGGCGGCCGTACGGATAAATATTTCTGCGGCGGCTCGCCCGGGAGTCGTTTACCTGCCCAAGGGGCTGGGACATAAGGCCTATGACCGCTACATTCAGGGCAAGGGAACCAATGCTAACAGTTTGATGGAAGTCCAACTGGACCCTGTAAGTTCAGTGGGGACAGTGTGGGCTTGCCGCGCTCAACTGCGTCGCGTGTAAGGGGGTAATCTGTGAGCGAACAAGGACATACGCAAAGCAGTGTTCGTTTCGGAATGGTGATCGACCTGGATAAGTGTATGGGTTGCGGCGCATGCAGCGTTGCGTGCCAGGCGGAAAACAATATCTCTTTCAGGCCGGACGAATCGAATAAACTTCGCTCCATAACCTGGATGTCCGTATTCAGGTTAACCAACGGCGCGAATTACCCCGATTACAAATATACGTTCCTGCCTCGTCCATGCATGCATTGCGACTCGCCCCACCATTCCCCCTGCACTTTTGTCTGCCCCGTCAATGCTACAACACGGGACGAGAGCAACGGGATTGTCACGCATATTTATCCACGCTGCATCGGCTGCAGATACTGTATAGTCGCCTGTCCCTATCATGCCCGCGGTTTCAACTGGTGGGACCCCAAATGGCCCGAGCCTATGGAGAGCATGCTCAGCCCGGAGGTCAGCACCCGGATGCGCGGCGTGGTGGAGAAATGCACGTTCTGCCATCAGAGGCTTCTCAAGGCTCGGTCAAAAGCCTACATGGATGGGACCGATCCTGACAAAGCGACATATACCCCCGCCTGCGCAGACGCCTGCCCCGCGAAAGCCATAGTTTTCGGCAATCTGCGGGACCCGGAATCAGAGGTGGGAAGACTGTCAAAAGACCCGAATGCGTTCCAGGTGCTCAAAAAGCTCAATACCGAGCCGAAAGTCTACTATATCAGCACTCAGGATTGGATCAGGAAACTTTCCGACAATGCCGTTATATAGAAATCACAGGATCGAAAATAGGCCCAAATCCGATTTCCTTGGCCACGAGGGGTAAAGAATGGATAGAGCATTGATTCCAGAAGGGTTGAAGCGTTGCTCGCTTCCGATTTTCGGGCTCTGGACGCTGCTTTTGCTTTTATTGATCGGCTGGGGGGTAATAGCGGGCGGCCTGGTGCTCGTGAAGGCCATGAATCTCACCGGGCTGAACGACTATTTCGGCTTCGGGGCCTACATCACCGCTGACCTGGCCATTATCGCTCTCGGCGCCGGGGCGTTCTTTTCCGGCTTCCTCTACTACGGACTGTCCCGTTTCTTTCCTTCCCTCAAAGAACTTGGAAAGATCATAAACCTTGCGGTCGTCGTAGGGTTCGTGTGCTACACCGGCGCGCTGGCGGTCCTCGTGCTGGAAATAGGCCAGCCCCTGCGCGGCTGGTTCGGATATTGGCACGCCAATGTCCACTCGATGCTGACCGAAGTTATATTCTGCATCAGTTGTTATGCCGTTGTTCTGATTATCGAGTATGTTCCTATAATTCTTGAAAACCGCAAGCTGGGCGCAGTGAAGCCCCTCGGGGTGTTCGGACACAGCATGCATGACATAATGGCCATCTTTGCCCTCACCGGCACGTTCCTGAGCTTCTTCCACCAAGGCTCCTTGGGCGGTGTCGCCGGTGTTCTGTTCGCCAGACCCTATGCATACAGAACGGGCCTCTTTATCTGGCCATGGACCTTCTTTCTTTTCATTCTCTCCGCCATAGCTTCCGGACCGGCCTTCACCGCTCTTATCTGCCGGGCCATTGAAAAATTTTCCAGAAAACAACTGGTGGATCGGAGCGTCTACGAACTGATCGGTAAAATCGAAGGCGCGCTGTTGGGTGTCTACATGGTGCTGAAGATTGCCGACACTGCGTACTGGGGCCTCGTTCAGTCACCCAGACTGGGTCTCAACCTGGGTGATTTTTATTGGGGCCCGTATGGAATCTGGCTGCTTATTGCCGAGATCGGCATCTGCGGCGTTCTCCCGGCCCTGATCCTGCTTTCGCCCGCAGGCAGAAAAAGCAATTTCCTGCTTTTCGGCGCTTTCTTGCTGGACGTTGCCGGCGTGTCGCTAAATCGCTTCGTCATGACTATCCCGGCTATCGCCGCTCCGGTGATGCCCTTCGACAAATGGCAGGTCTACATTCCGACGGTCTATGAGACGGCGCCCATCCTGGCCATGCTTGCCTACTGCACGCTGATAATTTCGCTCTCATACAGGTACCTGCCCCTTTTCCCCAGGGAAAGGGAACTTAACCGGGTCTAATGAGGCAAAAGACTGAGTGCTGAGGACTGAGTGGAAAACGCCGGCTTCCTTTCTCAGTCCTCGGTCATCATGCCTCAATCCCTTGCCCGGTCCTCATACCTCGGCCCTTTACTTCCACCGTCCCGCGTTTTTGTTTGACTCCCTGCATATCACAATGTTAGCTTTCTCTGATTAAGAGCCGGAGTGAGACGGGAATATCTCAAAAAAAATCGGCGTTGGAACCGGGCATGCCAAGAAGTTTGTCTCTTTCGGAGTTGTTCGAGGACGGTAAATATCCAAAGCTGGTACTCGCCATAGGGGCGATTTCGCTTCTTTTGCTCGAGCTGGGAATTCTTGTTGCCGTCTACAGTCAATCGGGCTTGAAATCCCGCGTCTCCGTCCTGGATTCCAGCGGCACGAAAATCTACGAAAGCAGCGGCCCCGCGCTGAGTGCCTATGAAAAGATGACCTTCGAAAACAATTTTGGTTCTCTGCGGTACTACACTACCCAGATCGATTCGCAAACGGTGCCCTTCAACTACCGGGCATGGATTTTGCTCGCTGTCGGAATGCCTATTGGTCTCATCCTGATGCTCTTTTTCATGACCCAGGTGTGGCTCATTCTTCTTAACGGAAGCCCTAAGGAGGAAACTCCGGAGCAGAAGGAGTCGAGCAAGGCCGGTTTCAATACGTTCCTGAGCGTTTCCAGGAACTTTTCGATTGTAGGCGTGGGGTTTACTATTGTCACGTCCATGCTTGTCTTATGGTTGATTCCGTCAATTCTCAGCGATTTGGCGAAATCCTTCTTTGGCGCGGTAAAGGACTATCCGTGGTTCTTTATCGGGGTATCCGTATTCGTCGGAGGATTGCTCGTCTGGGTGATTTACCTGCGGTACAGACTCTCGAGGCAGATGCTCCAGAATCAGATTGAGATCGAGAAGTACCGAATGCAAATGCAACTGAAACTCGATCAAAACCCGGTTCCGCACCTGCTTCCGGCTCGTGCCGATTCGGATGAAACTCGGACCCAGCACTTGCAATCAGGGGATCATTGAGATTATGTGGTTCCGCGGCTCGACCAAAAGAAAAAATGAAGAGCACGAATCAGAACCGGCCAAACGCCGTGCGGATCGCGAACCAACGATAGATCAAGGCGTCTACTACCTCTACATGATCATCGGGCTCCAGGTTTTGTTCGTTTTTGCAATCATGGCCATAATCATGTTCATCGGCAAGGTTATCACAACGCCCGCCTGGGTCTTCCTCATCATGTTTCTGCTTTTCGGGGGAAGCATGGTCTACATATACAGAAAAGCCAAGAAACAGTTCCGAAAAATCAAGGAATCGTTCAACAAAGCGGATAGAAACTACGAAATCAGCATAATGGGCGGAATGCTCACGATGAGGATAGAACAGAACCCGAACGCCCCCAAGCTCCTCGAGGCCCCCCTTTCGGCGTCCGCCGAACCGGTCATCGATGCAGAAACACAAGAGCCCGATCCCGCTCAGAAGTCTGCTCACCTGTCTTGAACCGCACCGTTGAAAGGAACTCCTCCGCCGGATTCTTTATTACGGTCGTGTCCTTCAGCCCGTTCAAATTGTCCTTCTCTGGATGATCCACGTTGAAGTGCAGTCCCCGGCTCTCTCTTCGCTGAACGGCGCACCGGATTATTAGCTCGGCCACCAGGGCAAGACCCTGAAGTTCCACCAGGTCGCTGTTCAGCGGGATATTAGGCATATGCTCCTTTAATTCCATTCTTATCTGCACGATGTGGGTAAGGGCCAGGGCCAGACGCTTGTCGGTCCTCACGATGCCGACATAGTTCCACATCAGCCGCCTGATGAAATCCCAGTTATGCGCAATCATCACCATTTCATTGTTAGAGCAGTCCTGACCTCCGATTTTTGCCGAACAGTCGGGTACGCCGGGAAGGCTGCGCTTTCGCCACGACTGGATTTGCCCGGCACACTCTCTTGCCG
>Ga0187784_10005254_pt1 | contig 10484 bp, 9 predicted proteins | sample 1015_SJ02_MP15_2_FD_132964 | JGI IMG/M metagenome (GOLD analysis project Ga0187784, IMG submission 132964) | Tropical peat soil microbial communities from peatlands in Department of Meta, Colombia - 1015_SJ02_MP15_20_MG | ecosystem: Environmental > Terrestrial > Soil > Wetlands > Peat | place... | reverse complement strand
CTGTACCCAGGTCACACGACAGATACGTTGACACAAAGACGGCAAGTTGGCGTGCGCTTGCGCGCAGGTTAGCGAGTTGGCGAGTTAGCGGGTCCTGGGTACACCAACATTGGAATCGCCATAACTCGCCGGCTCGCAGCTTTCAAACCGCCTGCGCTCCGCCCACAGTCCCAGCCCCGGATGGGCGACGAAGAAAATCTTCTCGCCATCCACGCGATTGAAACCATGCTTCAATTTCTGCGGATCGTAGCGTGCAAGCATCGATTTCAAATCGCCATATTCAAAACCCACGCTCTCGATTTCCGTGCGCGTCAGCCCGCCCGGGCACCACACGATCCTGAAGCGCCCTTCGCTCGATCCATGAATCAGGTGCGCCGCCGCGCTCAGGTCCGAATTGAGATCCGCATTCTCGTACACTGCCTTCAGCGTCGTCGGCGTTCCCCGGTAGCCATATTTTCGGATCAGCAAATCGATGCCTTTGTCCTCGCCGAACTCCCGAACACCCGGAGCAAGGATGATGAGCTCTGCTCCGTCCGCCAGCGCCATGCGCGTCCGGTAAACCGCCTTGTTGCCGATCCACGTCGAGTGAAACTCGTTCGGATCGAGGTAAACGACAGCCTTCCGGATTGGCTCCTCCAGCATCTCGAAGTTCACCTTCAGGCTCGACTGGGCCGCGCGCAGAAAGCACTCGAGATCGTCGCCGATATAGAGTCCGCGCACCGCCAGCCCACCGCTTTTCGCGCGCCCCACCACGGTGAGCGCATAAACGATGGGTAGAGGTCGCAGGAATTCCTGGGAGGCCCGGTTCAATACGTTGCGCACCGGATTGTTTGCGCGCCCCATGATGCGCTCCATCCCGTACACCGCGCCCAGATAGTGACTGCGATTGATCGCCTCGCGCCCGCCCGTGCCGATCAAAATGTTTTTCGCGTGGTTGGCCATGCCGACCACTTCGTGCGGCACAACCTGCCCGATGGAGAGAATCAGATCGAAGCCGCCGCGCGAGATCAGCCGGTTCACCTGCACCGGCCACGAGTAGTTCAGTTTGCCTTCCGACTGCTCCCGGATAAACTCCGCCGGCAGCTCGCCCAGCGTCTCGACGTCCGTCCGCCAATTGTGCACGCGGAAAAGCTCCGGCGGCATGTTGGCGAACATATGCGCAATCTGCTGCGGCCGCATCGGCGTGTGCGTGCCAATCGCCGGCAGCACTGCCTTGAGTTTGTCGCCGTAGTGCTCCCACGCGTAGCGCGTCAGGTCGCCGGCCCGCGAGTGCTCGCGGCTTTGGTCCGGCGGCACGGCCAGCACACGATTGCGAGCCCCGAGCTTGGCCAGGCTTTCGACGAAGTGTCCCCGCAGTTGCTCATCGGAAAGGCCGGTGTCGGGGCTTCCCACCGAACAATACAGGCTCATTTTGCAAATTCCACTTTCTCGGCAATAGACAATCGCCAGTAGCCAACAGCAGACAGCAAACAGCGAACAGCCAACAGCAGACAGCCAACAGCCAACCACTAGCATCAGCGAGTGGATTGCTGTTCGCTGTCCGCTGTCTGCTGTTGGCTGCCTTAAAGCCGATACGCCTTCTTCACCAACCCGTAAGTCAACTCGTGCGCCACTTCGAAGGCCTCGTCCTCATCCAGCCGATGCTCCGCCACCAGCCGGCCCAAGAATGCGCAATCGACGCGGCGCGCCATGTCATGCCGCGCCGGAATCGAAAGAAACGCACGCGTATCGTCGTTGAACCCAACGGTGTTGTAAAACCCCGCCGTCTCCGTCGCCAGTTCGCGGAATCGCATCATGCCCTCGGGGCTGTCGTGAAACCACCACGGCGGCCCGAGCCGCAAGCACGGATAATGTCCGGCCAGCGGCGCCAGCTCGCGGCTGTACGCGGTCTCATCCAGAGTAAATAGAATGATGGTTAGATTCTTCTCGTTGCCAAAGCGGTTGAGCAGCGGGCGCAGCGCGTGTACATAATTCGTTGGCGCGGGAATGTCCGCGCCCATGTCGCGGCCAAACTTCTCGTACACAATTCTGTTGTGGTTGCGCACCGCGCCCGGATGAATCTGCATCACCAGGCCGTCTTCCACACTCATGCGCGCCATCTCCGTCAGCATCTGCGCGCGAAACAGCTCCTGCTCCGCCGCATCGGCTTTGCCTGCGATCACTCTAGCGAATAGCGCCGCAGCCTCGCACTCCTCGAGGTCCGCCGTTTGCGCCGTCGGATGCCCGTGATCAGTCGCCGTGCAGCCCATCGTCTTGAAACGCGCCCGCGCCTTGGCCAACGCATTCCGGTAGCCCTTCCACGTCGCGGTGTCCTCGCCTGTCTGCTGGCCCAGCTCCGCCACATTGCGCGCAAACCCCTCGAACTCCGGATCGACCGCCGGGTCCGGCCGGAACGACGGAATGATGCGTGCCTTCCAACCCGATTCGCGAATCTTCTTGTGCTCCGCCAGCGCGTCGAGCGGCGACTCGGTCGTTGACAGCACTTCGATGTTGAATCGCTCGTAGAGCGCCCGGGGCAGGAACGCCGGCGTCTTCAGCTTCTCGCTGATCGCGTCGAAGTAGAGATCGGCCGTCTTCTCGCTCAGCCGCTCCTTCATCCCAAACAATTCCTGAAACGCGTAATCCAGCCACATGCGCGTGGGCGTTCCGCGGAATCGGTAGTAGCGGCTCGCAAAAATTCGCCACACCTTGCGCGGCTCGTGCACCGTTGGCTGCCCGATCTCCAGGTCCTCCAGCGAAACGCCTTGGCTGTAAAGCATGCGAAAGATGTAATGATCGGGTTGGACAAAGAGCGTGGCCGGGTCGGGGAACGGCTCGTTCGCGGCAAACCATCGCGCCTGGGTATGACCGTGCGGACTCATGATCGGCAGGTCGCGAATCCTCTCGTAGAGCGCGCGGGCAACTCGGCGCCCGTTTTCTTCGCCGGGGAACAGTCGGTCTTCGTGGAGCAGCATGGCTGCCATTCTAACTCGCGCTTTGCTGCGCCGGTTTCCGAACAGGTCGAATCATTGCGGCGCCCGCGCCAGCGCCAACAGCAACTGCCGGGGCGTGCGCGGCGAAAACCAAGACGACACTGGCATGAACCACGCCCCCGGTCGAGTCCCCGCGCTGGATCTGCCCCTTCCGGCCCAACGCTGGGCGCATGTTCTGGCGCCCCAACACTACTTTCGCACGCAGAAGAAATTGGCGATCTTGCAGATTTCCAAATCTGTCGAGTAACTGCTCACCTCGACTAGACCGTGTCTGAGAATTCGATGGACTGTATATCTCGGAGAAAGAAATTTCCATAAGTCGAAGAAATGATATTGCGTGAAAATGGAAGGGTCGCCGAATTCGAACTGGATAAATGGAATATGGTTGGCCTCGATCGCCGAGGAAGCTCCGAGGAGCACGTCCAGTTCATGTCCCTCGGAGTCGATTTTCAACAGATCGATCCTCTCGATCGCCTCTTGGCGGCAGATTTCATCGATGGTTGTTACTTGTACCGATTCCGAAACTCTCTGGCCAAGAATCGTGTTGCGATGCAGGGAAGCAGTTGAGTCCCCTACCCCCTCGGAGAAGAGCTCAGCCATACCGGCTTTCTTTCCGAGCGCGGCATTGCGAAGCTCGACTCTCGAATCGCTTGCAAATCGTGCGCGAAGCCGCGCATAGCTAATCGCCTGCGGCTCGAATGAATATGCTTTCACTCGCTCTCCAAGCACTTGCAGCGCCTGGCTAAGATACTCCCCGTCGTGCGCGCCGACGTCGAAGAGCGTCATCTGGCGCGAAGATCCATCCGCGCGCCGCACGAATTCGAGCGCCCCGATTTCTCCGCTTTCGGCCGGCGACTGTCCGCCGCCGTAATTCATTCCCGCGTGGCACACCTTCACCAATTGCCTAAAGAATGGCTGCGTGACGGGCCACGATAGACATCCCCTCAGTTGATTCTTCAAGATCCGCTCCATTGCCGCCAAACAAACTTTACTCCAATTCCGGTGCAATTTCGCCGGCGCCCAGGGTCTCGACTCCGAGACCTGCGGCATCGCGCGCCGGCCTGCCGCGACCAAGCTGAAAGCAGGTAGCTAGGCGTTGTACGATCCCGAGGACACCCTGCCGCCATGCCCCGTCCAGTTGGTATGGAAGAACTGGCCGCGCGGCTGGTCGACGCGCTCGTAGGTGTGCGCGCCGAAGAAATCCCGCTGCGCCTGCAGCAGATTCGCCGGCAGCCGCTCCGCGCGATAGCCATCGAAGAACGCCAGCGCCGTCGAAAACGCAGGCGTCGGCACGCCCAGCTTCGCCGCGTGCATCAGCGTCTTTCTCCACGAAGCCTGGTATTTGTTCACCACGCGCGAAAAGTACCTGTCGAGCAGAAGATTGTCGAGATTTTCATTCTTCGTGTAAGCATCTTTGATCTTGCCCAGGAACTGGCTGCGGATAATGCAGCCCCCGCGCCACATCAGGGCGATGCCGCCCATGTTTAAGTTCCACCCGAACTCTTTCCCCGCTGCGCGCAGCAACATGTAGCCTTGTGCGTAACTGACGATCTTCGACGAGAACAGCGCGCGCCGCACGTCTTCAATGAACTTCGTCCGGTCGCCCACCTTGGCCGCCGACTTTGGCCCGCGCAGCACCTTCGCCGCCTCTACGCGCTCTTCTTTCAACGCCGACAGGCATCGCGCAAACACGCTCTCGCCGATCAGCGTCACCGGCTGCCCCTCATTTAGCGCGCCGATCACCGTCCATTTGCCCGTGCCTTTCTGCCCCGCCGTGTCCAGAATTTTGTCCACCAGCGGCGTTCCGTCCTCGTCCTTTTTCGCAAAGATCTGGCTGGTGATGTCGATCAGGTAGCTGTCCAGCTCGCCTTTGTTCCACTCGGCGAAAACCGCAGCGAGCTCGTCGGCTGTCATCCCGAGCCCGCGCTTCAGCAGATCGTAGGCCTCGCAGATCAGTTGTATGTCGCCGTACTCGATGCCGTTGTGCACCATCTTCACATAATGGCCCGCCCCGTCTTGGCCCACCCAGTCGCAGCAGGGCGTTCCGTTCTCCACTTTGGCGGCAATCGCCTGGAAGATCAGCTTCACGTGCGGCCACGCCGCCGCGTTCCCGCCCGGCATGATCGACGGTCCGTGCCGCGCGCCCTCCTCGCCTCCGGAAACGCCGGTACCGATGAATAGAATTCCCTCTTCGGCCAGCGCCTTGGTCCGCCAGTTCGAATCGGTAAACAGCGAATTGCCGCCGTCAATGACGATGTCGCCCGCTTCGAGCAGTGGCACCACGGCTTCGATCATCCGGGCCACTGTATCGCCCGCCTTCACCATCAGCATCACCCGCCGCGGCTTCTTCAGCAGGCCCACGAGTTCTTCGAGCGAGTGCGCGCCCACGACCTCTGTCCCTTTCGCCTCGTTGGCCAGAAAATCGTCCACCTTCGAAACCGTGCGGTTGAACACCGCCACCTTGAAGCCGTGGTCGTTCATGTTCAGAACCAGGTTCTGACCCATCACCGCCAGGCCAATCAGGCCAATATCGCAAGTTGCGTCCGGCATAACTTCTCTCAATCTCCCGGTTCTATCATCGCAAATCGGGGCGCGGGGATCGGTTCGCACCGGTGGGGTCGGCTTGGCCGACGATTTAGCTGGCACCTCCACCGAAGACAAATGAACTCCGCACCAGGAACGGTGCGCAATTGCTGAGCCGTTATTAATGGAGGGCAATTGAAACGGTCCAGATCCGAGCGCCCTCGTTGAAAAGACCTTCTCCGATCCGGTCGAAAACGAGAGAGTTGTCTGGTAGCCAACGAAGATCGAAGGTCTCCTCATCGGACGGCTTCGTGATTGTGACAGGCTCTCCGCCGCCGCTTGGCACGACCAGTATTGATGATCCTCCCCAGAAATTCAGGTCCGGTCGAGCCTTGCGCGGTCGGGGAATAGAGGCCAGGAAAGCAATAAGACTTCCATCTGAACTTGGTACAGCCAATCCCGCGTCAGGTGCGTCGAGCACCCTGCGTCGCTCTTTCCCGTCGGGCGAGACAACATAAAGAGTCGAACCAGAGAAAAATGCAAGGTGGCCACTATCGGAAAACCACGGATTCCAGCTTGGCTTGATGTAGTCCCAGTCCGGATCCGGGTGAATTGTAAAACTGCCAAGGTTTGTCCAGGTCCGCCCTTCGGTATCAAAGACCCACAGGCTCTGGTCCTCATATAGATTCTTGCCAGGATTTCCGATCGCGAGATACCTTTGGTCAGGCGAAGGCACGATCAACGCGGAGAGCGGAAGCAGGACGTCGAGACTCGCGATTGGACCGTTGTTGGTCTGCAACACAGTCCTCTGTATTTCAGTGCCCACATCCTTGTGCTCAATCCAAACGAAAGCTCCGAAGTTGGGGAGATACGTAGCGCGCTCGGCGAGTGGAGGCAGATAGTCGGAAAGCACTACGTGCATGGAGGCACTTTGCTTGGTGCCGTCGGGACTTGCAAGCGCAAACCGCCAATCGCGATAAGTGGAAATCGCGCTGCTGTCTGGCAGCCATTCACCAAGGAACCCCTCGAAGGTGGTACTTCGCCTGTTCTTGCCGCTTACATCGGCAAACTCCACCTGTGAGCGGAGACTGGAGCGCCCGAAACCGATTACGGGAAGGAGGGTGAGGCCCGTGACGTCATAAGCAATCAGCTTTCCGTCCGGACTCGGAACGGGGTTGTATGCGTCGAAGTCAAAGAGGAGCTTCTCCCCATCCTGCGCTGAAGCATGAACAGCCACTGCGAGCAAGACGCCGGCGATTGTTCGTGACCACATATGTAACGCTTTATCTGAGCATTCAGCCCCTTGCCGCCCCGGAGGGCGATCCTTTCAAGCAGAGGCGAGTGATCGCCGGCTTGGACAGAAACTCGCCGAAGCAAAGAACAACCGCGGATCCTTCGGCTTCGCCTCAGGATGACAACCGATGGGAGATTGCGGCCGATTGACCAGTCACCAGAATCACCACCTGGTTCGGCGATGGCCTCCACACGCCTGCCGCCCCGCCGACTCGCTGACCGGCTAACTCGCTCCCTTGCTCCCTGTTCCCTGTTCCCTAATCCCTGTTCCCTGCTTTTTTCACTCCACGCTGATGTCCCCATCCGCATCCACGACCAGCTTGTCGCCCACGATCTTCACGGAAAGAATCTTCAGCCTCACCAGATTCACGTTGTATCCCGTGGCAGCCGTCGAACGCACAATCGCCTTGCGCAGCAAATCCGCGGCATTGACCTTCATTTTCGAGGGAACCTGGCGGCGCAAAAACGGCGCCAGGACAAAATTGATCTCCGCCAGGTCTGACACCTTATCGAGCTTCGCATATTGGAATCCGATGGTCTCGCCCTCGGCGTCGGGCGTGAGCGAAACCTGCGCGGGAAGAGTCAGCGTCACTCCCAGGCACGTCCCACCCATCGGCTGGCCAACCATGGCCCGTGTCTTGACGCGCACCACGATCCGGCCCTGCTCAAAACTCAGGTGCGGATCCTCGGTCGAAATGGAACAGGCCGAATGGGCGTCGCCTTTCAGATAGTAGCGGCCATCGGGCCCGCCGAAAAGCCGCTGCTTCAAGGTCCGCTCCAGAGCCTGGCGGCTCACCGTCAGCTCCACTCCTGTGCAAGTCACTGACCCGCACAAAAGCACCACTCCTGCAACAAAGGCCGGGAAGAATTTCCTCATGCCAGTATCGTGCCACCCGGCGCGGCCCCATCGCCAGAGGCAACCTCGTCGGCTCGGCGCCGCTCCCACAAGAAGCTCTATCGCGCACAAAATAAGAAGTGTATTATCAGCGAGTTACGTGCGAAATCAATTGTGGGCCAAATCACACCACATTGCCGGGCCGAGGAATCGATTTACTATTGATTTTTGAACAAAATATCCTTAAAATAACAATGTAACAATTCCTCGGGCCTTTTCAGCACCCCCAGCCTCGCCCGAGGAGGAATCAACCAAATCCTTCGATCAAGGACAGACAAATCAATGGCAAAGCGTCGTGGAAATCCAAACTGGGGCAAACCGGAGCCCATCGGGCCGGTTGTGCCGACCGTCACCTCGTTCGAGCAGATTACCAAGGAGTTCAAGCTGCCGCCGGATCAGTTTATCCGGTCGACTCGCCTCCGCGAGTGGGCCAGGCGCAACAAGAATTCCAAATACATTCCAGAGGCCTTGCTCGAGGCCTGGGGCTTTGAGATCGAATCGACGTTGTAACACTTTGAGGTAAGTCCAGCAAGAACGCCGCCTTCGGGCGGCGTTTTTGCTGGGCGATGCTGGCAGGCTGAATGGCAATGACTATCCAAAATGCGGTTAAGGCCGTGGATTCAATACCAGATTCTTGGGTGCGGGTACTTCAGGTCCGTAGAACGCACGGCATCCTTGAGATATGTTTCAGCGTTCACAAGGGAGAACGGGGCAAGAGGGTCGACGGATGGCGCGTCACCTGTCGAGGAGTGCACAAGGCGGAGTTCACTGATTTCGATGGTGGCGGCCTGGCTCTCTACCCTGCCGATCACCCGGCCGCGCGCCAATATGTTGCGCGATGGGCCGAACTACGATGGCCTCGAACCTGCGATGAGGCGCGGACGTTCCTTGCACTTCATAGGGCGCATACGAGGGCAACATACGGTTGGATTCCGTTCGATGGCTATCTGCAGATAGAGACCCCGTGGACCGGTACTTCATTTCAACCGCATTTTGCGCCTGTCTCCGGCAGCAGTTACGTGTGTCGCGGCCCGGATTTCCTGCTTCGCGCCTACGCAAAGGCGCTTGACGCAATCGGCGAACGCACGAAGTTGACCCTGCGCCGCCCATCGAGGCCGGGGCGAGCGCGGCCGAAAGTCCTGCATTTTGGCGAATCTTTCGTAGTGGCCAACACATTTGAGGCAGAGAGGGTGACGAACGCGGCCGAATAGCCGGCGGGCCGCGAACCGCTTATGATCCACAACGCGCCGCGCTTGTGGCGTTTACTGCGTGGATAAGCGAAAATAAAGCTGCTTCGTCAAGAAGAGGCGCACCAGCGGAACCATGCCCAACCCTCCCCGCACTCTCGAACCGCCCTTCACCGGCGTGCCCGGCGCGCTTGAAGAGATCCGCGCGGGCCGCATGGTCGTTGTCGTCGACGACGAGGACCGCGAAAACGAAGGCGACCTGACGCTGGCGGCGGACTTCGTCACTCCCGAAGCCATCAACTTCATGGCGCGCTACGGCCGCGGGCTTATCTGCCTGGCGCTGACCGAAGAGCGCGCCGACCACCTGCGTCTGTTCCCGATGACGCAGCAAAACTCCTCGCGCTTCGGCACGGCGTTCACTGAGACGATCGAGGCGCGCGAAGGCGTGACCACTGGCATCTCGGCCACCGACCGCGCCCACACCATCCGCACCGCCATCAACCCGCGAACTACTCCCGCCGATCTCGCCCGCCCCGGCCACGTCTTTCCGCTGCGCGCGCGCCGCGGCGGCGTTCTCGTCCGCGCCGGCCAAACCGAAGCCTCCGTCGATCTCGCGCGCCTCGCCGGCCTCACTCCCGCCGGCGTCATCTGCGAAGTGATGCGCGACGACGGCGAGATGGCGCGCATCCCCGACCTCATCCCCTTTTGCCAGCGGCACGGCCTCAAGATGCTCACCGTCGCCGAGCTCATCCGCTACCGGCTGCGCCACGAGCGCTACATCGTCCGCGCCGGCGAGAGCCGCATCCAGACGCGCTACGGCGAGTTCCGCATGATCGCCTACGAGAGCGAAGTCGCCGGCGGCGAGAGCCACATCGCGCTGGTGCGCGGCGACCTGTGCCCCGATTGCCCTGCCTACCACGCCGGCCCCGCGCAGGCTTTGCCCGCCAACGGCTCGCTCGGCGCCACAGCCGCGGGCGCCGCCGGGGAATCCTTTGGCGCCGCCCCGCCTGTTCAGCTTCGTCCGCCCTGCCCGCATCCCGTGCTCGTCCGCGTCCACACGCGCTGCACCGCCGGCGACGTCTTTGCCGCCGACTGCCGCTGCCGCGAAATCCTCGACCAATCGATGCGGTTGATTGCCGAGGCCGGCTGCGGAGTCGTCCTCTACCTGCACAACACCTCGCGCGGATTCGAGATCGAGCGCGCCCACACTGCAGCCTTCGGTCCCGGCGGCACGGCTGTGCCCGCCGAAGTGCGCGCAGAACAAGCGGGCCGGCTCATCCTTCACCAGGAACTGCGCGCCCGCGAAGGCTCGCAGGCGCGCACAGGGCGTATTCTGCGCGCCATCGGTCTCGGCGGCCAGATTCTGTCTGACTTGGGCATCCAGCGCATCCGCCTGCTCTCGAACACTCCGATGCACATCCCCGCCCTCGAAGGCTTCGGCCTGGAAATCGTCGAGCAGGTCCCCATCCCGGTGGAAGAATGCAGCAAAGCAGCCGTCAGCTGACAGCAGACAGCTGACAGCAGACAGCAAACAGCAAACAGCGGACAGCAAACAGCGGACAGCAAACAGCGGACAGCAAACAGCGGACAGCAAACAGCGGACAGCAAACAGCG
>Ga0187784_10005253_pt1 | contig 10485 bp, 4 predicted proteins | sample 1015_SJ02_MP15_2_FD_132964 | JGI IMG/M metagenome (GOLD analysis project Ga0187784, IMG submission 132964) | Tropical peat soil microbial communities from peatlands in Department of Meta, Colombia - 1015_SJ02_MP15_20_MG | ecosystem: Environmental > Terrestrial > Soil > Wetlands > Peat | place... | reverse complement strand
CGTTAAACCATGCGCCGTACTTGAAGTCTCCATCAATGCCATCAACCTCCTCGACCAGCCCTGCCTTGGCTGCGGAAAAACGTTCTTCCCCCCCAACGCGCGAGCCTGGTTTCAAGGCCGAGTCAAGCCACCGCTTAGCATAGTGTCCTCCGACGTATGCCAGTGCGCCATTGCCAGCCGCGGGCATTAGAAACAGATACCAGCCAGCGCCGGAGCAGGTGCTGCTGGCGAGGTACCGGAGAATGAAGTCGCTCTTTCTGTCGTGGTTGAGATCAAGCTGGTAGCTCTTTACGCCGCCATATCCGAGAACGACGTGGGCTGGGGTGTACACGATCTTCGCCTCGGCGGGTTGCGCGAGAGCCAACGCGCCCACTCCCGCCGCACTTGCCGCAAGGGCATACATGTTGAGCTGATGATGTAGCAAATCGGAAAGTTTGGAGGGCGTTCTAGGCGCACGCGAAGACGGTTTCATAATTCCTCCCGCCTTACGACACGCATTGTAGCACCGCCGGGCAAGGATTTTCTGTGATGAGCCAACACACGGAAACGGACGGGAGCCAATCAATTTACAAAACCGGGCGTTATCGCAAGTCTGCGCCGTTTGTTCGCCCCACGTTCCTGCCCTGCGTGCCCAACGCTGTGCGCTCCCCACTTTCGCCCCCTCTCGCCAGATAGCCGCCCGCGAACGAATGAGCGCCCACGTCACGCTTCAAACGAAGGGAAGGGGCAATTTTTCCGCCGCTGTACGGGTACCCTTAGTTTCTGTTGACTTGATTAGTTCAGCGACGTAACATTCATGGACTGTGATCGGCCGGACTATCTCCCATTACCGGATCATCGAGAAACTCGGCGGAGGTGGCATGGGTGTGGTGTACAAAGCCGAGGACACACGACTTCATCGATTCGTCGCTCTCAAGTTTCTCCCCGATGAAGTGGCGAAAGATGCGCAGGCTTTGATTCGCTTTCGTCGCGAGGCACAGGCGGCCTCCGCGTTGAACCATGCACACATTTGCACCATCTATGACATCGGCGAGCAAGATGGACAGGCATTTATCGCGATGGAGTTTCTGGACGGTCAGACGCTCAAACACAAGGTCGAGAACCGTCCGCTCAAGACCGACGAATTGCTGGAGCTGAGCATTCAGATTGCCGACGCACTCGATGCAGCTCACAGCCGTGGCATAGTGCATCGCGATATCAAGCCGGCCAATATCTTCGTCAGCCCTCGCGGACAGGCTAAGGTTCTCGACTTCGGGCTGGCTAAGCTTACCGCGAGCCGCGCTCTGACCACTTCGATGACGGGCTCGACGGTAGCGGATATTAGGGAAGAACAGCTCACCAGTCCAGGAAGTGCGGTGGGTACAGTTGCCTATATGTCCCCCGAACAGGCGCGTGGCGAAGAGCTTGATGCCCGCACTGATCTGTTCTCTTTCGGTGCCGTCATGTATGAGATGAGCACGGGTAGGGTGGCCTTTGGCGGTAGCACTTCCGCGATCATCTTCGAAGCCATCCTCAATCGCGTGCCCACGCCGCCGCCCCAGCTTAACCCAAACTTGCCAGCTGATCTTAACCGAATCATTGGCAGAGCACTGGAGAAGGACCGCGAGCTGCGCTATCAGACGGCCGCTGAGTTGCGCGCTGAATTGAAATGCTTGAAACGCGACTTGGCTTCCAACCGAGTTCCAGTAACGCAAGGCACAGCATCAGCGACGCCAGCAAGTGGAGCTGCAGCCGCGCCCATAGGGGCAATCAGAAAAACACGCTCTATCCGATGGCTTGGCTTGATGGCCTGCGTAGTTCTCATACTGGGCACAGGCGTGGGCTGGTTTGTTCGTGGCAGGTGGATGCCGCAGTCGCAGCCTTCGTACCATCAGCTCACGTTTCGACGAGGCACCATTCGAGCAGCGCAATTTACGCCCAACGGACAGTCTGTGGTCTACGGCGCTTCCTGGGAAGGAACTCCGATCGACTTGTTCATCACTAGTCCGGAGAGTCCGCAATCGCGCTCGCTGAATCTTGGCGGAGCTGCACTTTTGGCGATCTCCTCTTCCGGAGAAATGGCGGTATCGGTCGATAGCCGACCCTTCGGACCCTATGCTCAAGTGGGCACGCTCGCCAGAGTGCCGCTGAATGGTGGGTCTCCCCGTCCCGTCCTGGAAAACGTGCAGTGGGCGGATTGGTCTCCGGATGGAAATAATCTGGCTATTGTCAGGGATGTCAACGGCCGAAATCAGCTCGAATTTCCCATCGGGAAGGTGCTCTACCAAACTTCAGGCTGGATCAGCCATCCGCGAGTTTCCAGAAAAGGCGACATGGTGGCGTTCCTCGATCATCCTCTGCCAGGTGATGACGCAGGTTCGCTCGGCGTCGTGGATCTGAGCGGTAACGTCAAGACTTTAGCTACCGGGTTCCAAACAGCGCAGGGACTGTCCTGGTCCGCCGACGGCAAAGAAATATGGTTCACCGCCAGCCGACTGGGCGCAAAGCGCGCCATCTACGCTTCGACACTGGGCGGTCGGGAGCGGCTCATCGCGCGGGTGCCCGATACTCTTTCGCTACATGATATCTGGCAGGATGGGCGTGTTCTGCTTGCCAGGGACACGTGGCGGCGAGAACTAATCGGCCTCAGTTCGGGTGAAAGCAAGGAACGCGACTTGTCGTGGTTCGATTATTCCTATCCCTCGGAGCTCTCTACCGATGGCAAGGTGTTGCTTTTCACCGAGGAGGGTGAGGGCGGCGGTCCGAACTATTCTGTTTATCAGCGAAAGATCGGCGAAGCCTCTGCCGTCCGCCTCGGGGATGGGCAGGCCATCAGCGTGTCGCCCGACGGCAAATGGGTCATTGCCAGCCCACCTTCGCCTCCGACTCAACTTATTCTTCTTCCCACAGGGCCGGGCGAGGCCAAGCCTCTCACTCACGACTCCATTAGTCACACCAGAGCGAAGTGGTTGCCGGGTGGCCAACGCTTCATTTTCTCTGGCAAGGAGCCAGATCACGCCTCGCGCATTTACCTTCAGGATATCTCGGGAGGAAAGCCGGTACCCATTTCGCCGGAAGGCATCGACCCTCTCGTTTTGGTCCCCTCCCCGGACGGTCAGCAGGTAGTTAGCATCGGGCCAGACGAGAAGGCATATTCTTACTCAGTTGCGGGAGGGGAGCCTCGCGTGGTTACAGGCATCGAGGTTGGAGAGCAACCGATTCAATGGAGTGCAGACGCCAAGGCGATATATATCTACAAACCCGGGGACCTGCCAGCCAGAGTTTATCGGCTGGATTTGTCCACTGGCCGCAAGACCCCATGGAAAGAGCTGATGCCCTCCGATTCAGCGGGCGTGAGCCGCATTGGTCCCATCCTTATCACGCCGGACGGTCAGTCCTGCTTGTATGGCTATCACCGTATTCTGTCAGACCTCTATCTCGTCGAAGGGTTGAAGTAGAACCTTTTTTTGTTTCCGGGTCACCGGAGCAAGCCAGCCGCGCTTGATGAGGTCAGGTCAACGTACGAAAGCAGGCGATTGTGCTCATTGTGGGGTTTTGAGCACAATGGCTATGTTTCGCCACCCATGCTGGTGGAATTGTGCCAATTTCCACCCCTCCATTGACGGGTTATAGGCTACTTGGGGGGAAATGCTACGCCCCTGCGATTAACCCCACTCAAGCCAACACCGGGCTTGAGCGGGCCACCAGTCCCGGCTTCAAGTAGGTCGGATATCGTTCGATTCGTCCTACTCCTTCGGCAAGCTCACGCGTGCTGTGATCCTATCCGTCGAAAACCGCATAACTTTCAGATTGAAATCTGGTCGGAGTGTCTTGAGATCGGGACGCTGGTCTATCGCTCGACTCTAGCGTGCCAAACTGAAGGCTTGAAACGCGGAATCCCAGGAACCCGTATAAACGACTCCATCCGTCACAACCGCCGTTGAAAGCGAAAGATCACCGGCGGGATAGTCCCATAGCTGGACGCCGGTCTTTGCATCGAGCGCGTACAAGTATCCGCTGCTAGAACCGATGTAGACCACACCATTGGCGACCGTGGGTGAGGAGGATCGTATATACGATCCGGTGTTGAAGGTCCATAGCAGGGAGCCGCTCTTAGCATTCAACGCGTATAAGTTGCCGTCGTAGGAGCCAACGTAAACAATCCCATAAGCCACAGCAGGCGAGGATTCGAGTGTGCCGCCAGTACGGTAACTCCACAGAAAGGTTCCATCGGCCGCATTAACGGCGTAAATGGTGCCATTGTCCCACTGGTCCGCATAGACTATTCCGTCCGCTTCCACAGGTGCGGATTCGAAGGAACAGCATGTTGGTGTGTAGCTCCACAAAGGCGCACCAGTCTTGGCGTTCAGTGCGTATAAAGTCGCGTCTGAGGATACGTATACAGTTCCGTTGACTACTGCCGGCGAGGATTCCACCGGTTGCTCTGTGTAAAAGGCCCATAGTTCAGCGCCGGTCTTGGCGTTCAACGCATAGACGTGAAGATCATCTGACCCGAAATAGACCACGCCGTCTGCCACAGTGGGCGAAGAGTCGACGTTGTAGCCCGTTGTGTATTGCCACACCTTACTGCCCGTTTTGGCGTTCAGTGCGTAGATGTTGTGATCAAGGGAGGTGATGTAAACCATCCCCTTCGCCACTGCGGGCGAAGAAAACACGTGATCGCCGATATCATGTTCCCAGACCTCAGTACCCGTCTTGGCGTCCAAAGCGAAAAAACCAGAGTAATCGGTAGCAGCATAGACTATGCCGTCCGAGACCGCAGGGGACGAGGAGATTTGGGTGATGGAATAGCTCCACCTGGGTTGCAAATTCCCGACCGTACCTGCACTTAACACATTCTCATAAGGATTGAGCCTAGAGCCGTCAGCATCGAAGTGAAAATCAACCCAGTCGGTCTCCACCAGGAAGGCCTCTTGAGCACCCTTGTCATTGTTCCGTTCCAAAGCAGTGATCCAGTGTTTGCCGGGATATGCACTTCGGGGCGTATAGATTGCAGCGTCGTGGAACGCTCCCTTTGCATTCGTGACTACGAGCGCTTTGTCTTTCGTATCGAAATAAATGTTCACGCCCACATTTGGCTCGAAGCCGCGTCCTGAAACAAGAATTCTGCTTGTCGGCGGTCCTGACTTCTCCGAGAGAGTAATGGAAGGCGACGCGCTGGCGATGTCGGGGTGCAGCAAACACCCAAGAAGCAGAATGGCTAGAAAGGCAAACCGCTGATGATCAAACATGCCCCCTCCTCGTTCGAGCCGCCAATGCTAGAGGGACTCTACTTGAAGCGAACGAACAATCTTCCGTAATCGCCGTTCGCTTGTCAAGGTGCAAATATTTGCAGCCGAAGTGGTGTGGCGCTTTCTTTGTGATTGCTGTCGTGAAGTCCCCATAACCTTCAAAATCCTTATTCGCAAGGGCGGATGGATCAGGCAATTTCCACCCGTCCATTGACTTACACCAGCTCAATCCGTAAGATTTCCACCCAATGGTGGGGCAGACGATCTCGCACTACCGCATCGTCGACAAACTCGGCGGCGGCGGGATGGGTGTTGTCTACAAGAGCGAGGATGTAAAGCTCGGGCGGTTTGTCGCCCTGAAGTTCCTTCCCGAGAATATAGGGATAGACCCGCAGGCATTGGCACGTTTTCAGCGCGAGGCCAAGGCAGCCTCGGCATTGAACCATCCCAACATCTGCACGATCCATGAAATTGACGATCGGGATGGGCAAGCGTTCATCGTCATGGAATTTCTGGATGGCATGACGTTGAAGCACCGCATCGCGGGTAAGCCGATGGAGATGGAGGCCGTGGTGTCGCTAGGGATCGAAATTGCCGATGCTCTCGACGCCGCTCACACAGCCGGCATCGTGCATCGGGACATTAAGCCTGCCAACATCTTTGTCACCAAGCGGGGTCACGCGAAAGTTTTGGATTTCGGCTTGGCCAAGGTGACGCCAATCTTAAGCACTGCGGGAGACGCAGGAGCCACAGCACAATCGACGGCGACGCTGGAAGAGCATCTGACCAGTCCGGGCACAGCGGTCGGAACCATCGCCTATATGTCGCCGGAGCAAGTGCGAGCCAAGGAAGTGGACGCACGCACTGATTTGTTCTCTTTCGGAGCGGTGCTCTACGAGATGGCTACGGGGAGGTTGCCGTTTCGAGGCGAAAGCAGCGGAGTTGTCATTGAAGCCATCCTGAACCGAACCGTGGTTGCTCCGGTACGACTTAATCCCGATGTGCCTGCTGAGTTAGAACGGATCATCGCGAAGTGTCTAGAGAAGGACCGGAACCTGCGCTATCAGCACGCCGCGGACATCCGCACCGACCTGCAACGGCTGAAGCGAGACACGGACTCAGCCCGAACACCGGCAGCTTCAAGGAGTGAAGCCACCCCTCAACTACCAGCGCACTGGAAGGTCACGCTCTCAGCTGCATTCGCTGTAGTGGCATTGGCAGTGGGTGGTTACTTGTACCTTCGCCACACGCCGAAACTCACCGGGAAAGACAGCATCGTTCTCGCCGACTTCACGAATACGACGGGCGATCCTGTTTTCGATGACGCGCTGAAGACGGCGCTGACGGTTTCGCTTCGGCAATCGCCATTTCTCGAGGTGCTTGGTGAAGATAAGGTGGCAGCGACTTTGCGACTTATGGCGCGTCCTGCCAGCACGCCGCTCACCTCTGATGTAACCCGCGAGCTTTGCCAGCGTGCAGGCAGCCGGGCATACGTTGCAGGATCGATTGCCAGTCTGGGCAGACAATATGTGCTGGCATTGAAAGCAGTGAGTTGCCAGGGCGGAAATGTTCTGGTGGAGGAGCAAGTCACGGCGGCTGCGAAAGAGAAGGTGCTGGAGGCGCTAGGCGAGGCCGCGTCCAAGCTGCGCGGCGAACTGGGGGAGTCGTTAACGACGGTGCAGAAGTTCGATGTTCCTCTGGCCGAGGCGACTACTTCTTCGCTCGAAGCCCTGAAAGCGTATAGCCAAGGTGTAAAGGTTTCTCACGAGAGAGATGCTGCCGCCGCCCTGCCTTATGATCAACGTGCGATTGAACTCGACCCGAATTTCGCCTTGGGGTATCGCGCCGTGGGCGGCGATTACGAAAGCATGGGCGAGTTCGGGCGAGCCAGCGTGTACTACACGAAAGCATTTGAGTTACGCGAGCATGCCAGCGAGCGAGAGAAACTGGACATCGCCGCTCACTACTACACAGATGTAACCGGGGAATTGGACAAGGCGGCGCAAATCTATCTGGAGCTGATTGCCAGCTATCCTCGGTTGCTCACAGCTCACAACAATCTGGGTAACGTATACGCCGCTCTGGGAGAGTACGAGAAAGCCCTGGCACAATTTCGCGAAGATGCCGGTAGTTTTGACAACGTCACCAATGCACTGCTTGCCTTGCAGCGATGGGACGAAGCGCGGCAGACGGTCCAGCAGGCACAGGCGAGAAGGTTGGACGATTCCATACTTACCATTGCTCTCTATGCTCTGGCTTTCCTTCGCACTGATTCTCATGCGATGGCGGAACAGCAGCAGTGGTTCGCGGGCAAACCCGGAGAGCATTTCGGACTTTCACTAGCATCCGATACGGAAGCCTATGCAGGTCATCTGCACAGGGCGCGAGAACTTACCAAGGAGGCGATGGATTCCGCCATCCGCGCTGACAACAAGGAGGCCGGAGCGATATGGCAGGAAATTGCTGCCCAGCGGGAAGCCGCTTTCGGCAATCCTGAGGAAGCAAGGCGGCACGCAGCAGAAGGCTTAAAACTTTATCCCGCCAGTCAGGGTGTTGAGGTGGAAGCGGCTTTGGCGTTCGCGATGGCGGGTGATGTGGCGCGAGCCGAATCGCTGGTGCAGGATTTGAACAAGCGTTACCCCCTGGACACGCAGGTGCAGTCTCTCTGGCTGCCTGCGGTCCAGGCGCAACTGGCGCTTAACCGGAAGAACCCGGCTGACGCGGTTAATAGCCTGCAAGCTGCTTCAGCCATCGAACTTGGGCAAATTGGGTTCGTCGCTAATCTTTCCTGCCTTTATCCGACATACATTCGCGGCGAGGCGTATCTGGCGAATGGACAAGGCAAGGAAGCCGCCGCGGAGTTCCAGAAGATTCTCGATCACAGCGGCATCGTCTGGAACTGCTGGACGGGAGCCCTGGCGCATCTGGGCGTGGCGCGCGCGAATGCCTTGAAAGCGAAAACTTCGCAGGGAGCGGATGCTGACGCCGCCCGTGGGAGGGCGCTCGCGGCCTACAAAGATTTCCTCGCGCTCTGGAAAGACGCCGATCCCGACATCGCCATCCTGAAGCAAGCCAAAGCGGAGTGCGCGAGGTTGTGGTGAGAGTCTGCGCCTATGCCAAAGCCGCAGACACAAGCACGACTATGAACGTCATGACATGCAGTCTGTTGATCACGACTGTGTCCTCCCGTTCGATTGATGCGATTTACGACACTCGCCCGAGGGGCTGAATTACCTCCTAACTCACGGCGGCCTTCGCATAATCAAGGAAGCTGAGCGCGGGCGCTGCGGGCAACGCCCCGCACTCCTGGGCATAGCGCAGAAACAGCTGCATACCTTCCAGACACGGCGGGTCGAGATAATAATGAATGTTCTCCGTCAGGTAATCGCGAATCTGCGGTTCGCTCAGCCCCAGCCGCGGTGCCCACTTGGCTGCAATTTGCTCGAGCGATTTCGGCCGCAGCCCATGATCGCGGGATCGCTGGAAGATCTTCGCGAGATCCAGTTCGGGCGGGGCCGATTGCAGGGCGGGTTGGCGCACGGCCCAGACGGCAAACACAAAAGGCTTTCCCGTCAAGCCGACCCATTCTTCCGCGAGATCGTAGGTGAAATACCGGGAGTGATCAATTCTCAGCGCCGGATCGCCGATCACCAGCGCTGCGTCATGTTGCCGTAGCATCTGCTCCAGATCGGGCGTCATCGCCACAAACTCCGGCTGCCCGCCCCACCACCTCGCAAACAAAACCCGGGTGAGTGCAGCCGACGTCATAGACGACGTATCCAGCGCGACTGTGCGAATCCGCTCGCGCGGCACTTTGCTGACCAAGAGGATCGACCGTACAGCCCTTCGTGACGCGATTGCGACTCCCGGCAAGATCGTCAGGTCGGGGATGACCGCGTAGGCGGCAACCGGAATAATCCCGATGTCGGCGGTGCCGGCCTTCAATTGAGCGGCGCACTGCGAGGGCAAAGTGTAGGAGATCTCGAAGTCGGCGCCTGCGGCTCCGTGCTCAAAGTCCCACATCAGCGGAGCGGTGTTTAGATACGAGATGGCAGAGATGCGCAGACGTTCCATATCGGGAAACTTGATTCTAACAAACTGCAATGTGCGGTCTTTCCTTGACGCGTGGTTTTTCCTGTGCATAGAGTCCAACTAGGCGTCAATATGGTTAGCTCATTCCTGGCGGCGTCATCCCGAGCCTCGGCGCACTTCAGCCGAGCGAGGGATCTCGCGCGGAGTGGTTACAATCGCGGGGCTTGCCGACGGTGCGCGCCAGATCCCTCGCCCCGCTGGTGAAGGCGCGGGGCCTCGGGATGACCTCACGAAACGGGCTATGTCGGTCGTGGCCCCGAGTAAAGGCAAGGGAGGTTTCATGTCTGAAACGATGGCGAACAAGGAAACGGCCTTGTCAACCATTCAATGGTTGGCGCTGTCGCTCACGCCCGGACTGGGGCCGACCAAGACGCGCAAGCTGATTGAACGGTTCGGCGGCGTGCAGGAGATTTTTCAAGCGTCCTTGACCGAACTGGAGGCGGCGGGGCTGCCGGCGATGTCGGCACAATCGCTGGGCACCGGACACTCGTTGGAACTCGCCGATGACGAACTGGCGCGCGCAACGGCCGCGGGGGTGACGCTGGTCGCGCTCGACAACCCTGGCTATCCCGCGGAATTAAAGCAGATCTATGATCCGCCGTTGTTGCTCTACGTTCGCGGTGATGAAGATGTGATCGCGCAGCCGGGAATTGCGGTGGTGGGCACGCGCCATCCCACCCCTTACGGCACGGGCATGGCGGAGCGGCTGTCGGCGGACCTGGCGCTGCGCGGGCTGGTGATTTTCAGCGGCATGGCACGCGGCGTGGACACGGCCGCGCATCGCGGAGCCATCGCGGCAAAAGGGAAAACGGTCGCGGTATTTGGAACGGGAGTAGACGTAATTTATCCGAAGGAGAATCGCCGTCTGCTTGACCAGATCCTGGCGCTCGGAGGCGCGGTGATCTCCGAATTTCCGCTGGGAACTTTCGCCGCGCCACAGAACTTTCCTATTCGCAACCGCATCATCAGCGGGATTTCGCTCGGCGTGCTAGTGGTGGAAGCGGCGGAGTACAGCGGAACCAGAATCACAGCGCGCTGTGCTCTGGAGCAGAACCGCGAGGTTTTCGCCGTGCCGGGCAACGTAACCAACAAGAATTCCTGGGGCCCGAACACGCTGATCAAGCAGGGCGCCAAGCTGGTGGCCACCTGGGAGGACGTATGG
>Ga0187784_10005252_pt1 | contig 10486 bp, 7 predicted proteins | sample 1015_SJ02_MP15_2_FD_132964 | JGI IMG/M metagenome (GOLD analysis project Ga0187784, IMG submission 132964) | Tropical peat soil microbial communities from peatlands in Department of Meta, Colombia - 1015_SJ02_MP15_20_MG | ecosystem: Environmental > Terrestrial > Soil > Wetlands > Peat | place... | reverse complement strand
CTTTCGCGGTGTAAAGCGAATCACGTAGCTGCCGTCATCGAGGCTTTTGCGTACGCCATCAATCCAGCCAAAACACAGCGCGGAATCGACCGCCTCCGGCCAGGTGATGCTTGGCCTCCCGGAACTTTTCTTGTGGAATCCGACCCACAGCTCCAGTTCCTTGGCATGGTGCGTCTGGAGCCACGCGCGGAAGCCGTTGGGCGAGGAAAAGAACACTGGTTCTGCGCCGATCGGAGGCATAGTCAGCCGATCATCCATCTACGTGTTGGAATTACTCTAACGAAACTCTGATCAAGTGCGGCGGATGCAAAAGCGGGTTCCCGTCCGACTCCCTCTCGTCGCAGCTCCTCGGGGTCGCTCAGGGCAGGTTCTCGACTCCACAGAATCGCCCGTGACCGGGCGATTCTGCTCCGCTCGAAATGACAAGGTCGGGGTTAATCAGAGTTTCCCTAAACAGCGCGATCACTTTCAAGTCTTTCCGCGATCCTGCAGTACAGTTCCACCGCATCGTTCAATTGTTTCTTCTCCACGTACTCTCCTGCGGTGTGAGCCAGCTGGATTGATCCTGGTCCCAGCAGCAACGGCTCGCCCCAGTTGCTGAGCGCGGGGACATCCGTGGTGAAGGCGGCAACCATGGTGGGGAATTTGTCCAATGAACGCAGGCGGGCGCACGGGATATCGAGGGTGAAATCAACTTCAGCAAGGCTGCCGACCGTGTTTACGATGTCCTCGCGGAGTTTCTGCGAGGGGCCGACCAGGCGGAACAGCAATTGCGCCCTGGCGTGATCGGAAATTACGTTGGGGGCGCGGCCGCCGTCGATGACTCCGATGTTCATGGTACACGGCCCGATCTCCGGGTCGGAGGGCAGCTTCATTTGCCGCAAGCGGTGCAACGCCTCGAGGAGTTTATCAATGGCCGACTCGCCCAGTTCCGGATACGCCGAGTGCGCCATTTTGCCTCTGGCGGTCACGGTGACGCGCAGCGATCCCTTGGAAGCGATGGCGAGCCGGTTGTCGGTCGGTTCGCCGTTGATCAGGAATTTCGAGCCGCGGGGCTGGCGATTGGCCACTTTAGCGCCGAGGCTGTCCCGCTCTTCGCCTACCAGAAAAAGCAGGCCGACGTGAATGCCCCGCTCACGCAGGCGCAGGGCAGCCTCGACCTGCGCAGCGATAATGCCTTTTGCATCGCAGGAGCCACGGCCGTAAATGCGGGTCGCATCTTCGGATGAGGGAATGAACGGCGGAACTGTATCCATGTGGGTGGAGAAAACAACGGCGGGACGCGCCTGCTGAGGCGAAGTCGCAAAGATGTTGTGCCGGGCGCCTTCAACGACGAGCTTTTCGGCTGTGAACCCCAGTTGAGTAAGCTGGCTTGCGAGAAAATCGCCCACTGCACCTTCGTTTCCGGTTATCGATTCGATGTCGACGAGTTGGCGCGTGAGCGCGACAAGATCCATGGCTACGAGCATACCGCAGAAAGCTGCGGCATCTCGAACGCCTGAAACCACGAAGGATACCAAGGCACACGAGAAACTGATTCATTCCCGAAAACTTGCCGCCCTTCGCGGTGAGTTGCTTTCATGTAACCTGACAAAGTGATTTCCCCGAACGGCTCAATCCGCTCCCTGTTTCTCGCAGGCCGGGCCGGACACCTGGAAGCCGTGCTGAACCACGGATCGCAGGGCGCGTCGCATGCCGCGCTGGTTTGCCATCCCCATCCTCTTTATGGCGGAAGCCTGCACAACAAAGTCGTGTTTCACGCCATGAAGGCGTTGAACAGTTTCGGTTTTCCGGTGTTGCGGTTCAATTTCCGCGGCGTTGGACTGAGCCGGGGCGAGTACGACAACGGCGTCGGCGAACTCGACGACGTTCGCAGCGCGCTCGACTGGTTGGAGGGTGAATTCCACTTGCCGCTGATTTTTGGCGGCTTCTCGTTTGGCGCGGCGGTTGGGCTGCGCGTCGTGTGCGCGGATGCGCGGGTGAAGGCCGTGATCGGAATGGGAATTCCGGCTGCTCCGGCTGACGATGAGATTTATGACTTTGAGTTTTTGAAAGCCTGCGACAAACCGAAGCTGCTGGTCAGCGGAGCCCGCGACGAATTTGGACCAAGGAAGCTGCTGGAGGGACTGTACGCCACTTTGCACGAACCTAAGAGACTGGTGATCATCGAGGGCGCTGATCACTTCTTCGAGGGCCGCCTGGAAGAGTTGCGCGAGGCGATCCAAATCTGGGTAGAGGGGACGTTGCGTCATTCAGAAGGTCTGGGCTCGGCGTAACAACTATTGAGGATTGGGGAATAGGGTGACGCCCGCCCAAGCCGAGGGGCCAGGGTCGCTCCGATTTGATAAGATAGTTGCTGCGCGGCAAGGATTTGCCGCAGAGTCACTCCCCGAAGCATGTTGTGCCCCAGAATTGTGCTGAAGGAAGAAGGGGTTACGGAAGCGTTACGAAGGTCATAAGAAACACCACCGTCCCCCTTCTTGGCTGGCGCAGGCTGGGTGCATAATAAAGGTCCAACCATGCATGGCATAGCCGTAGCACTCCTAGCGCAAAACACAGACCGTCTGACGGTGCTGCAAGCCCGGCTGGAAAGCACGCAGATGGGCAGGAATGTTTTCAGCCATGCGGGGCTGCCTTCAGGGCCGGCTGATCCGGTTTTGCGCCAGATCCAGGACGTGCGCACGGAAGTGGTGCTGGTCGATCTTGACCCTGAGAATACCCGGGTTGCGATCCGCGCCATTGAGCTAATTCACAACAACACTGAAGGAATCGTGATTTTCGCCGTCGGACCGATGACCGAGCCGGCGGTGATAGTCTCGGCTATGCGTGCCGGCGCCCGCGAGTATCTGGAGCGGAATGCAGCCGTGGAGAGCATGGTGGAGGCGCTCACCCGGTTCGGTGCGTCCCGTGCCAAGAGCCGCGCCGCATCTGGCCGGGCAAAGGTCTTCACGGTGAGCAATGCCAAAGGCGGCGCCGGCGCCACCACGGTGGCAGTCAACACCGCCATCGCCCTGGAAGAAATGCATGGCCGGGTGCTGCTGGTTGACTTCGCGCCCCTGGGGCACGTGGCGCTGCATCTCAATGCGCGGCCAGCCTTCGGAATCGTCGATGCCTTGCAAAATCTGCACCGCCTCGACACCTCATTGCTGCAGGGCTTGCTTACCTCGTGTAAAGGCGGCCTGCAGGTTTTGGCTGGTGCACAAGAACCCTACAGCGGTGCGCCGACGGCGGGTGAGCTGAGCCGTCTGTTTGATCTGCTGGTGTCGCAGTTCCGCTACGTGATTGTCGATTGCTCCGACCGCACGGATCAGACCGTCCGCCTGCTCGCAGACCTTTCGAACACCGTGTTGCTGGTGGCGCAAACCGACGTGGTGTCGCTGTGGAGCGCGGGGCGCATGCGCGCCTTCCTGGAAGAAGGCGGGGGACGCGACCGGGTCCGGCTGGTGCTCAACCGTTACAAGAAAATCCCCGGTTTTGGAGATGAGGACGTCGAGACGGCGACCAACTGCAAACTGTTGTGGAAAGTACCCAACAATTTCCAGTCTATTTCTCCGGCGATCGACAAAGGCGTCCCCGTGGCTTTCCAGGAGCACATTGACGTAGCTCGCTCCTATCGCGGTTTGGCCACCCTGCTGGCGGAAGCGTCAGCCAGCAGCGAAGGCTCCATGGATTTGGTTTACCAGCGCAACAAAGCTGAAGCCAAACAAAAGACCGGCGGCAGCCTGATCATCTCGCCGCTTCGCGCCGGACAGTAGGCTTCCCTTCCTAACCACGGTAGCCCTTCTTGCACGATTGCAAAGCTGCACGGCTACCTACTGGCCCTGTTTGGCGGCGAAATCAACCATTTTCTCCAGCACCTCGTAGGGAAGAGCTGGCAGCTTGCGGCCATTCACGAAGAACGTCGGCGTCGAGTTGACTCCGAGCTTCTTGCCTAATTCCTGAGAGCGCTCGATTCTGGTAGTGGTTTCCGGCTTCGCGGCGCAGGCGGCCATGTCGGCGCCCTTGACCCCGGCGGCGTCGGCCAGTCCGGTGAGCTTCTCGTCGGCGTTGGAGGCGGTCATGTCGGACTGAGTTTTGTAGACGCTGTCGATGAACTTCCAGAAAGCGTCATTGGAGGCGCGTCCCACGCAATCCGCGTAGTTAGCCGCCTTGGCCGCCCACTCGTGCATGGGCAAAGGAAAGCTTTGGAACACCAGCCGCACGTTCTGTTTGTTGGTCATGAGCTGGTCGACGGTTGGCTGCGCGTCTTTACAATGCGGGCACTGCAGATCGCTGAATTCTACCACCGTCACCGGAGCATTCGCCGGGCCGCGTGCCGGGCCATTGACGCCCTTGTCCAGCGTCTTCTGGTATTCGGAATACGGATGCGATCCAAACGGCATGATGTCGCCGATCACGGCATGTTTGCCGTCGGGCGTGACGTAGAATTTTTGCTCTTGCGGCCCCTGGCTTCCGGTCACCACCACGTCCACTTCGGCAAGCCCTTCAGCTTCCGATGGCTTGATGCTGAGGATCTTCCAGCTCAGGGATGAGTCAAAGCCAAAAGTCGCCTGCATAAAGGTGTTCACCGTGTCTTCAGAGGGCAGCGCGGGATGAGAATCCGCAGACTTCTGCTGGCCGGGAGCCAGCGTGGCAAGCAGCAGAGCAATCGCCGCAATAACCAGACGAAACATAGAGTCCCTTTCAGTTACTTTCCTGTACGTTCCTGGAACGTCGTGCGTTACAAAGCGATGGCGGGAGGCACGCCGTCCTTCCGCCAGCTAGTAGTTTACAGGGAAAATGCCGGGCTGGGTCGGTAACTTCACAGGGTGGAGCGCAGTTCCCAATGAGTGTAATGGTCGGCTTTCGACAGTCAGAATAAAAACGTGGCCTTGAGCCTGTTAAAAAATCGGCTAGGAGTTGCTGAGAAATTGCAATTTACTCAGGTGGTGTTGTCGTCTACTGGCTGGCCTCCCGAAATAGAACGGCATTGCGTGTATTTGGGCCCCGCACCATGACCACCCACTTCCCGTCCGGAGAATACTGGACGAAGTCACTAACGGCGGACGTGTAATGTGTGATCTGTTTCTCTGGGCCGCCTCCCAGCACCGGCAAGGACCATAAATTCGGCACTCCATCCCGGGTATCTTGTATTGCGATCGAACGATTGTCGGGCATCCAACTGGCTCCGGACCACACCGTTGAAGGAACAGGATATTCCGACTCTATCTTGCCCGTGGCGGTTGAGATCGTGACATACACCACGCCATCCTTTCGAGGGGTCATAAAAAGCAGGTGTTCACCACTTGGAGAAACCCAGGGACCATCGACCGCCGGCTGTTCGGAGAGTTGCACGGGACCGCCCCCGGCGGCGGAAAGCTTGAACATCGCCGTCTGTCCGGCAGGACTCGTTCCAATGTAATAAACCGCGTCGCCGGTCGGCGCGCATACCGGATTCGATTCGCCGGCTCCATTGGTCAGCTGCACTGAGGAACCGGTCTTCAGATCGAGCTTCCAGAGGTGCTGGACGCCCAGGGAATCGGTGTCGTACGCAATGCTTTGCCCGTTCTCGCACGCAGTCGGAGACTCGTGAAACCGCCCGTCAAACGACAACTGGCGCATGTTTTGTCCGTCCATATCCACAATGAAAAGATCCCAATTTTCCGCGTGATCGCCGGTGTAGACGATGCGGTTATCCGGGAGAATCGAAAAACCGTGCCCTCCATCCTCCCATCCGGCGGTTATTTGCCGTGATGAGTCGGGCGAGCCGGCGCGAGCGGCCCACAGGGCATTCGATGTGTCCCATTGTGTACCGACAATCGATTTGCCATCTGCCGACACCGATACCGACTCATACGTCATTAGATCGTTCGAGAGGCGGCGACGCTCGCCTCCGGGGTACGCGACCAGCCAAAGCTGGTCAGGAGATCCGCTCTTATTCAGTGCCGCCAGCAGCAGGCCGCTCCCGTCAGGAAGCCAGGTAAGACCGCGAATGGACCGCCAGCGTCTGCTTGCCATACGGCTCACTTTGCCGGTGGCGAGATCGACTTCAGAGACTGAAGCCGCTAGTCCACCGGGATCGTCCGCATCGGTCTGCACGACGGCCAGCCGTTTGCCATCAGGCGACCAGCGCACTCCCGTGAACTCTACATCTATGCCGACCGCCTTTCCCGACGCTAACAAACGTCCGCCGCTGCCATCACGGTTCGCCACCATGATCTTCAGCTCGCCGGCGCCCTGTTCGAAGAGCGTGTATGCCAACTGGCTTCCGTCGGGAGAAAAGCTGACGGAGCTGTCAGCGGGGTCGATCAACAGCCGCGGCGTACCGCCTAGAGTTGGAATCGTATAGATGCTTCCGTGTACCCTGCCTCGCTGGAAGACTTCATAGCTCAAATAGATGCCATCCGGGCTGAAGGTCGGGTCCTTTAGAAAATCGATTGTCGAGGAAAGAACCTGGACGGCGCTGGCGGTTTCGATCTGACGTACCCAAAGGCTGTATTTGCCGCGGGATAATGAAACATACGCCAGGTACTTCCCATCAGGCGAAATCTGAGACGAGACCACGTCTCCGGAGGAACTGAGACTGGTAATCTTGAGGTCGTGAAACCCTTTCTCCGCCAGGCCGCCGCGCCGAAACTGCTTGCGGTAGATGAGTCCTGACCCGAGCAGCAGGACGACGCCTACTGCTACTCCTACGAACACCCATTTATTTCGCGATGTTTTCGTCGACAGGGCAACAGGGAATCGTGAACTCTCGCTTGCCACTCCCCTTGTACGGACTGCATCGGCTGTTCCGCTATCGGGTTTCACGATTTTGCCCGAGCTGGTATCCCTGCGGAGCCGTTTCAGGTCGGTGCGCAAGTCTTGCGCCGTGTGGTAGCGCAGATCGCGGTCCTTCTCCATTGCCTTGCCGATGATCCGCTCCAGCTCCGCAGGCACGGCTGCATTCAATCGGACCACTTCCGTTGGCTGCTTATGCAGAATCGCGTCGAAAACCCCTCCAGCGCTTTCTCCGATAAACGGCAACCGTCCCGTCGCCATTTCATAGAGAACGACGCCAAAGGAAAACAGATCGCTTCTCTCATCCAGCGGCTTGCCCAGAACTTGTTCTGGAGACATATAGGCCACCGTCCCCAGTGCAGTTCCGGGACTCGTAAGGTGCTCGTGAGATTCAACGGTGGGCGCGCTCATGGCGGCCGCGGAGGGGAGCGAGACTTTCGCCAACCCGAAATCGAGAATCTTTGCGTGACCTCGGGAAGTCACGAAAATGTTCGCGGGCTTGATGTCGCGATGGACAATGCCCTTCGCGTGCGCGGCTTCGAGGCCCTCAGCAATTTGGATGCTTAAGTCGAGGACGGCTTCGATCTCCAGCGCCACGCCTGCAACCCGGTGCTTGAGGGTCATTCCCTCCAGGTACTCCATGGCGATAAATGCCCGGCCATGCTGATCGTCGATTTCATAGATCGTGCAGATGTTGGGATGATTCAGCGCTGACGCGGCCTTAGCTTCCCGCTGGAAACGGCTGAGCGCCTGTGCATCGCGGGCAAGATCATCGGGAAGGAACTTCAGGGCGACGTGGCGGCCGAGCTTCAGGTCTTCCGCTTCGTACACCACACCCATGCCCCCGCCACCGATCCTGCGGAGGATGCGGTAATGGGAAACCGTTTGCCCCACGGGTTGGGAGGGCGTAGCCACTGAGTGGAAATAGTAAGTCTGCTGGTGAGGCAAGTCAATGAAGGGTGGGCATTTGGCGGCGTCTCAGCACCGTAGGTGACGAAAAATCCCCATTTGACTTACCGACAATCGGCTTCACAGGCCCGTGTCGCGAAACCCGCCACAAGACCGGTCGTTTTGGGCGTTTCGGCTTGCACAAGACGGAAATACAAAGCAGGCAAAGAACCTAACTGTGGGTGAAAGAAATTAAACGTCAGATTTAGCGGCAATGGGAAAACGGCGCCCGTAGCCGAAGGCCTTGGGAGAAATCTTGATTCCCGGCGCGGCCTGCTGCCGCTTGTATTCGCTGCGCTCGATCATGCGGACTACGCGCCTCACCAGATCAATATCGAAACCTCGCTCGCGCGCGATCTGATCCGCGCTGTGAGACTCCTCCACGTAATCCTCCAAGATTGCATCGAGCACGTCATAGGGCGGCAGGCTGTCAGTGTCTTTCTGATCGGGCCGCAACTCGGCGGAGGGTGGCTTCTCCAGCGTCGCCTGCGGAATCACAGGACGCCGCGAATTCACATAACGACTCAAACGGTAAACCAGAGTTTTCGGCACATCGGAAATAACCGCCAGGCCGCCGACCATATCGCCATAGAGCGTGCAATAGCCGACGCCCACTTCGCTCTTGTTGCCGGTGCTGAGAACGATGGCGCCGAATTTATTGGAAAGCGCCATCAACAGCGTGCCACGAGCGCGCGATTGCAGATTTTCCTCGGTTTCGTCTTCTTTGCGTCCGCCAAATACTTTCGCCAGCGTCCGGCTGCAACTTTGAAAAATATCGTCGATCGGCAGCAGCTCAAAGCAAATCCCCAAGTTTTGGGCGAGAGCGCGGGCATCGCCGATCGAACCCGAAGAAGAATATGGCCCGGGCATGCCAACGCCGATCACGTTCTCCGCACCCAGCGCATCGGCCGCAATGACCGCAGTCAACGCCGAATCAATGCCGCCACTCAGTCCGATAATCACCTGGCGGAATCCGCATTTGTGAACATAATCGCGCGTCCCCAACACCAAGGCGGCGTACGCTGCCGCGTCTTCATTTTCAATTTGCGGATGCATTTCGCCGGCCAAACCGTCGGAGTCGAAAAAGATCAGGTCTTCCTCGAAGCTGCTGCCCTGGGCGATGACTTCCCCGCCGGGGTTCAGTACCAGGCTCGATCCATCGAACACCAGGCAGTCGTTACCGCCGACCTGGTTCACCATGACCACCGGCACCTTGTACTGGCGCGCGATCGTGGCCAGCATCTCGCAGCGCATGGCTCGCTTGCCTAGCCAAAATGGGGAAGCGGAAATGTTGAGCAGAAGATCTCCCCCGGCGCGCATTAAGCTTTCGACTGGATCCAGTGCATAAAGCCGCTTGCGCCAGTACTGCTTGTCGTTCCAGGCATCTTCACAAATGGTCAGCGCGATTTGCCGCCCGCCTAAGGGAAACAAAGTCTGGCTTTTGGCTGGCGCGAAATTTCGCATCTCGTCGAAAACGTCGTAAGTGGGAAGCAGCATTTTCGACTGGAGGAAGGCAACCTGACCGTCTTTGAGCAGGGCGGAAGAATTCATCGCCGACTTCCCGGTCTCTGCTCCGGCCGGCGTAACCAGACCGCAGATGACCGCGATCCCGCGTGCGCCCTGGGCGATCTGCTCCACCGTTTCGCGGTTCCGTGCCACGAAGGACGGACGCTCGACCAGATCGCGCGGCGGGTAACCGCAAACTGAGAGCTCAGGAAAAAGAATCAGCTCTGCGCCCTCACGTCGGGCGCGCTGGGCGAAGTCGATGATTTTGGCTGAATTACCGGGGAAGTCCCCGACCGTGGGATTGATCTGCCCCAGCGCGATTTTCACAATTTTAGTGTAAAGCCAGAAAGGCCAGTCGCCAAGGCGGACGTGGTCTCAAATCTGCGCCCCGGGGAAGAGTGAAGGTTCACTCGCCGACCACGGTCGCCACAACCAATCGCTCCCGCCCGTGCACATCGCACTCCAGGTGGAAAAGCTGCTGCCAGGTTCCCAGCACCAGCTTCCCGCCAGCGACTGGCACGGTCAACGACGGCCCCAGCAATGTGGCCTGCAGATGTGAATGACCGTTGCCGTCGTGCCATGTTTGCTCGTGCCCGTAGTCCCGGCTGGGTGGAATCAGTTTGTCGAGGATCGCCGGCAAATCCTGCTGCAGCCCCGGCTCAAATTCAATTGTGCCGACTGCGGCTGTGCTGCCGACGTTAAAAACATTCACGGTGCCGGTCTGGATGCCCGATGCGGCTACGATTGCCGCAACCTTCGCGGTGAGGTCATGCATGGAGCAATGGCCGCGGGTGTGAAGCAAAATCTCCTGTTGATGAGTCATGGTGTTCGCCCAAGTTCTTCTCAATGGCCTTGATTCTAGTCGAACCTGAGTGGCAAACGGGGCTCAGCGGGAGGCGTGGATGTGATTCCGGCCGCTTCTTGCCACTTTACGCAGGGATCAAGCCAGGTTGACCGCAAAGGGGGCCGAAACCTCGCAACCTGCGCGAAGAGCTCAGAACGTTCGGACCTGTGGCGAGAGAATGGCCCTTGTGTTCTCCCCCTGCTCCGGTGCACAATATTCTTAGGGTATTCGGTCACAGGCGGATGTGACGTGGTTGCCGGAAAAAGGCGACTCTTTCCGCCGCCACCGAGCATCCTATGAGTTGTGAAGATTTGCTAACGGCTTCAACATCCCCGCCGGTTGGGCGCGGCGAATTTAGGGCTGCGTAGTGAACCGGCTGGAGCCGTAGAGGCTTTCAACATCCCCGTTCCAGTTCGAGCGGATCGCGTG
>Ga0187784_10005251_pt1 | contig 10488 bp, 6 predicted proteins | sample 1015_SJ02_MP15_2_FD_132964 | JGI IMG/M metagenome (GOLD analysis project Ga0187784, IMG submission 132964) | Tropical peat soil microbial communities from peatlands in Department of Meta, Colombia - 1015_SJ02_MP15_20_MG | ecosystem: Environmental > Terrestrial > Soil > Wetlands > Peat | place... | reverse complement strand
TTCAGCCGCGAAATTGAGATGCGGGCGGGGGAGTCTGTGGTCTACTTCAAAGAGACAGTCAACAACGAACGCAAGCTCGATCATTTCTTTCACTGGACTCAGCATGCTACCCTCGCTCCTCCTTTTGTCGCGCCCGAGGATGGCCGCGTGTTCATGTCTGCCACGAAAGGGATCACGAGCCCCGGTGGTTATGGCGGGAAAGCGCTGCTCGAATCCGGGAAAGAGTTTCATTGGCCCATCGCACCCGGCAGTTCAGCGACCGCCTCACCCGGCCAGCCTCCCGATGAAGTGCATCGGGACGCGGCCCACCCTCGCCCCCAAGGGGGGGAGGGAAGGAATTGGGGAGCGTTCTCAGGGGGCGAAGTTGACTTGTCCCGCTGCTTAATCAAAAAGGGATTCGGGATTATCGCTTCTCTGCTTCTGGATCCCGCGCGCGACGTCGAGTTTGTGGGCGCCCTGAACACTCGCCACCGCCTTCTTTTCGCCTACTGCTTCCACCGCGCGGATTACCCCTGGGTCACCATTTGGGAGGAAAACTGCGCGCGAGAAAATCCTCCATGGAACGGCCAAGCACAGACGCGCGGCCTGGAGTTTGGCTCCGCGCCTCTGCCCGTGACGCGTCAGGAAGCGTTCACTCGAGGTCCGGTCTTGGGCACGCCGACCTTCTCCACAGTACCCGCTCGCGGTCGATTGACGGTCCCGTATATTGCCTTCCTTGCTCACCTGCCGGAAGGGTTTGTTGAGGTGCGGGACATCAGTCTAAGCAAATACGAAATCCTTGTGCACGGGGGAGAGCCAGATCAAGTGGTCATTGTCCCTGCATCGGGACTCGCGGCAGTGGGGCTGGTGGAGCAGTAAGGAGCGGGCACAGGGCAGTCTCAAAGCACAAAGGGAGGATTCAATGGAAATTCGCAAGCAGGCGGAGAAGGCGGAGCGGTTGCGCGAGCTTCATCGCGGGCCGCAGGTTCTGGTGCTTGTCAATGTCTGGGATGTGGCGACCGCGCGCCTGGTGGAAAAAGCTGGGTTCCACGCCATTGCCACGTCCAGCGCGGCGGTGGCGAACTCCTGGGGGTATCCTGACGGCCAACGCATCGGCCGGGGGGACATGCTGAGCGTGGTGGAGCGTATCGCGCGGCACGTCCACCTTCCGGTGAGCGCCGACCTCGAAGCAGGCTACGGCGGGACGGACGAAGCGGTCACGGAACTCGCTTGCGCCATGATCGCGGCGGGGGCCGTGGGCTTGAACTTTGAAGATTCGACCGGCGACGCGCAGAATCCGCTCTTCCCGGTCGAGCAGCAGGTGGAAAGAATCAGGCGCCTTCGTGAAGTTTCAAACGCCATCCGCGTGCCTGTGGTGATTAATGCGCGCACCGATGTGTACTTGGCGCAGGTGGGAGAACCCGAAACGCGATTCGAACACGCCGTGAGACGTATGAACGCTTATCGCCGGGCAGGAGCGGATTGCCTGTTTGTTCCCGGGGTGCGCGACGGAGAAATCATCGGGCGCCTGGTGAAAGCCGTGGAGGGCCCACTAAACATCCTCGTCGGCCCCGGGACGCCGCCCGTAGCCGAGCTGGCGAGGCTGGGCGTGGCGCGGATCAGCTTCGGGTCGGGACCCTTCCGTGCCGTGATGGGATGGTTTCGTAAGTTCTTGCAAGAAGCGTGCGAGCCGGGGGCATTGGACGCGCTTGCCAAACACGCCATTTCGTATAGCGAGTTGAATGACCTCCTCGAGAACTGAGCCGCCGGGGCGGCCCTGACGGAAAATCAGAAGAAAGGCTTGGCGGAGACCACAGGCTCCAACCAGACACGACGTGAGGCCTTGTAGAGTCGGGGCTTGCGCTAACCGCGGCCGCGTTTCTGGGCATGACAGACGACCTGAGCGGGTGAGCTTCTTCTGACTTGTGTCTTCTTACTGCCTCTGCCGCGTGTCCCTTCGCGTTTATCCCTCCCATAAAAACTTTTCATTTAACACGTAGAAACCGGTCGGGCAGACTGGGTTGTGAAGGTGAAAGGTGAAGTGTGCGCGAGGAGGAGGTCAGGCACAGGGTACGAGTCAGGAATTGAGAGATAGAAGTCGGACGTCAGGAGACGGGAGGTCGGAGGTGCGTTTGCCAAAGCGACGCCGCACTGCCATTGTCAAAACTTGTCGCCCTGACCCCTTTCTACCAACGACCGTCTTCTTGCTTCTTGCTTCCGACTCCTGACTTCTGACTCCTACGTATTGGACATGAGCGATAACGTTATCTCCCGAGGTCTGCCAAAGCCCCAGGGCCTTTACGACCCTCAGAATGAGCACGATGCCTGTGGGATTGGTTTTGTGGCGAACATTTCCGGCGAGAAGACCCACGACATCATCCGCAAGGGCATCGAGATTCTCATCAACCTCACGCACCGGGGCGCCTGCGGCTGCGATCCGCAGACCGGTGACGGCGCGGGAGTTCTGATCCAAATCCCGCACGCCTTTTTCGAAGCCGAGTGCACGCGGTCGGGCTTCGCACTGCCCTCGCCGGGCGAATACGGTGTGGGAATGGTGTTTCTTCCCGTCGAGCCCCATGAGCGGATGCGTTGCGAGGCCCTCGTGGAAGAGATCGTGCGTGAGGAGGGACTCTCCGTACTGGGTTGGCGGGACACTCCGGTAAATGCCAACACGATTGGACGCTTGGCGCGCAGCACCCAGCCTTACATCGAGCAAGTCTTCATCCGGCGAGCCTACGGGATGGACCAGGATGCCCTGGAGCGGAAGCTCTACGTCATCCGCAAGCGCGCGGAAAGCGAAGTGGCCAAAACCGAGCTGCGGGAGAAGAGCTTCTTTTACATTCCTTCGCTCTCTTGTCGCACCATCGTTTACAAAGGCCTGCTCCTGGCCCCTCAGATCGCCAACTTCTACCTCGAGCTGTCCAATTCGGAAGTGCGCAGCGCCCTTTGTCTGGTTCACCAGCGCTTTTCTACCAACACCTTCCCCACCTGGCATCTGGCCCATCCGTATCGCTATCTTTGTCACAACGGAGAAATCAATACCCTGCGCGGCAATGTTAACTGGATGCATGCGCGGACTTCCCTGCTCGCTTCGCCGCTTTTTGCCAAGGACATTAAGAAACTGGAGCCTATCATCGCTCCGGGGGGCAGCGATTCGGCCAACCTCGACAACGTGGTGGAACTCTTGACGCTCGCCGGGCGCAGCCTTCCGCACGTGATGGAAATGCTGATTCCGGCAGCCTGGGTGAGCGATCCTACGATGCCGGAAGAGGTCAAGGCGTTCTATGAGTACCACGCCTCGCTCATGGAGCCTTGGGACGGCCCGGCGGCAGTGGCTTTCACGGACGGCCGCGTGATTGGTGCCAAGCTCGACCGCAACGGATTGCGCCCCGGCCGCTTTCTTGTGACCTCCCGCGGCTTGGTCCTTATGGCGTCTGAAGCGGGCGTGCTGCCGGTTAATCCCGCAGAGGTCCGTTTTAAGGGCAGGCTCGAGCCGGGCCGCATGCTCCTGGTGGACACGGAAAAAGGACGCATTATTCCCGACGAGGAAATCAAGAAGAAATTGGCTGCCCGGCGGCCCTACGCCCAGTGGCTTAGGGAAAACCAGATTTCGCTGAAGCAGTTGGCCGATCCGCCGCGCGTCCAACCCACTGATCACGCCACCATCTTGATGCGCCAGCGCGCTTTCGGGTACACCGACGAGGACCTGCGCATCATCATGATTCCCATGGCCCAGAACGGCGAAGAGCCCGTGGGGTCGATGGGAACCGATACGCCTCTCGCTTGCCTTTCGGACAAGCCCCAGTTGCTGTTCAATTACTTCAAGCAGATGTTCGCGCAGGTCACCAACCCGGCGATTGATCCCATTCGTGAAGACATGGTCATGTCGCTCCACGACTTCATCGGGCGTGAGGGCAACATCCTGGACGAAACCCCCCAGCTCTGCCACACGCTCAAGAAGCGCCATCCCATAGTGACCAACTGGAATCTCGAAAAACTTCGCCGCGTCAGCCAGGGAGATTTTCTGGCCACCACCTTGCCCATGCTTTTTCGCGTGGAGCGAGGCGGTCAGGGCTTGGCGGAGGCCGTTGACAACCTTTGCCGCAGCGCCTCCTTGGCGATCAAGTCCGGTTACACTCTGCTGATTCTCTCCGACCGCGGCGTGGATGAGGAATACGCGCCCATTCCGAGTCTCCTGGCATTATCAGCCGTGCACAATCATTTGGTGCGAGAAAAGACGCGCACCCAGGTCGCCCTCATCGTCGAGACGGGCGAGCCGCGCGAGGTGATGCATTTTGCGCTCTTGCTGGGCTACGGCGCCAGCGCAATCAATCCCTATCTGGCGATCGAAACGCTGGAAGACCTGCACGTTCGAGGGCAGTTTCCCCCCGCTTACACATTCCAGAAGCTCCTGAAAAATTACATTAAAGCCGTCGATAAGGGACTGCTCAAGGTGCTTTCCAAGATGGGGATCTCGACCCTCCAGAGCTATTGCGGGGCTCAAATCTTCGAGGCCATCGGGCTCAACCGCGCGGTGGTGGAGCGCTACTTCACAGGGACGCCTTCTCGGATTGAGGGTGTGGGTCTGGAAGTTCTGGCGCGCGAAGCCCTCACGCGGCACAAGTTCGCCATGCAGTCGCCGGTTGAGTCCGACACCGAGCTGGAGATTGGCGGCAGCTACCAATATCGCGAGCGGGGTGAGCGGCACCTGCTGAATCCTCTCACCATCAGCAAACTTCAACATGCGGTGAGGCAGTCCAGCTACACGACGTTTCAGGAGTACGCGAAGATCGTCAACGAGCAAAACCGGAATCTCTACACCCTGCGCGGCCTGCTCGATTTTCGGCCTGCCGGGCCGCCCGTAGCGCTGGAAGAGGTAGAACCCGCGTGTGAAATCGTCAAGCGATTCGCCACCGGCGCCATGTCTTTCGGGTCCATCAGCAAGGAAGCGCACGAGACCCTGGCTATCGCCATGAACCGCATCGGGGGCCGCTCCAACACCGGCGAGGGCGGAGAAGACGAAGCGCGTTTCCTCCCCGACCCCAACGGCGACTTGCGGCGCAGCGCGGTGAAGCAAGTGGCCTCGGCCCGCTTCGGCGTGACCACGAATTACCTGGTGAACGCCGATGAATTGCAGATCAAGATTGCGCAAGGCGCCAAGCCCGGCGAGGGTGGCCAGCTTCCGGGTCACAAGGTCGACGACGTGGTGGCGCGCGTGCGCCACTCCATTCCCGGCGTCGGCCTGATTTCCCCGCCGCCCCACCACGACATCTACTCGATTGAGGATTTGGCGCAGCTCATTTACGACCTCAAAAACGTGAACCCGCAGGCAAGGATCTCAGTGAAGTTGGTGGCTGAATCGGGCGTGGGAACGGTGGCCGCGGGAGTAGCCAAGGCGCATGCCGATGTCATTCTCATCTGCGGCTACGACGGGGGAACCGGGGCCTCCCCGATTTCCTCCATCCGCCACGCCGGCATCCCGTGGGAGCTTGGCCTTTCGGAAACCCAGCAAGTGCTGGTGATGAATGATCTGCGCAGTCGCGTGCGCCTGCAAGTGGACGGGAAATTGCAGTCCGGGCGCGATGTGGCCATCGCCGCCCTACTTGGCGCCGAGGAGTTTGGGTTCGCCACTATGCCGCTCATCTCCATGGGCTGCATTATGATGCGCAAGTGCCATCTCAACACCTGCCCGGTCGGCGTGGCGACGCAGGACCCTGAACTCCGCAAAAGATTCAAAGGCCAACCCGAACACGTGATCAACTTCCTGTTCTTCATTGCCGAAGACCTGCGTCAGATTATGGCGCAGCTTGGCTTCCGCAAATTGGATGAGATGGTGGGGCGCGTCGATTGCCTCGTGCAGCGGTCGGATGTGGACCACTGGAAAGCATGCGGCTTGGACTTGTCTTCAGTTCTCCACAATCCCCATGTGCCCGCACGAGTGGGGCGGCGCTGCTTGATCGCTCAAGACCACGGACTCGAGAAATCGCTCGATTATCAGTTGATCGACTATGCGCGCGAGGCACTCGAGCGCGGCACGCATGTCTCGATCAGCCTGCCCATCCGCAACACCCATCGGACCGTGGGCGCGATGTTGAGCGGCGAAATTGCCCGGCGCTATGGCTCCGAGGGTTTGCCTGATGACACCATTCGGTTCGAGTTCACAGGCTCAGCCGGGCAGAGCTTCGGCGCTTTTCTGGCCAAAGGCGTAACGCTGATTCTCGAAGGCGAAGCCAATGATTACATCGGCAAGGGGCTATCGGGAGGCAAGCTGATTGTTTATCCTCCCCGCACTTCGTCCTTCCAGCCTGAGGAGAACATCCTGGTGGGGAACGTCGTCTTATACGGAGCCACGAGCGGGGAAGCCTATTTCAACGGAATGGCCGGCGAACGCTTTGCGGTGCGCAATTCTGGCGCTACGGCGGTGGTGGAGGCGGTCGGCGACCACGGTTGTGAATACATGACCCGTGGGACGGTGATCGTGCTGGGCAAGACCGGCCGCAATTTTGCTGCCGGCATGACAGGCGGAATCGCCTATGTCCTGGACGAAACCGGAGAGTTCGCCCAGGTGCGCTGCAACCGCGCGAGCGTGGACCTCGAGCCTCTCATGAACTGTAGGGGTAGGGCTTGCCCTACCCCTGACGAGGGGACGGTCCGCCGGCTGGCGGATCCCCCTACAGATTGGACAGATGCAGATTTACTTGAATTCTTGATTGCCCGTCTTGCCGAGTTGACCGGAAGCCCGCGCGCCAGGTGGATCCTGGATAATTGGGAGACGATGCTGCCGAAGTTTATCAAGGTCTTCCCGCACGAGTACAAGCGAGTGCTGGGGATTCCGCGCGCCTCGACTGACGTAGCGCCGACCTTTAGGCCGGCACCTGGCAGTCCCGCCTTGCCCCGGAGCAGCGCCGCGCCGCCAAGCATGGAGGTGCTCCGTGGGTAAGGTGACCGGATTCATGGAGTACACGCGCGAAGTCCCGGCGCGCCGGCCCATCGCCGAGCGCGTCAACGATTTCCAGGAGGTGTACCAGGGATTCCCCGAGCAGAAACTGCGCATTCAGGCGGCGCGCTGCATGGATTGCGGCGTGCCCTTCTGCCACACCGGCTGCCCGCTGAGTAACATCATTCCAGATTGGAATGACCTGGTTTACCGCGATCGCTGGAAAGAAGCCATTCGCACCCTCCACGCCACCAACAACTTCCCCGAATTCACCGGACGCGTATGCCCGGCGCCCTGCGAAGCAGCCTGCGTCTTGGGTATTTCAAGCCCTCCCGTAACCATCAAAAACATCGAACAAGCGATCATCGAGCGCGCTTTCTGCGAGGGCTGGATCCGTCCTGAACCGCCTTCTCATCGGACCGGCAAGCGTGTTGCCATTGTCGGCTCGGGGCCTGCCGGCTTGGCCGCCGCGCAGCAACTGAACCGCGCAGGGCATTCGGTGACCGTGTTCGAAAAAGCCGACCGTGTCGGTGGCCTGCTACGCTACGGTATTCCTGACTTCAAATTGGAAAAGCGCATCCTTGACCGGCGACTCGAGCAGATGACGCGGGAGGGAGTGGTTTTCAAAACGCGGCAGCACGTCGGCGGAAGCGTGCCCGTGGAAGACTTGCGCCGCGAGTTCGACGCCCTTCTGCTGACCGGAGGCGCCGAGAACCCGCGCGACCTCGAGTTACCGGGACGCCAGCTCAAGGGCATTCACTTCGCCATGGAGTACCTCCCGCAACAGAACCACCGCATGGCCGGAGATGCCGTGGCCGAACAAATCCTGGCCACGCATAAACGCGTGGTGATTATTGGCGGCGGGGACACGGGCGCGGACTGCCTGGGCACCGCCCACAGGCAAAAACCGGCGTCGGTTCATCAGCTCGAAATCCTGCCCATACCGCCTCTCGAGCGCTCACCCAACACGCCTTGGCCTCTGTGGCCGCTTCAATTGCGGACCGAAAGCGCCCATGAGGAAGGCGGCGTCCGCGAATGGGCCGTGGCCACGACCAGGTTCACCGGCGACGAGCATGGCTGTGTGAAACAATTGCACGCAATGCGAGTGGGGCCACCCCCTAAGTTCGTACCGATTCCCGGAACGGATTTCACGCTCGACGCAGACCTCGTGCTGATCGCCATGGGCTTCCTTGGGCCGGTCAAGAATGGGTTGCTCGAAGGCCTGGGCGTCAAGCTCGACGCGCGGGGCAACGTCGAGGCTGACGCCAATCACATGACCTCGGTCCCAGGCGTCTTCGCCGCCGGCGATATGCGCCGCGGCCAATCGCTAGTCGTCTGGGCCATCGCCGAAGGCCGCAAAGCCGCCCGCGGCATTGACAAATTCTTGATGGGTGAAACGCGACTGTGGTAACGAAAGGCAGCGCAGGCCCGAACTAGGGCGAGTCATTTCTCCCCGACTTCCCGAGAACCTTCAGTTCGAAGGACGCCAATGCTCGCTCGCTGAACCCGAACACCATCGGAACGCCAAGGAGAATCAGACTGTGCACGCCCGTGCGGGCCGCGGCGGAAGGTGCCGAGCACGCGTCTAACACCTCGGCAAAGCTGTGGCCCTGAACGGAGAACGACACGAGGCCCCATCCAAGCAATCCGCAACCTATCAGGCTTCCGGCCACGCCAGCACCAATGCGGCTCAAAATCCGTCGTTCGTAGGATTCGAGTTCACCAGATAGGCCCACTTCTAGTACCGGCATCTTTGCCATGACGCTGACACGGCTCCCCGCTGCGCCCGCCAACAATATGGGTACCCCGAGAGGAAATATCAGCGGGAAGCGGAGGGCATATATGGCCACTATCAGCATGAACATAGTCAGCCAAAAGATCCGCCGCGTAAAGCGCCTCATTTTATCTTCGTATTCAGACGTGTAGCTTGACCAGGAGTCGCTTTCCTCAAAGATGCCCCGTAGAGCGCTGCGGCCCGGCTCCGGCGCTTGAGCGGCACTCTGCAGCTGTGCGTTCACCAACGACCGCAGCTTAGCGACTCTCGACCTGGGAACATTCCATTCCTCCATCAGGTCGATGGCCAGAGTGCCTTCGTTCCGTATTTCTGCGCTTGGACAGATGTAAGCTCTTAGCTGACCCTGTTGTTCTGCGTCGCCAACCAGATCTTCAAGTTCCTCAAGGTTTGTCTCTTGATTGGCTCTTCGCTCAATTTCTCGCAGGCGTTCATCCACGCTTGTCAGGAGCGCGCTGTTGGGGGTTTCTCCGGCGATCTGGGCGCGTTGAGCCATTGACTCAAAGGCCAACCGCTCCGCGCGAATGGCGGACAACGTCTTAGTCCGGCGTCTTTCAAGCTTCTTGTGCTTATAGTGTTCGAGCATATTTGCTCCCAAATCCTGATCGGTGGGCGGCGCAGACGTGCCGTTCTTTGGCATGTCTGCGCTCTCCCGAGGGCGCGTATATCTCGAAAAAGAAGCGTCGGCGCGGATGCGCCGCCCGGCCCACTGCGACAAAGAGCGTGAGCTCACTCGCCGGAGATGCTCTTGCCGTACTCCGCAGCCGCTCTGATAATCCTCTCAGCCTCACGGGCACCCTGTGCTTCTACTGTTTTCAGTTTTCCGTCTTCTCGGAACTCCACGCGGGCTCTGCGATCCCTTTTGAGGAACGCTTTCAGGGGAGCCTCCAGCCGTTTGGCCAGAAAACCAGCGGCTGTGACAGCGAGGATGAATTCTCCCGACAGCCCGCCCCCCCCGTGCACTGCGTCGAAAGCGAACATGCGGCTCGAAATTTGGGTCGCCTGCGCGTGGAGAGCCCGTGCGAACTCATGAAGTTCCTGTTGAAACTCTTGACTGGTCAGAGGCGGATCATCCGGCCCACGAAGCAAAGTCAGCCGGAATTCCGGCTTAGGTAATCCTCCTGTTGCTTGCCGGTAATACTTCCCGCGCACTCCACCCTTCAGTTGTGACAGGTCGTATTCCGGGCGCAACTCATCTCGATTCGCTGCTGCCGATCCTCTCCGCATACTGTTCTACCTCCTTCCGCTGGGCCTTCCGGGCGCTGATAATCCGCATTTGCTCTCCCCTCATGCAATGCGACACGAAAAGAACGCGCTCCTTGGCGGAGACGCCAATAGTGATTTCGCGGTGCTCTTCCTCGGAGTGATCCGGATCCCCGAACGTAAGCGCCATGGGATCGAGGAAGACTGACCGCGCTTCGACAAAGGACACGCCGTGCTTGCGCCGATTCCTGGCGGCCTTAACCGGATCCCATTCATAGATCACTTCCACATCATAGCACCGTCTTGCAATCATTTGCCCGCTTGACACACGGGATTTGCACCTCTACGATGAGAGGAGCATGGAAGTAGATCTCACGCCGGACCTGGAAGCCAAACTCACACGCCTTGCCGCTGAGCAGGGCCGCGACACGCGCGCACTCGTGCGCGAAGCGGTGGAGCGTTTAGTGAACTACGACGAATGGTTTGTCAGGGAAGTGGAGAAGGGACTGGCGGCCGCTGACCAGGGCGAAGTCATCGATCACGAAGAAATCGGCAAGCTCATCGCTGAGCGGTATCC
>Ga0187784_10005250_pt1 | contig 10488 bp, 9 predicted proteins | sample 1015_SJ02_MP15_2_FD_132964 | JGI IMG/M metagenome (GOLD analysis project Ga0187784, IMG submission 132964) | Tropical peat soil microbial communities from peatlands in Department of Meta, Colombia - 1015_SJ02_MP15_20_MG | ecosystem: Environmental > Terrestrial > Soil > Wetlands > Peat | place... | reverse complement strand
CCACAGCGAAACCCGCGCCGGCCTCGCCTGCCCGTGCGGCTTCCACGGCGGCGTTAAGGGCCAGCAGGTTTGTCTGGAATGCAATTTCGTCGATAGTTTTGATGATCTTGGAAGTCTCCTCGCTGGCCCTGGAAATCTCCGCCATGGATTTAGTGAGTTCGCCCATGGATTTATTTGCCTTTGACACCACCACCCCGGCCTCGGCCATCAATTGGTTGGCTTGATTCGCATTGCCTGCGTTCTGTTTGGTCATGGAGGCCATCTGTTCGAGAGACGAGGACGTCTCCTCGATCGATGCCGCCTGCTCCGAAGCGCCCTCCGCAAGCTGATGGCTCGCCGAGGAAACTTGAGAAGATGCGGCGGCAATCTGATCCGCTCCTTCGTTCAATCCTTCAGCAACCCGTTTAATAGGCCTGGAGAGTTTCCGAGCGAATACGACGGCCATGGCGGTTGCCGATACCAACATGAGGACCCCAAAGAACACGAGGCTTTTTCGAAGCGCATAAACCGGGGCTAATTGCTCATCGAGCGCCCCTGAGGCAAACACCACCCAGCCGGTGAGTTCTACCGGCGCGTATCCCCCGAGTTTCTCCTTTCCCGCAAAGACATAAGTACCGGCTCCAGTCTCGTGATTCAATGCCTTCCGGGTAATTTCCTCCATTCCCTTGAGGGTTTTCATGTCGGTGCTCAGTATGAGCTTTTTGTCGGGGTGGGCTATGACAATGCCGTTCTGGTCCGCCAAGAACGCATATCCCGATTCCCCCATTTTTGTATTTGCTATTATGTCGCTGAAGAAATCCGGCTTTACAATGGCGGTCAAGGTACCGACAACCTTTCCGGAATCGGAAAGAACGGGGACACTAACGGGGACGATAGGGTTGCCCGAGCTTTTCGATTTGACAACGGTCCCTACATTAGCTTTGCCTTGCGAGGAGAGTTTGAAATATTCGCGGTCTGTTACGTTAAACCCTTTAATGGAGCCATTTGTGCCATCAGCACATACCACCCCGTCGGTTCCGGTCAGGATAACTGTTTCATAGTTGCTTCCAAGTTGTTTATGAAAGTCCGAGAGTTCCCGGGTGGCCTGGCCAATTTCATCTGTCGAATTGGCAAGGCCCTTTTCGGTTACCGAACGCGCGGCTTGAATTAATGTGGGCCTCATTGCCATGGCCTTCAAGACTTCCAGTTCACCCAAAAGCCCCAACTGAGTCATCATGGCAAGACTTTTGGACGCCGAGGTAAATTCCCTTCTTGCAGCCTGGTCCAAGGCTGCGATCGAACGGTTGGTGGAAATGGTGCCTGCGAAAATCAAAGGAACCATGGCAACAGTTATTCCGAACAATACCAGTTTTGTGTTCAAGGTCATTCTTTTCATTTCTCCGCTCCGCATGAAGATTAGAATCCGTCGAACCCGTCAACTAACCGTCATTCGATCATATTCGTCATTGGCACCATGGCATGCTTATTATTCAACGGTTCCCAGGGTTTCGATTTGAAAACAGCCCATGAGCTTTATCGGTAGGAAGGCTTCTCTTCTTTAAAGTTTTGTTACTCGCCACCAATTTCCTTTGTCGGATAAGATTGAGTGGAAAGCCAAAATTTAGAAGAGTTGTGCCCATCGGTCAGGAGAAGTTCAGTGATTTTTTCTAGATATGAAAAGTTCCCAGATCGCCGTGCACATTCGGATTATCGTTCGAATAGGGATTGACCGACGTGACAAAGAGGAACCTGCATAAGATGGAAGGATAGATAGCTTAATCACCAGCAGATTCAGGTGAGGATTTCGGGATTGAATCCCACTAGAAAGAGGCCTTGTCTGAGTGAGCAAATCTCGCAAGAGAAAGAGTCAAATCCATCTCATGTCTTGCCGGCCGCCTCGGGAATGATATCACTGAGGATAGCATAGAGAATGCCAGCAGCCCGGCCGGTCAGTTTCTTGCACTCGATGAGGTTTTCCTGCTCGCCGAATCCGTCCAGAATATTTCGGCAGGTGCTGGAGCCGAAGGTTTCGATAAACTTCCGTCGGAATTCGGCCCCGACATCGTATGCAGTCTTCTTGTCGTCCTCGGGTTGATTTCTTCCGAGAAGACATCCAACAGCAATGATGCCGCCATTCAAGGTCCCGCAGGTTTCGGCTTTGGAACCGCCCATTCCTCCGCCAAAGCCGGTGGCTACCCTGGGGATATCAGTATGGGACCGGTTGGAGAAGGTTTCCACTATTGCCTTCGATATGGCCTCGGCGCAGTTTAACCCCGACTGGAAGTAATCAAAAGCCGTCTGCTCGATTTTTGTCCTTTCAGTTTCGCTCATTGTTCAAGATTCTCCTTTTTGAGTGAAGTTGGTTTCAAATCGTGATATTAGATTTATTTAGATTAACTATCGTGTCAAACGATTTGTTTCGAATATTAGAATCGATCAGATCGATAATGAAAGGGTGTTATTATGGAGATCCGCCAGCTTAGATCCTTTCAAACAGTGGCAAATCTATTGAGTTTCAACAAGGCTGCCGGTCGGCTGCACTACGCGCAGTCCAGCATCTCGGCGCAGATCCAGACCCTGGAAGAAGAGTTTGGCGTGCAGCTCTTCGATCGTCTCGGCAGAAAGGTGCAGCTGACCGAGAGCGGGGTGCAGCTGCTCCAGTATGCTAACAAGATTTTGGACCTGGTTGACGAGACCCAGTCAGAGGTGGCGGGAAATAAGGAACCCCTGGGGTCGTTGACCGTCAGAATCCCGGAGACCTTCGGGGTGCATCAGCTCCCGGCCGTTATCAAGGAATTTCATAACAGATTTCCCAAGGTGCGGTTGAACTTCATCACCTGTGCTCACGAGGGGTTGGAAAAGGACCTGCGCAGGGGCATGACCGATTTGGCTTTTTTGCTTGCCGAGTCCGTCAGCGCGACCGATATCGAGGTGGAAACCCTGGGTTTCCAGTCCGTGGTGCTGGTGGCCTGTCCCAGTCACCCCCTGGCCGCCAAAAGAAGGGTACACACCAGGGATCTGGCAGGTGAGACCATTCTCCTCTCAAAGGTGGATTGCAGCTACAGGAAAATTTTCGAGCAAATCTTGGACCAGGAGGAAGTAGACAGATTAAGCACGCTGGAATTCTACAGTGTGGAGGTAATCAAAAAGTGCCTCACTTCGGGGCTGGGAATCACGGTACTGCCCGAGATCGCGGTTCGGGACGAGGTCGCGCAAAAGAAGCTGGTCATTCTGCCATGGTCCGAGGGCAAAATCGATGTTGCCTTATTGATGATCTGGTATCGCGACCGGTGGATTTCACCCACTCTGAGGGCTTTCATGGAAGTGACCAAAAAGATGGCGGCAGAGGCCTCCCAGCCGGACCAAGGGCATGCGGTCGGGCGGAGTGAAGCGAGACCTGTCCGTCGATTTTGATTCAGAGTCGCATTCAAAGGAGCAGGATCGTTCGTTCAGGTATCCCTCCTGCCCACCTTTCAGGACTGAGGACCTAGATGAAGGGGGAAAACGAAACCGCCAGCAGACACCCCATCCCGGATCGAGTCTTTCGCATCATGTCCGGGATACGCGCGGACAGGTTCCTGAAAAAGAGCGTGCATCCGATGACAGCTCTCCGCCTATTTGAACGGGGTTTTTGTTCATATATGCGCAACTCGGTGTAAAACGTCCCGGCCACACCCATCAGACCACACCCTGGTTCCAGCAGGGACAAAAGTTGCCCGTTTCCACCCATGAGCCGTCGCTGCACTTTTCGCACTTTTCCGTTGTGCAAACAATGGACCCGGGAGGATACCCCAGGTCAGCAATATTGCGGGAATTTTGCCCGGTCTTTTCCCGCCATCGTGCTCTCCTTTTCCAAAGTGCGTGTCCGCCCGATGTAGCATACATAAAGTAAGCACCTGTGACGGTAGAATCATTGCCGCATCGCAAAGCGGTGAATGCCGTCTCACCCGGTGGAGTAATGAAACAGCATCAGGGCAAGAGCGGCAATGCCTCGAAAAGCATCCATGTCCATCGACCTTCTGGAAGAAAAGGCATGCTCGGGCGTGATGCAAGAAAAAGCCCGCCTAAATGCTTCCCCTGCTCGGTCCTTTCTTTTTCCCGCCAGGTGTCCTGCTCCCCGCTACCGAATCAATGTGTCTCGTGCCTTTGGTCCGCAATTGTGATAACGTCCAACGCCGAAAGGTCATGGATAAAGTCTCCCCAGAGCTGAGGATAGACGGGAGACGGCGTCCTGAAGTAGGTGGTTCGGGCGCACAGAGGGCAACTTCGCTTTATCCTGGTATAGAACAGACATCGAAAGGGATCGGCATGAAGGTATCGAAACCCTTGTTTACCTCTATCTCTCTTCTGGCTCTGCTGATGAGTTCCTGCGCATTCGACCTGATAAATGTCAAACAAGTCCCCGCTCAGCTTGAAGTTCCGTTATCCCCTGGGAATTCTTTCGAGTTGCAGGAAGAAGTCACGGTGCATCTGCCGGCTGGCTATAGCAGGTTACTGAAAAAAGGAACAAAATGGGACTTTGTCGGAACTACCGCCCACGGGGATGTCTATAAGACCAAAGATCAAGTCCTGACAGTAGAAGCTTCCAACATCCATGAAGCATACATTGTGGTCTCATCCGGCAAGCTTGTAGGGTTCTATCTTCCGGTGGAGCGATCGTTTTCTCCAACCGTTCCGCTTAGCCTGCCGATGCAAGAGATTGAAAACGACCGACCCTGAAGGAGGGGGAAATGAAAACGGCATGCAGACTGGCTCTGGCGACGATCGTTGTTCTTCTCGCGGGAGGTTGCGCTACCTCCGGTCCCAAATTTACCGAGTTCTCCGCTGTCTTGGGCCCGATACCGGCCGACGCCGGCAGGATTTATGTCTATCGCTTGGTAATTGCTGGGGCGGCGGTTCAACCGGAAGTAAGACTGAATGGGGAAGTGGTCGGAAGGGCCGTTCCAATGGGGTTCTTTTATGTAGACAAAAAGCCGGGCGACTATGAACTGGAGGCAACCACCGAGGTAACCAGAAAGTTGTCGTTCACCCTGGAACAAGGCCAGCAGCGGTATGTACGCCTGAATATTTCGATGGGCTTTTTTGTCGGGCATGTATACCCGGAATTGGTTGACGATGATGTAGCTCAAAAGGAAATCCAAAACTGCAGGTATCTCCGAAGGTGAAATCGATGTTTGACCGGATTTGGGGGCGTTGAGAAAGCATAGGAATAATTTTTCGCCCGGAATCACTCTCCCAAAACGATGTCGCAAGCATAGCACGCCGGTTGATGCCCTATGCCAGGATGCGACTTCGTCTTGAGATATAAGCCGGCCTTCAAGTGCCTTTAAGGGGCTCTATTCCCGTCCTGCTTTTTCTATAGTGAATCGGTCTCGAAGTAGACAAAGATTTGACTTATAAATTCATAGCAACGGAACAGTTCGGGCCTCACCCCTACCCCCGCTTCCGACCCGCTGCGGTCCTCTCCGCAATCTTTCGCCCAACTTCCCCTGAAATCGCCATTCCTCCCACCCCGACACAAAAAATTATCCTGCCCGCGTCCTGCTTTTCGCCAAATACTGTCCTGGCGCGCAACCAGCCCCCAGCAAGCCGCCTTGAGATGTAATTTTTTTGAAACCCTCCCCGGAAATAATACCTTCGCCTGCAACTCTTAGGTCTCGGGTTTCGGCGGCACTCGCTTCCTGGCATCGCCTTTCGATACCGGGCGGCACGGCCGGGCGGCCTCAACGTAAAGCAGGGATCCCCATCCCGGGCCAGACCATTAGGAGCTTATCATGTGCATAACCGCAGCAGTCGGCAGGAACTGCGCGAACGACCGGACGGATGTGAAAACTGTTCAAATCCTTCTTAACATGAACATCAAGAAGCTTGGACCCATCCGGGAACTGGACGAAGACGGCATTTTCGGAAACCGCACCGATTCGGCTATCGAAGCATTCGAAAGAACGGTGGTCGGATTGGCGGAACCCGAATACAAGGTCGAGCCGGGAGGAGAAACGCTCGAGAAGCTCAGAGAAGGGGTTCCGTCATTCTGCCGGCCGGTTTTGCAGGGAATTTACATCGACGCCTCACAGGGTCTCATCGAGCGATATTGGAATCCGCTTTCTACCAAAATGTTTGCCTACAGCATCAACACGCCGCTTAGAATGGCCCACTTTCTGGCTCAGGTCGGACACGAGAGCGGGGAACTAAGATACAGTGAGGAGATCGCCGGTGGTGATGCCTATGAGGGACGGCTCGACCTGGGAAATACCCAGCCGGGTGATGGGCCGCGTTTCAAGGGCCGAGGGCTGATCCAGCTTACCGGTAGGTCGAATTATGCTGCTTACAGCAAAGCTCGGGGTGTGGACTATACTACCGTCGAAGGAGCGAAGCTCCTGGCCGCCGACCCTGTAACAGCCGTGGATGTGGCCTGCTGGTTTTGGGCCCGACACAATCTGAACGCTTTTGCCGATCAGGACGATATCGTCACCATCACCAGACGAATCAACGGTGGACTGAACGGCCTCGACAGCCGTAAGGCGAAGCTCGCGAGGGCAAAATTTTTCATTCCATAAGCCTGCACACTAGTAATCAGCATACATTTCGCTATTTAATCCCGGGCATTGAACCATTTGAAAGGAGATCTTTACATCCGGGAAATCAACGGACGGGGTGTGGTCTCGAAGCGCTCACGCTCATCCGGTAATCACTATGGGGGGGCATCGAGATCAGATTCACCCTCCTCCCCGTTCTGAGTCTCCCGTCTCGGAATTCCGTCCTAATCGTCGGACTTGCAGAAAAACTCCCAGCACTCCAAAAATAAAGAAGACCAGGCCGCTCAGGCCCAAAAACCATGCTCGCCATTCCAGCAAGGCATCCAACCCCCCGCGAATCAGGCAAAGCCCGATAACAATTCCAAGAACTGCAACGATGGTCCAGCGCATTCGACTCCTCCGCATTGGATCGAGTATGTGAAGGTATTTTACTCCTTGTCGCTCGAACCGCAAGTTGATTGTCATCAAACTCTCCCTGTCCTGTCGCCGTTCCGTTATATTTGCCACTCTAAAGACAACAGTAGCAGGTGGCGGGAAACCGGGCGTAGTAGTATATGTGATAAACGACGAGCTGAAAGATCGGTTTCCAGGCTCTTTCAATCGTTTAAGCACGGTTGCGGTTCGAAATCTCCATAATTCAATTTCGGTCCGGGTGCGGTCAGCTCGATCGCATACTGCAGTGGAATTAACTTACACGGCGTCATGGATGATTGCGCAATGGCCTTGGTCCCTTCATTCCGGCGAATCCCCAGGAGCGCCGGACAGGGCCGCGGAACGGAATCCAGTTTTTTCAAGTTGTGCAACTCCTGCCTCCGGCTTCCGCCCGGGTGACGCGATGCGTAAATATTTTCCTCTCGGCGCCTTAAACACGGGAGCAGCGAGTTGCCCTCACTTTAGGGAAAACTCCAATGGAAGATCTTGGCAGTAAGGTAACTCAGTTCTTTGAATTCCTCAGCACCCGCAATCTGGGGCAAATGGCAATTTTTTTGAAGGAAGATGCCCGCTTTTTTTTCCCAAAAGCTCAGCCACTAATCGGCAAGGAAAGAATCCTCGGATTCTTCCAAGTTCTTTTCCGCCATTATCCGGAACTCACCTTCATGCTCGAGCACACCATCGTCCAACAGGATAAGGTTGCCGCCCATTGGACAAACCGGGGAATCAACAGGAAAAATGAGCCTTACGAGAACGAGGGAGTGACCCTCTTTTTTTTCGAAGACGGGCTGATCTCCCTGATGAGCGACTTTTTTAAAGATACTGGAAAGTTCTGATCGCGCCCCAGCGGTCGACATCCGGTCCGGGGGCCGGGTTTCTCACAACATGCCCGACCGCTCTCTTTCTCCTCCGCCATCTTGCCGCTGCTTCCGCTGCTGGATCTCACAAAGTCCCCACGTTGTAAATCGTTGGACTATCTGTGCTTATGGTTGTTTGAAAATGTCCGTTACAATCAACACTGCCGCACTTGTCCCTCTGTTCTCTACCCAGTGAACAACATTGCCATCCTCGCCCCAGCTATCCCCCGCTCCATGCTCCTTGGCGACTTCACCGCGGTGCTCTATGACCGTCCCCATAAGAACGTATGCTCCTCCTGGCCGATCTTTGTGACTGTGAACTCCCAGGACTCCGCCAGGCTCGATCGTCAGCATTCTGAGCCGCAGCTGCCGGCCTTGCATCCCGGGGATTTCAGGACCGAGGTCCACGACGGCAAGCGGAGCAATGCTGATACCTTTGTTCTCGGTCGGCGCAGCCTGCTGAGCGGTTGCGGTGCCGATTCCAGGGGCAAACACGAACCCCGGGGAACATGCAACGATTATGAAAATGCCAAACAGAACCCAAAATTTGATAGATTTTTTCGCAGCCATCTTCGGCTCCTTCGTTTTTGTTCCATTTCAAAGGCTGCTTCCTTACGAAAATATCCTCCCAGCATCGCGGGAGAACGCCGCCTGAAATTCGGCACAGCCGGGCCAAAACCCTCCACTATTGGACTCGGCGGGCCAGGGGGTTCCGGCTTCCGGTACTTTGACCACATGCTATGCAGCTCTTTCACTTGATGGACCTTGATAGGCGGGTTCTCCGTCAAGACCGGAGTGAATAAAGCTGTCGATCAACCCGGTCCAATAGAAAATATCCCGCCTCTCCTGCTCTGGTTCAGACGCCTTTCGGCAAATTGGCAGCAGCGAATTCCCAATTGAGCAAATTGTCCAGGACCTCCTTCACGTATTCGGCTCGACGATTCTGGTAATCGAGATAATAGTCGTGCTCCCACACATCTATCGTGAGCAGCTGGACTTGGCCGTGGACGAGAGGGTTGTCTGCATTGGAAGTCTTGGTCACCTTGAGTTTTCCTTGATCCAGGACCAGCCACGCCCAGCCGCTTCCAAACTGCGTTACCCCCATATTTTGAAATTCTTTATTCAAGTTTTCATGACTTCCGAAAGAGTCGTTGATCATTTTGGTCAAGCGCTCATTAGGCTTGCTTGCCCCCGGCAGCATACTCTTCCAGTAAAAAGCGTGGTTCCAGGCTTGAGCGGCGTTGTTGAAAATGGGTACTTGCTCCGCCGAACCGGCAGTCTTCTTCATGATTTCCTCGAGTGAGAGATTCCCCAGACCTGCCGCGCCTGCCAGTTGATTGGTATTATCGATGTATGCCTTGTGGTGCTTTCCGTAGTGAAATTCGATGGTCCTCTTGGATATGAAAGGTTCCAAAGCGTCCTCTTTGTATGGAAGCGGAGGCTGGGTTATATCAGGACTGGCCTGAGCGGTCGAGCTTCCATAGAGGCCATACATTCCTGTCGCCGCTATGGCGCAACCGCTGATGAGGGCTCCCACAAATGTCCTTCGATCCATTCCCTTACCCAAAATACTGTCGTACATGATTACCCTCCAGGAAAAAGGTGAGCGTTTGATAAACGTCCCTTGGCTTGGCCGTATGCTCTCTTCCGTCCGCTGCCGTACATGCAGAAAAGACTCTGGAGGCATGCCGTCCAAAGCGATAGGGGGTTCTTCCAATCGGCCGCATGGTCCTTATGCGAGTTACCTTGTAAACAGTATGCCCATAATAAGCATGGACGAGCGGAACCGGTAGGGGCAGATGTAAAAGGGAATGTATCCGTTTCTCCGCTGCGCACCAAACTGCATGGATGCAAAAGACCGTTCGCAATGCGCTCGGCTCAACGCGTTAATTGGCTTGCTGAGCAGGTTCATCCAACCAGCGAGGTAAGGTTCTTGAATTGAGGAAATTTCTCAAACTGAATTGGGCGTTGGTTATCTTTAATTTCTTGCGGATATTTTTCCGGTGGGTGCGCACTGTGCTTTCCGCAATGTGCAGCTGCCTGGCTATTTCTTCGGACCTTATGCCATTCTTGATGAGGCACGCAATCTGCATCTCGGTGAATGAAAGGGCCATGGCAAAGCGGGGATCCATGGTGAAGCCGGAAGTCAGCTCTTCAATCTGCTTAGTCAGTATATCGAGTTGATTTTCGTACTTTTGAAGCCCCTTATCGTTTTTCAGCTTCACCACCATAGGCATTATGAGGTTTCTTACCTCCAAGCCGATTCGCCTCTTGATTTCCTCTCTCTGTTGCTCGATATTTTGAGCAAAAATCGACAGGGCCCTATTGGTCTCAAGAAGCATAGCGTTCAAGCTTTCAAGCCGCTGCTGCTGAGCTAGTAGTTCCGAACGGCTCTGTTTGAGGTCGTCAATCAGCTTTTCTGATTCCCTCTCTTTTGCAAGGGCCGTTAGGGCCCTCAGTATCGAATGGTACAACAGTTCATTCTGAAGCGGCTTCTCCAGCAAGTCGAAGGCGCCAAGTTTCAATGCCCGGATAGCCGTATTCTTATCGGAGAATCCCGTTATGATTATGATTTTCTTATCGTTGCCAATCTGCGGGATAAGGTCCAGACCGCAGACATTAGATATGAAAACGTCAAGCAGGATTATATCGCACTTATTCTTCCTGATGTTTGCAAGGGCGGT
>Ga0187784_10005249_pt1 | contig 10489 bp, 7 predicted proteins | sample 1015_SJ02_MP15_2_FD_132964 | JGI IMG/M metagenome (GOLD analysis project Ga0187784, IMG submission 132964) | Tropical peat soil microbial communities from peatlands in Department of Meta, Colombia - 1015_SJ02_MP15_20_MG | ecosystem: Environmental > Terrestrial > Soil > Wetlands > Peat | place... | reverse complement strand
GGACGCGTGGTGAAGGGCGATCTGACGCAGCAGCTCGGGGCGCCGGCCGAGCAGGGGCGCGTGCTGTTCGAGATCGCCCCGCTCGATGCTTGGCGCGTGGTGCTCAAGGTTGATGAGCGCGACATCGTGCACGTAAAGCAAGGGCAAGCGGGCGAGCTCGTGCTCGCGGGCTTGACGGGCCGGCACTTTCCGATCCGCGTGAGCAAGGTCTCGCCGGTCGCGCAGGCCGAGGAAGGCCGCAACAGCTTCCGCGTCGAGGCGCAGCTCTCGGGCGAGGGGTCCGGCATCCAGCCCGGTATGGAGGGCGTGGGCAAGGTGAGCGCGGGCCGGCACAGCCTGCTCTGGATCGGCGGCCATCGGCTGTTCAACTGGCTGCGCTACACCGCATGGACGTTGGGGCTCTAGCATGGACCCTGGGCCTGTAGCGAAGGGTCCCGGCGGCCCGCACGCGCTGCCCGAGCCCAGCGGCCCGGCGCCGCCCCCGCCCAGGGGGCCGCGCACGTCCGAGCCCGCCGGCCCGCACGCGCCGGAGCTCGCGGCGCCGCGCGCAGCCCTCGATCCGATCGAGCGGCACCCGCTCGAAGGCGGCGGCCTGCACACGCAGCTCGTCAACAGTCACTGGTATCGGGTCGCGGCGGTGAAGCCGCGCCTGCGCCAGCAGCTGCGCGTGCATGCGCATCGCTATCGCGGCCAGCTCTGGTACGTGGTCGAAGATCGCCTGAACGGACGCTACCATCGCTTCGACCGGCAGGCCTGGCGGATCATCCGCTTGCTCGACGGGACGCTCACCCTGGAGCAGCTCTGGCAGCGGCTCGCCACCGAGGCGGGTGCCGATACGCCGAGCCAGGAAGACATCCTCGCGCTCCTGGGCCAGCTGCACGGCCTCGATCTGCTCGCTTCCGGATCGCTGCCGGATCTCGCCGAGGCGGCTCGGCGCCAGCGTTTGTATTCACGCCAGCGCCGCCTTCAGCGGTATCTCAACCCGTTGGCGCTCCGTATCCGGCTGTTCGACCCGGACCGGTTCCTCACGCGCACGATCGGCATCTTGAAGCCGGTCCTCAATCGCCGCGGCGCCATGCTCTGGCTCGCCTGGGTATTGCCCGCGCTCGTGCTCGCGGTGTCGCACTGGCGCGAGCTCACGAGCAACTTCGGCGAGCGGGTGCTGGCGCTCGATAATCTGGCCCTCCTCTGGCTCATCTTCCCGCTGGTCAAGGCGCTGCACGAGATCGGCCACGGGGTGGCCTGCCGCATGCGCGGGGGCGAGGTGCACGACATGGGCATCATGCTCCTCATTTTCCTGCCCATTCCCTATGTGGACGCCTCCAGCTCCTGGGCGTTCTCCAGCAAGCGCGATCGGGCCATCGTCGGCGCCGCCGGCATGCTCGTCGAGCTCGCGCTCGCGGCGGGCGCGTTTTATCTTTGGCTATGGCTCGAGCCGGGCTCGGTCAAGGCGATCGCCTACGATGTCGCGGTGCTCGCGAGCGTGACCACCGTGCTCTTCAACGCCAATCCCCTCCTGCGCTACGACGGCTACTACATCGCGAGCGACCTGCTCGAGATCCCGAACCTCGCCCAGCGCGCCACCCGCTACTGGGGCTACCTGCTCGAGCGCTGGGTGCTGCACCGGCGCGAGCCGCTCTCGCCCGTGATGGCGCGCGGCGAGCGCTTCTGGTTCGCCCTCTACGCCCCGCTGTCGTTTGCCTACCGCATCTTCGTCCTGTTCTCCATCGCCGTGTTCGTGTCGACCAAGTACTTCGCCGTCGGCATTTTCATCGCGATCTGGAGCATCGGCGCGGGTCTCGGCATCCCTCTGTACCGCGGGCTCTCCTGGATGCGCCATGCCGTGTTCCATGCCCGCCCTGGTGAGCGAGGCCGCGGCGCTGCGTTCGCCGCGATGGGCGCGCTCGCGCTCGTGCTGTTCGTGCTGCCGCTGCCTCACCACACCCAGGTCGAGGGCGTGCTCTGGCTCCCGGAAAGCGGCGTGCTGCGCGCCGGCCAGGCCGGTTTTGTGAGCCGCCTGACGGCCCAGCCCGGCACGGACGTGCGCGAGGGGAGCGACATTCTCTACCTGCGCGACTCGACCTTGGCCGCCCACGTGGCTGCGCAGGCCGCGCGGGTCGAAGCCGCGCGCGTGCGCTACGATGCGGCGCGGCTCGCGGATCCGTCCAAGGGGCTCGAGCTCCAGAGCGATCTCGAGCGCGAGCAGGCGGAGCTCGGCTCGCTCACCGAGCGCGCGCAGCGTCTCGAAGTGCGAAGCGCTGCGCCCGGCCGATTGTGGCTCGATGAGAGCGAGGATCTTTCCGGCCAGTACGTCAAGCAGGGCCAGGTCCTGGGCTACGTGATTCCCGGCGCGGCGCCGCGCGTGCGCGTGATCATCGATCAATCCGACGCCGAGCTCATCGGCCGCCACACGCGCCGCATCGAGGTGAAATTGCCGTTCGCGCCCGGACCCACCTGGCGCGCGCAGGTGGTGCGCGCCGTGCCGGCGGCCTCGAACGAGCTGCCGAGCGCCGCACTCGGGCGCGAGGGGGGTGGGGCGGTGGCGACGGATCCGCGCGATCAGACGGGCCGCAAGGCGCTCAAGACGCATTTCGAATTGGAGCTCGCACTGCCCGACGATTTCCCGTATCGAGTGATCGGCAGCCGCGCGAGCGTGCGCTTCGAGCACCCCGCCGAGCCGCTCGCCTACCGGCTGTGGCGCGGCATCCGGCGCCTGTTCCTCGCCTACTTTCACTCCTAGCCGCACCGTGAGCGCCTCCGCCCTCTTCGACTGGCCGCCGGCGCACCTGCCGCTCGCCGCGCGCGTGTTCCCCGAGCGCATCGATCATGCCGAAACGGCGCTCGATCGTTGGACCGCGGGCATGCTGGCCTCGCTGCGCGCGCCCACCGCCGTGTTTCGGCGCGGCCGTGGCGGCCTGGTGCGCTCCGTGATGACGCACGCCGCGGAGCTCGAGGGCTGGGAGGATGCCCGGCTTCGCAGCGCCGCCCGCGAGGCCGCGCCCGCCGCGTTCATGCGCCGCGATCCTAAGGCGGGGGCACGCGTGCTCGCGGTGGTGCGCGAAGCCGCGCGCCGCACCGTGGGGTTGGCCGCGCACCCATCGCAGGTGCTCGCGGCCTGGAAGCTCGTGTGCGGCAAGCTGGTCGAGCTCGACACGGGCGAGGGCAAGACTCTCTCCGCCGCCCTCGCCGCCTGCGTCGCGGGTCTCGCGGGCGTGCCCACCCACGTGGTCACGGTGAACGACTATCTCGCGCAGCGCGATGCCGAGACCATGGGACCCTTGTTCGCGCTGTTCGGACTCACGGTCGGCGTCGTGCACGGCGCTCTCGCGCAGCCGCAGCGCGTGGCGCAGTACGCGCGCCATCTCACTTATTGCACCAACAAGGACTTGGTGTTCGATTACCTGCGCGACCGCGTGAGCGCGCGTGGCGCCAACAGCTTGGCGCAGCTCGCCGTGCGCCAGCTCCACGGGCTCGCCCGCAACGCTGAGCCCTTGAAGCTCAGGGGGCTGCATTATGCGATCGTCGATGAGGCGGACAGCATCTTGATCGACGAGGCCCGCACGCCGTTGATCCTCTCGTCCGCCCGCAACCGTGGCCGCGACGAAGCGGCGTATCGCTCGCTGCTCGAGGTTGCGGGCAAGCTCACGCCCGAGGTCGACTACCGGCTGATTGGCTCACTGCAGATCCCGGACCTCACCGAGGCGGGGCGGGAGCGCCTCGACGAGCTGGTCGAGGAGATCGCAAGCGCCGCGGCCGGGGACCCAGCGAGCCGCGGCGCCGCGGATGCGGTCTTCTGGCAGGTACCCTGGGTGCGCGATCACTACATCGGGCAGGCGCTGCGCGCGCTGCACGTTCTGCAACGCGATCATCATTATGTCGTGCAGGAAGGCAAGGTGGTGATCGTCGATGAGTTCACCGGCCGGCTGCTGCCCGATCGCAGCTGGGAACAGGGCCTGCATCAGCTCATCGAGGCCAAGGAAGGCTGCGCGATCACGGGTGTGAACCGCACGCTCGCGCGATTGACCTTTCAGACGTTCTTCGCGCGTTATCTGAGGCTCTCCGGCATGAGCGGCACGTTGCGCGAGGTGGCGCGCGAGACGGCCGCCGTGTACCGCGTGCGCACGGATCGGGTCGAGCCCAACAAGCCCATGCGTCGCACCACCTGGCCGGCCTTGCTCACCACGGGACGCGAGGCAAAGCATCGGGCTGTGGTGGAGGAAGTCAAGCGCTGTCTCGAGCGGGGCCAACCGGTGCTGGTCGGCACACGCTCGGTGGAGGCATCCCAGCAGGTGAGCGAGGCGCTCAGCGCGGCCGGTATCGCCCATCGGGTGCTCAACGCGCTGCAGACAGCCGGCGAAGCCGCTCTCATCGCTCGCGCCGGCGCACCGGGAGCGGTCACCGTGGCGACCAACATGGCCGGTCGGGGGACGGATATTCCCGTCGACCCCCGCTTGATCGAGCGCGGCGGTTTGCACGTCCTATTGACCGAGTGGCACGAGTCGGCGCGGATCGACCGGCAGCTCTTCGGCCGCTGCGCGCGGCAAGGCGATCCCGGCTCCTGCCGGGCCATCGTCGCGCTCGACGATGAGATCATCGAGCGGCACAGCGCGCGCGTCGCTCGCTGGGTCGCCCAGCGCTGGCCCACGGGCGACCCGCCGCAATGGGCGATCCGCTTGCTGCGCAATCGCGTGCAGGCGATGGCTGAGCGGGTGAATGCCGCGCAGAGACGTGCGACCATAGAACAGGATCGCCACATGCAGCGGCAGCTGGCTTTTTCGGGAACGGGGGAATGAGGGAGCAGGGATTTCGGGATGGGCGCATGGCGCTGGTTCTCGCCGGAGTTCGAGCCGTCAGCGCCGCTGTCGCCGGCGTCCGAGCCATTGCCGCGACCCTCGCAATCGGCGGGACCCTCGCCGGCATATCGATCGCGCGCGGCGCGGACAAGGCCCCCGCGCCCACGGGGCCGGCGCACGACGGCCCGTTCGACTGTCTCATCGAGCCCTACCGCACCGTCGAGGTGCGCAGCCCGGTCACCGGCGTCATCGACAAGATCTACGTCTCGCGGGGCAGCATGGTGAAGCAGGGCGCGCCTTTGGTGAGGCTCGACTCCAGCGTCGAGACCGCCGCCCTCGAGCTCGCCGCTTTCAAGGCGCAGATGAGCGGACCGCTCGAGTCCGCCGAGAGCCGATTGGTGCACGCTGAAAGCAAGCTCAAGCGCAAGACGGATCTCGCCGCGAGCAACTTCGCGTCCGCACAGGACCGCGAGGACGCCGAGGCGGACGCCGACGTTGCGCGCGCCGACGTGCTCGCCGCGCGCGAGAACAAGGAGCTCGCGAAGCTCGAGCACGCCTATGCAGCGGCCCAGCTCAATCTGCGCTCCATCCGCAGCCCCTTCGACGGGGTGGTCGTCGATCAAGTGATGAACGTGGGAGATCTCGCCCAGCCGGGCGAGAACAACGTGATTCTCAAACTGGCGCAGATCGACCTGTTGCGCGTGAAGGCCATCCTGCCGCTCGCCTTCTATCCGCGAGTCAAGCTCGGCCAGCGCGCGGACGTGGTGCCGGAGAAGCCGATCGAAGGCCACTATGCCGCGACGCTCACGGTCGTCGACAAGGTGATCGATGCGGCGAGCGGCACCTTCCAGATCCGCATGGACCTGGCCAATCCTGGGGATGCCTTGCCGGGCGGCCTCAAGTGCGTGGTGAGCCTTTGGTGAGCACCGCGGAGGCATCGTATGCCGCGCACTAACGGCGGCTCTGGCGGGAACGGACACGCGCCCCCGGCACCGTATTCATCGATCGATCCATCCACACACAGAGGAAGTCCCATGAGTAAAGAGGCAACGAAGATGACTCCCGCCGCTCAGGCGCAGCCGCAGCCGGTGAAGGTCACTACCACGAACTTGAAGACCAGCTACTGCAACATGGCGAGCACCAACACGACCCGTGAGGAAGTCGTGCTCAACTTCGGCATCAACCAGAACTGGGACCGTGGCGCTGAGAGTTCCGAGGTCAGCATGGAACATCGCATCATCCTGAGCCCGTTCCTCGCCAAGCGACTGTCGCAGCTGCTCAACAAGGTGGTCGAGGACTACGAAGCTCGCCACGGCACGCTGGGCTGAAGGCGTGACACGCAGTGGATGCGTCGCGGGGTTCGTCGGCGTGGCGATCATCGGGCTCTCCCGTGCCGACGACCTCTCGACGGTCTATGAGGCGGCGCTCCTGAACAACGCGGTGTACCGCTCCGCCGAGGCTCAGTTGGCGGCGGCTCGGGCGCGCGTGCCGGAGAGCGCCGCCACACTCTTGCCGCAGCTGTCGGTCTCGGCCAATACGTTGTGGAACGACAATAACAGCAACACCTACAACCGCCAGCAATACAACAGCAACGGCTACACTGTGTCGCTCACTCAGCCCATCTGGCGATCGCAGAACGTCATCGGCCTGGAGCAATCGCGCACCCTCGCCGATCAGGCGCGCGCGCAGGCCGATCTCGCCCGGCAGGATCTCATCATCCGCACGGCGCAGGCGTATTTCGACGTGCTGTACGCACAGGACGCGCTGACCACGTTCAAGGAACAGCGCGCCGCCGATCTCGAGCAGCTCGAGCAGGCGACGCGCAGCTTCCAGCTCGGTGCGGCGACGATCACCGACGTGCACGACATCAAGGCGCGCTACGATCTGGTGGGAGCCCAAGAAATCGGGGCCGAGAACGACGTCGCCACCAAGCGACAGGTCCTGCATCAGATCATCAACAAGGATCCGGGAACGCTCGCCCGTTTGCGCCCCGGCGTGATGCTCATGAGCCCGGTGCCCGCCACGCTCGGCCCGTGGGAGGAGGCGGCGCAGGCCAACAATCCGGCGGTCGTGGCCGCCCAGGCAGGCGTCGACGCCGCCCATCTCGAAGAGAAGAAATCCCGCGCCGCACACTGGCCGACCTTCGATCTGGTCGCCTCGCACGGATTCTCGAAGTCCGCGCAGTACATCACCGAGGGCCAGAATCTGCACTTCGATACGATCGGTGTGCAGTTCGCCGTGCCGATCTATTCGGGAGGCGGCACCGCGGCGAAGGTGCGTGAGGACACCGCGCTGCTCGACAAGGCCAACGCCGATCTCGACGACGCGCGGCGCAGCGGCGCTCTATCGGCGCAGCAGGCCTTTCTCGGGATCACCTCGGGACTCGCCCAGGTGAAAGCCCTCGAGGTGGCGCTCGAGTCCTCGCGCCTCGCGCTCACCTCCAACAAGCGCGGTGTCGCGGTGGGAGAGCGCATCAACCTCGACGTCCTGAACGCGCAGCAGGAGCTGTCGGTCACGCAGCGCGACCTCGCGAAGGCGCGCTACGAGACGCTCATGTCGCTACTCAAGTTGAAGGCGGCCGCGGGGACCTTGGGCCCGGTGGATATCGACGAGGTGAATGCGCTCTTGGAGAAATGATCCCGCGGCTCCCTCACTCGCGCGTCAGCAGCGCATCGACGATGAGCTGAGCGGCCTCCTCGGCCGTCATCTCGTGCGTGTCGATGCGGATCTCGGGGTCGAGTGGCACCTCGTAGGGGCTGTCGATTCCGGTGAAGTTTGCGAGCTGCCCGGCGCGTGCCTTCTTATAGAGCCCTTTCACGTCGCGCGCCTCGGCGTCCGCGAGGGGGGTGTCGATGTAAATTTCCATGAACTCACCCTCGGCCATCATGTCGCGCACCATGTCGCGTTCGGCGCGGAACGGGCTGATGAAGGCGGTGATCACGATGAGGCCGGCATCGGTCATCAACTTGGCGACCTCGCCCACCCGGCGAATGTTCTCGATGCGATCGGCATCGGTGAATCCCAAGTCCTTGCTGAGGCCGTGGCGCACGTTGTCGCCGTCGAGGAGGAAGGTATGGCGATTCATGCGGCTCAGCTTCTTCTCGACGAGGTTGGCAATGGTGGATTTGCCCGCCCCCGATAGCCCGGTGAACCAGAGCACCGCCGGCCGCTGGTTCTTGAGCTTGGCGTGCCGTTCGCGGGAGACCTCGAGCGCCTGCCAGTGGATGTTCTGCGAGCGCCGCAACGAGAAATGCAGCATGCCGGCGGCGACGGTCGCATGGCTGGTCTTGTCGATGAGGATGAAGCCGCCGAGCTGGCGGTTGGCGGCATAGGGCTCGAACACGATCGGCTTGTCGGTCGATACGACGGCTACCCCGATGGCGTTGAGCTCCAAGGTCTTGGCCGCCAGATGCTCGAGCGTGTTGACGTTGATCTGATACTTGGGATGCTGCACGGTGGCCGTGACCGTTTGGGTCATGAGCTTGAGCCAGTAACCCCGGCCGGGAAGCAGCGGCTCATCGGCCATCCACACCAGGGTCGCTTCGAACTGGTCGGCGACCTGCGGGGGATCGCCGGCTGCGACGATGACATCCCCGCGCGAGCAATCGATCTCATCGGCGAGGCAAATCGTGACCGATTGTCCGGCGACTGCGCTCTCGGCAGCGCCGCCCGCGAGACTCTTGGGGGTCAGGACACGGCTGACCTTCGAGGCCTTGCCCCTCGGCAGCACACGGACCGCATCACCGGTTTTGACCGTACCGGACGCGATCAGTCCGGAAAAGCCGCGAAAATCCTGATTGGGGCGGTTGACCCACTGCACCGGCATGCGCAAGGGCTTCGCTTGCTCGCTCGCGACATCGAGCGGCACGGTCTCGAGATACTCGATCAGCGGAGGACCTTGATACCACGGCGTGTTCGCCGAACGGGCGGTGATGTTGTCGCCCTTGAACCCCGAGATCGGTATCGCCAGGAAGTCGCCGATTCCGATCGAATCGGCGAACTTGCGATAGTCGGCGACGATGGCATCGTACTTGGCTCGATCGTAGTCGATCAGATCCATCTTGTTCACGGCCAGCACGATGTGGCGAATCCCGATGAGCTGCACGAGGTAGGAGTGACGCCGGGTCTGGGTCAAGACACCCTTGCGGGAGTCGATCAAGATCACGGCAAGCTCGGCAGTCGAGGCCCCGGTTACCATATTGCGGGTGTACTGCTCGTGGCCCGGTGTGTCGGCGACGATGAACTTGCGCTTGTCGGTCGAGAAGAACCGGTAGGCGACATCGATGGTGATGCCTTGCTCGCGCTCGGCGGCGAGCCCATCGACCAGGAGCGCGAAATCGATCTCCTCACCTTGGGTGCCGATGCGCTTGCTGTCCGCCACCAGCGCGCTCAGCTGGTCCTCGAAGATCATCTTACTGTCGTAGAGCAGGCGCCCGATGAGCGTCGATTTCCCATCGTCCACCGAGCCGCAGGTGATGAACCTCAAAAGGCTCTTGTGCTGATGCTGCTCGAGGTAGGCGCCGATATCCTTGGCGATGAGATCCTGGGCCCGATAGCTTCCCTGCGGCTCGCGGTCCGGCATCAGAAGTAACCCTCCTGCTTCTTCTTCTCCATGCTCGCGGCCTGGTCATGGTCGATGGCGCGGCCCTGGCGTTCCGAGGTGGTGGTGAGGAGCGTCTCCTGGATCACCTCGGGGAGGGTCCTCGCCTGGCTCTCGATGGCTCCCGTGAGCGGATAGCAGCCCAACGTTCGGAAGCGGACCGACCTCGTTTCCGGGACTTCGCCCTTGCGCAGGCGAAATCGATCGTCATCGACCATGAGGAGCAATCCGTCGCGCTTCACCGTCGGGCGCGGGGCGGCAAAATACAAGGGCACGATCGGGACGTTCTCGAGATGGATGTATTGCCAGATGTCGAGCTCGGTCCAATTGGAGAGCGGGAACACCCGGATACTCTCGCCCGCGGCCTTCTTGGCGTTGTAGAGGTTCCACAACTCGGGACGCTGGCTCTTCGGGTCCCAGCGATGGCTCGCGGAACGAAACGAGAAGATGCGCTCCTTGGCGCGACTCTTCTCCTCGTCGCGCCGTGCGCCGCCGAAGGCCGCATCGAAGTGGTACTTGTCGAGCGCCTGCTTCAGACCCTCGGTCTTCCAGAGGTCCGTATGGAGCGAGCCGTGATCGAAGGGGTTGATGCCCCGCGCTGCGGCCTCGGGGTTATGATAAACGAGGAGCTCCATGCCGCTCTCACGCGCCATGCGGTCGCGCAGCTCGTACATGGCCTTGAATTTCCATGTGGTATCGACGTGCAGCAGCGGGAACGGCGGCGCGGAGGGATAAAACGCCTTGCGCGCGAGGTGCAGCATCACCGCCGAGTCCTTGCCCACCGAATAGAGCATGACGGGGCGCTCTGTCTCGGCGACGACTTCTCGCAGTATGTGAATCGATTCGGCCTCGAGCCGTTCGAGGTGGGTCAGTGTGATCAAGGCGTCGTCAAGATCCTGTTCAAATGGCGCAAAAAGCTCCGCCCACTATACCATCCGAGCCGGTGGCGTTTGGCGCCCCCGGAATTTATAGGACATCCGGGGCTGGATATCGACGACAGGGCCCTGCATCGACAGGGACTCTGCACAGCTCGGGGACGCCGCGATCGGCGCAGCGCATGGGATCGGGCTGTGGCTTCCCGGGTTGTCGTGCCGAT
>Ga0187784_10005248_pt1 | contig 10489 bp, 9 predicted proteins | sample 1015_SJ02_MP15_2_FD_132964 | JGI IMG/M metagenome (GOLD analysis project Ga0187784, IMG submission 132964) | Tropical peat soil microbial communities from peatlands in Department of Meta, Colombia - 1015_SJ02_MP15_20_MG | ecosystem: Environmental > Terrestrial > Soil > Wetlands > Peat | place... | reverse complement strand
GGCGCGATCTATTCCGGCTTCGCGATGGTGCTGACGCTCGCGATTCCGATTCGCAGGGTTTATCACCTCGAAGACATGGTCACCGACCGCCATCTCGACATCATGGCGAAGGTGATGCTGGCGACCGGCATCATCGTCGCCTACGGCTATGTCTCGGAAACCTTCATGGCGTTCTACGGCGGCAATGAGTACGAGCGCTTCCAGATGATGACGCGGCTGGCTGGCCCGTATGCGCCGCTGTATTGGATGCTGATTGTCTGCAACATTTTGCTTCCGCAGACGCTGTGGTCCCGCCGCGCGCGGCGCAACGTTCCTTGGCTCTTCTTCATTTCTTTGGTGGTCAATATGGGCATGTGGCTTGAGCGGTTCGTGATTGTTGTCGTGAGCCTGCACCGCGATTTCATCCCGTCGTCTTGGGCGATGTACTACCCGACGAAGTGGGACTGGGCGACGTACCTGGGCACGTTTGGACTGTTCTTTACCTTGTTCTACCTGTTCGTGCGTTTCCTGCCGATGATTTCGATCGTCGAGGTCCGGTCGCTGGTCCACGAAACGGAAGAAGAGAAAGTGCATTCATAGAGAGCGGCGCAACGAGTCGATGGCACAGATTTTTCATCGCAGCACGAACCTGATCTCGCGGGTCAGCATTTTTGGCGGCGCGCTCTTCGTTGCGTTGCTGGGAGGAGCGCTGTACGCGATTGCGCTTTCTCCGTGGTACACGGGGCAGCACATGAAGCTGCAGCAGCCCGTACCTTTCAGCCACCGGCACCATGCAGGCGAGCTTGGGATCGATTGCCGCTACTGCCATACAAGCGTTGAGAAGTCGTCCTTCGCGGGCGTGCCACCGACGCAGACCTGCATGACCTGCCATTCGCAGATTTGGACGAATGCGTCGATGCTCGAGCCGGTGCGCGCCAGCTATCGCGACGACACGTCGCTCGAATGGCAGCGCGTGAATGCGCTTCCCGATTTCGTCTATTTCGACCACAGCATTCACGTGGCGAAAGGCATTGGCTGCACCTCGTGCCACGGTCAGATCGCTGAAATGCCTTTGACCGAACGCGCGGGCACGCTCTACATGTCTTGGTGTCTCGATTGCCATCGCCAGCCGGACAAGAACATCCGGCCGAAATCGGAAGTTTTCAATCCGTTCTACGAGCAGCCCAGCAGAAACCATGCGGTCCGGTTTGAAGGCGTCGACTACACCAATCAGCTCGCGCTCGGGCAGCGGCTCGTGAAGGACTACAACATTCTTCCGCTGAAAGCGTTGCAATCGTGTTCCACGTGTCACCGGTGAAAGCGAAACGATGAGCCGAGACGAAGCGCCTAAGATGAACGCTGACGGAACTCTCAAGAGTTCAATCGATCTGGCTGCCGCGCGCGCCAAGCTCGCGGGTCCAGACGCTCCGCGCTTCTGGCAGAGCCTCGAGGAGCTGTCGAACACGAGATCGTTCCGCGGTTTCCTGGAGAATTAGTTCCCTGCGAACTCTGAGCTCGATAGAAAAACCTTCAGCCTCGAACGCCGCGACGTGCTTAAACTGATGGCGGCATCGACAGCCCTGGCTGGATTGAGCGCGTGCACGAAACTTCCACCCGAAAAGATCGTTCCTTACGCGCATCCGCCGGAAGAGATCATCCCCGGCCGTCCGCTTTTCTACGCAACGTCGTTTTCGCAACACGGTATCTCGTCTGGCGTGCTCGTCGAAAGCCACATGGGCCGGCCGACCAAGATCGAGGGCAATCCGAACCATCCCGGCAGCCGCGGCGGCACCGATGTTTTCACTCAGGCGTCGATCCTTACCCTCTACGATCCGGATCGGTCGCAGACGGTGCTCAGCGAAGGTCATGTCAGCTCGTGGAGCGATTTCGCTGCGGAAATGGGCAACCGCCGCACGCAACTTCTGCCCACAAAAGGTGCCGGGCTGCGCATTCTCACGAGGACGGTAGTTTCTCCCACGCTCGCCGCGCAAATCCGCAACTTGATGGCGCAGTTCCCGCAGGCCAAATGGCATCAGTGGGAACCTTGCGGCGGCGATTCCGCGCGCGAGGGTGCGCGGCTGGCGTTCGGCCGAGCGGTCAACACGGTCTATCACTTCGATCAAGCGGACATTGTGGTTTCGCTCGACGCAGATTTCCTGACGGTGGGGCCGGGCCACGTTCGATACGCCCGCGATTTTGCTTCCCGCCGCGATCTAGCGGTCGGGGCCGCCTCGAAATTGAATCGGCTCTACGTCGCTGAAAGCATGGCGACCAGCACGGGTGCCTCCGCCGATCATCGCCTTCCTCTGCGCTCTTCCGATATCGACGATCTCGCGCGGCAACTGGCTGCTGCGGTCGGCGTCGCCGTTCCTCCGAGTGCGAACGCGAGCTCGAAGATCCCGGCAGGTTGGGTCGGTGCGGTCGCACGCGACCTTACGGCTCACAAGGGATCGAGCATCGTTATCGCGGGCGAGCAGCAGCCGCCCTTCATCCACGCCCTCGCGCACGCGATCAACGCTGCCCTCGGCAACGTCGGCAAGACCGTCACGTACACCGAGTCGCTCGAGGCGAATCCCGTCAATCAATTCGACTCGTTGCGCGATCTGGCGAGCGATCTGAAGTTTGGACCGGTGGATATCCTGCTGGTGCTTGGCGCGAATCCGGTTTACGACGCGCCCGCGGACCTGAATTTTGAGTCCGTTCTGCGCGACGCACTCGCATCGGGCCGCCTGAAGCTCTCGGTTCACTCCGGCTTGTACAACGACGAAACGGCCGAGTTGGCGCACTGGCACGTTCCGGCTGCGCACTATCTCGAATCTTGGAGCGATGGCCGTGCTTTCGATGGCACTGTCGGCATCGCTCAGCCGCTGATCGCGCCTCTCTACGACAATCACACCGAACACGAAGTCATTGCCCTTTTCACGGGCGACGGCGGAAAGTCCGGTCACGATCTGGTCCGCGACTACTGGCAGAGCGAGCGGCCTGAGAAGGACAAGGCCTTCGAGAATTTCTGGGAGACCTCGCTCCACGATGGCGTGATGGCCGGAACCGCGCTTCCCGCGATCTCCGTGCCGGTTCGCGCCGATTTTGCCGCTCAGAGCAGCGCGCAAACGGCGAGCGATCCGAACGCGATCGAAATCGTCTTCCGTCCTGACCCCGCGGTCGGCGATGGCGAAATGGCCAATAACGCGTGGCTGCAGGAGTTGCCCAAGCCGGTCACGCGCATCACCTGGGACAACGCCGCGATGATCAGCCCCGTTACGGCGCAGCAGAAGGGGCTCACCTCGGGCGACTACGTGACGTTGCGCCTCGCCGGTCGGGAAGTCCAAGCCGGCCTGTTCGTCGTGCCCGGCCACGCGGAGAGTTCCATCACCCTGCATTTGGGCTACGGCCGCCGCCGCGCGGGAGGCGTGGGCACAGGCACCGTCTTCAACGCCTACCCATTGCGCACTTCCTCGGCGGCGTGGATCGCGCGTGGCCTGCAAATCGAGTCGACTGGCAACAAGTACACGTTTGCGTCGATCCAGCAGCAGTACACGATTGACGTCGAGGGCCATCCCGCCGACGAAGAGAGCAACGCGGCTTTCAATCCGCATCGCGACCTCGTGCGCATCACTACGCTCGAAGAGTTCCGCAAGAACCCGAATTTCGCGCGCAATCCCGAATTCGAGAAAGACATCACGATCTACCCCAAGCACGAGTACGAGGGCTATGCCTGGGGCATGTCCATCGACCTGAACCGCTGCATCGGCTGCAACGCCTGTGTGATCGCCTGCCAGTCGGAGAACAACATTGCCGTCGTCGGCAAGGATCAGGTGGCCCGCGGCCGCGCGATGCACTGGATCCGCATCGACACTTATTTCCGTGGCGGCCTCGAGAGTCCCGAGATGTACTACGAACCGATGCCCTGCCAGCAGTGCGAAAACGCGCCCTGCGAATACGTCTGCCCGGTCGGCGCCACCACGCACAGCTCCGAGGGCCTGAACGACATGGTGTACAACCGCTGCGTCGGCACGCGCTATTGTTCGAATAACTGCCCGTACAAGGTCCGCCGGTTCAATTTCTTCCTCTACTCCGATTTCAAGACGCCGAGCCTCTACGGCCTGCGCAATCCCAACGTCACCGTGCGCAGCCGCGGAGTCATGGAGAAGTGTACCTACTGCGTGCAGCGCATCAACGCGGCCAAGATTCGCTCCGAGGAGGAGAATCGTACGGTCCGCGACGGCGAAATCATTACAGCGTGTCAGGGCGCGTGCCCGGCCGAAGCGATCGTCTTCGGCAATGTCAACGATCCTCAAAGTCACGTGTCGAAACTTAAGGCGCAGTCGCGCAACTATGGTTTGCTCGAAGATTTGAACACCCGCCCGCGCACCACGTATCTCGCGCGCGTGCGGAATCCGAACCCGGAGATCAAGGGGTAGAGGCGACTAGCGTCAGCGTCATGCAGAAGAAGCGTATCTACGGGTTGATGGCTGAATTCGAAACGCCGGAGCAGGTGCTCCAGGCGGCGCATCGCACGCGCGAGGCGGGCTACAAGCGCATCGACGCGTTCACCCCGATTCCGGTGGAAGGTCTGGCCGAAGCCGTTGGCTTCGATTGGACGGCCCTTCCCGTTCTGGTGTTCTTCGGCGGGCTCGCAGGCGGCTGCACCGGCTTCGGAATGTGCTGGTACGCCAACGTCGTAAGTTATGCGTGGAATATCGGCGGCAAGCCGTTCAATAGCTGGCCGATGTGGATTCCGATCACGTTCGAATTGACCATCCTCGGTGCTGCGCTGACCGCCGTTCTCGGCATGCTGGCTCTGAACGGGCTGCCGACGCCCTATCACCCGACGTTCAACGTTGAGCGGTTCGCGCTGGCTTCCACGGACCGTTTTTTTCTGTGCGTGAAGGCGCGGGATAAGAAATTCGATTTGGCCCAGACGAAAACTTTTCTCGAGGGCTTGCACCCGCACGGTGTGTATGAAATTGAGGATTGAGTTCGGTTTCGGCATCGGCACGCAGCGCTCCCTGGCGCGCGGCGCGCGACTTGCGTGTCTCGGCGCTTTTGCATTGCTTGTGGCGGGGTGCCGTCTCGACATGCATCTGCAGCCCAAGTATTTGCCCTATGAGCCTACCGATTTTTTTGCGGACGGCCGCTCCGAGCGCCAGCCTGTTCCCGGAACGGTAGCGCGTGGCCAGTTGCGCGTGGACGAGCTTTTCTACACCGGTCGCGAAAATGGCGTGGTCGTTGACAAGTTCCCGTTCCCGGTCACGCGTGCCGATCTTGAGCGCGGTCGCGAGCGCTACAACGTCTATTGCACGCCCTGTCACGACTATACCGGCAGCGGGCGCGGCATGATCGTCCAGCGCGGTTTCCCGCAGCCGCCCTCGTATCACATTCAGCGCTTGCGCGAGGCGCCGGTTGGACATTTCTACGAGGTGATGACCAACGGTTTCGGCGCCATGTATAGCTACGCAGCGCGCGTCGAGCCGGCGGACCGCTGGAGGATCGCGGCCTATATCCGCGTCCTGCAGTTGAGCCGGAACGCAAAACTCGACGACGTGCCGGAATCCGAGCGGCCGAGTCTGGCCCACGCGTCGACGCTGGGAGCCGCAGGGCACGAAATGGGGAAATCGCAATGAGTTCGTCGGACGCAAATCACGCCCAGATGGATCGTGCGCAGAAGCGTGCGCTGGGGCTCGGTGTCCTCGGGGCCGCTGGAGTTGTGCTTTGGGGCTTCTTCGACTCCCATCGGGCGGGCGCCGAAGGCTGGACGCACTTCCTGCAATCCTACTTATTCGCCTACGTCTTGGTCGTCACGATTCCTGTCGGCTGTTTGGCGATCCTGATGTTGCATCATCTTACTGGTGGACCGTGGGGGCTTCCGATCCGGAGGATTCTCGAAGCGGCTTCGCGGACACTCTGGTTCATGGCCGTGCTCGTGCTTCCCGTGCTGTTTGGGATGTCGCGGCTATATCCCTGGACGCATGCCGGCGTGATACCCGATGACGACGTCAACTCGTTCAAGCGTTTCTATCTCCAGCCCGGGTTCTTCATCACGCGGACGGTCGTGTATTTCGCGCTCTGGGTCATCATCGCGCACCTGCTCAACAAATGGTCTGCCGAGCAGGATCGCTCCGGCGATCTTCGCTTGAAAGATCGTATGGGCACCCTTTCAGGCCCCGGTCTTGTCATCTGGGGACTTTCGGTTAGCGCCGCGGCGGTCGACTGGGTGATGTCGCTCGAGCCTTACTGGTCGTCGACGATTTACGGGATGGTTTTCATGGTGATCATGGCGCTCGCGGGACTCTCGTTTTCGATTTTCATCCTGCGAACGCTTTCAGACGGCCCGCCGCTGAAAGATTGCGTCGCGCCCAAGGACTACAATGACCTGGGCAACCTGGTCCTGGCGTTCACGTTGTTGTGGACCTACATGTCCTTCTCGCAATTCCTGATTATTTGGGCTGGCAACTTGAAGGACGAGATTCCCTGGTACCTCGTCCGCGCGTTCGGAAGCTGGCGAGGTGTAGCTGTCGCTCTGCTGGTCTTTCACTTCTTCCTGCCGTTCTTCATCTTGTTGCAGCGCCGCTTCAAAAGGAAGCTATCCCGGCTCGCACTGGTGGCCGCCTGGATGCTCATTGTCACTGCGATCGATATCTACTGGCTGGTGGTCCCGGCCTTTGAAAATGAACAGAGGACGGCCGGTCTTCGGTTGATGGACGTGTTTGCCGTAGTGGGTATTGGCGGATTGTGGCTTGCGGCATTCTACGGGCAGCTTAAGAAGCTGCCATTGCTGCCGCTGCATGATCCCCGCTTTGAGGGAGTTTTGGAGCATCAGCATGGCGACTGAGAGACGCCACGAAGAAAACGTTGCGGTCGAGCGAAGCGAGCGCTACGAGCGTCGCGACGCGAATGTCGGCGCGCTCATCCAGTTCGCATTCTGGATGGCCGTCGTGTTGGCGGCCACCTTGATCGCCATGAAGTGGACCTTCGACTACCTGAAGAAGGTCGAGCCGCTGGGCGCTACATCTTCGCCTCTCGTCCAACAAGGGGCCCGTGAGCTTCCTCCGAGTCCACGGCTGCAAACGCAGCCACACCAGGAGCTGGTCGATTACTGCGCGGCGCAGCAGGAAGCGGTGAATTCGTATGGCTGGGTGAATCAGGAAAGTGGTGTGGTGCACGTACCGGTCGATCGCGCCATGGATCTGGTCCTCGCGCGCGGTTTGCCCACGCGTGCGGCCAGTGAAGTCCCTGTTGGAGCACCCTCCGTCACGCCTGCGACTGTCGCCGGAGACACCGACGTACAAGGGCAATGTGGCTATTTGACCGAGCCGGTTGAAACGGTCAAGCCCGAAGGCGGCGAAGAAAAGTAATCCTGCTCATGAGCAAACAAACAAACTCGGTGCGTGGGGGGTTGATGGGAGCGGTCTTGGCGGTGGCCTCTTTCGCTTACCCCGGCTTCGTCTGCGCACAATTTACCGACCCCACTCAGAACCTCGGCGTCCGTCCAGAGCTGCTGAAGGCGGTCAGCATCGAGCAGAAACTCAACAGTCCCGTTCCGCTCGACCTGATGTTTCGCGACGAGCACGGCCGGCCAGTCGCTCTCGGGCAATATTTCGGCAGTAAGCCTGTGATTTTGACGTTGGTCTATTACAACTGCCCGATGCTCTGCACGCAGGTGCTCAACGGTCTGGACCGCAGCCTCGAGCAGATTCCGATGACCATCGGGAAAGATTTCAACGTTGTCACCGTAAGCATCGATCCGACCGAACAGCCCGTTCTCGCCGAGGCGAAGCAGGCCGTTTACATGGGCATGTACAACCGGCCCGGTGCCGAAAACGGCTGGCACTTCTTGACGGGCGAGGTATCGCAGATCAAGCAGCTCGCCGATGCAGTGGGCTTCCACTACGCCTACGATCCTGATTCCAAGCAGTACGCCCACGCGAGCGTAGTCATGCTGCTGACTCCGGACGGCAAGCTTTCGCGCTACTTCTACGGCGTCACATATCCCGCGCGCGACATGCGCCTCGGTCTTGTCGATGCCTCGGAAGGGAAGATCAACTCGCCGGTCGATCAGGTTCTGCTTTTCTGCTACCACTACGATCCCCATACCGGGAAATACGGCCTGATAATTTCTCGAGTGATTCAGTTGGCGGGATTGGTCACGGTTTTGGTTGGGGGATTCTTCCTGATTTCGCTGTTCCGCGGCGAGCACTACGAGCTTCAGGGGCGAAAGACGTAGAGCCAGCGCGGCGTCTTGCAAAGGATCGTGACGGAACTGTGATGATGGGTCTCATACAATCTGGCTTCACTCCTCTCCTGGCGATGATTCCGATCCAGCCGCCAGCGGCCTCTTCCATCGCGGAGGGCGTCGACAGGCTTTATTTCGTTCTTTCGGGCATCACCGCTTTTTTCACGGTGCTGATCTTCTCCATCATTTTTGTTTTCATGATCAAGTACCGCCGCCGGTCCGAAGATGAACTCACTGTCGAGACGCACACGCCGCTAATCGTCGAACTGACGTGGACGATCATCCCATCGCTGATCTGCGCCGTGCTGTTCGTCTGGTCTGCGGCGTTGTACGTTCGCAACGCTCGCCCGCCGCAGTCGTCCACCGAAGTCTTTGTGATCGGAAAGCAGTGGATGTGGCATCTGCAGCACGCGGAGGGGCCTCGCGAGATCGATGAGTTGCACGTCCCGGTGGGTGTCCCGGTCAAACTCACCATGATTTCGCAGGACGTGATTCACGACTTTTACATTCCCGCGTTTCGCGTGAAGAAGGACGTGCTGCCCGGGCGCTATTCCTAGCTCTGGTTTCAACCGACCGAGACTGGCACATACCACCTCTTCTGCGCGCAGTACTGCGGCACGAACCACTCTGAAATGATCGGCTGGGTCTACGTGATGAACCCCACTGATTATGCGGCTTGGCTCGCGGGCGGTGAAAAGACGGAGTCGCTCGCGCAGCAGGGTGAGCGTCTCTTTACCCAGTTTGGCTGCAGCGGATGCCACACAAACGACGGCACCGGTCGTGCGCCCTCGCTTGCCGGCCTCTATGGCAAGCCGCAGAAGATGGCGAATGGCGAGACCCGCGTCGTCGATGAGTCGTTGATCAGTCAGGCGATTTGGATTCCCAGCGCCGTCCATCTGCCCAACTATCAGGCGATCATGCCCACCTATCAGGGTCAGGTAGACACCGACCAGATGGTCCGTTTGATCGCCTACGTGAAATCGCTGAGTTCGGAAGAAAGGAACCGCAAATGAGTACGGCCATCGCGGACACGCACGATACCCCGCGCGAATCCAGCGTCAATTATCTGAATGCCAGCTACGGCATTCGATCATGGCTCTTGACCTTCGACCACAAGCGGATCGGGCTGCTTTATCTCGCGTCGATCACCGTCATGTTCCTCGTGGGCGGCATCGCGGCTGTCCTGATGCGAATTCACCTGATTGAGCCGCAGGGCGCGCTTTTCGAACCGGAAACCTACAACAAGATGTTCTCGACGCACGGGATCATCATGGTGTTTTTCTTTCTGATTCCATCGATTCCGGCGACACTTGGAAACTTCCTGATTCCGCTCATGATCGGTGCCCGCGACGTGGCCTTTCCGAAACTCAATCTGATGAGCTGGTACATATTCATCACGGGTGCAGCCCTCGCGTTGGCGGCCACGCTCGCTGGCGGTGTCGATACCGGCTGGACGTTCTATCCGCCCTACAGCAGCATGTACTCGCACTCGGATGTGGCCCTGGTAGCGCTGGGCGTCTTCATCGCCGGATTCTCTTCGATTCTCACGGGCCTGAACTTCATCGTCACAATTCACAAGATGCGCGCACCGGGAATGACTTGGTTCCGGCTGCCGCTGTTCATCTGGGCCATGTACGCGACCAGCCTCATCTTCGTGCTCGGCACACCGGTCATCGCGATCACGGTGTTCCTGCTAGGGTTGGAGCGGATTCTGCACGTCGGAATCTTTGACCCGGCGGTGGGCGGCGATCCGCTGCTCTTCCAGCACATGTTCTGGTTCTATTCCCACCCGGCCGTCTACATCATGATCTTGCCGGGTATGGGCGTAGTCAGCGAGCTCGTGACCGCTTTCTCGCGGAAGAAGATTTTCGGATACAGCTTTGTGGCGTTTTCGAGCTTGTCCATCGCCGTGATCAGCTTCGTCGTCTGGGGACATCACATGTTTGTCACGGGCCAGTCGATCTATGCGGGACTGGTGTTCTCCGTGCTCAGCTTCCTGGTCGCGATTCCTTCAGCCGTGAAAGTCTTCAACTGGACAGCCACGCTCTACCGCGGCTCGATCTCCTACGAGGCGCCGATGCTTTACGCACTCGGCTTCATCGGGCTGTTTACGATCGGCGGCCTGACGGGCCTGTTTCTGGCTTCGCTCGCCACCGACGTGCACGTCAACGGCACGTACTTCGTCGTCGCCCACTTTCACTACGTCATGGTCGGCGGCGCCGTGATGGCCTATCTCGGCGGCATTCACTTCTGGTGGCCGAAGATTACCGGGCGTCT
>Ga0187784_10005246_pt1 | contig 10491 bp, 7 predicted proteins | sample 1015_SJ02_MP15_2_FD_132964 | JGI IMG/M metagenome (GOLD analysis project Ga0187784, IMG submission 132964) | Tropical peat soil microbial communities from peatlands in Department of Meta, Colombia - 1015_SJ02_MP15_20_MG | ecosystem: Environmental > Terrestrial > Soil > Wetlands > Peat | place... | reverse complement strand
CGGCGAAATCGTGCCGCGGGTTGTCGACGCACATTTCCATCACCGCCGAATTGGCGCGCTCGAGGTCGCCGCGCCCCTCGATCTTGCGCAGCGCGCTGATCATAGCGTCGGGGTTCTTGGTCAGTTCGACCGAGCCGGCGTCGGCAAGATATTCGCGCCGGCGCGAGAGCGCGAAGCGGATCACGACCGAGAGCAGCCACGCGATCGCCACGAGCGCGAGCGCGATCAACAGCGCCGGCAGCGCGCCGCCTGAGCCGCGGCGCTCGCCGTCATCGCCGCCGCGCCGCCGCCAGCCCACACCGGAATAGAAGAACATCCGGAACACCAGCTCGCCGAAAAACGAGATCACGCCGGCGATGACCACCGCGATGACGAGCATGCGCACGTCGCCGTTGCGGATATGGGTGAGCTCGTGGCCGAGCACGGATTCAAGTTCCGTATCGCTAAGCGATTGCATGAGGCCGCGCGTCACGGTGACGGAATATTGCTGGGCGTTGAGGCCGGACGCGAAAGCGTTGAGCGCCTCGTCCTCCGTCACTTTGAGCTTCGGCATCGGGATGCCGCGCGAGATGCACAGGTTCTCGAGCAGATTCCACAGCCGTGGCTCCTCGCGCCGCGTGACCTCGCGGCCGCCGGTGATCGCGTCGATCATCGATTGGTGGAACTTGTAGGCGATGAGAACCCACGCGACGGTGCCGAGCGTCGCCCACGGCAGCGCGGCGATGAAATCCGCCCGCGCGCGGGCGATCAGATAGTTGAGCGACGCATCGCCCATGAGCGCCTCGGCGGCGAGCGCGCCGGCGAACACCATCACGTAGACCAGGAAGAACAGCCCGATCAGCAGCGCGATCGAGCGGCGCTTGTTGGCCTGGATGTGGGTATAAAGACCGTAGGCGTGTTCCATGGCCGGCTTAACGGGTAGCCCGCATGGAGCGAAGCGGAATGCGGGGCGGGTGATCCCGGATTGCGCTGCGCTCCATCCGGGCTACAGGTTACGCAATTTATCAGAACTTCACTTGCGGCGCCTGATCGAGGACCTTGCGCTCCTCGCCCACGTCGAAGAACTCGCGCGGGGCGAAGCCGAAGATGCCGGCGAACAGCGCGGCCGGGAACTGCTGGATGCCGGTGTTGTATTCCTGCACCGCGTTGTTGAAGAAGCGGCGCGAGGCGGCGAGCTTGTTCTCGATGTCGGTCAGTTCGGCCTGCAGTTCCTGGAAATTCGTGTTGGCCTTGAGGTTCGGGTAGGCCTCCGAGAGCGCGAACAACTGCCGCAGCGCGCCCGAGAGCATGTTCTCGGCGGCGGCCTGCTGCGCCGGCCCGTGCGCCGCCATGGCGGTATTGCGCGCCTGGATCACGGCTTCGAGGGTGCCGCGCTCGTGCGCCGCATAGCCTTTCACGGTCTCGACCAGGTTGGGGATGAGGTCGTGGCGCTGCTTGAGCTGCACGTCGATGTCGGCGAACGCCTGGCTCACGCGCTGGCGCATGGCGACGAGGCCGTTGTAGACCGTCACCACCCACAACGCGATGACGACGATCACGCCGAGGACGATCCAGCCGGTGGTGGACATGGGTTTGTCTCCTGAAAACGGACGGGCACGCGGCCGGTGCTTTTAGCACATGCGCGGCGGTTACGCCTCGACCACCACGTAGTCGTTCTCGACGGTCACCGGAAACGTCTCGGCCTGATACGGCCCCTCCACCAGCTTGGCGCCGGGCTCGACCGACACCGGGTACTGGCGCGCGCGCAGGCGCTGCGGGTCGCACCAGGAGCGACCGGTACGGACGTCGAATTCCCACGAATGCCACGGGCAGCGGATGATCTCGCCGCGGCGGGAATAGCGGTATTCGCCCGGCTCACGCGCTTCGAGCAGCCCGGTGAGCCGCCCGTGCGCGAGGCTTCCGCCCTTGTGCGGGCAGCGGTTGTTGAGCGCGAAGAACTCGCCGCCGACGTTGAAAACGACGATCGCCCGGTTGCCGATCGAGACGAGCTTGCTGCCGCCGGCGGGAATTTCACCGACCGGCGCGACCACGTGCCGGGCCATCAGGCGAGCCTGTAGAGCGCCCGGGCGTTGTCGGCGTAGATGGCGCGACGCTTTGCGTCGGAGAGGCTCGGCGGCAACGACAGGAACGGATCGTCGAAGTCCCAGTGCGGATAATCGCTCGCGAACAAGAGCCGGTCGAAGCCGATCCATTCCATCACGTCGATCAACTGGTCCGGCTTGTCGGTCTCTTCCATCGGCTGGGTCGAGACCCAGAAGTGCTCACGCAGGTATTCCGACGGCGGGCGTTTGACGTGCGGGACCTCGTCGCGCATGCGCTCCCACGCCCTGTCGAGGCGCCAGCCGAGCGCCGGCAGCCAGGCGAAGCCGGTCTCGATCAGCACGATCTTGAGGTCGGGATAGCGTTCGAACACGCCTTCCATGATCATGCTGGCGATGAGCTGCTGGGTGGTGGTCGCGTTCTCGACCCCTTCCTCGAGGTAGAACGAAGGCCAGCCGGTGCCGGTCATGGGCCAGCCGCTGTAGCCGAACACGTGGATGCCGACCGGCAGCCCCGCTTCGACCGCCGCCTGGAAGATCGGCCAGTAACGGCGTCGGCCGAGCGCCTCGCTGGTGCGGCTGAGCAGCAGCACGTGGGCGAAGGCGCGGTTGCCGGCGCGGCGGCGGATTTCCGTCACCGACGCTGCCGCGTGCTCATAGGGCACCACCACCGACGCCTTGAGCCGCGGCTCGCGCCGCACCCAGTCCGCGACCTGCCATTCGTTGATGGCAAACGCGAGCGCGGCGCTCAGCTCCGGGTTCTGGTCGCCCTGGCCGCTCGGGGCCAGCGGATTGAGGATGCCGTGCTCGATGCCGTAGAAATCGAGGTGCTGCTCGCGGGTGAAGTCGAGGTCGCTCGCCGGCGGACCGCCGCTCGGCGGCCAGGAATCGCGGCGCGAGGCGAGCGGCGTGGGCTTCGGGAACGGATAGCCTTTGACATGGCCGTGGCGCGGGCGCAGGCCGTAGGTCTGCAAATAGTGCCACCAATGATTGGAGAGATAGGGCCGCAGATCCTCGAGCATCGCGCGCGGATGAATGTCGCAGTCCACGATCGCGAGCTTGGTCTTAGGCGCGCGCAGGGGCTGCTTGAGTTCCATGTTCATCGGGCGCCCTCCTCGGGACGGTCCGCTAGGAGCATTTCCCGGCAACAGCCTGCCCCGGACTTGATCCGGGGTGGGAACCGCGTTGCCGCAGGAAATGCGACCAGTTCATAAGCCTAGCCGATCATAGGTCGCGATCGGATTCTCCACCAGGATTTTTCGCCGTAAGCCGGCCGGGATGCCCGCCGGGACCGGATCGTCGCCGTCGAACTGCCAGTGGGGGAAATCCGAGGAATAGAGCAGCATGTCGTCGCAACGCAGGTGCTCGACCACCCGTTCCACCAGGTTCGGCGGGGCGTCGAACGGTTGTAGCGTCAGGCGGAAGTGCGCGCGCACGATCTCCTCGGGAGGGCGGTCCACCCAGGGGACCTCGGTGCGCAACCCGCGCCAGTATTTGGAGAAGCGCCACAGGAACCCGGGCAGCCAGGTGACGCCGGACTCCATCAACACCACCTTGAGCGCCGGATATTTGGCGAACACGCCTTCCGAAATCAGGCTCGCCACCTGGGATTGAAAGCCCTGCGCCTGTGCCGCGTAGTCTTCCAGGTAGTAGCTCGGCCAGCCGAGCGCGGTGACTGGATGGCGATAGCTCGAGCCGGCGTGAATGCCGAGCGGCAGCTTGTGGCGCTCCGCCGCCGCGTAGATCGGCCAGAACTGGCGCCGTCCGAGCGGCACCTCCTGCATGGCGAGCACGAGGATTTGCACGAAGCGCCGGTCGTCGGCCCGGCGCTCGATCTCCTCGATCGCCGCCTCGACGTTCTGCATCGGTACCACGATGGAGGCGCGCAGCCGCGCGTCGCGGTCGAGCCACTCCTTGGCGATCCAGTCGTTGAGCGCCCGCGTGAAGGCGACCGCCATGTCCTCGTTGAGCACGAGCTGCACCCCGTAGAGGCAGTTGCAGATGGCGAGCGAGGATTTGAACCGGTCGAACACGTGGCGGCCGACCTCGGCGGCATCGGTCGCTGCCTGGCCGTCGGGGCCGCGCCAGTCCGGCCGGGCGGTGATCGGAGCGTTGGGCGGATAGCTCGCCGATTCGAGCGAGAGAATGCCGCGCTGTTCAATCGACTCGCGCCACACCTCGTCGAGATAGGGGAACAGCGCCTTGAGGTCCGGCACGGTCGGATGCACGTCGCAATCGATGGAGTGAAGGCCGTTCGTGGTCATCGGAGGTTGCGTGGGCGGCGCACAATCGCCCGTAGGGGGCGCAAGGGGATTGTCACGGAAGCATGGCCGCGATGATAGCCGAACCCTAGTGCCGCCGGTATCCCGCTTGTATGGTAACGCGCCGGCGCCCTTATCGCTCGGCGCATGTTCTTATCGGCGGACCGGTACCACCCCGGATCAGGTCCGGGGCAGGCTTTCGCCGGAACATGCGCTTGAGAATGCCGGCAGGGAGGGCTGCTCGATGAACGAGACGATGGTGAAGGCGGAAGCGGCTGTCGGCGATTGTCTGGCCGGTGTGCGGGTGCTCGATCTCACCCAGTTCGAGGCGGGGCCGTCGTGCACCGAGGCGCTCGCCTTCCTCGGCGCCGAGGTGGTCAAGATCGAGAATCCCAAGGCGGGCGAGCCCGGCCGCACCGGCTTCCGCGGGCCGAGCAAGAGCAGCGACTCCTATTATTTCATGCTGTTCAATGCCAACAAGAAGTCGGTCACGGTCGATCTGAAATCCCCGCGCGGGCTTCAACTCGTCAAGGACATGGCGCGCCATGCCGACGTGTTCGCGGAGAACTTCGCGCCCGGCGCGATCGAGCGGCTCGGCCTCGGCTACGACGTGATCAAGGCGATCAACCCGAGCATCATCTACGCGCAGGTCAAGGGCTTCGGGAAAGGCAGCCCCTATGAGAACAATCTTGCCTTCGACATGATCGCGCAGGCGACCGGCGGCGTCATGAGCATCACCGGCGAGAAGGGCGGCCCGCCGGCGAAGCCCGGCTGCACGCTCGGCGACACCGGCACCGGCATGCTGATGGCGATCTCGGTCCTCGGCGCGCTCTACCGGCGCAAGGGCACCGGCCAGGGCGAACGGCTCGAACTCGCCATGCAGGACGCGATGCTGCAGTACATCCGCGTCGCCCTCGCGACGAACTCCGTGTTCAACAAACCGGTCGAGCGCAACGGCGCCAAGGTGATTTCCGGCGGCACGGTGCCGAGCGGCATCTACAAATGCAAGCCGGGCGGGCCGAACGACTACGTCTATACCTACACCAGCCGCGCCAACCCGGCCCACTGGCACAACCTGCTCAAGGTGATCGGCCATCCCGAGCTGATCGGCGATCCGCGCTACGACACGCCGACCGTGCGCACCGAGCGCGAAGAGGAAATCGACGCGATGATCGCCGCCTGGGCCTGCAACCACACCAAGCGCGAGGCGATGCAGATTCTCGGCTCGGCCGGCGTGCCGGCCGGCGCCGTCTACGACACGATGGAGTTGCAGACCGATCCCTCGTTCGAGGTGCGCGGCATCATGCAGACGATCGACCATCCCAAGTCGGGAAAGTTCAAGATGCCGAGCTGGCCGGTGCGCCACGGCGGCAGGCCGCCCAAGGCGCGGCCCTCGCCCACGCTCGGCCAGCACAACGACGACGTGCTCAGCCAATGGCTCGGGCTCTCCGAGAAGGAGCGCGACGAGCTGCGCGCGAGCGGCGTGATTTAAGCCTACGGTTTTGGAGCCGTAGCCCGCATGGAGCGCAGCGAAATGCGGGAATCCTTCCCGGATTTCCGCCCGCTTTCGCGGGCTACGACGCCTCCCTTATCCGCACCGCGGCTTCGAGGTCGACGGAGACGAGCTGCGAGACGCCGCGCTCGGCCATGGTGACACCGAACAGACGGTCCATGCGCGCCATGGTGATCGGGTTGTGGGTGATGATGACGAAGCGCGTGTCGGTGAGTTTGGTCATCTCGTCGAGCAGATCGCAGAAGCGCTCGACGTTGTGATCGTCGAGCGGGGCGTCGACCTCGTCGAGCACGCAGATTGGCGCCGGGTTGGTGAGGAACACGGCGAAGATCAGGGCGAGCGCGGAGAGCGCCTGCTCGCCGCCCGAGAGCAGCGAGAGCGTGGTCGGCTTCTTGCCGGGCGGCCGCGCCACGATGTCGAGCCCGGCTTCCAGCGGGTCCTCGTGCTCGACCAGGATCAGTTCCGCGGTGCCGCCGCCGAACAGGCTGGCGAACAGCTGCTGGAAGTGTTTGTTGACGGTCTCAAAGGAAGCGGTGAGCCGCTCGCGCGCCTCGCGGTTGAGGCTCAGGATGCCCTGGCGCAGGCGCTTGATCGCCTCGACGAGGTCGTCGCGCTCGGTGGTCAGCGACACGTGCTGCGCCTCGACCTCGCGCAGCTCTTCCTCCGCGCGCAGGTTGACCGCGCCGAGCCGCTCGCGGTCGCGCCGCAGCTTTTCGATGTCGGCTTCGATCGCCGCCGTCTCGGGCAGGCGCTCGCCCGAAGCAACGCCGGCGAGCGCGGCGAGGCCATCGGGCTCAACGTCGAGCAGTTCGTGAATCTCATGGGCGATGTCGGAAAGACGCCGCTTGGCGCCCTCATGGCGTTCTTCCGCGCGGATCGCCGCTTCGCGCGCCTCTCCCAGCGCATTGCGCGCCTCGCGCTCGGCTGCCTCGGCTGCGGCAAGGCTCGCCTCGGCCGCGGCGAGCGCGTCGGCGGCCGCGCGGCGCACCGCCTCGGCCGCCTCGATCTCGCTGATGAGCGCGGCGCGCTTTTGCGCAAACGCGGCCGGCGCCGCGTCGAGGTCGGCGCGCTCGCGCCGCGCTTCCTCCATGCGCGCCTCGAGCGTTGCGATGTGTCCGTGCGCGCCGTCGGCGCGCTCGCGCCATCCACCGCGCTCGCCGGCGATCGCCTCGCGCCGGCGTCCGCGCAGCTCCGCCTCGCGCGCGAGCGCCTGCGCTTCCCCGCGCGCCTCGGCGAGCGTGGCGCGCTTGCCGGCCACCTCCGCGCGCGCCTCCGCGAGATCGGCTTCGAGCCCGGCGATCGCGGGGAGCGCCATGAGCGCCTCGGTCGCGTCGCGCTTCATCGCCACCGCTTCGTCGCGGCTTGCGGCGAGGCGCACTTTTGCTTCGGCGAGCGCCGACTCGCGCGCGGTCATGCGGCTTGCCTCGCGTTCGGCCGCGGCGTGATGGTCGCGCGCCGCATCGGCAAGCGCCTGGGCCTCGCGCCGGCGCGTGCGCGCCTCCGCCTCGGCGGCGACCGCCGCGCGCACCTCGGTGTCGGCGGCCTCGACCGCGCCGCGCCGCGCGTCGACCTCGGCGCGCGCGACTGAAAGCTCGCGTTCGAGGTCGGCAAAACGGTTCTTCTGCCCGAGCCGCCGCGCCGCCGCGGTCGGCGCGTTGGCGGCGGCCGCAAAGCCGTCCCAGCGCCACAAGTCTCCTTCGCGCGAGACGAGCCGCTGCCCCGGCTTGAGCAGGGCGCAAAGCCGCGCGCCGTCCGCACGCTCGACGACGCCGATCTGGGCGAGCCGGCGCGCCAGTTCGGCGGGCGCGATCACGTGCTGCGCAAGCGGTGCAACGCCTTGCGGCAGCGCCGGGTCGGCCGGATCGATCGCGGCGCCAGCCCAGCGCATCGAGGCGTTGGGATCGATCGGCGCATCGAGGTCGTCGCCCAGCGCCGCGCCCAGCGCTGCCTCAAAGCCTTTCTCGACCGTGACCAGATCGAGCGCTGGCGGCCACATTTTCTGCGCGTCGATGCCAAGCACGCGCGTGAGCGTCTTCAACTCGGCATCGAGGCGCTGCAACCGCCGCTCCGCCTGTTCGAACGGCGCGCGCGCCGCATCGAGGCCTTGGCGCGCGGTCGAATGGGCGGCTTCCGCGCGCACCGCCGCGGCTTCCGCTTCCGCGACTGCGCCCTGCGCCGCCTCGACCGCGCTCGCGAGCGCCGCGAGGTCTTCTCCGCCGCCGGTGCGCTCGAGCGTAGCGAGCTCGTTCTCGACTTCGCCGATCTGCCCCTCGAGCCGCACCAGCCGCTCGGAGTGCTCGCGCACCGCGCGCTCCAGCTGGTTGCGCCGCGCGGTCAGATCCGCGAGCGCGCCGGTGAGGTCGCCGAAGCCCTTTTCGCTCGCGCCGAGCGCGGCTTCCGCCGCGCCGACCCGCGCGGCGACCGCGCGCTCCCGCTCCGCCGCGGCGTCGGCCTCGCGTCCGAGCGCGGCGTCCTCTTGATCGAGCCGGTCGAGCGCCGCTTGTGCGTCGGCGGCGAGCCGGCGCTCGCGCGCGGCGTCCTCCCCGAGCTGGACGAGCCGCCGGTCGAGTTCGGCGATGCGCTCATTGGCGCGCGCTTCCTCTCGGTCGAGGGTCTCGCGCGCGATCACCAGGCGCTGCAACGCCGCCGCGGCGCGGGTCTCCGCTTCGCGCAGCGCCGGCAGCGAAGCCGCGGCCTCGGCCTGGTGGCGCGCCGCCTGCGCCTGGGCCGCGGTCGCATCGGCAACGACCCGCACGCTCTGCGCCTGGGCCTGCGCGGCTGCTTCCACTTCCCCGTTGGCGCCGATCCAGCGCAGATGGCACAGCAGCGCCTCGGCCTTGCGCAGCTGGGCGGCCACATTGCGGTAGCGCACCGCCTGGCGCGCCTGACGCTTCAACGCGTCGATCTGGGCGGCAATCTGCGCGATCACGTCCTCGAGCCGGGCGAGGTTCTGCTCGGCGCCGTTGAGCCGCAGCTCGGCCTCGTGGCGCCGCGCATGCAAGCCGGCGATCCCGGCCGCCTCCTCGAGCACGCGCCGGCGCTGCGAGGGCTTGGCCTGGATGATCTCGCCGATGCGTCCCTGGTGCACCAGCGCGGGCGAGCGCGACCCGGTCGAGGCGTCGGCGAACAAAAGCTGCACGTCGCGCGCGCGCGCCTCGCGGCCGTTGACCCGGTAGATCGAGCCGTGCTCGCGCTCGATCCGGCGCGAGACTTCCAGGCTTTCGTGCTCGTTGAACTGCGCCGGCGCGGTGCGGTCGGCGTTGTCGAGGAACAGCATCACCTCGGCGTGGTTGCGCGCCGGGCGGTTGCCGCTGCCGGAGAAGATCACCTCCTCCATGTCGGCGGCGCGCATCGCCTTGTGCGAGGCTTCGCCCATCACCCAGCGCAGCGCCTCGACGAGGTTCGACTTGCCGCAGCCGTTCGGGCCGACGACGCCGGTGAGGCCGTTCTCGATCTGGAAGTCGGTCGGCTCGACGAACGACTTGAAGCCGATCAACCGCAGGCGCGTGAGCTTCATGAGCCGGCGCTCCTTTCCCTCCCCCGCAGGGGGAGGGTGGCGAGCGAAGCGAGCCGGGTGGGGGGCGCTTGCGTGCGACTGGCGCCGGCGGCACCAAGATCAAAGTACCCCTCACCCCTAACCCCTCCCCGCCATTCGCTGCGCGAATAGGGGGAGGGGAACCGAGAGGTTGGAGCGTCCCTCAGTCGCAAAGCGAGAGGGAGCCGAGCGCGGACTCTTCCCACGCTCGGCGTACGGTGATTCGTCGTCGAGGACTGCCGCATCGCGCGGGACAATGAATCGGCTCTCGCGTCAGGGCAATATTCCACGCGCGCTTTTGCGTAAATTTTCCGCCGCATTGCGCCGCAGCAACGGTTGAACGGGTGCCCCGGCGCTCCCCACCCGAGGCGAAAAACCCTTGTCAGCTCTTGAGATAGCCCTCGATCTCTTTACCCAGGTCGGCCGCCGTGGGATTGCCCGTGTACCTCTTGCCGTTGATGAAAAAAGTGGGCGTTCCCGACACGCCGAACTTGTCGGCGGCCCGCTCGCGCACCCATTTCACCGCGTCTTCGACCTTCTGATTCGTCAGGCAGGCGTCGAAGCTCTCCTTGGTAAAGCCGGCCTGTTTGGCGATCGCCAGCAGCGGCTCGAGCGGCTTCTGCACCACCCAGTCCCGCTGTTTCTCGAACAGAGCGTCGACCATGGGGAAGAATTTGTCGTTGCCGGCGCAGCGCGCCAGCATGAAGCCGGCGACGTCGAGGGCGTTGAGCGGGAACTCGCGGAAGATGAAAAGCACCTTTCCGGTGTCGACGTATTTCGATTTGATCTCGGGAAACTGATGCATGAAGAAGTCCGAGCAGTGCGGGCAGGTCACCGCGGCGTATTCGATCAGGGTGACCGGCGCCTTCGGGTCGCCCTGGGTCTCCTCGCCGAGCGGGCTCGGCGCCATCAATTCCTCGTTGGAAACGTCCGCGAAGGCGGGAAGCACGAACCCGAAGCTGCCCGGGCGCGTGCCGGAAACCGCGCCGGCAAGCGCGAGGGCGGCCGTTCCTGCACACAATTCGCGACGCGTGATGCGCACGGGCGTCTCCTCTCGCGGATAAGGGGCTCTGGCGGGGCTCGCTAGCGTGAAACCACCACTGTGGCAAGGATACGCCCTGCACCGGTTAACGTTGCGGCAAT
>Ga0187784_10005244_pt1 | contig 10492 bp, 10 predicted proteins | sample 1015_SJ02_MP15_2_FD_132964 | JGI IMG/M metagenome (GOLD analysis project Ga0187784, IMG submission 132964) | Tropical peat soil microbial communities from peatlands in Department of Meta, Colombia - 1015_SJ02_MP15_20_MG | ecosystem: Environmental > Terrestrial > Soil > Wetlands > Peat | place... | reverse complement strand
GTGTGCACCATGAAATCCAGGCTGCGGAACGATTCATCGGATTCGTAGATGCGGTGAATGAGGTCCAGCATCTCCAGCGCGAAGTCAATGACAAACGTATAGAAAAGATATTTGGCAATGGTGTCCAGGCAACGCATATCAATGGCGACTCGGCGCATCGCACAGGTGACCATGTACATCAAAAGGACTAGGGCGATGCCGGAAACCATCGCGGAGAAGAGAAACACGACCGGCATCAGCGGAGTGGACCACCAGGGATTCGCTTTCACCGACCCAAAAATAAAACCGACGTATCCGTGCAGAAGAAATGCGGAAGGTATGCCGATGAGGGTAATAATCCATCCCACGCGGTCATCGATTCGCAGCGCGGCCGGACTGATGTTATGCGAACCAAGAGTGAGTGCGCGGTAGAGCAGGCCTTTCACGCCGCGGCTTGACTCGGCCAAGCGCACGATGTCGCGGCGGTAATCCAGCCAGATCTCTACCACCAGCACCGCCATCAAATACCAAAGGTAAACAAATCCGAACATCGCCATAGCCGATGCGCGGTGCGGCGTCAGGTACATCTCCAGCGACCGCTCGGGATGGCCGAGATGAAGCTGCAACGGAAGCGGGGCAACGATCAGGAAAGCCAGCGCTGTTAGCAGGGCGAGCCGGTACGTCGGCTTCACTTCCTCCACGCGAAACACCCGCTCGAGAGACGCCAGGATGAAGGCTCCAGCGACCAACCCGGTGAGAAAAGGATAAAGAACAATGAGGATGCTCCACTGGAGCTCTACCTCATTGGGATACATGAATCCTTCCATGACTTCTTCTTCCTTACCGGACCGAACCGTCGAGGCTGTTGTAGTACAGCTTCGAGCCAGTCGCGAGATGCGGCTTCAAAACTTGTACGGAGTGCGTTTTCAGAAAGGCGTGAATCGGATCGTTGGGATTCTTCAGGTCGGCCAATTGCCGCGCGCCCGTGGGGCATGCCTCGCAACACGCGGTGGTCAAGCCCTTCGTGATGCGGTGATAACAAAGCGTGCATTTATCGGCGGTATGTTTCTTGGGATGGAAGAAGCGGCAGCCGTAAGGGCAGGCCTGGATGCAATAGCGGCAGCCCAGGCAATAATCGTAGTCAACGAGCACCACGCCATCGGGCGTATGAAAGGTGGCGCCGACGGGGCACACCTGGGAACACGGTGAATCGACGCAGTGGTTGCACATTTTGGGCACGAAGAAGTTCTTTCCACCTTCCGTCTTGCCCCGGGGAAAACCATCCATGCCTCCCTTCGGTGAATCCACTTGGGGATTTTCGATGTGCCAGTCAGAGACGTGGTAGCGCTCGATCCAGGTCCGGAAATAGCCTTCCGGTACATCGTTTTCCATCGCGCAGGCGCGCACGCAACTCCCGCACCCTATGCACTTGGCGATGTCGATGAGCAAGCCCCACCAGTGGTCGCTCATTTTATAGTTGGGCGAACCTTCCGGATTGCCGGCGAGAACAGAATCCCAGGCGATGGCTGCGGCAGGAAGCAAAAGCAGGATTTGCCGGCGGTTCAGGATCATTTCGTGCCTCCTGCGTCAAATCCCGGACTGTGCGGTTTGTGGCATGTGTTGCAGGCCAGCCCACTGGAATGCTCTTTTGCGTTCACCTGCGGGAAGCCTGCCGGCTTGGCAATATTCTCCGAGTGGCATCGGATGCAAAGCTGCGCTACATCCGGCAAAACTGGTTTTACGGTTCCCGGATCATCGGCGTGCTTCGCGAGCGGTCCGTGACACGACTCGCAGTTGACGGTCTTATGGACACCGTTCGCTTTCAGCGTCGCGACATCGGGGTGGCAATTCTCGCAAGTCTCATGCCCCGCAAAGGCCAGAGGTCGCGAACTGAGCTCCACAAGAGCCGCGCCGCGAAATGGGCCGTACCGCCCAAAACTCTTCGGAATGGTCACCGACCGGAAAACAAAAAAGAGGATCAAACCCAACAAGAAGACACCAGCCAGCCTGATGAGATGGGCCACATCTTTGAATTCACCCATGCAACCACTCCGTTGGAGGGCTGCCGCATGACTTCCAGAATCCCGATCGCAGGGAATGCGGCATCACGTCTGGATGGGTGTCGGTGGTGGGAATCCTCGTAAGGAACTGACTAAGCATCAATTGGGCCTATAAAGGAGCGAGGGAATGGCGTGACGGTCGACGATGATTTAAGCGCAAAATTCACGGAGCAGTCATGACTTCCGTCACGGCACAGAGTGATGCACGTCACACTTACGCGGATCTGTTTGCCTTTTTCCGTGTGGGTGGCTGCTAGTGCCGTTCCAACTTGTTCCAGCAAACCCCTTCGAGGATACTCTCTCCGTGTTCGCGTCAGATGCTTGGACCGTCATTTGGCAGAAACAGTTGGAACGGCACTAGAACTGGAGCAGTTGCGAGATTCCTTCACGGAAAACGTCGGGCGGCGTGAGCAAGCTAATCACAACATAGTCCTCACCGCTGAAATCATAGAAATGGCCGGGATGAACGAGGACGTGGTGTGTCCGCAGGAGTGTGATGGCGAAATCCTCATCAGAGAGGCCGGCGGGGAGGCGCAGGACCGCATACCACCCGCCATCCGCGTCGAGCAGTTCGCAGGAAGCATGCTGCGACACAAGCGCCCGCAGGTGCGCACGGTTTTCGCGCAGGCGCTCCAGGATTTGCGGCTGGAGCGAGTGGCGCTGCTCAAACAAAGCCGGGAAGGCCCATTCCGTGGGGGCATTGAGGGAGAGATAGGTGTCCGCGATGACCTCCAGGCGTTCCAGCGCGGAATGCACGAGCGAATCGGGGCCAGTGGTGACGACCCAGGCGACCTTCATTTGCGGGAGCGCGGCGATCTTGGAGAGGCCGCTAAGCGTGAAGGTCAGCGAGTCGTGATTGCCGGCAAAGGTCGCGCGAGGCGCGACCACAAACGGGTAGTCGAGGAAAACTTCGTCAACGATCAGGGCCAGGTTGCGCTCGCGGCAAAGTTTGTTGAGGCGATGGACTTCTTCAGCTTGAAGATACGAACCCGTCGGATTGTTGGGATGAACGAGCAGAATCGCGCGCGTGCGGGGAGTGAGCGCGCGAATCACGCTATGGAAATCGATGAACCAGCCGTGGGCGTACTCCAACATGTAAGGGATCAGGGTGACGTCCTGCAAGTCCGCAAGATAGTCGAAAAGTGGATAGCTGGGCTTGGGCACGAGGATTTCGTCGTGGGGATTGCAAAGCAGCCGGAAAACATAGGAGTAGGCTTCACTGGTGGTGGTGGTGAGAACGATAGACTCTGGATTCACGACCGCGCGATGGTCCTGGAGGTAGTAGCGCGAAACCTCCTCCCGGGCGGGCAGCAGGCCTTGTGGCTGCGGGTCGTAGGTGAGCGCTTCGGGTTTGTGGAAGGCATCGAGAATGGCAGCGGTGTCATAGTGGAAGCCACAATGCGTTGGATTGGAGGCCGTGAGATCGAGGATTGGTGTTCCTGCGGCGCGAAGCTCCTCGAGAGCCTGCGCGTGACGGTTGGGCGTGAGTTTCCAATTGGTGCGCTGAGAGAACATGGGAAGAAGAGAAACCATAGCACAGCGAAGCGTAAAGGCGGAATGACGGCAGTCCGCGGAAGGAGTGACGTTCCGCCTCCGTGAGGTACTAGACAAGCCGCGCGGCCTAGGAATTACGAGGGAGTAGGTTGGTCGCGCGTTCCATCCGAGGGCAGGGAAATACCAGAGAGAATCGCCTTAATCCGCTCAATGACCTCTGGAATGGCGAGCCGCACGGGCTCGGAGAGTTCCTCGGATAACTCAAATGATTTTGCGCCGATCGTGATCAGGAAGGCGCGCGATGGAATCATGCCGTAGAGACGTTTGGCTAGAGCGAGCAGCCCTGCGGGGCTGGTCTGGTGAGAGAGGCTCCCCGGCGCGTCCGGGATCGGCGAGACTGCGCGGCTTTGCACCACTCCGGGAGGAACTACGGCCGAAGCGTCCACGAAAATGACCACATCGGCTGCGCTGATGGATTCGGCGAGTTCAGGGGTCCACTGCGTCGAAGAATGGATTTCGGTCTCCGGTTCACAAAGACCGGAACGCAGCTCACGCGCAACGCGCAAGGCCGCCGCGTCATCACCGCGAAGAGAGTTACCACAAGCGAGGATGAGCGCCCGAGTCATGGCGAGCTGCGCAGTTCATCGAGCAGTTTGCCGTCCGGCGAAACCAGACGGAGGTGCAGCGGCATGCGTCCGGCGGCGTGGGTCGAGCAGCTTAAGCACGGATCGAAAGCGCGGATAACTGCTTCCACACGATTTAACATACCTTCGGTGTTGTCGCTGCGCACAAAATGCCGCGCGGACTGGAGGACGCCCTCTGAGGGCAGAGGGGGTTTCTTTGAGGCAAGAGGCATAGTCTCCTTTTCCTGTGAGGGGCCCAACAGGGGGGCATCTGCCATGCTGCCATGCCCAATCACGCTAAAATATGACGTACCTCACACGCCGGGATCATACAACAGGGTGGTTGGCTTGCGGCAACGCGCGAATGGAGATTCGATGGAGGCAGTAGCATATTGAAAACAAGTAACTTATATTGAAATCGTTATATCTGTTGAAAATTAAACAGTCGATGAGTGCGCTCACCCAACTGAATCGTCGCCCTCATTCTTTCGATGCGAACTGACTGTTTTTCTGATCAGGCAGGCTGGGGCTTCCAGCAAGACGTTCGCATTAGTCATTCACCTTCGTTCTTTTGCCTGCGCGAAGCATTGGTTTGCCGGTAGAGCTCTTGCCTGGCTGCCTGCGGAGGCATAGGCTCATCAGTAGAGTGGGCTGGCGAGGGCCTCGTGGGGATTGCGCATTTCCTTAGGGAGAGATTGGACCCAATGGGGTGCAAACTGACCCTTACAGCTAGGAGCTGCCCCTGAGCTGCAGCGCGTCCCTGCATGCCTATCTTTCCGCGAGGAGAACCAGTATCCTCAAGTTTGGGGGGATTACCCGCATGTGCCTGGCGATTCCCGGTAAAGTCTCGCAAATTGATGTGCTGGACGGCGTGCGTTCCGGGCGTATCCAGTTTGGCGGTATCACCCGGCAGGCTTGCCTCGACTTCGTGCCGGAAGCGAATGTCGGCGACTACGTGATGGTGCACGTTGGATTCGCCATCAGCGTGGTGGACAAACAAGAAGCCGAACGCACCTACGCCCTGCTGGAAAGCATGGGCGTCCTCGCCGAAGAGCTTGCTCCCGGGGGCGGGGATCCCACGCCAGCATGAAATACCTGGACGAATACCGCGACGTCAAAATCGCGCAGGCCTTGGCTGCGGAGATCCGGCGGCGCTCCACCCGGCTGTGGGTGTTGATGGAGATTTGCGGCGGGCAGACGCATACGTTGATGCGCTACGGGATTGACGACCTGCTCCGCGAAAGCGTGCAGCTCGTGCACGGGCCGGGATGTCCGGTGTGCGTGACGCCGCTGGAATTAATCGACCGCGCCATTGCACTGGCGCGCCTCCGCGAAGTGACGCTGGTCTCTTATGGCGACATGCTGCGCGTGCCGGGCTCGGAAACGGATTTATTTCAAGTGAAGGCGGAAGGCGGCGATGTGCGCGTCGTGTACTCGCCGACCGATGCGGTAGAGTTGGCGCGCAGCCAGCCGGGACGCCAAGTGGTTTTCTTCGCGATTGGGTTTGAGACGACCGCGCCGGCGCATGCCATGGCCGTGCTGCAGGCCGAACGCCTGGGGCTGCGCAATTTCAGCTTGCTGGTTTCCCACGTGCTTGTCCCACCGGCAATCCGCACCCTGCTGAGCTCGCCGAAAAATTGCGTGCAGGGATTCATCGCGCCCGGCCATGTCTGCACCGTGGTGGGGATGCGCGATTACGACGATTTGGTGCGCGAATTCCACGTGCCGATTGTCGTGGGCGGATTCGAGCCCATCGATTTGCTGGAAGCGATCCACATGCTGGTGGCGCAACTCGAAGAAGGCCGCGCCGAGGTCGAAAATCAGTACTCGCGATCGGTGCAGTATGAAGGGAACCGGCCCGCGCAGGAGGCCGTCGCGCGCGTGTTTGAGGTTTCCGACCGGAAATGGCGCGGCCTCGGCGCGATTCCCGAGAGCGGCTTGCGGCTCAAGGAGAAATACGCCGCCTTTGATGCCGAAAAGTTGTTCGATGTTGCGGATGTTTGCGCCGAGGAGCCGAGGGAGTGCATCAGCGCGGAAGTTCTGCTTGGCCTCAAGAAACCCACCGACTGTTCGGCGTTTGGAACGCGCTGCACGCCCGTAAAGCCACTGGGCGCGCCGATGGTATCTTCGGAAGGTGCCTGTGCCGCCTACTACCAATACCGGCGCCACCTCGTTACACTCTGAGTTCGTGCGCAACGACGAGACCAAAGACCTGGCCGCATTTTCCTGCCCCGTGCCGCTTCCGGCGGGCGAGCGTATCCTTCTGGGCCACGGCAGCGGCGGCAAGCTCAGCGCGGAGTTGCTGAAAAACGTTTTCCTCCCCGCGCTCGGAAATCCCATCCTGAATCGCCTGGAAGATCAAGCCATCGTTTCCTTGAACGGCGCTCGGCTGGCCATCACCACGGACTCCTTTGTCGTGAAGCCCCTGATTTTCCGCGGCGGCGACGTCGGCTCGCTGGCCGTGCATGGCACCATCAATGACTTGGCCATGGGCGGCGCCGAACCGTTGTGGCTGAGCGCTGCGTTCATTCTGGAAGAAGGTCTGCCGATGGAGACGCTGCGGCGCGTCGTCGGTTCCATGCACGAAGCAGCCGCAAACGCTGGCGTTGAAATTGTCACTGGCGACACCAAAGTCGTAGAGAAGGGAAGCGCCGACGGCATCTTCATCAATACCACCGGCGTCGGCTTGGTGCGCGAAGGCATCACTCTTTCCGCGGCACAAGCGCGGCCCGGCGACGCGATTCTGGTGAGCGGGATGCTGGGCGATCATGGCATCGCGATTTTAGCTGAACGCGAAGGGCTGCAATTTGAAACCGCGGTGCAGAGTGATTCCGCGCCGCTGCACACGCTGGTGGCGAGTTTGCTGGAAGCGACGCGCGAGGTGCGCTGCCTGCGTGATCCCACGCGCGGCGGGCTTTCCAGCACCTTGAATGAGATTGCCGCCAGCTCCGGCGTGGGCATGGAACTGGAAGAGACTTCCATCCCGGTGCGGGAAGAGGTGCGCGGCGCGTGCGAGATGCTGGGCCTCGATCCACTCTATGTTGCGAATGAAGGGAAGCTGGTGGCTATTGTTGCGCCAGCCTCCGCCGAAGTGGCTTTGCGGGCGTTGCAGAACCATCCGCTTGGCAAAGACGCCCGCATCATTGGCCGCGTGACCAAGGAGCATCCGCACATGGTGGTGATGCGCACGCCGTTCGGCACCACGCGCATCGTGGACATGCTGGCTGGCGATCAACTGCCGCGTATTTGTTAAGGGGGCCCATTGCACGAAGTCGGTATCGCCTCTTCCATCATCGAATCGATTGAAGCCGAAGCGCGCCGCCGCCCGGAGGCGCAGTTCGCCGCCGTGGGCGTGCGCATCGGGGAACTTTCCAATGTGGATCGCGAAGCCCTCGCTTTTGCTTTTGACGCGTTGACGCGAAATACTCCGCTGGAACACCTGCGGCTCGAAATTGAGTGGTGTCCACGGCGCCAGAAGTGTCTCGCGTGCGGCGAGGAATTCGTGGTGAAACACTGGGAACTGAACTGTCCCCACTGTGGCGAGGCGCGCAGCACCTGTATCGGCGGTATGGAATTGGATATTGCCTATCTGGAGTTGGAGGAGCCATGCGAGAAGTCGTAGAGAAGAAAGTCCTCAGCGAGAATGACCGGCTGGCCGCGGAATTGCGCCAGCGCTACCGCGGGCAGAACATCCTCTGCGTCAATTTCATCAGCTCGCCGGGCTCCGGAAAGACGACGCTGCTGGAAAAAACGCTCGGCAGCTTTGCGGCTGGTACACCGGTGGCGGTTCTCACCGGGGACTTGCAGACGGACAACGACGCGCGGCGCCTCATGCGCTACGGCTATCCGGTGCGGCAGATCGTTACGGGAGGGACTTGCCACCTGGACGCGCGCATGGTGGAACGTCATTTGAACGAGTTGGGTTTCCGTGGGCCGGGACTGTTATTGGTGGAAAATGTGGGCAACCTGGTCTGCCCGTCCAGCTACGACCTGGGCGAAGCGGCGAAAATTGTCCTGTTGAGCGTTACCGAAGGCGAGGACAAGCCGCTGAAGTATCCTGGGATTTTTCTCCGCGCCTCGCTGATGATCTTGACCAAGACGGATCTTCTTCCCCACGTGGAATTCGATCCCATGCTGGCCTTGGACAACGCGCGCAAGATTCATCCGGAGATCGACTACCTGGCCCTTTCTTCCAAGACCGGCGAGGGTTTCGATTTGTGGCTTGCCTGGCTCGCTGCCCTCCAGCAGAAAATTCGGCAGGAAGCCCCTGCGGCGATTTCCTGACAGGCTACATTGCTCACCATGACGCCAGCGTCCCCAACGGGCGTACTTCGCAAAGCCATCGACGTCACCGGCATTGTCCAGGGCGTGGGCTTCCGCCCGTTCATCTACCGGCTTGCCAGTGAATGCAATCTCGCGGGCTTTATCGCCAATACGCCGGCGGGCGTGAGCATCGAAGTGCAGGGGCCGGCGGAATCCATCGCGGCGTTTCTCGCACGGCTGCCGCAAGAGATTCCGCCGCTTGCGAAAATCACTTCGCTGGCGCCGCGCGATGTCGAATTGCGGCCGGACACCACGTTTCTGATTCTTTCCAGCCGCCTCGATCAGCCCCCCAAGGCGCTGATCTCGCCGGACGTGGCCGTCTGCGAAGATTGCTTGCGCGAAATGGCCGATCCCCGCGACCGCCGTTTCCGCTACCCGTTTATCAACTGCACGAATTGCGGGCCGCGCTTTACCATCATTCAAGATATTCCCTATGACCGCGCGCGCACTTCCATGGCTTCGTTCCAAATGTGCGCGGCCTGCCAGGCGGAGTACGACGACCCCGCGAACCGCCGCTTCCACGCGCAGCCCAACGCTTGTTGGGATTGTGGCCCGCGAGTGCAGTTCCTTGATGACAACGGCGCACGGGTGGACATCGCCGAGCCCATTCGAGAAGCCGCGCGCCTTCTGGAATGCGGCGCCATTGTTGCCATCAAGGGGCTCGGCGGATTTCACTTGGCCTGCGACGCAGAAAACGACGCAGCCGTGGATCGTTTGCGTGATCGCAAACGCCGGGTGGAAAAACCGTTTGCCGTCATGATGAGGCGCATCGAGGATGCCCAGCGCTTCTGTGTTGTTGAAGAAATGGCGCGCAAATCGCTTCTTTCACGCGAGCGGCCGATTGTGCTATTGCCGCGCCGGCCCGAAGTGCATGTGGCTCCCGGAGTCGCGCCGCGCAATCGCTTTCTCGGCATCTTTTTGCCCTATACGCCGCTCCATCATCTCTTGTTGTCCAGTGGCAGATGCGGTGCTCTGGTGATGACTAGCGGCAACCTAAGCGAGGAACCTATCGCCATTGACAATGACGAGGCCGTGGAGCGCCTGCGCGGCATGGCCGACGCGTTCCTCATTCACAATCGCGACATCCTGCGGCGTTGCGACGATTCCGTGGTGCGCCAGGCAGCGGGCCAATCGCAACAACTGCGCCGCTCCCGTGGATTTGTCCCCGTGCCCGTGGCCTTGGAGAGCGAATCATCGCCCATCCTGGCGGTTGGCGGAGAACTGAAAAATACCGTGTGCATTGTGCGCGGCAGCGAAGCATTCCTTAGTCAGCACGTAGGCGATTTAGAAAACCTGGAAAGCTACCACTTTTTCGAAGAGGCCATCGAGCACTTGCAGTGCATCCTGGAAGTGCAACCCAAAGTGATCGCCTACGATCTGCATCCGGACTATTTCTCGACCAAATGGGCGCTGAGTCGGGCTGATGTTAGGCTGATCGGCGTGCAACACCATCACGCGCACATCGCCGCGTGCATGGCGGAAAACCATCTCGACGGCAAAGTGATTGGCATCGCTCTTGACGGCACCGGCTATGGCACCGATGGCGCAATCTGGGGCGGGGAAGTGCTCCTGGCGGACTACACGAATTTCCAACGCGCTGCCCACTTGGACTACGTGGCACTGCCGGGTGGCGAGGCCGCGATTCGTGAGCCCTGGCGCATCGCTGTGAGCTACCTCGCGAAACACTTCGGGAGGGCTCTGACCGGGCTGGAGATTCCTTTCGTCAAGGGTCTGGACCGGCGCAATCTCGGTATCCTTTTGCAAATGATCGAACGCGGCGTGAATTCTCCGCACACCTCGAGCTGCGGGCGTCTTTTCGATGCCGTGGCCGCTCTGATCGGCTTGCGCGCCACGGTGAACTATGAAGCGCAAGCCGCTATCGAGCTTGAAATGGCGGCCCATGAATCCACTGACGAGAGCGCTTATCCGTTTGAATTGCTGTCCACCGGGGAAACGTGGCGGATTGGCACGCGCTCGCTCTTCGATTGGCTGCTGCACGATATTCGCCGGGGG
>Ga0187784_10005243_pt1 | contig 10492 bp, 13 predicted proteins | sample 1015_SJ02_MP15_2_FD_132964 | JGI IMG/M metagenome (GOLD analysis project Ga0187784, IMG submission 132964) | Tropical peat soil microbial communities from peatlands in Department of Meta, Colombia - 1015_SJ02_MP15_20_MG | ecosystem: Environmental > Terrestrial > Soil > Wetlands > Peat | place... | reverse complement strand
GCGCGCCGAGCAGCGCAAGGCGCCTTCCCTCCTCCACCGCGACCTCAATCTCGTCGAGCGTATGTTGCGCGACCACATCAGCCAGGACTACACGGCGATCTGGGTCGACGTGGAAGAGGAGTACACCAAAGTCGTCGATTTCATGAACCGCTTCCAGCCGGCTCTCGTGAATCGCGTGAAGCTCTACACGAAAGAGACGCCGATCTTCGAGGAGTTCGGCATCCAGCAGGAAATCGACAAGGGCCTGCGTCCGAAAGTGTGGCTGAAATCCGGCGGCTACATTGTCATCAACCACACCGAAGCGCTCGTCGCGATCGACGTCAATACCGGCAAGTTCGTCGGCAAGGGTTCGACGCGCCTCGAAGATACGATCGTCCGCACCAACCTCGAAGCGGTGAAAGAAATCGTCCGCCAGATGCGCCTCCGCGATCTCGGCGGCATCATCATCATCGACTTCATCGACATGGAGGAGCGCCGCAACCGCGAGAAGGTGATGGCCGCTCTCGAAGAGGCGCTCAAGGCCGATCGCGCGCCTTCGAAAATGCTGCGCTTCAATGAATTCGGCTTGATCGCCATCACACGCAAGCGCACCAAGCAGGCTCTCGAACGCACGCTCTGCCAGCCGTGCCCTTACTGCACCGGCTCGGGCATGGTGAAATCCGTTCCGACGCTCTGCTACGAAATTCAGGGCGAGGCGCGCAAGATGGCGCCTGAAATGGACGCGGCGAGCGTCACCCTCCGCGTCCATCCCGAAATCGCCAAGGCGCTCAAGACGCGTGAGTCTTCGCTCGTCGAAGAGCTCGAGCGCTGGACGAAAAAGAGCGTCATCATCCAGGCCGATCCGACCCTCCACTGGGAGCAGTACGACATTTACTGACGATCCGACTAGGATCGTCATCCTGAGCGAGTAACGCGAGTCGAAGGATCTCTCTTTGGGAGCGCCGATCTCCCGATCGGCGCTCTTCTTCGCCGGGGGCTAGGCTATCTCTCTTCCTTGGCCTTCGGAATCCCGCCTGAGAGTTGCCAGTTAAGTTACTCTTGGCTTAGTTGGACGTGTTAGAATCTTCCAGCGCTTCGGCATTGGAGCACCATCAATGAGATGTACCAGCTCGGTTGCTGCTGCCCTTGCTTTGCTGCTCTCAGCGTCAACACTTTTCGGGAAAGATCGGCAGTGGCAAGACGCTACGGTTGCAGACGCACGCACCGGAACTGCGGGTTCGATGGCCGTTGGAACAGCGTCCGGAACCACCTACGGCACTACAGCGCTCGCCGTTGCTGCGCCGATCGTAGTTACGTACTACTCGATAAGCGCCGGGGACATGCTTTACGTAGTGGGCTGCATACCGCGAGGGACTCTTCGCTACCGCTGTCCTGATTTGACGGTCCACGGCAAGACGAAGATTGCGATTGATGGAAAGGACATGCACATCCTCGACGATGAGGGGAAGGATCGAAAAGTCCCCATTCTTGAAAAGATCCTTCAGAAGAACGAGGATTCCAAGCGGTAGTGCAGGAGCTGTAGAATTACCTAAGAAAGGACTCCTGTGATAGGTAGACCGCCCATGCGCCCGACCATGCGGAGAGTGCGCGATGGAATCGCTGGGGAGCCGTTTCTCTACGAAGTCGGCTACTCCCTCGATCTGATCGTACAGATTGTCCATCACGTGAATAGAGGCCCCGACGGTCACCTTCGCAGGTGCTGGCAAAGTCGGGAAATCATTGCCGGGCAATGCGGAGAATGGACAGGCAACTTCAAAACCGCCGAAGAGGCTTACCAGTCGGGCGGGTAAGCGTGGACAAGGGAGAGTCTTTCCATGCCCGCGACACCCGTCAGCGAGATCGTCGTGAAGGATCCGAATATCCTTGGCGGAACGCCCGTTTTCCGCGGAACGCGCGTACCCTTTCAGGCTCTCGTTGACTATCTGAAGGCCGGCGACTCGCTGGAAGATTTTCTGGAGGACTTCCCGACGGTAACGCGTTCGGCTGCTCTCGCAGCTCTGGACTTGGCAAAGGCCCTTGTCCTTGAGCAGGTCGAATGAAAGTTCGATTCGGGTGTACGATTGGCCAAGGAGATTCGTCTCGTGCCAGCTTTGGATTGGTCGCAGTGCCCTGCGGTAGAAAGCGTGCCGGGAAGAGTCAGCGGTGCCTGGGTCTTCCGTGGCACCCGCATGCCCGTCGCCACCGTCTTTGAGAACCTCGAAGCAGGCGCCAGCGTAGAGGACATCATGAAATGGTTCGACCTGACTCGGGAACAGATCACCGCGGTTTTGGATTTCGCCGCGCGTAGTCTCCAAACTCCCGTTCTACGCTAGATGTTGATCCTTTTTGACCACGGCACCCCCGCGCCGCTCAGCGCGTATCTCAAAGGTCACACCGTCAGAAAGACGAAAGACCTCGGCTGGGACACACTCGGCAATGGCGAGTTGCTGGACGAGGCGGAGAAGGCAGCTTTTGAGGTGTTTCTGACCACCGACAAGAACCTTCGCTATCAGCAAAATCTTGCCCGCCGCGCTATCGCGATTGTCGTACTCGGGAATTCCCGGTGGCCCGCAGTCGAACCGCATGCAGATAGGGTTGTAGCTGCTGTGACTGGCGCGAAGCGAGGCAGCTACATCGAAGTCGAAATTCCCGACTCGTAGCCATGTGGCACTCCGGCTCGGACTCACACCACCTCAACCCGCGCGCGGCTGCTTGCTTTTGCTGCCGCGCGGTCCCGTGTGATCAGCGGCGATCCCTCTCGGCGTGCTTTTCATCGCGGAATGTCATGCGTGCAAGTTCCCTCGTGATGCGCTGGCGTTCTCCGCGGTCGCGCGATTCCGCCAGGCGGTTTGTCAGCGACCAGAAGCGTTTCTTTTCCGCCTCGCGGAATTCCAGCCCCGCCTCGATCAAGTCCACGAGGACGCGATTGGCGCTCACTCCGCGTCTTCTGGCGATGATCCGCACCTGCTCGGCAACGTGTTCCGGCAGTGAAACGCTCAGGCGCACGATCTCGCGAGTTTTAGCCATGTTTTCGATAGTACACCGCGTTGCACCACTTTGCACCATGCACTAATTTCCGGCGAAAGTGTCGATTTCCGGTTTCCGCGCGATATGTCGAAATGTGCAGTTTTTGCAGGCTAAACGGCCCTTAAAAGTCGCTTTTTGGCAGATTTTGCACCGCTAAGCCCGTATAGGTGTACTAGTCCTTGTACCGATTCTGTACTTCAGGACAATACCCAGCAAAATTTCAAGTGCTAGTCTGCTCGCGCAGTCGTGGGCGCAGAAATGAAGTCGAGTAAGCGACGCTCAGCGTCGCCGCCCTCTCGACGAGAGTCGCCCGCTCTTTGACAACCTGAGATTCGAGTCGTGCAGGCTAGCCGCTGAAACGCTGCTCGCGGAAAGGGTCGCCGTACATGTTGTAGCCGTTCTCTTCCCAGAAGCCGGGAGCGTCGTGCGCCATGAACTCGATGCCGCGCACCCACTTCACGCTCTTCCACGCGTAGAGATGCGGCACGACGAGGCGCACCGGATAGCCGTGATCGAGCGGAAGCGGCTCGCCATTGTGCTTCAGCGCAAAAAGCGTCGTCGGGCGCATCAGATCGTCGAGCGGCACGTTCGACGTGAATCCCGCCTCCGCGTGGACCATCACGTACTTCGCCTCGGGCTTCGCGCCGGAAATCTTCATCACCTCGGTGAACGGCACGCCTTCCCAGCGCACGTCGAAGCGGCTCCAGCGCGTCACGCAGTGCATGTCCGCGGTGACTTCCCTCATCGGCAGCCGCGTGAATTCATCCCACGTCAGGCGCACGGGTTTTTCGACGAGGCCCGCGATGCGGAAATCCCACGTTTTCGGATCGAAGCGCGGCACGTCGCCGACGTGGAGCACCGGCCATTTCAGCGTCGCGGATTGGCCGGGAGGCAGTCGCCCAGCGTCGCGCATCGCGCGCTCGAGTTGCTTACGCTCCGTGATTTCGCCAAAGATCATCGCCCCATTGTACAACGCCGAATTTGCGGAGCGCGCGGCAGGTGACGGCGCAAGTCCGTATGCTATGATTCCGGGCTCGGGTGGGGCAGGAAATCCATACTAGGAGCAGCCATTGTCCGCACGCATTCTCAACGGCAACACGATCCGCGATCAAATCTACGCTGATCTGGACGGCGAAATCCGCTCGCTGGCGTCCGCCGGGATCAAACCCGGGCTGGCCGCCGTGCTGGTCGGCGACAATCCCGCGTCGAAAGTTTATGTGAAGAGCAAAATCGCCGCGTGCGAAAAGCTGGGCCTCGCGAGCTTCCACATCACGCCGCCTGCCACGATGACCACCGCCGAGTTGCTCGCTTTGATCAAGGAGCTGAACGAGCGCGACGAAGTGGACGGCATCCTCGTGCAGCTTCCCCTGCCCTCCCAGATCGACTCGAAAAAAGTTCTCGAAGCCATCGATCCGGCCAAGGACGTGGACGGATTTCATCCGGTGAACGTGGGGCATCTCGTCGCGGGGCGGCCGGCCCTGGTCGCGTGCACGCCGGCGGGAGTGATGGAGATCTTCAAGCGCAGCGGAATTCCGGTCGAGGGCGCGAACGCGGTCGTGGTCGGGCGCAGCGACATCGTCGGAAAGCCGATGGCGCTGCTGCTGCTCCACGCCAACGCAACCGTGACGATCTGCCACTCCAAAACCCGCGATTTGAAGGACACCATTCGCCGCGCCGACATCGTCGTTGCAGCGATCGGCCGCGCGGGGATGGTCACTCGCGAGCATGTGCGTCCCGGAGCGACGGTGATCGACGTCGGCATCAACCGCATCACGGATGCGAAGCAGGCGGAGGATTTCTTCGCCTGCTTGCCCGAGCGCCTTGCGGAATTTCGCGCGAAGGGCACGGCGCTGGTCGGCGACGTTCACCCGGATGTGGCAAACATCGCTGGCGCGTTCACTCCGGTGCCTGGCGGAGTCGGCCCGCTCACGATCGCCATGCTGATGAGCAACACGGTGAAGGCGGCGCGGCTGCGCCGCGGGAGCCGCGTTTCGGCGACTGCGACCTCGCGCAACTGATGCTGCGCATCGGCCTCACCGGCGGGATTGCCTCGGGAAAATCCACGGTGGCGGCCATGCTGCGCGACCGCGACGTTCCCATCCTCGACGCGGACGCCATCGGCCACGAGCTCCTCGAACCCGGACAGGACGCGTACAAGGAAATCGTGCGCGATTTCGGCGAAGAGGTTCTTGCCCCAGGCGGCACAGTAGACCGCAAGAAATTGGGCGCGATCGTTTTCGCCGATGCGCGGAAGCGCGAGCGGCTCAACCAGATTATGCATCCGCGCATCCAGCAGATCGTCGCGGAATGGTTTCGCCGTCTTGACCGCCCCGGCGGTCCGGAATTCGCGGTGGAAGATGCGGCCCTGATCCTCGAAGCAGGCGCCAAGAAGCAATTCGATCGCGTCGTCGTCTGCTGGTGCAGGCCCGAGCAGCAGCGTGAGCGGCTGCTGCAGCGCGGCGTCTCGACAGAAGACGCCGAGCGGCGGATCGCGTCGCAAATGCCGATCGACGAAAAACGCCGCTTGGCCGACGATGTGATCGATTGCTCGGGCACGATCGAAGAAACCGAGCGGCAGGTCGATGCGCTCGTCCAGAAATTGACGAAACTGGCCGCGACCCAGCGAAACATTTCCTGAGTGAAATTCGTTTTGATCTGTGCGGGATGCTGAGCACAGACCAAAATGGTGGTTGCAACCACATCCGAAGCCGTAGAATCTGAGTCAGGCACCGAGGAATTATTTCGATGACACAAGGAAAGCGCGCGCGGCGGGCGTTGCGCCTGCTGGCACTCGGACTGATGGTCGGTCTAGGCGCGTACTGGATCGGCTCGCGGTACGGCGAGCGAATGCCATCGTCCGTGAATGCGCTTCCCGCGCCCGCAAACACTGAGTACACGCTCGATCCCACCGAAGCGGAAAACGTCCGAATCTACAAGGAAGCATCGCCGGCGGTCGCCAACATCGTGACGCGGACGGTGCAGTACGATTTTTTCTTCAACGCGGTGCCTGTCGAAGGCGCTGGATCGGGTTTCGTGATCGACACGGCCGGGCATATTCTGACGAACTATCACGTGGTCGAGGGCGCGCAGACGATCGAGGTCACCCTCGGCGATCAGTCGCGGTACAAGGCGAAGTACATCGGCGCGGACACGCGCAACGACATCGCACTGATTCAAATCAGTCCGGGTACACACAAGCTGACGCCGTTGGCGCTCGGCGACTCGCGCAATCTGCTCGTCGGGCAGCGCGTGCTCGCCATTGGTAATCCGTTCGGATTTCAGAGCACGCTCACGACCGGCGTCGTGAGTTCGCTCGGCCGCACGGTGCAGACGAGCGACACCACCTACATCGACGAGGCGATTCAAACCGACGCGGCGATCAATCGCGGCAATTCGGGCGGACCGCTGCTCAACTCGCACGGCGAAGTAATCGGAATCAACAGCGCAATCTACGCGCCTACCGGAACGACAGCGGGAATTGGGTTCGCGATTCCGATCAATACGGCGCGCCGGGTGGCCAATGATTTGATCACGCAGGGTCGCGTGCGTCGCGCAACGCTAGGCGCCGAGGGACGCGCGATCTGGCCCGGGCTTGCCGACGCGCTGAACCCCGGTCGAGCACGGAATCTTGATCGAGCGAGTGACGCCCGGCGGTCCCGCGGCACAGGCCGGCATCCGCGGCGGAACGCGCACGGTGATGGCCGGATTGCAGCAGTTGACCGTTGGCGGCGACGTCCTGATCGCGATCGACGGGAAAGACATTGAGAGCCAGATGGATCTCAATCTGTTGCTGAATCGAGCCGCGCCCGGCGATGAGATTACGCTGACGATTATTCGCGACGGCAAGAAGATGGATGTCCGCGTAAAACTCGGTCAGGGATAGATGCGGCTGGAATTTTCAGTCCAGAGGCGAGCCACGCATGCCAAGCCAGAACCCGCCGGTTAAGAATCCGCAGCTCGATGAATCTGAGCTGCAGCCCCATTTCCTGGCAGCAATTTCGGCGCGGTCATTTGTGTCGTCCTCCTAGGCAGGGCCGCATCCAGATGACCGGACAGGTTCAGAACTAGGGGTTTGAAAACTTGCCCGGTTAGCCGACTAATTGGGAGTCAGCGGGTTGAGTTAGCGCTTCAGCGTCAGAACAAATATCCGGCGATCGTTCAGCTCAGCAATCAGCGGTTCGTCCTGCCGAGCCGCAATCTGATCCCGAATGCCTTCCAGGAGTGGACGTGAGTCCACAGTGAACCCGGAGTCTTCGAAAAATCTCTGCGCATGATCCAGATCGGCGAAATAATTCGACTCGAGGCTGCGGCCCAACGTTTCAAGTTCGCTCTGATGATAGGTTTTGCTTTGCCGCTGCGCCCAGCTTCTCAGGTGGATGTCGGGAGTGATCCACCATCCGCCGTAGCGTCGAAGAATCTCGCCTACATTTGCGGCAAGATGTGTTTTCTCCTCGAACGTCAAGTAGCGAAGAAGTCCCTCCGTCGTGACAGCCACCGGCCGCTCGGTGACGAACCGAGAGCAGCATGCCAGCAGTTGCGCGCGATCGATTACGCTGGCGGCGCAGAGATGCAGGCCTTCCGGAACCGAGCCGAGAATTGCGGTCACAACCTCACGCTTCAATGCGATCGATTCCGCCAAATCGGCTTCGACGTACACGACGCCTCGACGGGCGAATTCCATCCCGCGCGGAGAGAGCCCTGCGGCGAGTTCGAGTACTTGAGTCGCGCATTTTTCCTCGAGTAGGTGGTTCACAGCACGGAAACGCGCTTCGAAAAATGAAGCGTAATCGCGCGCCGTGCTTTCCGACCACGGACCATCGGACAAAGTGGCGCCCCGGTCGCGCAAAATTGCGAGCATCTGCTTTGCCCACGGAATTTCCGTGTACTCGCCGCGCGCAAACGCAGGTATTAGCGCAGTGATCGAGACTCGCCGAAAGTCGTAGCCGTCCATTTTTCAGAGTTTATCATCCGGCTCCCTCGGCGGAAGGCGACCTCGGTCAGCCGAGAAGGTCCTTGATTCGGTACTGAACTTGTCCCGTTAGTCGGCTAATCAGGAGTTGAGCCACCTGCTTTCCGAGGCCGTGGAAGTGGTAGCTGATCGCACCGAAGGCGCAGTCCGGTGGTTCCGGCAAACGGGCGTCGCTGGCGGCCAAAGAGCGCACACAAAAAAGCGCCCTCTTTCCCTGCCCATGCATCGAAGTGTCACACCGCGGGCACGGGGAAGGGAGGACGCAATGCCACCATTGGCGGCCAACGAGGGCACTGAAGCTACGCACGGGAGCAGCGAGTTGCCGAGTGAAATTGCGCCCGCGGAGAAGCATCCAACGCCCCTGACTGGAGGAAGCGGGCTCGGCCGGTTGACTGGTATTGGCGTTCTCCTTCTAGGAGTCGTGGCAGCGTTTCTGTACGTGGGTGGGTGGTTCAGCCCGCAGAAACTGACGCCCGCTCGGTTCGTCGATGAGCTTGAACGGGTAAACGGCACTCACTCGGGTTTCCGGCGGAATCACGCGAAAGGCCTGCCCGTCAGCGGATTTTTCGATAGCAACGGACAGGGGGCGCGGCTCTCGAAAGCCGTGGTGTTTCAAATCGACCGCGTGCCGGTGATCGGCCGTTTTTCTCTTGGCAACGGCGATCCGCATGCCACCGACGATCTGAGCGACGTCCGCGGCCTGGGGCTTCAGTTTTCTCTGTCTGACGGCGAGGAGTGGCGGACGGCGATGATCAGTCTGCCCGTGTTCCCGTTCAAGGATCCGCAGGCCTTTTACGACAACCTGGTGGCGTCGCAGCCCGATCCGAACACGCATCAACCCGATCCGGCGAAAGGGGCGGCGTTCCTCGCGAGCCACCCGGACACCGCGCGGGCGCTCGCAATCATCAAGAGCCACGCGCCGTCTTCCGGTTTCGACAACAGCTCTTATTACGGGCTCAATGCGTTCCGCTTCGTCAACGCGGACGGCGCCGACACCTACGTGCGTTGGGCGCTGGTGCCGGTGCAGCCGTATGAAGCTGCGAGCGCGGCCGGGACGAGCCAGGACAAGAATTTCCTGTTCGACGGTTTGATCGCCAGCATCCACCAGCATCCGCTGCAATGGCATTTGATCGTGACGCTCGCGCAGCCGGGCGATCCGACCGACAATGCGACCATCCCGTGGCCGGAAGGGCGGGAGCAGGTCGATGTCGGAACCCTGACTCTTGACTCTGTGGAAAGCGAAGAAACCAGTCCCGCGCGCGACATCAATTTCGATCCGCTGATTTTGCCGGCCGGCATGGCGCCGTCGGACGATCCATTGCTGAGCGCTCGATCGGCGATTTACTCGCAATCGTTCACGAGGCGCGCCGGCGAGACGAAAGAGCCGAGCGCCATCACGCCTTCGGAGGTGCAAAAGTGAGCGCTAGGATGACGGGTCACCGGCAGCAGTTCACAGGTTCCATGCGCTTCCTGCACTGGCTGATGGCCGCGATGGTGCTGACGATGCTCGGCATCGGTGTTGCGATGGTCGCATCGCTCGCCGACTATCACACCCTCGTCTCGATCCATCGCCCGCTGGGGATTTTGATTCTGATTCTGGTGGTGGTCCGGTTCGTAAACCGGCTTTTCAGCACCCTGCCTCCATTTCCAGCCACGATGTCCTCCCAGGAGCGTTTCGCGGCGCATGCGTCGGAGGCCTTGTTGTACGCACTGCTGTTCGTGGAGCCGCTCGTGGGCTGGGGGATGTTGTCCGCGGCGCGCTATCCAATCGTAATGTTTGGGTCGGTGCATCTTTTCCCCATCCTTCCTCATAGCGTGATGCTATATGCGGTGTTGCGGAGGACGCACACCTTTCTGGCTTACCTCCTGTTCCTCGCGTTCATCGCGCACTTCGGAGCCATTCTGTTTCACACGCTGATCGTGCGAGACGGCATGCTCGGCCGCATGGCGCCCTGGCGGAGCCATCATTTATCCATCAAGCGAAGCCAGGAATGATTGCACGCGACGGCCGCTTCAAAGGCCTTGATTAATCGACTTACCGCCCAAGTTTCGCTTTCACGATGACCCATACTCCTTCGACGACGGCCGAGGTGTGGCATCTCGCGGATTCGGCGTTATACTCGGCGCATTCGACATCCTGTCGATATCGGCGCTCTCGCCGAGAAGGAGGTGATCCAGTGAGGTACGGTTTACGTTGACGCAGTAGGAGAGGCGCTCGTAACCTTGTCGAGCGCCTCTCGTCTTTTTCTCACCTGAACGAAGTTCCTGAAACGAATCGGCTCCGTTTCACGACCCTGTTGCATGACCGACTGATGTGCCCGCTCAGGCGTCGAATTCGCGTCGGCACGAATCTCTCTGATCAGCCGAGGAATCAGAAGTTCAGTCGCTCGATCCCGCCCGCGAAACTCCGCGCCGGATCGGCAGCAGCTGTCGAAGGCGCGCATCCCGCAGCCAAATTCCCAGCCAGGCGATCATGCTTGTCGATAGCGGCACTACGACCGGATAAGCCTGTCCGAT
>Ga0187784_10005240_pt1 | contig 10495 bp, 6 predicted proteins | sample 1015_SJ02_MP15_2_FD_132964 | JGI IMG/M metagenome (GOLD analysis project Ga0187784, IMG submission 132964) | Tropical peat soil microbial communities from peatlands in Department of Meta, Colombia - 1015_SJ02_MP15_20_MG | ecosystem: Environmental > Terrestrial > Soil > Wetlands > Peat | place... | reverse complement strand
TACAATTCCGAGAGTTTGCACCGGCAGACCCGGAGACGCGTCCGCCCCTCCCGAACTTTCCACGTAGGCGTCAAATGGACTCAGGTAGCCAACCACGTTCCACAAAACTTCCGGATGCCTATCGATCTTGGCAGCCAACTCGCGCGCAGTACGTCCCGCGCCCACAATCACCACGCGCCGGCGGGAGTCTGCAGCAAGTTTCGACTTGAAGAACAGGTGAGCGGCCCAGCGGACGCCTACAAAACCCGCGAACAGCAGCAGCCCAAAGTACCCCAGAACCAGACGGGAGACATAATCGCCAGCCAGATATGCTCCCGACAAAAGAATCGCCATCAAGAGCAGCACGCCCAGCAAAATCCTGGAGATTATGGCGGGCATGTTCCAGCCGCCGCGGAAGCTATCCAGCTTCATTCTTTCGTGCAGGACAACCCAGAGTGCAGCGGCAACCGCGAACTCCACCCCGAAAATCGAAAACGGCCTCCACAACGGCTGGATGGGGCCGTTGATGCCATAGCGCAGGGCGTAGGCGATGATTAACGCCACTACCGCCCATACCAGATCAGCAGTCAGGATCTTGCGGCGTAACTTGCGAGCGTCCATTTTTTTGTAAGTGGTTATGGTAAACCATTCAGCAAGCAATTGTTAGTGCAAGCTGCGGATACCTCTTTACCTGCATTACGCCCCAAGCAGCCGTTAACCCCTGGCGGATTTCTGCTTCTCAACGCGCTACCGTTGCGAACTTGAATGCGGCGGTATGCATCCCCGTTTCCAGCCTCTGCCGGATCGTTGTGTACAACGCGTGCGCAACACTCAAATGAAGATCTTCGATCAACTGCATGTTATCTGAGGGCACGACGAAGCAGAGATCGCACAACGGTTTCATCTTACCGCCGTCATACCCTCCCAGCCCGACGCAATAGCCGCCGGCTTCGCGTGCCACTTCGAGGGCTTTAAGCACATTGCGAGAGTTTCCGCTTGCGCTGATCGCAAACGCCACATCTCCGGCCTCGATGAGGTTTTTCAACTGTTCAGCGAAGATGTCTTCATAGTGGGAATCGTTGGCCCAAGCCGTCATCATCGGGACGCTGTCGGTCAATGCGATCGCCCGAAAACGCTTGGCGCCGTTGCACCCCATGGTCACGCCTTTGGCCAGATCGCAGGCAAAATGGGACGCGAGCGCCGCGCTACCACCATTGCCGAAGAGGAATATTCGCCGATTTCTTTCATAGGCGCCGAGGAGCACATCGCGGATCTCGTCCACCTGTTCGTGAGGCAGCAGTTGCAGTACTTCGCCCAATCGATTCAGGTAGTCCTGGGTGTTCACCATCCCCGGTGCATTCGCGCAAATTTTCGCGTACGCACTGCTCTTATGAGACATGCATTCACTCTCTCAATTAATTTTGTCGAAATGCTAGTTTACCTGCCGCCGGGCGCTTCTGCTACTTCACGCCGAAGCGGACCAGGCATAGATCGAGAGCTGCGCCCACCGTGAACAGCGACGAGACGAAAACGCTGCCACAGTTCTACGCCCACACAGATTATTGCAGCCCAACCTCAACGCCGCCAATAAATACTACCATTAGCGCAGCGCGCCTGTGCCCGCTCTGGACCAAAGTGAACACTGGCTTCCGGCTTTACACTGCACTGAACTTGGGACCCGTCAATTCTACCTTTTTGCTGGCCCCTGAAACCATAAAACCAGATCCTCTGAGCCCGCATTTGATGACCTTCGTAACAGTACAACCCCCGCGCCGGGGATTAGTTGCGCTAGGCGAGCCCTCTGCGAGATCTGAGATAGCCATACTCGAGAGGTCACGGAGTTTCAGCGGGTCGCTGCCGCTCCGCCTCTTTCGGATGACCCGCTTGGCGTCGGCCAGCGGCAGTGTCAGACAGTGTGGAGACGTTCCCCTGACCTTTCATCCCGGTGCTGGGTACCGGACGCCGAGCCTCAACACTCATCTGTTGCTGGCGATTACTGTACAGTCAGCGTCAACGTAGTCGTGTGCTGGGAACCCGAACTGCCGGTAACCGTAATTGTGTAGTTCCCGGCAGGCGTGCCACTGCTACCTGTGCTGCCGCTGTTGCCGCTCCCTCCGCAAGCCGCCTGAAACACTACACCGCCCAGCAAGACGCAGCAGATCAGCAGGCCCAGAAGCTTACGCCTCCTGCCGCTGCCAGATCGCAGCCCAAAGCCGGCCAACAACACACCAAAGATCGGAATCATCAAGGCATAGATCGGCACGAGCTCGCGGCGAACCGTGCCGTGCCCGAGATACGCCGTCGCCCCTGTCGTGTTGATCGTCAGCGTCGAGGTCCCCTGGCCGCCGCTCTTCACGGACACCTGTTGCGGATTCAAAGAGCATGTCGGAGCCCGCGCTGGAGAAGGCGAGACCGAACAACTCAGCGTTACTGTGCCGCTGAATCCTCCCACCGACCCCACTGTTACCGTGGCCGTCGCCGACTGACTAGGTGACACCGAACTCGGCGTCGGTGAAGACGGCGCAGATATGCCGAAGCCGGGCGGCACGGGCTCTACCGTCAGAGTGGGCTCTACGCTGACTTGCAGACTGCCCGATGTGCCGGTTGCCGTCAAGGTGTAGTTGCCGGCCGGCGTAGATGCGCTGGTGGTCACCGTCATGGTCGATGTTGCGCCCGATGCCGTCGGCGTGATTTTGGCAGGATTGAAGGTGCAGGTCGCTCCGGTTGGTTGTCCTGCACAAGTCAACGAAACAGGGCTGTTGAAGCCGTTTTGCGCCGTCGCGGTAATCGTATAGTTAACTGGGTTTCCGGCAATCACTGCCTGGCTGCCCGGTTTCACCGCCAGCATAAAGGCGGGGGCAGCTTGGGTATTCAGCAAAATGGTTAAGGTGTTGCTGCCAGCCTCGATGGTCGAAGCAACGCCGTTCACAACCGCCAAATCCGGTTTGCCATCGCCGGTCAGATCTCCCGAGGCGAGCGAGGCCCCAATGAAAGACCCTCCCGTCGCGTAGTCCACAGGAGCTTGAAACGTACCGTCACCATTGCCCAAGAACAACACCACACCTCCGGGCCCCCCGCCGGCGACATCGAGGAAGCCGTCCCCGTTGAAGTCGGCCACCGCTAGGGCTGGCCCGTTAGGCCCGGGATTGTAATCAGCCGGCACCTGGAAAGTGCCGTTACCGTTGCCCAGCAGGACGGCCATTGGCGAATTAAAACCCGTTACCGCCAAGTCCAGCTTGCCATCACCGTTGAAGTCCGCTGCTGCAACCGTTGAGAAATAACTAAACCTGCTCCCACCCAGGTCGATGGGCGGAAGGACTTGAAAGCTGCCGTCACCGTTGTTCAGAAGTATGCTGATTGTAGAGTTACCGTTCCCCATGTTTACTACGGCGATGTCCAGCCTGCCATCGCCATTGAAATCACCCAGCGCTATCCCCGCGGGTTGCGTGCCCACTCCGATATCAGAATGTGCCTGAAACGTACCGTCGCCGTTCCCCAGAAGGATGCTGACTGAATTGCCATCAGTGCAAGTTATGGCTAAGTCCAACCTGCCGCTCCCAGTGAGGTCTCCAATCGCCACAGAAGACGGACCATCTCCGGTGGGGTAATCGACGTGTGTCTGGAACGTACCATTGCCGTTGTTCAGAAGGACGCTCACCGTGCTAGCGGTTTGGTTCGCGACAACCAAATCAAGGTTGCCGTCGCTCCTAAGGTCTCCAACGGCGACCCAAGCCGGCCCCTTGCCTGTATCGTAGTTTACTGAAGGCAGGAAAGTGCCTCCGCCGTTGCCCAAGAACACGCTTACGTCATTATCTGCGAAATTGGCGACGACAACATCGTTCTTGTTGTCGCCATTGAGGTCGGCGACACCAACACCACTGGCGCCGCTGCCGGTTTCATAGGATAGCGGTGTCTGCTGGAACCCTCCAGCGCCATCACCCAAAAGAATGCACGCCCCCGATCCGCAGCCTACTGCCAAGTCCAACTCTTGGTCGCCATTGAAATCGGCGACTGCCGCTGCCATAGAAAAGGCTCCGCCCGTGCCATAGAAGACCGTCGGCTGGGAGAAAGCTCCGTCACCTTCGTTCAGGTAGACACCAACGGTGTAGTCACCTTGGTTTATTGCGGCGAAATCCGACTGGCCACTACCGTTGAAATCGCCGGTCACGACCGTGGATGGGCCGTCTCCGGACGTGTAACTCCGTTGGGGCTGGAAGGTGCCGTTGCCATTCCCAAGCAGGAGACCTACCGTGCACCCTACAAACGGATACCCACTTCCGCCCGTGCCGAAATTCGCCACCACTAGATCGAGAATGCCATCTCCGCTGAGGTCTGCCACTGCGACAGAATCTGGCATGCTTCCTACGCCGTAATCCACATGCGTCTGAAAAGTACCGTCGCCGTTGCCCAGGAGAACGGATACGCTGCCATTGCTCTGGCAGTTCGGGTCACTGCCGCACTGGTTCACCACCGCAAGATCCAGCTTCCCGTCGCCGTTGAAGTCACCCACTGCCACAGCCAACGGATAATAACCTGTAGCAAAGTCTTTCCTTGTCGGAAACGTGCCATTCCCGTTGTTCAGGAAGACACTCACCAGGTTGCTCTGGGAGTCCGTCACGGCCAAGTCGAGCTTTCCGTTGCCCGTGAAGTCACCCACTGCCACCGACATCGGATACGATCCGGTCGCATAATCCACATGCGCTTGAAAGGTACCGTCGCCATTGCCCAAAAGTACAGATACCGTGTTGGACTGGGAATTGGCAACGGCTAAGTCCAGCTTCCCGTCCCCGTTAAAGTCGCCCACCGCGATTCCAACGGGGGCGGTTCCCACCTCGTAATCGACATGCTTCTGAAAGGTGCCGTCTCCGTTGCCGAGGAGAATGCTGACGACACCCGGAGAGTAGCCTAAGCCACACGTGACTGCCAAGTCCAGCTTGCCATCGCCGTTGAAATCCCCAACCGCTATTCCATTTACACTGCCTGCGACAGCGTATTGAGGGGGTTCGATAAAAACCGGGTTTGAGCCCAGGGCCTGAAACCCTGCCAAGCAGAAAAGGATCAGAAGAATACGTAGGGTCGTCATAATTCCCTCCACGAAAACAATAGCTCTCGGTTCTGGGGGCATGCGCAGTGTGCAAGAATCGCGCAATCTGCGCGAGCACGTCTCAATCATGCGCCCGCCAGGCATTTTAGGCGCTACTCATTCTGGCAACCCGGGAGAGCGGGAAAAGTTGCGGCGTTGGGCATCAGAATGACCCAAGTTGGCCTGATACCCTCTTTCCGCCCAGCTAAGCACTATTCTTACGAAACTGAATGGCTCCTAGCTGACGTGGGACATCCCAAGTTCAAAAGAATTCCGGGTACAATACCAAATCGTCAGCAATAAGAAACGGACACTACACCATGCGGAATGTCGTAAGGAAGCTTCCTGGTGCACCACGGCTCTACCATACTGCACGGAGGCTTATATAAAAGCTTGCGTCAAGAAGCACGATCTCAGATTACCTGGCAAGTAGTACGGTTCGAAAGTTGCATATCGGCTGCGGAGAGAACACTCTCGCTGGTTGGCTGAACTCAGATTATTACCCAACCGTTTCTAATGTGATCCAGCTTGATGCAACAAGAAAATTTCCGTTGGATGAAAATACGTTTGATTACATCTTCAGCGAACACGTGATCGAACACATCAAGTATGTTGATGGTCTGCGCATGCTTAAGGAATGCAGCAGGATCCTAAGAGCTAATGGGAGGATACGAATCTCAACTCCTGATCTGCAGTTTCTTATCGACCTGTATTCGAAACAGAAAACGGCGTTGCAACAAGACTACATAAAGTGGGCCTCTGACGAATTTGTCAAGAATGGCGAGTCTAGCGATACGATGGTAATCAATAACTTCGTGCGAGATTGGGGGCATGTTTTCGTATACGATGAAAAGACCTTGCGCCGTTCGTTGGAACTTTCCGGCTTTGTAGATATCATTCGCTATAAGATAAGCGAGAGCGATGATGAAAATCTGAGAAACCTCGAGAACGAAACACGGATGCCCGCCGGATTCTTGCAGCTTGAGAGCCTCACACTCGAAGCTAGAAAACCTTGAAGCAAAGTTTTTCTGGCCGCAAGACATTGCGGAAGCCTGCGACTTTTGTATCCAAGTTGAGACCTTGTCACAAAGGGGGTGTGCCGGCAGTTTTTCGCTCTGTCAAAGATAATCCGCGATATGTAGGACTCAGCCTCGCACGGTTATGTCGAATGGAGTCGCTATGCCTAGGGCGCGCCTTGGCACCGGGTCTCGAATGCTATTGGCGATAGCATCAGAATGCCGGAAATGGCGTTTTAAGGGGGCTTGCGAGCCAAAACTTTTTTACTTGACTGGGGTTCTCCTGAGAGCGAAGACTTGAAAAGGCGGATTCTCCGCCCTCGACCCTGCTCGACCCTGCTTGACCCTGCTTTCCTCCGGGTCGCGGCGCGAACCGCCCTCATACGGAGGCTCTTATGAAGTCCGTCTACATCATCTGCTCTTGTCTATTGCTCGCTAGCACCGGTGCGTTGGCACAGTGTCCATCGTCTATCAATCTGCAAGGCGAGTTCGCTCCCAGGCAATCACACGGGATGCTTCTGAATCTGTCTCGGACGCCGCAAGGGCTGCGTCCTATACAGGCGGAGTCCGCTGCGCCTGACGCTTGGACAACCCTCAGCGTAGGCTCTCGCCGCCGACAGGTGGAATCCCAAGTGCAAACGGGACCTGAGCAGGTGCTATACGCCCTTAAGGGAGGAAGTGACGGGCAATATTCGTGCGCTGGCTTGATCTTTGATTCTTTGGGAAACCTCTATGGCACGACCATATCCGGGGGCAACGGGACGACCTGCCTCTCGCGCTGCGGTACAGTCTTCGAGCTTGCTCCTAACGGGAGCGGAGGTTGGACGGAAACTGTCTTATACAGTTTCCAGGGCGGCAGCGATGGCGCGTATCCCTCCTCCGGGCTGATTTTTGACCAGAGCGGGAACTTGTATGGCACAGCCTATGGGGGCGGCGGATCAGGTCAGTGCTACGCAGGCTGTGGCACAGTCTTTGAACTCCGCCGCAACGGGAGTGGCGGATGGAAGGAAACCATTCTTTATAGCTTCCAAGGGGGGAACGACGGCGCGAACCCGTCCTCCGGGCTGATTTTTGATCGGACCGGAAATCTGTACGGCACAACAGAGTGGTCCGTCTTTGAACTCAGCCCCAGCGGGAGCGGAGGTTGGACGGAGACCACCCTCCTTGATTTCGGGGGCAGCGCGTTCCCCTCCGGGTTGATTTTCGATCAAAGTGGAAATCTGTATGGCACAACTTACGTCGGGGGTTCAGGGAACTGCCACCTCGATGTTAGCCCACACGAGACCTACGGCGGGTGTGGCACAGCTTTTGAACTCAGTCCCAACGGAAGCGGAGGTTGGACAGATACTGTTTTGTACAACTTCCTAGGTTTGTTCAGTACCCAGGGCGGCAACGACGGCGCATACCCATCCGCCGGGCTGACTTTTGATAAGACCGGAAACCTGTATGGCACAACAGTGGAGGGCGGCATAGCAGGGTGTGCTGGCAACGTCGGGTGTGGCACAGTCTTTGAACTCAGTCCCAGCGGCAGCGGGGGTTGGACGGAAACTGTCTTGCATCGTTTCCAAGGCATCGCCAAAGACGGCGCGTACCCTTACTCTGGCCTGATTTTTGATCAGAGCGGAAGCTTGTATGGCACAGCCTACTATGGAGGAAGCGGGCTCTATGGCTGGGATGGCACGGTGTTTGAACTCAGTCCCAACGGCAGCGGGGGATGGGTGGACACTACCCTCTATAGTTTCCAGGCCGGCAATGACGGCTCGAACCCGGCATCCGGGCTAGTCATCGACCAGTCCGGAAGCCTGTACGGCACAACCGTGGCTGGTGGCGGAACGGGCTGCGGGGGCGGTGGCTGCGGCGTGGTGTATGAAGTGTTCAAAGTGCCATCCGGGACATTCTCCCCTACAAACATCACGTTCGGTAACCAGGCGCCAGGCGCCAGTAGTAGCCCACAGGTGGTGACCCTCACCAACAGTGGCCGACTTCCGCTGACCATTTCATCGATCGGGATTACGGGCACGAACAGCGGCGACTTTGCCCAGACGAACAACTGCCCTTCCTCGCTAGCTCAGAGTAGTAGTTGCAACATCAGCGTCACGTTCACGCCCACAGCGGGAGGCAATCGACAAGCTGAGTTGCAAGTCGCAGACAACGCGCCCGGCAGCCCGCAGGGAGCTGCCTTGAGCGGTACTGGAGAGGATTTTTCACTTAGCGTGACGTCCCAAACGAGTCTGACCGTTACCGCAGGGCAGGCCGCCAACTACACCATTGCGGTCTCCCCAATCAGTGGATTCGCCCAGAAGGTCGCGCTCAACTGCAGCGGGGCACCGCCAGAATCGACCTGCAGCATTAGTCCCAGCTCGGTCACTTTAGACGGCACCCACAGCCCGTCTGCCAACGTTGCGGTCGTGACGTCGGGAGCCTCGGCGGGCTTGGTGCATCCGGCGGGCTTCACGACGAGCTCCAGGTTTGCGTTGTGGCTGGCATTTTCTGGCTTGCCGGGGCTCCTGCTGCTGGGCGGCGGGGTTCGTAAGCGATACAGTCGAGCGCTTTGCTGGCTGCTGCCCGCGTGCGTGCTTTTGCTTGTGATCACATGGTCTGGTTGCGGAGGAGGGAGCAGCGGTAGCAGCGGAGGTGGGACGCCGCCCGGTACTTACACGCTGGCAGTCACGGGCACATACACCGCCGGCTCAGTCAATTTAGTCAACTCCACTAAGCTCACGCTGGTCGTGCAGTAGGTTCGCGCCCGGGAAGCCAAGTCCATCCCTGGGCGTTGCGAAACTTTTTTGCTTGACTGGGGTTCACGCGAAGGCGGAGACTTAAAAAGGCGGATCCTCCGCCCTCGACCCTGCTCGACCCTGCTCGACCCTGCTCGACCCTGCTCGACCCTGCTTTGCCCTGGGTCCCGGACCCGAGCCGGTCATTATTTGCGTCGTCATAAGGAGGGCCTCATGAAGCCCGCCCACATCGTCTGTATTTGCTTGGTCCTAGCCGGCACGCTGGTGCTGGCGCAGTTTGGCGCCAAACCGCCCACTGACGAGGCCAACTGGCTGCCAGTTGTTCAAGAAGCCCGTCCGGGAGGGCCTCCGAACCTTTTCCAAATGCCGCAAGGGGGCCTCTCGCCCCGCGCCGGGCCAGGGCATTTAGGGCGACTAACTCCCGGCAAGCTCTGCCAATGTCTGGGTTAAACTTTGCGCCTGCTGTGACCTACGCCACGGGTGGGTATGTGGCTCAGTCGGTGGCCGTGGCGGACGTCAACGGCGACGGCAAGCCTGACCTGGTGGTGGCGAACCAACTGTGCGGGGACAGCAACTGCCTTTCGAACGGCACGGTGGGCGTGTTGCTGGGCAACGGCGACGGAACCTTCCAGGCTGCGGTGTCGTACAGCACCGAAGGATACGACGCCGACTCTATCGCGGTGGCGGACGTTAACGGGGATGGCAAGCCCGACCTGCTGGTGGCGAACTACAGTTCCAATTCGGTTGGGGTGCTGCTGGGCAACGGTGACGGAACCTTCAAAACGGCAGTGACCTACGACTCGGGGGGGTGGTACGCCACCTCCGTGGCGGTGGCGGACGTCAACGGGGATGGCAAGCCCGACCTGCTGGTGGCGAACCAGTGCCAGTCCTCCTTCTGCAGGGCCGGGTACGACAGCGTGGTAGGTGTGTTGCTGGGCAACGGCGATGGAACCTTCCAGAAAGCAGTGGCCTACGATTCGGGCGGGTGGCTAGCCGATTCTGTGGCCGTCGCGGACGTGAATGGAGATGGCAAGCCCGACCTGCTGGTCGCCAACGGATCCATCTCCGGTTGGGGCTCAAGCGTGGCTGTGCTGCTGGGTAACGGTGATGGGACTTTTCAGCCTGCAGTGGACTACGACTCGGGGGGCATTTCCGTGTGGGTAGCAGTGGCAGACGTGAACGGGGATGGCAAGCCCGACCTGGTGGTGGCCAACTCTAGTGAGGGCTCCGTGGCGGTCCTTCTAGGCAACGGTGACGGAACGTTCCAGACAGCGGTGGCCTACGGCTCGGGCGGTTTTCCCGATTCGGCAGCGGTGGCAGACGTGAACGGCGATGGCAAACCCGACCTGGTGGTGGCCAACTGTGCCAGCGGCTGGTCCTGTAGTGACAGCTCCGTGGCGGTCCTTCTAGGCAACGGTGATGGTACCTTCCAGGGGGCGGTGACCTATGGTCCGGGAGGGTTTAATGCCAATTCCGTAGCCGTCGCGGACGTGAACGGCGATGGCAAGCCCGACCTGCTGGTAGCGAGCTGCAGCCCGGTACCCGGATACGGCTGTATCGGCGGCAGTGGGGAATTGGGCAACGGTCTGGTAGGAGTGCTCATCAATAGCAGCATCTCGACGACGACTACCGCGCTAACCTCCTCGCCCAATCCATCCAACTTCGGGCAGACCGTGACC
>Ga0187784_10005239_pt1 | contig 10496 bp, 13 predicted proteins | sample 1015_SJ02_MP15_2_FD_132964 | JGI IMG/M metagenome (GOLD analysis project Ga0187784, IMG submission 132964) | Tropical peat soil microbial communities from peatlands in Department of Meta, Colombia - 1015_SJ02_MP15_20_MG | ecosystem: Environmental > Terrestrial > Soil > Wetlands > Peat | place... | reverse complement strand
TTAAAGCTCTTCACCAGCATCGACCGTTTCGAGATCATGGCGATCCCGTTCTTTATCCTCGCCGGCAATTTTTTGACGGCCGGCGGCGTCGCCCGGCGCATGATTGATTTCGCCACCTCGCTTATCGGCCACTGGTATGGCGGTCTTGGATTGGCGGGTGTGGTCGCCTGTGCGCTGTTTGCGGCGATCTCCGGCTCTTCGGTCGCTACCGTCGTCGGCATCGGCTCGATCATGCTGCCGGCACTGCTGCAGAAAGGCTATCCCCCGCGTTTTGGCGCCGGGGTGATCGCGACATCTGGCGCGCTCGGGATTTTGTTCCCGCCGTCGATCAACCTTGTCATTTACGCGGTGGCGACGAGCGGCATGCAGCCGCGCGGCCCCAATGGCGCAGTCGTGGATTCGGCCTCGGTCGGGCAGTTGTTCGTGGCGGGTGTCGTGCCCGGCCTGATGCTGGCGGGGATGTTGGGTGCAACGACTTGGTACCGCGCCTGGCGGAACGATTATCCGCGAATGCAACGAGTCGATTGGCAGGAATGCGGCCGCGCCTTCCGCAAAAGCTTTTGGGGCTTGTTCCTCATCGTCCTTGTGCTCGGCGGCATCTATTCCGGCATGTTCACGCCGACCGAGGCTGCCGCTGTGGCGGCGGTTTACGCCTTCGTGATTGCGCTGTTTGTTTATCGGGGACTGAAATTCGCCGACGTCCCGGCCGTTCTACTCACCGCCGCGTCCATGAGCGCGATGATTCTTTACATCATCACCAACGCGGCCGTGTTCTCCTGGCTTTTGACTTCGGAGCAGATCCCGCAATCCATGGCGGAATGGATGAGCGCTCAAGGATACGGCACGGTGACGTTTCTACTCGTCACCAATGTTGTTTTGCTGGCCGCCGGCAATTTCATGGACCCCGCCGCGATTGTTCTGATCATGGCGCCAATCCTGTTTCCGATGGGCGCGGCGCTCGGCGTCAACGCCGTTCACCTCGGCATTTTGATGGCGGTGAACATGGAGGTCGGTCTATGTCACCCGCCGGTCGGACTGAACCTTTACGTCGCCTCTGGCATCACCGGCATGGGCATAGCCGAACTGACTGTGGCGGTGCTGCCGTGGCTTGCGACAATGCTGATTTTCCTGGCGATGGTTACGTATATTCCCGCCATCTCGCTGTGGCTGCCGCATGTCCTTGGAATGCTGTGAGGCGCGCAGCCGTTTCTCACTCGGCGTAATCGGCCGGTTTTAGTTCGATGGGCGTGCCGTGCGGGGTGCGTGCGGACGCGCGCCGCCACGCCTCGCGCGTGCGCTTGAGCTTTTGCGGATCCGCTAGCCCTTTGACGGCGACGAGCCGTTCGAGCGCGGCGAGCCAATGGCGATAGTAGGTCTCGCCGGTATCGGGGTCGCCGGCGGCTTGCGCCCGTTTTATTTCATCGCCGAGCGTAGCCGCCCATTCGGTCGGCGAAAAAACGCCACGCTCCTGAAGCGACACCGCCAACGCGAACGCTTGCGCTTCCCAGGGCTCGCGAAACACGAGGCCGTCGACCTCGCCATTCCGGCCGATTGAGGGCGGCGAACGAGCGCCGCGATCCATGATCACAGGTCCTTCACCGGGTCCAAATACGGCTCGAATGCCTCGATTGAAACCTTCAGCGTCGGCTCGCTCGTTTCGCCCCACAATTCACGGCCGTCGAACACGACTGTGTAGAGCCATTGCGGGTTTTCGCCGGCACCGACCGCGATTGAATCCGGAAAGACATGGCACCCGCGGATCGCCTCGATCACGCCGACATGGCCGCGCGCATACCGTGGTAGGCGCGTGTGCGTCGGGGGGTGGATATTCTTGGCGCGTACGGCCTCGCCGACTTTGAAGCGGGCCTCGGATTGCGGCGTGCGCGCATACGACCCGCGCGTCAGCGTCCGCGGGACATCCGCGGTTTGCAGTTTGCGGTTGAGCACGTTGTCCGGTCGCAAGGCGCGACCGGCGGCGATCTCGTCGGCGCCAGCAAGACCGCGCGCGACGACCATGTTCTGCAAGCGGAGCGCCCATTTTCCGTAATACGAGCTTGCCAGATAGACTTCAGGTGGCAGCGCCTCGATACCGGCGCGTCCCTCGTCAATGCTCCACGCGCCGATTGCGCCCATGGCCCGGTTCAGAGCAAGGCAACGCCCTTCCCAACGCGCATGAAAGACGGGCTCGTTCTTCTCGGGCGCCACTTTGCCGAAGCCGTGCATCCCGCCCATGTCGTGAATGCCGTCCATCAGGCCATCTCCTGCGGCGAATTCGGCAATCCGGTACCGATCATGCAGTCGCGCGTAACTAACGCCGCGAGCCTTTCGTCGCTCCAGCCCTCGGTGCCGCCGGGCCGCATCGGCAGGACAATGAAGCGGGTCTCTGCGGTGGAATCCCAGACTCGAATCTGCACATCGGGAGGGAGCGACAGACCGAAATCGGCAAGGACACCGCGCGCATCGTTCACTGCGCGTGAACGATAGGGCGCGGACTTGTACCAAACGGGCGGAAGCCCGAGTACTTCCCACGGGTAGCAGGAGCACAGCGTGCACACGATCATGTTGTGGACGGCGGGTGTGTTTTCGGTCGCGATGAGATGATCACCGACGCGGCTGATGAGCCCGAGCGATTGCACCGCTTTCGTCGCATCCGCGAGCAGCGCCCGCTTGAATTCCGGATCGTTCCAAGCCTTGGCGACGATGGCCGCCCCAATATGCGGGCCGATCTTAGTTTCATAGGCTTCGATCATCGCGTCGAGAGCTGCGGGATCGACATAGCCTTTCTCGGTGAGCACCGTCTCCAACGCGCGGACGCGAAGCTGCATCTCGGACAATTCCGAAGCGTCCTGCTCGGCGTCGTCGTGATGGCCCGCCATTGTGCGTTGCTCCGTCTCGGCGCGAAACGAAGAATATAGCGTGTCTGCGGCGGGCTGCTACAGCGCCGGTAGCGCTACTCTCCCTTGGACGTGATGCCATAACCGGCGTTCATGGCCTGGCCATCGGAGCCGGCGTCATGCAGGACGACCAGTGTGAGGACGCTAAGGGCGGCGTAGAGGAGGGCGCCGACGGTGAGACTGAGCGCAAGGGGACGTTGCATCGGGATTGTCCGGTGCCTTTCTTGATTGATAAAGCTTCAAACACCGGGGCAAATTGAAAGTTCCGGCTCGTAATGTGACTTGCCGTGCAGGTTGCTGGGAAGAAATGAATGTTTCATTTCTTTTCCAGCATTAAAATTCCTTCGCGGCGAATAAGCGGCTGCAGCGTTTCGGCAAGCTTCGCCAAAAGCCAGGGCAAGAAGACTTCCAGGCGCACATTATCCTCGGTCACTAAAATGGAACCGCTCACCGCCTGGCCGAGTGCGCTGACGCGAAATCGAAGATAATTTTCGTCCCACGTCTCTTCGGAAACCGTAAATAGGTGCGCGAAATTCGTCCGTGTCCCGGCGAGGCCGCCCTTGAGACGGCTGATCGCCTCCTCCTTGCCGAGATGGTGCGGAATGGACACGATCAGCGGCTTTGACATAAAGGCTCCTGACGCGCCGTTCTTATATGGGAAGCGGCGGACCGCCGATCAAACGCACGATCGTTCCGTTAGGAGAGGGGCATGACCGCAACACAGATTTTCGACCTGACCGGCCAGGTCGCGCTGGTCACGGGTGCCTCCAGCGGATTAGGCGAGCGCTTTGCCGAGGTTTTGGCGGCGAACGGTGCGAACGTCGTGCTGGTGGCTCGCCGAGCCGAGCGCTTGGCCGCCTTGACCGAGCACATCACAAAATCCGGACGACGGGCTATCTCCGTCGCCGCGGACGTGCGCGATAAAGCCGCCATGCAGCGGGCGTTCGACGCCACGGAAAAAGCAATCGGCACGGTGACGATCCTGGTGAACAATGCCGGAATCGTTCATTCCGCTCGTGCCGTCGAACTCAAGGAAGAGGATTGGCGGCGCGTGTTGGCGACCAATCTCGATGCGGTGTTCTTTTGGGCGCAAGAGGCCGCGCGCCGCATGCTCGCTGCCGGCAAGCGCGGCTCGATCGTCAACATCGCCTCGGTGCTCGGTTTTTCGCCCGACAAGGGCGTTATTGCCTATGCCGCCGCCAAGGCGGGCGTCATTCAACTCACCAAGGCGCTTGCGCTAGAGCTTGCGTTCAAAGGCATTCGCGTCAACGCCATCGCCCCGGGCTGGATCACAACCGAGATCAATCGTGACTATTTGGCCGGCGAACGCGGTTCGGCGATGAAGCGACAAATTCCCATGGGCCGTTTCGGCGAAGTCGAGGATTTGGACGGCCCGCTCTTGCTGTTGGCCTCCGACGCTGGACGCTACATGACCGGCGTGACGCTGGTCGCCGATGGCGGCCAGCTTGCTGCGCTGCATGTCTGATTGTTCGGTTTGCGGCTGTAGGATGCGCTGGCGCTGCGTCTTTCATGGAGCCGCTGCGCTGATTGTGGATCGTGCGCGGGCAGATAAACCGCCGGGCTTTGCGCACATAGCTTACGGATATTCATTAGCGTCGCACGCGCCTCAACCTCATCCGGACTGACGCCATCGACGACGCCGCGCCGCATGGTCGATTCCAGGTACGATGCATCGCCAGCGAGAAAGATGAGCTCATCGCCGTCGCAGACAATAACGGAGAGGTGGTCCGGCGTGTGGCCGGGCGTTGGCACGGCGACCACGTTCCCGTCCTTGGTGATGGGCGCGGTGCGCGCAAAGGGTCCGTAAGAGGCCGGCTGCCAGATAATCGGTTGGGGATCGAACCACGTCGGCCAGCGCTTGGGGAGATAGCCCCTCATTGCGCCAGCAATGCCGGCGGCGCGTGCGATCTCGCTCCTGTCGGCGAAGATGCGGCTCGATTGAAAATGCGCGAGCCCGCCATCGTGATCGATATGGAAGTGGGTGAGCACTACCGTTTTGACGTCGCCCGCCCCGATACCGAGGCTTTGCAATTGCGGACCGATTTCCTGCTCGGGCTCGATATCGAAGCGAACACTGAGTTGAAAATATGGGTGCCAGCGCGGCAGAGATTTAAGATGCGTGCCCGAACCGGTGTCGACGACGATGACGCCGTCGGGGTGCTCGATGGCGAAGGCATAGACCGGCGTCCACTCCGCCCAATCGGCCGAGAGGATCGGCTTAAGCTGTCGCAAAAGCCCATGGCCGCGACCCTCGATCTGCGCTTGTTTGATGCGAACGCGGCCGGTTTGGATAGCGTGAATGCGCAGGGCATATCCCTTTGTGTTAGGCGCTTGCTGCGCGATCGGCGCGGCGCAGGTGCGTGTCGCCAAAGCCGCTCGCATATTTGAGGCCAAAGCCCAGCGCCCGATCGAAACCGATATGGGCAATCAGAATGAGACCGCTGGCGGTCGCTGCGGGCAGACCGCCGAAAAGTCCCCCGAGCGTGAGCGCAAGCGCAATTGTGTAAGTGTGCACGAGGTTATAGCCGGTCGCGCCGATGCGCGGCCCGGCGAGGTAAGCAAGCATGGCGAGATCGGGCGCCAAGAAGCAAAGCGCAAAGATCGGCCACGAGAAGCCGGCATGCCCATAAACCGCAAGCGCGGCGGTAAACGCGGCGGCGCCTTCAATACGCAGCAGCCAAGTGACGCCGCCGCGGATCCGGATCGATGCAGCCGAAGCCCGCGCTTCATTGCCGTGTGCGGTGAAGGGCAGGGTCATCCGCAACCTCCGTGGCGAAAAGCTGCTGTCCAAATAGCGCGCCGGCCGCCTCTACGGAATTGCATATTTACTTATTTGAGATATACATTTTCGTATGACACGCCGCGCGCCGCACTGGGACGAGTTGCGCACGTTTGCGGAAGTCGTCCGCGACGGCAGCCTATCCGGCGCCGCGCGGCGGCTGGGACTCACGCAGCCGACGGTCGGACGTCATGTCGACGGGCTTGAGGCGGCGCTGGGTTTGACCTTATTCACGCGCTCGCCGCGCGGGCTGACGCCGACACCGGCGGCGCTCTCGCTGGCGCCGCATGTCGAAGGAATGAGTGCAGCCGCGGCGGCCTTGGAACGCGCGGCGTCCGGCGAAGCCGCTGCCGACCGCGGCGTGGTGCGAGTGACCGCAAGCGATGTGATCGGCTGCGAAGTCTTACCCCCGATTCTCGCAGCCTTCCGCGCCGAACATCCAGGCGTTGAACTTGAACTCGCGCTCACCAACCGCACAGAAGATCTGGCGCGGCGTGACGCCGATATCGCCGTGCGCATGGTGCGTCCGACGCAACACCGGCTCGTTGCGCGGCGCATCGGCGTTTCGCGCATCTGCCTGTACGCCCATCGCGCTTACCTGGCTCGCTTCGGCGAGCCGCGCTCGCTTGCTGACTTAGCCAATCACTGCATGATCGGCTTCGATCGCGATAGCCGCACCTTCCGCGCCGCCGGAGATATCGCCAAGCAATTGACTCGCGAAGATTTCGGCTTCCGGTCCGACAACGACCTCGCGCAACTCGCCGCATTGCGTGCCGGCGTCGGGATAGGCGGCTGCCAAGAGAATCTCGCGCGGCGCACCCCCGAGCTTGTCGCCGTACTGCAAAACGCCATTCACTACGCGCTGGAAGTCTGGTTGGTGATGCACGAGGACTTAAAGGCGACGCGGCGCGTGCGCCTCCTGTTCGATCACCTGGCAGCCGGGCTGACGGATTACGTCAAAGGGCGCGCTTACGCGGCGCGCTCTAGAACGCAGTCGCTCAACTAGCCGTCGGCACCGACATGGGCGAGATTTGCCGCTTCCGGGGTCACTCTGCGCGCATACCAATGATCGTGCGCGAGCGTGCCCGCGGCCATCGCAACGACGAAGACCACTATACCGGGAGACAAGGACGCCAAATTCTCAATGGCGGGTCCCGGACACAGCCCGACCAAACCCCAACCGATGCCGAATAAAGCCGCGCCGGCAACGAGCGGGCGATCAATCAGCGTTTGTGTCGGCCATTGGTTTTGCGATTCGAAAGCCGGACTGCGCCGCCGCGCAAGCGCGTATCCGACACTGGCGACGATCAGCGCGGCCGCCATCACTACCGCGAGACTCGGGTCCCAATTGCCGCTCGGAATGGCAAAGATGTCGAGAAAACCCAAAACTTTTTCCGGGCGGATCATTCCGGAAATGAACAACCCCCAGCCGAAGACAAAGCCGCACAGCAGACTTGCGAGCGAGCGCATGACCTTAACCTCCAACCGCGTGCCGGGTGATTGCGACCACGACAATCGCCGCGAACATAAAAACACCGGTCGCTATGATCGAGCGCGGCGAAAGCCGCGCAATGCCGCAAATGCCGTGACCGGACGTGCAGCCGTTGCTCAGCCGCGTGCCGAAGCCGACAAGCAGGCCCGCCACCGCAATTGTCAGCCAGCTCGCCGGCATCTTTGGGATCGGAATAGTGTAGCCAATCAGTGTCGCCGACAGCGGTGCCAAAATCAGGCCCGCAATGAAAGTCGCGCGCCATGCGCGATCGTTCGAGATGGGATCGATCAGGCCGGCAAAAACGCCGGTGATCCCGGCGATGCGTCCATTGAGCAGCATCAGCAACACCGCGGAGAGGCCGATCAGCCCGCCGCCGATCGCTGCAGAGATCGGAGTAAAATTGCTCATTCGTTCATTTCCTCACTGACGCTCGCGGCGTATTTTTCGCCATGAAGCGGCGAGCTTGAAAATAGGCGCCCGGAGTAAACGCCGCAACAAAATGGGACGGTGAGATATCATCGTAGCATCACTGATGCGTCTTTCCTTGTTTGTCGATAGTGACGTGCTGCCTATCGCTAATGCTTTGAAATATTTTTTCCGCAAGTAAACTAGGGCCAAGGGAGGTTTTGTGCGTGAATGATCGTGGGATGGAGATGGCGCGGGCGACGCACGACGGCGTGCTGGGACGCGTCCGCGAACTGACCGGCCGCATTCGTCACGGTGCCGCCGCGGCCGAAGAAGCACGGACGCTGGCGCCGGAAATAGTCGACGCGCTGCTTGCCGCCGGGATTTGCCGCATTCTGATCCCGCCGCGCTTCGGTGGCTACGGCCTCGGCCTCGATACTTGGTTCGAAGTGGTGCGCGAGATCGGCAAAGCCGACGCCTCGCATGGCTGGTGCGCAAGCCTCATGATCCACCATCCGCATTATGTCAGCCAGTTTTCCGAGGAAGCCCAGAAGGCGGTGTGGGCCGATGGACTCGACCAATCGATCGCGGCCTCAATCCAACCTGTCGGCACGGTCGAGCATGTCGAGGGTGGATATCGCATCTCCGGCCAATTTCCGTTCGCGAGCGGCATCAACCATAGCGGCTGGCTCATTACCGGCGCTTTGCTCCGCAACGAAGGGCGCCCAGAGGCGGTCTTCTTTCTAGTTCGACCCGGGGATTACACTGTCATCGATTCCTGGTTTACGTCGGCGATGCGGGCAACCGGAAGCAACACGGCAATTTGCGAGCGGGTATTCGTGCCCGAAACTTTTACTGTTCGGCTGTCAGATCTGCGCGAAGGAAAGGGACCGGGCGGTGCGCTGCACGGGCACCCGATTTATCGCGCCCCGTTCATCGCTTATGCGCCTTTGACCTTCGTCACGCCGATGCTCGGCGCCGCGCAGGGCGCCTACGAAATGTTTCGCGACTGGATCAAAGGGAGGCGCGCCGCGCGCGGCGGTGCCGTCACCGATTTCGCCAGTATTCAGGTACGATTGGCACGCGCTGCCGCCGATCTTGATGCGGCCGAATTGTTGCTGCGCCGTGTCGTCGATGTAGCGCAAGCGCCGGTGCCGCCATCACTGGCGATCCGCGCCCGCTCCATGCGCGACTGCTCCCGCGCGGCCGAGCTTTGCATCGCTGCAATCGATGCGCTTCTTGCCATGAGCGGAAGCGCCGGCTTTGCCTCCTCGCATCCGATCCAGCGCGCCTGGCGCGATATCCACTTCGCGGCTATGCATGTGGCGCTCAACGCCGAGCAAAATTTTTCACACTTCGGCCGGCTCGAACTTGACTTGCCGCGCGATCCCCACCTGCCGTTCTTTTGAGGAAAGCGTCCTGTAAGGGAAGACGCCGCATGAAATTTTATGATTGCAGCACCGCGCCCAGTCCGCGACGAGTCCGCATTTTTCTAGCGGAAAAAGGGATCACTGTGCCGACGGTGCAGGTTGACTTACGCAACAACGAGCAACTTACGCCGGCATTCCGGGCAATCAATCCCGATGCCACGGTACCGGCGCTCGAGCTTGACGACGGCACTCGCATCAACGACGCAATCGGCATCTGCGTGTATTTCGAGGCGATCCAACCGCGGCCGGCGCTGATGGGCGAGAGCGCCGAGGAAAAAGCACTCGTTATCGCCTGGCAGCGGGAGGTGGAACGGAACGGTTTCTACGCGGTGATGGAAACATTCCGCAACACCGTCGCCGGTCTCAAGGGTCGCGCGCTGCCCGGCCCGCATAACTACGAGCAAATACCCGCGCTGGCCGAGCGCGGGCGCCTGCGCGTCGCTCACTTTTACGAGCAGATGGATGCGCGATTGGCGCAGGCCGAGTTTGTCGCCGGGCCGAACTATTCGGTCGCCGATATTACCGCGCTGGTGACCGTCGATTTCGCCCAGCGCGCAAAACTGCCGATCCCCGAGCAGTATAGAAATCTGCGCCGCTGGTACACACAGGTTTCCGCTCGGCCGAGTGCGAAGGCGTGAGGCGAACGCCGTGAGCGATATTCGCCAAGTGCTCGACTGGCTCGCGGGCGGCGCTTTGTCCGGCGTGCAGTCTCAGGACGTGCTGGCGGAATTGTGCGAGCGCATGGTCGCTTGCGGCATCCCGCTGTGGCGGGTGGCCGTCTTTGTCACGACGCTTCATCCCGACGTCATGGGCCGCAGGTTTTTGTGGCAGGCGGAATCCGGCGTAACGACATCGGAAGCGCTGCATGAAATCAAGGAGACCGACGACTTCCGGCAAAGCCCCTTTAGCACAGTATATGCGACGCGGGTGCCGTTGCGGCGGCACTTGGCCGACAAGGATTGTCAGCTAGACTTCGGTGTACTGCGCGACCTGCTCGACCAAGGCGGTACCGACTACGCCGCGTTCCCACTTTTGTTCACCGACGGTTCAATTCACGTCGCAACTTTTGCGACACGCGCGCCCGGCGGGTTTACCGCGGCGCAATTTTCCGCTCTCGAATCGGTAATTCACCCTTTGGCGCGGGTTGCCGAAATTCGCGCGCTTCGCCGCACGGCAGGTAACCTCATTGATACTTACGTCGGGCATCAAACCGGGGAGCGAATTCTCGCGGGAAAAATCCGCCGCGGCTACGTCGAGGCGATCCGCGCCGCGGTTTGGCTCTCGGACATGCGAGGATTTACCGCGCTATCCGAGCGGTCGCCACCCCAGGCGGTCATCGAGCGCTTAAATGTCTATTTCGGCTGCCAGGTTCCGGCGATCCTCGAGCATGGCGGCGAAGTGCTCAAATTCATGGGCGATGGTTTGCTCGCCATTTTCCCGATCGATGGCGGCCAAGCCGCGCGCTCCGTCTGCTG
>Ga0187784_10005238_pt1 | contig 10496 bp, 10 predicted proteins | sample 1015_SJ02_MP15_2_FD_132964 | JGI IMG/M metagenome (GOLD analysis project Ga0187784, IMG submission 132964) | Tropical peat soil microbial communities from peatlands in Department of Meta, Colombia - 1015_SJ02_MP15_20_MG | ecosystem: Environmental > Terrestrial > Soil > Wetlands > Peat | place... | reverse complement strand
ATGCATACCGGGCTGCAAGACGCTTCTAGAACAGCGAGCGCCTCGGAGGCGACGAGTTCGACCGAATTGGGCAAGGCACCACAGAGCGCAGCGGCGGACACATTTGTGTCCTTACCAAGCATAACGATGCATACCGGGCTACAAGGTGCCTCTAGAACACCGAGCGCCTTGGACGCGACAAGTTCGACGGAATTGAGCAAAGGACCACAGAGCGCAGTGGCGGACACATTTGTGCCATTGCCAAGCATAATGATACATACCGGGCTGCAAGACGCTTCTAGAACAGTGGGCACCTCGGAGGCGACAAGTTCGACCGAAATGGGCAAGGGACCACAGAGCGCAGTGGCGGACACATTTGTGCCATTGCCGAGCATAACGATAAATACCGGGCTGCAAGGTGCCTCTAGAACTGCGACTGCCCCGGAGGCGACAAGTTCGGCCGAATTGGGCAAGGCACCACAGAGCGTAGCGGTAGAAACGTTTGCGCCATTGCAGAACACAACAACGCACGTGGGCCTGCAAGATGCTTCCGGTCCGCCGAACTCTCTGGAGGCGGCAAGTCCGAACGAATTGCACAAAAGTCCGCAGAGCGCAGCGGTGGAAACGTTTGCGCCATTCCCCACGATAACAACACAGATAGGATCGCAAGATGCTTCCGGACCGCTGAACACTCCGCAGGCGACAAGTATGAGCGAAGTGGGCAAAGGATCACAGAGCGCAGCGGTAGAAACGTTTGCGCCACTGCCCGGCATAACAACACAGGTAGGGCAGCAAGATGCTTCCGGGCTGCTGAACACTGCAGAGGCGACAAGTCCAAGCGAATTGAACAATGGTTCGCAGAGTGCTGCGGTGGAAACGTTCGCACCATTGCCCAGCTTAACAACACAGATGGGGCCGCAAGATCCCGCCGGACGAACGAGCACACCAGATGCGACAAGTCCGACCCAATTAGGCAAAGGATCACAGAGCGCAGTCGTAGAATCGTTTGCGCCGTTGCCCAGCATAACAACACAGATAGGGCCGCAAGATCCCGCCGGACGAACGAGCACACCAGATGCGGCAAGTCCGACCCAATTGGGCGAAGGATCGCAGAGCGCCCCGGTGAAAACGTTTGCGCCTTTGCAGAACGGAACGACACAGGTGCCAATGCAAGACCCTCCCAACGTCCCCAACCCCAAAGGTGGGGCGTCTCAAGATAGAAGCTATAAAGGATCTTTGCCGAACCAAGCAGCGCTGGCCGAAACCAGCTCAAGCTTGCAGCCGTCACCGCGGGCCGAAGACAGTTCCAACCCGCAGCTATCCGGTCTGGCCCAAGGAGTCATAACCGGACAAGAGGGGAGTACTCCTGTAGGTGGATTAGCGACAACGTGGGAACAGATTGTAACTGCAAGTCTGAGCGCCTTGGACGAAGGCTTGCAACCTGCGGGACCGCCAACAAAGGCGCCACACCAAGGCACGACAAGGTTCGAGCCGCAAGATCCCCCCAGTGCCGACGAAGCAGTGGCGCCTCGGCGGGCGGAAAGCGGCCCCGCATCGTCATCCCGTCCCCAAAACGAAATAGGCGCCGATGCATCCGACCCAGCCCAAACGAACAACTCAGATGCGGCGTCTTCGGTCCCTAACACCAAGCAGGTGGATGCCTCTACGGATAAGAAGGGCGGGGCGGCAGCCCAGGACGCAACTAAAGTAACAGACGACAAGGGCGGCCTGCCAAAGACCAGCGCTGATCCGACATACGCACCACAGCTCACGCTGGAGGGGCGCGCGGAAGCCGCCCGCGTCCCCTCTGGGGGGGCTGGAACATCTCCGGGCCAGAGTGAAGCGGATAGTGCTGGCGCCCTCCAGGGTTACCAAGCCAACGCTCAAACGGCCGTCAGTTCCGCGCGCATCACACAACAGGCGGGCAATGCACAAATGCAAGTCAGGTTGCGCACCGAGGCGCTTGGACCCATTGATGTCCACACGGTCGTTAAAGGCAGTGACATTGGCGCTTCGATTCGCGTGGAGGCACACGATGCGCAAGTGGTGCTAGCGAATGAACTCTCTCAATTGGAACGGGCGCTGAACGAGCAAAGCCTTCGTGTGGAGCATCTCGATGTACTCCAAGGCTCGGTATCCGGCGGCCAGTCGAATGGGGCCGGGCCAGGCAATTCCGGCGGAAGTCCGTCAGAACGTCGGCCGAGCTTCTCAAGCTATCCTACCAGCCAGACGCACATATCGTCGTCCGAGCCTCCAACACTTCCCGAAGATGTGGGGCTTGGCTTGTCAATGACGCGCATTAACCTGCACGTTTGAGGGTGCGCAAAATATGAAGCGGCGGTCACGCACATACGGGATCGCCAAATAAAACGAAGGAGAGATAATCGTATGCACGTAAGCAATGCACTTGTTATGAAACCTCTGGATTCTACGACTGCGGCTTCGGGTTCAACGAGCTCGTCCTCCGGTTCGACGACCTCATCTGACAATGATCTAAGTCAAAGTTCATTCATGACGTTGTTGTCCGCAGAACTCCAGAACCAGGATCCGACGCAACCCGTGGACCCGACAGAGTTTATTAGCCAGCTAGCGCAACTTAGTGAGCTGGAGTCAGTAACGCAAATTCAGCAGTCAGTAAGCCAAATTGCCAGTCTGATGGCATCGGGGACGAGCGGCCAACCCTCATCGACGGCCAGCACGCCCTGACAGGTCTTCACCAACTTAATTCAGGAGGAACGCTATGGGCTCTTTTTCCACATCATTGTCAGGTGTCGAGGCTGCTTCACAAGACCTAGCGGTCATTTCCAATAACCTAGCCAATCTTGACACTACCGCCTACAAGAATCAGGAAGCGAACTTTCAGGACTTCTTCTATCAAATGTTGGGTTCGGACGGAGCGGGCGACCCGACCCAGATCGGTGCGGGCGCCCTCATCGCCTCAGTCATTTCGGCGTTCACACAAGGAACCATCAGCAGCACCGGAGTTCCGACCGACATGGCCATCCAAGGGGGTGGTTTCTTCGTCGAACAGAATGGGGCAACCACGCTTTACACTCGAGCCGGGAACTTCTCACAGAATGCCAGCGGGTATCTTATGACGAGCAACGGTGGCTACGTGCTGGGTTACCCTGCTGTCGATGGGGTCATCAGCCCGTCGCAAACGCTTGCCCCCATTCAAATCGCCAACGGCCAAATCAGCCCCCCGAACGCCACCACCGACGTGGAATTGACCATGAACCTGGATGCCTCGGGGGCGGCGCAGGCAACGGCGACAGGCATGCTCACCGCGACGGGAAATGCGACCGCCGGTGATACGATTACCATTGGGGGCACGACGTACACGTTTGTTAGCTCGCTTTCTACAGACCCTACTGTGCCCAATCAAGTACTGGTCAGCTCAGCCTCAACAGGGGCAGAGGCGGCCACACTGGCCAACCTGGTCGAAGCGATCAACAATGGCCCCTCTGGAACCGGCGCGGGCACAGACTACAGCGACGGGACGAATGCCAATGGTCAAGTGACAGCCGCCTTAGGACCAAATGCCGGACAAGTGACCCTAACGGCTACCAGTGTGGGAAGCGCTGGCAACAGCGTCGCTACAACAGTAAGCTTGGGCAACGACTCCAAATTTGGCGCATCGTTTGGCAGCGCCACATTGACGGGTGGCGTCGATGGCGCCACCTTCAGTGAGCCTGTGGTGGTCTACGATTCACTGGGCAACAGCCACACCCTCACCTTTAATTTCACCAAGACCAACGCAGCGACACCCGCCACAGGTATGCTCAGCGCGGCGGGAAATGCTACCACGGGTGATACGGTCACCATTGGGGGCACGACGTACACGTTCGTAAGCTCGCTTTCTACAGACCCTACTGTGGCCAATCAGGTGCTGATCAGCTCAGCCGCAACAGGGGCGGAGGCGGCCACTCTGGCAAATCTGGCGGCAGCTATCAACGGTGGCTCAGGCGAAGGCACAAATTACAGTGAGGGAACCGTCGCCAATGCTTCAGTGACGGCAACTTCCGGTACCACAAGCCTGTCATTATCGGCCAAGAGCGCGGGACCCGCCGGCGACAGCATCGGTACAACAGTAGGCACGGACAACAGCTCCACATTTGGTGCATCATTTGGCGGCACCACACTGGAGGGTGGCACCGATAATACCTGGAGTTACCAAATCACTATTCCGGCCGCGGATGTGATCGGCGCCAGCGGCCCGGTTGTGCTCACTAACGGCAGCGGCTCATTAACGTTTAGCTCCAGCGGAGTGCTGACTTCACCTTCCGCCAATGTTGCCGACGTAAATGTTGCAAATTTGGCCGACGGAGCTAACGCATTGAACCTCACCTGGCAACTCTTCAATCCAACGACGAGTACGGCCGAAATCACGCAGGTCGCGGGCCAGTCAAATGTCTCCAGCACCACACAGGACGGGTACGCAAGTGGGGCTCTCCAGTCTTTCACAATCAACAGCGATGGGACCATCCAAGGGGTTTTCTCGAACGGCCAGACGCTCATCCTGGGACAAGTAGCTTTGGCCACCTTTCAGAATACTCAAGGGTTGCAGCTAAACGGGGATAACACCTATCTGGCCACTCCCGCCGCCGGCATCCCCAGCATAGGGGCGCCGAATGCGGGGGGACGGGGCACCATCGTCGGTCAGTCGCTCGAGGCCTCCAACGTGGATATGACCACCGAACTTTCAAACCTCATCGTGGCGGAACGTAATTACCAGGCCAACGCGCGCGCCATTTCGACTGCCGATCAGATGCTCAACTACGTACTGACGATGCAACCATAGTAATGGCTTTGTGACCCATCGCCGCAGCTTGCAATAGGTCCTTTGCAATCCAGTTGTTCGAGGTCCACCCTTTGCTCATCCTTAAAGGGTGGACCTCGCTTGCACTACTGTTGGCGAGTTTCTTCGCGAGCGGGAAGAGCTCTCCCTGCGAGGACTCGTTCTGACCGTAGCTTCTGGCATTTGGAATCTGGGCCACAGCCCTAGGGGGTTCTAAGAATCATTCCATTAGTCTCTTCTAATGGCAGCGCCAGAACTAAACCAAATCGCTGTGGGGTTCTGGAGCGATTACACGCCTACATACAGCGGAATCCCTGACTAGGCAACCACTTCCCAGCACCACTCGAACGCTGCCCATCTTCGGCGTAGTCTCATCCTGTTTGGCTCTCCACTTGCTCCCCAGTATATCGGCTATGGATAAAGCGCCTATTCAAGGGAAAAGTGCGGGCAAGTGGGGCCGCGAAAAATGGCGCCCGGGTGTAGTGGTCGCAGCTTTGATTCTCCCCGTTGTGGCCCTGTTGGTGTGGTTTCTGCATCACCACTCAGCTTCCCACCCACGCCGCAAGGTGAAGGTAGAGCCGCAAGTGAAAGCCGTGATGCACCTCGAACCCTTTGTGGTGAATCTGGCTGACCCTGATGGCGACCGGTTCTTCCGTGTCGGAATCGAGCTCGGGCTCGAGCAAGAGCAGGATGAGCGCAAGAACCCAAACCAGGCGGCGATGTCGCTTGCACGCGCCCGCGACACCGTATTAACCATCCTGACTGTCTGTGATGCCCAGACCCTGATGGTTCCCGCGGGCAAGGCTAACCTCAAGGATGAATTAATCAAGGCCCTTCGCGAGCGTGCCCCCGAGCTGGGTGTGCGCGAAGTTTATTTTACGGAGTTCCTCATTCAACGGTAGGAACAATGAGAGTCAACCAGACCGAGTTGTGTTCGGATCGGTCCTCGGGCGAAGAAGCAGCCTGGAACCATGTTAAGTCACTCGCGTGCCGGCTAAGCGTCGAGGTGCCAATCCCGCACTTCACAGTAAGTAAACTGCTCGATCTGGCCCCGGGCGTCATTCTGGATACTTACTACGAGGAGGGATCTCACGTTCCCGTCATGGTGAACGGTCAAATGATCGCTTGGGGGGAGTTCGACGTGGTGGACGAGATCTTGGCCATTCGGTTGACGGAGCTTATTTCATAGCGTCTCGTTAAGAGCGCTGATTTTCGCGTTGGGGAGAGAGGTTTATGAACCGAGCTGGTTTCAGGAGTCTATGGGCCGCAGTCGGAGCCAGGTTCGCGGGCCTCGCTACCCGCGTTCACAGAACCCTCGAGCGGCGCCGGTCGGCGCACCGCTTGCACTTGTCAGAAACACTTTCGCTGGGAGAGAAGAGGTTCCTAGCGGTCGTGCAATTCCAGCAGCAGGAGTTTCTGGTTGGCGGGACGGGGAATTCCATCGCCCTTCTGGCAAGGCTGGACGCTCCAAGGGTGACGCCGGACAGCCAAGAAGCGGCGCAGAAAGCTGGCTTCTAGAGCCCGAATTTCCTGGCGGGGGTTGAATGCCACGTCCATGCTACGAAAGAGCCTGAATTCTCTCCTCGTGACTGCGGGGTTCGCGACCAAGGCGTTGGGCTCTCCCCTTCCCCAACAGCAAAAGGGCTTGGGCATTCCGGGCTTTGAAAGTGCGGGTCATTCCGCTCCCTGGACAATCATCATCCTGCTCACTCTTCTAACCCTCCTGCCCGCCATTTTGCTGGCGATGACGCCGTTCGTAAGGTTGTTGGTGGTGTTCCACTTTCTTCGCCAGGCTCTCGGAACCCAGACTACCCCCACCAACCAGACTCTCATAGGGCTAGCTCTTTTCCTGACTTATTTCATCATCCAGCCGGTGGTTCTCGAGATTTACAAGGTCGCCGTGGTTCCCCTCCGGAAAGGAAACGTGGACGCTTTCGAGGCAGTCCAGCTCGGCGCCAACCCACTTCGGCGATTCATGCTCAAGTTCGCACGTGAAAAGGACCTGGCATTGTTCGTGGAACTGGGGAAAGAACCCCGCCCCCGCCAACCGGAGGATCTTCCCATGCGCGTGGTCATTCCTGCTTACATCCTTTCGGAGCTGAAGGCGGGGTTTCAAATCGGATTGGTGTTGTTCCTACCCTTCCTGATTATCGACATGGTTGTGGCGTCCGTGACCACCTCCGTGGGGATGCTCCAGCTCCCTCCGGTAATGATTTCGACTCCACTCAAAATCCTGCTCTTTGTAATGGTCGATGGTTGGAACTTGGTGGTGGGATCCTTAATGAAGAGTTTTTACTGAGATGTGGCTATGTCGGCGCAGATGGCGGTGGAACTCGCGCGCAAGACTCTGGAGACGGCTTTCCTGTTGAGTGCTCCCATCCTTCTGGTGGCGACGATTATGGGGCTGCTCGTCAGCGTGTTGCAAGTTATGACTTCCGTCCAGGACATGACCCTCTCGATTGTCCCCAGACTGGTCGCGGTGGCGCTCACGGCGTTTCTTCTCCTGCCCTGGTCGCTGCGGGAAATAATGAGTTTCACTTTGGATATTCTGAGCGATTTGCACCGCTACTTGGGATGAGTGAGGAATTTAAGGAGGCCGAACAGCCGAGTAGCAACTCTGAGCGCAACAGTCCCGCTCTGAGGGGAAAGAGAAGCGGATGTAGGGACAGGATTGAACTCGTAGGAGCGGGTCGCGAACCGCTCCTAGGAGGGTTGGGGAGGGCCCCGTGGGGACCGAACTGGAAAGGGTGATAGCCCAGGCGGTATTTGTGGGGGTACGTATCGGCATGTTGATGGTTTTCGCCCCCTTCTTCGGCAGCTTGAGTATCTCCAAGCGCGTCAAAGCAGGTCTGACGGTGGCGCTGACAGCATTGCTGTACCCCGTCTATGCGCCTCGTGCCTTCGATCTCACCCGCCTGGATTGGTGCCGCGTAATAGCCGGCGAGGTCATCGTGGGCCTCATCCTGGGGCTGACATTGACTTTCGTGGTCGAGGGCGCGCAATTGGCCGGACAGATAATGGGGTTCCAACTGGGGTATTCCTTGGTCAACGTGATCGATCCCCAGACCCAGGTGGACACGCCCGTTCTTTCAATATTCCACCAGGGCGTCGTCCTGCTTTTGTTCTTGCAACTCGGCGTCCACCATTGGCTGTTGCGAGCTTTAGCGAAGAGCTTCGAGTATTTGCCCCCGGGTGTGGCGAGTGCCACGCCGGCGGCGACGGGGGAATTGTTACACGCTGCCGGGGCTATGTTGACCATCGCAGTTCAGATTGCCGCGCCTGTGCTCGGCGCAACCTTGCTTGCCGACCTCGTATTGGGGTTGATCGCCAAGGCTTCTCCTCAACTCCCGGTTCTCTTTATGGGTCTCTCCATCAAGGCCCTGGTGGGTTTTCTTGTGCTCACGGCCTCGCTCCGTTTCTGGCCGGTCTTGATGGAGAGATACTTCACTCGCGCGTTCGAGACCGCGGAGCATCTGTTGCGCCTGGCTCGTTAGGGCGCTTGGCTGTGGGCGTGGCCCTGGTGGCCGCGCCGGGCAACCACAAGGATTGCCCCTACCTCTTGTGCACGAAAGGTCTCTCCCGTGGCAGATGAGAGCAGGACAGAAAAGGCAACCCCCAGGCGGCGCGAGAAAGCTCGCGAACGTGGCCAAGTGGCGCGCAGCCGGGAACTGCCTTCCGCCTTGGCATTGCTGACCATGACCATTCTGGTGTGGTGGCAGGCGGAAGTCTGGCGACTCCAATGGCGCGAGTTCCTGGCGCGGACTCTGCCCCTCCCTTCCAGTGACATGAAAGCGTATCTGACGCTTCTCCAGCGCACAGCCATGTTGGCCTTTCGTTGGGGCGGCCCGCCTCTGTTGTCGAGCTGGCTGATCGCCGCCGGAGGGGTGATGGCTCAGGGCGGCTTTGTTCTTGCTCCCACGGCAATCTCGCTCAATCCGGCGAAGTTGAGCCCTGCCTCAAACCTGAGCCGTCTTTTTTCCCTGACTTCAGTGCGAGGACTTTTGAAGTCGCTCCTGCCCGTCGCCTATCTGGTGTATTTGGGCATTACCCTGATTACCGCTCAATGGGACAAGATCTTGCACTCTTGCTTCCTGACGCCGCGGGCCGCCTGCACGTGGCTATTTACGCTGGCTTACGGGCTGGCCTGGAAAGCCGGATTGATGTTTGCGGTTTGGTTCCTGTTCGACTACCTGCTCGAGCGGATGAGTTTCGAACGCCGACTCCGTATGAGCCGACAAGAGATCCGAGAGGAAGCCAAAGAGACGGAAGGGCAGCCGATGGTCCGTTCCCGCCTCCGCCGCCTGCAGCGGCAGATGCGCAAACGCCGCATGTTGAAGGACGTAGCACGCGCCACCGTGGTGGTTACGAATCCCACTGAGTTTGCCGTGGCGCTCGAATATCGTCCAGAGGAAATGCCCGCCCCGGTGGTGGTAGCCAAAGGACTGCGTCTGCTGGCACAGCGCATCAAGCGGGAAGCCAATTGGCATGGGATTCCCATCATTGAGAACCCCGCGCTGGCGCAGGCGCTTTACCGCAGCGTGGAGGTCGGCCAGGCCATCCCCGCCAAGCTTTATGCTGCCGTGGCAGAGATTCTGGCCTTCATCTACCGCCTACAAGGGCGAACCCATATCCCACGGCCATCTGAGGGGAGATACAGCAATCAGCAAGCGTAAAGGGTAAAGGGTAAAAGACAAGGCGCTTATGCGAAAGATGGCAGGAGCACAAACCAACGGGACAAAGGATGAAGGGCGGGAACCCTTTATCCTTTTGCCGAGGTTACGAGGACGTAGAGATAATCATGGCGCCCAAAGTTAACGATCCGCGGCATGCCGAGAAAAACCCAACCGACTGGATTGTACCGGCTGCTGCCGTGGCCACGGTTTTTGTCATGCTTGTCCCCGTTCCCTCTTTCGTGCTGGATATTCTGCTTTCTCTCAGCATCTCTGCCTCGGTTCTGGTCTTGTTGGTGTCAATGTACATCTTGAAACCGGTTGACTTCTCCGTCTTTCCATCTCTGTTGCTGCTTTTGACGTTGTTCCGGTTATCTCTCAACCTCGCCAGCAGCCGCCGCATTCTGCTGCACGGCAACGAAGGTCCGGCTGCCGCGGGGCGCGTCATCGAGGCTTTTGGCCAATTCGTGGTGGGGGGGAATTACGTTGTCGGCTTCGTATTGTTCCTTGCCTTGATCGCAATTCAGTACCTGGTCATTAACCATGGAGCTGTGCGCATCGCGGAAGTCACGGCGCGGTTCACGCTTGATGCCCTTCCCGGAAAGCAAATGGCCATCGACGCCGATCTGGGCGCCGGGTTGATCGACGAAACTGAGGCTCGAACGCGCCGTGAGCGAATCGCGCGCGAGGCGGAATTCTACGGCGCCATGGATGGCGCGGCGCGCTTCAGCCAGCGCGACGCCTTGGCCACTATTCTGGTAACCGCCATCAATATCATTGCCGGCTTCTTAATTGGCGTTTTCCAACTCAACATCCCTCTCAGTGAGGCCGTCCGCACCTATACCATCCTCACAGTTGGGGACGGACTGGTAACCATGATCCCTTCCCTGCTGGTTTCGGTGGCAGGCGGCATGGTGGCTACACGCGCTTCCTCGGAATCAACCGTGGGTATTGACCTCGCCAGCCAACTCTTTCCCCGCAGCCGCCCTCTCTGGATCGTTTCCGGAGTGATGTTGTCTTTAGCGCTCATTCCGGGGCTTCCGAAAGGT
>Ga0187784_10005237_pt1 | contig 10497 bp, 11 predicted proteins | sample 1015_SJ02_MP15_2_FD_132964 | JGI IMG/M metagenome (GOLD analysis project Ga0187784, IMG submission 132964) | Tropical peat soil microbial communities from peatlands in Department of Meta, Colombia - 1015_SJ02_MP15_20_MG | ecosystem: Environmental > Terrestrial > Soil > Wetlands > Peat | place... | reverse complement strand
GTGCTTAATTCGCCAAGCGAGAAAAGCACTGCATCCATAATGTTGGTTTTTCCACTTCCATTTGGGCCTGTTATAGCTGTGAAGCCCTTATCTAAAGTTACCTTAATGGTCTGTGGCCCAAAAGACTTAAAGCCTTTCAACTCGATTTTTTTTATGTAGGGCATTTAGCCTTTATCCTCACGGCAAGCAGTGTATATTATTTTATTTTAACATCTCATCAACATACGTATAAAAGCTTATAGCATTTGGTCCCAAAGAGCGTCAATGCATGACTATTTTCATTCCTCAACAAAAGCTAAGGTTTGATCAGCGCGTTCGCATGATGACGAAGTACTAACGAGGGCCACAACTGATTTAAAACCGAAGGGGGAAGTTCGCATCAACGGTGAATTCTGGCAAGCAGAGGCAAAGGAAAATCGATTAATTTCAGCCTTGAAGGTGTCTCGAAAGTGAATCTTATAAGCGGGGCAGTCATCTTTATGCGGGCTTTATCCGCAACGCTTTCTTTCCAGAGTTATTTTTGCTTTAATGTCTCATTGAATTTTTTGACTTCTTCGGATGCGTTGGATTTGAGGATTTCGCCGTGCCCAGGTAAAATGACGTCAAAGTTAAGCTTCGAGGCTTTGGCGATGGATTCTCTTACCTGATGCGGATCCATGGAGAACTGTTCGGGCGCGTTGCTGATTTTTTTGCCATCGTATCGGAGGGTGTCACTTGCGAACAAAACTTTCTTTTTTTCATCCAGCAGCATGATACTCCCCGGCGTATGCCCAGGCGTGTGGATGACGGTTAGACCCGCGATTTTGTCACCTTCTTTGAGGATTACGTCAACCTGGACAGGTGCAGGTTTAACGAAGGAGGAAACAGCTCTGAACAGAATGTTTTTGGGTTTTGGAAAAGGCTTTTTTCCAGAGATGTAGTCGGCATCCTCCGTATGCGCGGCGACTTTTGCATTGGTGAGGTTTTTGAGTTCTTTGGCGCTTCCCATGTGGTCCATATGAAAGTGTGTTAGTATTATGGTTTTGACGTCGGCGGATTGGTGACCTATTTTTTTGATGTACGCAGCGGTTTTCTGAGCGTTCCCGGATGTTCCTGTATCGATGACCGCGAGTTCTTCGCCATTGATTAGCAGATACACATTGGCGTGAGCCATGTTTGCGCTTGCTTCATCTATCAGATGAACACCTTCCATTATTTCCATAAAACACACCCACAATTTTCTTTAAAGTAAGATTTACCAATATATAAAAGTGTTTTACATGCAAAACCAATAGTGCGCAATAAAAAATTTGTGTTCTAAAAAAGGTAGGGTTCTTGATTTTTGGTTTCTTCCCTTGTTTCTTCAACTATGGGAAGCACTTCTTTGAGAGCTTTGAACTGCTTGAGCACTATCGCGCCGAGTTGCGAGATCGCATAGACTATTCTTTCCTTTCCAATGATTTTCTCTTCAATGAGTCCCTGCTTAGTCAAGTAGTTAAGGTGCTTCTTCAGCAGGCTACAGTTGACGTTGGCATTGTACATTATGTGAGTCAGCTTCAAAGGACCCTTCTGAGCCAATACTTCCAGGACGTCAACGTACATTTCTACTTTAGACCGTCTCATCATTTTACCTTCTCTACAACTCAGCTTACCTTGACACACTTAAATACGGCAAGCCTGTCTTCAAACGCGGTAACCATATCGTCAAACAGTATTTCCTGCAGTTCCCTAGAAAGCCCTGTGATTTTTTCGCCGAAAACCATGGCCATCTTGGCTTCCAACTCTTTTCTACTTTTAACTGAAAATTCTTGGTTCAATTTTTTATTCCAACCCTTTTACTGAGCATAAGATTCAAGGTACTTAACTGCCTTATGAAAGGCAACGTAATATTCAAAATTTGTATTATGAATGCATGTTCAAACGCCAGTCTTATCGCTTACCAATAGAGAGTCAAGCCCGAAATCATTTTATGATCACCCCAGGAAAGGTGTAGGGAAATGAAATGGGATCTGGCTTGGGAACAGTTTATCGCTGCATGTTGAAAATGGGACTGGGAATTATCATGTCCGCTGTTGCTCTGTTACAGGCAGTTGGAATATTGTACAATATTACTCGCTTCTTTGTCCCGAAAATGGTTAAGCGCACACATCGAAACTTTTTAGGAGCACAGAGACAGCAAATCTTTTTTGCTTCTTAATTTTGTTCAGGCTGTTTTGGGTTGCTTTTTTGAATCAAAGTTTGAGTCTTTAACAGGTTGTGTGTATTTGTGGGGATTGTGCGTGAAATCGTAAGTGAAGGATAGGAATTTGGATGCGTTAAGTAGAAGAATTAGTTTTAAAACCACGTCAAAAAGTGGGAATCTTCTGCACGCCACGCGTACTACAAAATTTGGTCGATTAATAAAATAATTCCCATTCGATCGCGAAAAATAGGATGCACGTTAAGCAGCCGATTTGGACCAGAAGTATATATTAGCCAAGTTTGTGCTATTCGGTTGATCTTATTTTCACGAATCTGCTGTTAGGCTAGCGGTTGGAAACCACGTTGCTTTAAATGACTACTTTTGGGTAGAGTTTAGCTCCGATTAGCACTAAGGCTATTGTGACTACGAAGAGCACAAGCAAATCGAAGCCAACTCCGTAGGTGCTTACTCCACCTGTGACCATAAGCCCACGCAGGGCATCCACTGCATACGTAAGAGGATTAACTCGCGCAACGATTTGCAGCCAGCTAGGCATCATTGATAATGGATAAATGGCATTGCTGGCAAAGAACAAAGGCATGGTCAATATTTGACCTACACCCATGAAACGTTCACGCGTCTTCACCAGTGAAGCTATAATTAGTGAAAACGTTGAAAACAAAGACGAAGCCAATATTGCAACAACTATCACCAACGTCAGGTTTATTGGATTCCAGTTAATGCCTACACCAATCAACACTGCCAATACAAAGATTATTGCAACTTGAGAAAGTGCTCGTACCCCTGCTGACAATGCTTTGCCAAGAACCAACGCTTGCCTGGGAGTAGGGCTGACCAGAAATTTATGGAGAATACCTAGGTCTCGTTCCCAGATAACGGCGATGCCGTAGAAGATTGCGATGAAGAGCACGCTTTGAGCCAGAATCCCGGGCGCTATGAAAGATAAGTAAGAAAGATTGCCAGTCGGAATGAGATGTATTCTTGTGAAGACTTCGCCGAAAATCAGCAACCATAGCGCAGGTTGTACAGCACGAGTAATCAGCTCAGTTGGGTCATGGCGAAGTTTCCGTACCTCCATCTCGGCCACGCCAAACGTCTTATTGAAAAAGGATAAAACCGAATTGACCCCATTTTTCAACTTATCACCAATCGTTTTAGCCGAGCCTCCTCGCCGTGCGCCTCGTCATGGTTGCTTCCCTATAGCTCCCTCCGATGTCGACCGCGCCACCCGTGTAATACACGAACACATCATCGAGCGTGACGCCGTCCCCGTTTAAAGACGCCTTCAAATCGCCAGGTACACCAATAACAGCCATTTTTCCTAAATGCATGATCGCCACTCTGGAGCACAGCTTATCTGCTTCTTCCATATAGTGCGTAGTAAGAAAGATGGTAGTGCCATAGTCAGCTTGCAGTTTTAGGATATGATCCCAGACTGCTTTGCGCCCAACGGGATCAAGACCAATGGTGGGTTCATCTAAGAACAGAACCTTGGGGCGATGCAACATGGCTTGCGCTATTTCTAAGCGTCTAATCATGCCGCCCGAATAATTTTTCACAAGCTTATCGCTGGCGTCGGTGAGACCCATGAACTCCAGTGACCCATCGATTCGTAGGGCGCGTTCACTTTTAGAGATATCATAAAGTTTGGAGAATATCATCAGGTTCTCGCGACCCGTGAGGGTGCTATCAGCAGAGAGAAGTTGAGGCACATAGCCAATCAGTCTTCTAACGCTGCTTGCGTTATGCACAACGTCGAAGCCTCCAACAGTTGCGTTTCCAGCGGTCAGAGGTAACAGGGTAGTTAACATTTTAATGGCAGTTGATTTGCCAGCACCGTTGGGACCAAGAAGACCGAAGATTTCACCTTCATCCACCGATATGGTAAGGTCATCAACCGCCGTTAGCTTCCCGAAACTGCGAGTAAGATGTTCCGTTTTAAGGATATGCATAATGTTACTTCTCCACCGCTTGTTTTTGCACGCTACCTATGAAGACAGAGCGCATAGCCTTCATAGCTTTGACAATGACTTCTCTCTCATCAGCACTAAGGCTGGCTATTTTGCCTTTCAGATAAATCAAGGTATCTCGGCGTGAGGTCTCCAAAATCCCTAATCCATGATTCGTAACGCCTAATTTTACACGTCGTCTGTCAGCTGGATTATCTTCTCTTGTTAACATGCCTCGGGCGAGAAGGCCATCCACAAGCTTGGATGTTGAAGGCAGGGTCAATCCCATATGATTTGCCACCGCCGAGAGCGAAGTGCCTCTATTGCGATCCACAAAGGCTAGGGTACGGAACTGAGGAACGGTCAAATCAGGTGACCTACGACTACGCATCTCAGATCGTATGTCCTTCACGATTACTGGAACTACATCAAGCAACTCACGAGCTGCCTCGTCTGAATCAACCACCATATTAATTGCCTTTTCTAATAATTAGCTAAGCTAAGTATTCGATCACGCTTAAATATGTTCCTCAAACATTCCAAAAAAAAATTTTGGCAACCCCAACCATTAATTTCACAATCTCAATTAAGATTGTGAGATGGCGTTCGGCTGTTTAATCCACACTTTAAACCTGCTCTGCACTCTTATTCTTGCCTCTGTTTGCATCAGCCGAATTTGACCTTGGATAAATCTGCCATCATCACAATGGAACTCTTTTCGAATTGCGTCCTCTAGCTTTGGCAATGAAATATGCTCAACGGAGCCAACCTGATTCCAAAAGTGGTTTTGTATGTTTTCTCTTTTCCGAGCTTCATTTTCCAGATGAGCTGTCATTATAATCGATGGAAACGGTTTAAAGAGGGTAGATATCAACTTTGCGGATGATTAAATATTTTGACACTCCACCCTTGAAAACCGTATTTAAGATATAAATTGTACTGAGTAGAGTTTGCTTTGAATTTCGTCATTCACGCCTGTTTCAAGGGCGACCTTTCTTTTTCAAGATTTTATTGAGTCGCTTCTTTGGAAGTTTAGGTTTCTTGTTTCTTGACCCTTCGACCAAACGCATTCCCACATCTTCATTGTTTTAGCTTCTTTTAAGGTTGATGCCAGTCACTCCATTTAATGCCATGGGCAAATGTAAGAGCGAAACAAAGTATGTTATCATCCACAATTTTTTGTTTTTACAAACAATCCCGTCCCTTTACACTATCCACTTTCGAAGATTTCAAAGAAGCTAATTCAATCACTAAGTTGTGATTTCACCGATACAATCACAAGAAACTATAAAGTATCTCAACTACATCTATCACAAAAGATGGTGAATTTTCAACGACAAAAACAGTCATGTCTGAAAGGGAACTTCCAACCATGAAGCCAGATCTGGAAAGATTTCTCAGAAATATGCCATTTGAAACCGGATTCCATTTTACAACTGAAAGAGGAGTTTACACAGGCATAACAGCCATTAGCTTACCTGACTTTGCTTTGAAGCTGCAAACCATCGACGTTAACTCCATTCTCTTTCATTATCCCCGTGGAGATTTCCAAAAGTGGATACAGAATACACTCGGAGACGAAGAATTAGCTAATCGCATGTGCTTCATAAAAGCCAGTCTTTCTGGTGAAGAGCTGAGAGATCAATTAGTCAAAATAGTTCTGAAAAGGATTTCTGAGCTAAAATACCCCTAAACTCCTCACTTCAACCATTACTTAACGTAAGACGTTTTGAATGAGAGGCTAAGCGGTTTTCAAAGTGCTTTCGCTTCTTTTCGTTCTTGATATCGAAGTTTCTCAGCGACTATTGAACGAGCAGAGTGCCATTTTCTTTGAGAGCTGAAAGCCTTCTCGAAATTTTCGTATCGATGACTATTTTTTTATGTTGATTGAGGGCTCACGACTTTGGAGATAGTAAGGGTTCAATCCTAAAAAACTATTAATTAGCCGCTACCTTTAGTGGTTGTTGAGTTTTTTAATTTGGTATCTGAGAAAATAATGCGTTTTCAAGGAAAAAACAAAGACCTAAATCAATTATCGCAACAAATTATTCAACAACTATCTTCCGAGGGCTATAAAACACAGACAAAAACTGCACCTTTGGGAATAGTCATACAAGCGCAGAAAGCCGGGATTTTGAGGGACATAATCACTGCAGACAGGGCGTTCAGCATCCTTATTGCGGGACAGCCTAATGACTTTACAATCCATGTGGGCATCGGCAAATGGATCCAGAACATAGCAGTGGTAGCGGTCGAAGCTATCCTCATAACTTGGCTGTTTCTCGCCATTGATGTGCCTGAAATGTTGTGGACTCAACATGTAGAAAAAGGAATCATCAAAGAAATAACACAGATCGTAGGTTAAAGCGGAAAGAGTTTCTTTTTCCTTGCCTCTCCTTTTTTCGACAAAATTGGATGGCCAGGTCTGTTATGACAATGCGCTTTCTGTTGAGTAAACTATAGAAATATGCTTGCAAATTATGGCTAGCAAGGATCAAGATGGCACTCCATATTGCCTCTCTTCAAAGACTTGTACTTTACTTAATTATAACTTTAGTTTTGACCATAGGCACTCTCTATGTTTTTCACGAGTTCATTGCTGAACCTATAAGTTTATCCAAACTGATTGAACAAGCCGCAGAAATAATCATCATTTTAGCTTTTTGGTTAACTGCCATAGCAATTATACGACATTTCAAACCGCTCATGGCTCAACGAATGGGCAGCCAAGCTTCGACTATAGTACAATATGTCATGCTTGCAATAGCAATTCTAATAATGACCTTCGGAATCCTAAACGTTCTACAAGTTTCGGCAACAGATCTTTTAGCAAGCGCAGGAATAATCTCGGTCACCGCCGGTCTTGTCATATCCACGTTTGTGGGCAACCTCTTGTCAGGCTTCTTAGTTTTCACTACTTACCAGTTTAAAGTTGGCGACGACGTCATGGTCAACAATATCCCTGGAAAAGTCACAGAAATGACTCCGCTCGTTATGAGAATACAAACTGATGTAGGACAAGTCAGCATCCCAAACAGTGCAATTGCTTCAGGCGGAATAATCATAACCGCCGTACGCAGATATGAACAACCGCTAAAGGAAGGCAGGCTACACTATGCTGTAGGTAACCGAGTCATCACTTCATTCATGAATGAGCAGGGCATTGTTAAAGAAGTAACACTGTTACAGACGGTAGTACTTTTGGATTCTGGAAAAGAAATAACTTTCCTGAACAATAGCGTCCTCTCGGGCTCGGTATCCATAGCAAAAATAACCCAAACAGCAAACCAAACAGAAAGAAAAACGGCGCAGGCTTAATTAGGCAAATTCAAAATATTACTTCCAAACTTGGTAATCCCAATGACTGTTGCTCCTCTGTCAAGCACCATTGTCGCTTTAGCCCTTATTCCGGTGGCTTTTCTGTTTTGCCACGCCTTTTTAAGTGGCAGACGAAAAAACCGTTTTCACTCAGTCTCAGGGGCAGCTGCAATCACATGGGATCTATCAGTATCTATTGGCTACATGATGTACAGAACTTTTGGAGGGGCAGTAAACGGAGAGACTCTTCAGATGACTCCGCTTATGAACATATATTTTATGGTAGTTCACGTTCCCATCGCGGTTGTCGTCATGTCTTTGGAACTCGTAGTTCTCTTTATCGGCTTATTCCAGCTGCATAACAAATCACCGAACAAGTGGCATGGAAAACTAGCCAAGATTCTTTTCGTTGTTTGGTGGTTTGCCTTTCTTTCAGGAGAAATACTTTACATAATATTATACATGATTTAAGGATCGAAGAGGAAATAACGCATCATTGAACCTTCGCTTGCTTCCAGTAACGGCTAAATACTGCAAAGCCTAACTTCGTTGATGATTTAAGCGTGGGAAGAACACAAAAATGGAAAACTTCTCAAACCTTGCCTTGAGCCTGATTGAAGCAAGCCGCAAACATGAGCAATACCGAGACAAAGAATGCATAAACATGATTGCAAGCGAGGGACTAAAATCTCCAGCGGTCAACCAAATGCTCTGCTTTTCACATGACCTGGCAACCAGATACGCGGAAGGAGAAAACGACGCGAAAGGGCACGTTAAAAAACGGTATTATCAAGGACAAAAATTCATGTCCCAAATCGAAGACTACTCAACAGACTTAATAAAAAGTCTCTTTAGAACCGACTGGGCAGATGTACGCTTAGTTTCAGGCACCCACGCGAACTTGGCTACTTTCAAAGGCTTATCGTTGGCCTCGAAAAACAACAAGATGGTCGTCACCCCTCTGAGTTGTGGTGCACACATCTCGCACGATTACACGGGGTTAGCCGGCAACGTGTTAGGTTTAGAAAACATAAATCACGTTTACGACGTAGATGAATTCAATATTGACCCGGACAAGTCAGCCTACGTTGTACGAGCCGCCAAACCAGGGATAGTCACCTTCGGCGGTAGCCTCTTCCTGTTTCCGCATCCAATTCGAGAGTTAAGAGCCGTCTGCGAAGAAGTTGGCGCATACATTGCATACGATGCGTCTCATGTTCTGGGCTTGATTGCAGGCGGCGAATTCCAGGACCCATTACGAGAGGGCGCAGACTTCATAACTTCTTCAACTCACAAAACTTTCCCAGGGCCACAAGGCGGCGTCATAATGGGAAGCCCAACCAATCCAGCTCTAGAAAAAGCAGTGAAAAAAATCCAATTCGCCATTTTCCCACTTAGCACTTCAAGCACCCACCTCGGCAGGCTACCAGCGCTCGGCATAGCCGCCTTGGAGATGAAGCTTTTCGGCGCTGAACTAGCAAGACAAACAGTAAAGAACGCTCAGACAGCAGGACAATACCTGTACGAAAACGACGTTAAAGTTCTAGCGGAGAAAAAAGGCTTCACTAAATCTCACCAAATCGCGGTTGATGTTCGCAGTTTTGGCGGCGGCAAAAAGATTGCCAAAGACCTCGAGGATGCAAATATAATCCTCAACAAGAACCTTTTGCCCTACGATGATCAAGGCAGCAAGGATGACCCTTCAGGGTTAAGAATCGGGTTCCAAGACATAACTCGCCGAGGCTTCAAGGAAAGCGACATTAAACACTTATGCAACCTCATACTCGACGTGATAAAGTGCAAACGCAAACCCGCCCAGGTTAAGGAGGACGTTTTATCCTTAAAGAAAGGATTCAACCAAGTGAAATACGGCTTCCAAAACATAGAGGACGCATTAAATTGCATCAAAAACGCTTCAGGTTAACCGTCAATATCTTTCTGAATAATCACTTGATCAAGAATCTTCTAAAAGTTTAGATTAAGCCTAAATATTAATAAACTAACATTCTACTCTTGAAAGCTGGAAATTGCTATGGTAGACCTTTTCTTAATTTACGTTGCCATAACAGCAGCAGTCTTTGTAGTAGTCTTCATGTTGCTTCCAAGGTATGGACCACACACCATATCGAGGTTAACGTGCCCAAATTGCAAGAAAAAATTTAATTATCATTGGCTTCCAGGAGCCAGTTTCATTTCGCTGTATCATGGGAACACACGACGACTGCATTGCCCTTACTGCCATACATTATCAACCTTTAACATTGCATCCACCAGAATAACCAAGCAGCAAGCCAGCACCTTAAAAAAAAAGGTTTAAGCATGCCGAAATGAAAATAAAATCTCAGTTTTTCAGAACATTTAATATTCTTGGTTGACAATCAACTTAAATCTGAAACCTTGATTTAACAACAAAAAGGAGTTTGCTGGAATGAAGGTACTGTTGAACGATGGCTTAGAAAAAGAAGGATTGAAACTCTTCCAAGACGCCGGCATAGAGACAGACACTCAAAAAAGAGACTTAAAAAAGCTAATTGCAGAAGTAGGGCAGTTTGACGCGTTAATTGTACGAAGCACCACAAAAGTAACCAGGGAAGTAATCGAAGCAGGCGCAGGAGGAAAACTCAAAATCATTGGAAGAGCAGGAGTAGGCTACGATAACATTGATATTGAAGCAGCCTCAGAAAACGGCATAATCGTAAAATCTGCCCCATACGGTAGCACCAATTCAGTAGCGGAGTTAACCATCGGTTTAATGTTAAGCATCTCAAGAAACACTCCTCAAGCCCATCATTCACTAAAAAATGGCGTCTGGAAAAAAGGGAAGTTCAAAGGAACTGAGTTGTCTTACAAAACGTTGGGAATTTTAGGCTGTGGAAGAATCGGGCAAAGGCTGGCAGAAATTGCACGCCGCGGCTTTGACATGGAAGTAATCGGTTATGACATAAAGCCATGCCTTGAAGCGAGCGTAAAATTCATGACAAAACAAGAAGTTCTAGCCAAAGCCGATTATGTTAGCATTCACACAGGCGGGAAAGACCAAGTTGTAGG
>Ga0187784_10005236_pt1 | contig 10497 bp, 9 predicted proteins | sample 1015_SJ02_MP15_2_FD_132964 | JGI IMG/M metagenome (GOLD analysis project Ga0187784, IMG submission 132964) | Tropical peat soil microbial communities from peatlands in Department of Meta, Colombia - 1015_SJ02_MP15_20_MG | ecosystem: Environmental > Terrestrial > Soil > Wetlands > Peat | place... | reverse complement strand
GCCGCCTCCATCTCGACCGCCAGCAGGCCCCTGCGCGCCATGGCCGCGATCGTTTCCGCGGTCTCGCGGAACGGCGCGTCGGTCGTCCAGGTGGCGCCGCGCTCGACCGGCACGCGCAAATGAGCGAACGCGCCGTCCATGCGCGCGAGCAGCGTCGCCTCGACGTGGCTGAATTCCTCCGGCGGCAAATAGTGGTAGCTCGTGCCCTCGTCGCGCAGCGCCTTGTCGATGAGCACGAAATAGGGCGGGGGCTTGAGCGGCGCGAGCTGTCCGGCCGAGGTCATGCTGATCAGCAGCCGGCATCCCGACGCGAATAATTGCTCGGCGACGAGCACGGCGAAGGGAGCGCCCACGGCGCAGCCGACAAGGCCGAGTTCGAGCGCGCCGTCCGCGCAGCGGTAAAGGTCGGTGTGATAGCAGGCCCAGCCGGCGTCGCGCCGGGCACGGCCGGCACGCGCGAGCTGCCGCACGATGTCGCCGTCCGGATCGAGCACGCAGACCGCGGGCACTTGCGCCGGCGCGATCCCTTTCTGACGCCGGGCTTCCCGCAGCAGCCCCTCCGGCGTGAAGGCGGATGCCTGCCGGTAGTGGTTGCGCTCCAGGATGGGCGGAACGACGGGCTGCTTCAAATCGGTCACGCGGCGACCTCTTCCCGGTTCTTCCGGAATATGCCGGGTCGCAAGGAGGAGGGGAACCCGCACGGCAACGTGCCGTCGGACTGCTTCGCGCGCAGTCAAATAACCAGCGCGACGCCCGAGATCAGCAGCAGGATGAGTACCGCCTTGCGGAAGGCGGCGTCGTCGAGGCGGCGGTAGAGCCTGAAGCCGAGCCACGTCCCGGCCGCCAGCGCCGGCAGGCCGATGAGGAAAAGCATCACCGTCTCGCCGGAAAGGGCGCCCTTCGCGCCGAGCCAGGCGGCGCTCATGGCGAAGATCGCGAGCGCGGCCGGCTGGAACACCGCGCGCTGCTCGTCCTTCGGCCACCCGCGCAGGCCGCACCAGATCGTGACGAGAATGCCGGCAAGCCCGGTGACGCCGCCGAGCACGCCGTTGAGGAAGCCGACGGCTGCGTCGGCGGCGGCGCCTCCGCGCGCCATCGGCGCGAGCGCCGGCCGCAGCAACGCATAGGCGCTGTAGAGGATCAGAAACACGCCGGTGCCGGCGCGCACGCTGGCCGGATCGGCCCAACCGAGCACGGCGACGCCGGCGGGGACGCCGAACGCCGCGCCGAGGATGAAGGGCCACAGCCGGCGCCAGTCGAGCGCGCGGCGCATACGACTGACCGCATAGCCCTGCACGACCAGGCCGAACGCGATGATGAGCGTCGCGGTCTTGATCGGCGTCAGGATATGCAGCCACAGCGCGTCCGCGACCAGTCCGAAGGCGAAGCCGGTAGCGCCGGCGATCAACGCGCCGGCGAAGGCGGCGAGAAGAAAAATCGCGATGGTGAGAAGCGACCCGTCCATGTGCCCGCCCAGGCGGGATTGTTCTTCGAATCATCGCCGCAAACAACCGGCGGCAAATCGTGCGTAGCCCGCATTTCGCTGCGCTGCGTGCGGGCTACGGGTTAATGGCGCGGCCCAATTTTCGGCAGAATCGACCGTTAGCCTCTTCATCATTCGATCATTGATTCGCATAACAATGTCCGCGCTTGCATTGAAGCGCCAGCACTAGCAGGGGGTTCGATCGTCCTGGGCTGGCTCGAACGAGCCGCGATTGCCATGGCAACCGCGGAAGCCGAAGGCTCGTCGATCGTCCGCCTTCCCCTTGGGCGCGATCGATGCGGCATGCGATGAGGACAACGCGTGGCACTCAAAGACGACGGCGTCGGCCATAAAGAGGGGACCATCAGGCGCAAGCAGGCCGTGAACATGCTCGGCATGAGCGACACCGAGTTCGCGCTGCGGCTGATCTGGGATGCCGCGTTCCCGAAGGCGCTCGCAAACGGAGCCTTTCGCGAGGCAGACGTTGTCGCCTGGAAGAATGGCCAGCGCACCGGCGGAGCGAAGAAATAATCGGGCGATTCAAGCGTCCTGAAGCGCGCGCGGGCAGCGCCGATCTTGTTGCGCGTGGGCTTGAATCACTCCGGCCGGACAAATTCACCCAACAGATTCGCTTTGCTTTCCGAACCAGTGCGAATGCCGCGGCGAGCCGCAAAGTTGTCCTCGCGCGGTCCTAGAAATGACCGCACCGCAAGTCATCCTGCATGCGGCTGGGCGATGCGAAGATGGTGCCCGTGTCGTGTAGCGTAGCGTTGCGTACCGATGGCTTTCGCGCGTCGCCCGCACGGGCAAAGCCGCGCGCGTCGGCGCTCTCGCGCATCGTCGCGGTTGCGTGTTGGGCCCAGGCGCTCGCCGGATGCGCCGCCGGGTTGGCCGCCCCGTCGGCCCAGCCAATTGCAATGCCCGTGCCCGCCCGCGCGCTCCTCGCCGCTCCGCCGAAGCCCGACTGCACCTTCCATGAAACCGGGCTTGGCGACACCGTGTCCGACGCCGCTCAGGCGGCACGGCAAAAGCTCGAGTACGAGCGGGAGTGCTATCGGCGCGCGGAGATGCAGATGCGCGCGCGCGTGCGGCGACTGCAAGCTTTGATCGCCGCGGGAATGAAGCCCGCCGCGGGCGCACGGTGTGGCGGCGGCTTGTTGCGCCTGTGGTAACGCGCAGCCCGGATGCGCGCGCAGCGCGATATCCCGGGGTGTGGCCGAACGGTCACGCCGTCGGGAAATTGCTTGGCCGGCGGCGCCGGCCGCCTTGACTGCGCCGCGCGATGCCCTAGCCTCGATGTAATGTTATAGTATAACACTTGCCCGACCGACACGAGTGGCAGGGATGCGCGCATTGCGGTCGATCAGGCGCTTCGGCGCGGGCCTCGGGCTCTTCGCGCTGCTGCTGCAATTGACGCTGGCATTCGGGCACGTGCACCCCGAGGACCTGCTCGGCGCCTCTGCCGCCGGCCCGGGCGAAGAGATCGCCGGCACGGCGCAGCCAGCGGGCGCGGACCACAATCGCCACACGCCCGGAGCGCCGCACGACGACTGCCCGATCTGCGCCGTCATGCATCTCGCCGGCACGATCGTGTTGCCGGAAGCGCCCGCGCTCGCGTTGCCGGCTCAATTCACCATCGTGACTTTCGCCGCCGACAATTTCGCCACGACGGTCATTCCGCGCCGTCTGCCGTTCCAGACCCGCGCGCCGCCCACCGCCTGACATCGACGCGTGCGGATCGCCGGTTCTCCTCCGCGGAGGAACCGGAGCGATCGCCTGCGGCATCGAATGTCAGGGGGCTGAAGTGAGTACGCGCGCGCATCTTATTTTCGTTACCGGTAATTTCGTGCTGGCTGCGATCTGTTTCGTGCTGTTCGCGGCCGGCGAGCTTGCGTTCGCACAAACAGCGCTGCCGGAGATCGACGTGGAGAAACCCAAGCAGGCGCAGAAGCGCGCGGCCCCCGCAAAGAAGCAGGCAACGCGGCGGCCAGCCGGCCCGTCCCCCGCGGCCGCTCCGGCCGGGCCCTCGCCGCAGCAGCGCGCGGTCGAAGCCGCCGCGGCCAAGGCGAATACCTTCGATCAGGCGCGCAGCAATCTCTACACAACCATCGGCACCACGTCCGCCACGATCACCCATGACACCATCGACGCGCTGCCCCAAGGCGACGCTGCACCGGTGGAGAAAGTGCTGCTGCAAGCGCCCGGCGTCTCGCAGGACAGCGCGGCGAGCGGGCTTCTGCACGTGCGCAACGACCACGCCAACGTGCAATACCGCATCAACGGCGTCATGCTGCCCGACGGCGTCACCGGCTTCGGCAGCATTTTTGAAACCGGCCTGGTCGGCAGCATTACGCTGGTGACCGGCGCGCTGCCGGCGGAGTTCGGCCTGCGCACGGTCGGCCTGGTCGACATCACCACCCGGACCGACGCCTTCAACAACAGCGGCCGCGCCGGCATTTACTTCGGGAGCAGGGGAACGGTTACGCCGAGCATCGAATACGGCGGCACCTTCGGCGCCAATTGCCCCGCCGCCGCGACGGCCGGCGCCAAGCAGCTTCCCTCGACCATGGACTGCTTTTCCGGCGTCCAATATTTTTTCACCGGCCGTTATCTGCGAACCACCGAGGGAATCGAGAATCCGACGCCGGCGCTCAACGCAATCCACGATTTTTCGACGCAGGAGAAAGGTTTCGCCTACATGTCGGCGTTCGTCGACCCCACCACGCGGGTGAGCCTGATCGCCGGAACTGCAATCAACAACTTCCAGATCCCCAACAACCCCGGCCAGCCGGTCGGGGTCATGGGAAACCCGCCGGTCACCAACGTGCTCGGCATCACCAACTTCAACTCGGCTGTGCTCAACGAAAATCAGTACGAGGTCACGCAGTACGGCGTGCTGGCGTTGCAGCGATCGACCGGCGATTTCGACGGGCAGCTGTCGTACTTCACCCGCTACAACTATCTTCACTACACCCCCGACCCGGTCGGCGACCTGCTGCTCAACGGCATCGCCTCGGACATCACCCGCCAGTCCTTCACCAACGGAGTTCAGGGCGACGCCGCGTATGTCGTCAATCCCGCCCACACGATTCGTGCCGGCTTCACCGTCAGCGGCGAACAGGTCTTCGTCGGCAACAAGTCGCTGGTCGAGCCGTGTACCATCTGCGACGGCTCCGATAACGGATCACCCGAATCGATCACCGATAACGTCTCGAAAACCGGCTGGCTGATGGGCGTTTATGCCCAGGACGCGTGGAAAATCACCGACAAGCTCACCATGAATGCCGGCCTGCGCTTCGATCAGATGTACCAATTTGTCGACGCCAATCAGCTCAGTCCCCGGTTGAGCTTCACCTTCAAGCCGGTTGAAGAAACGACCTTTCACGCAGGCTATGCGCGCTACTTCACGCCGCCGGTGCTGGTGGAGGCCGCGCCTGCCAACATTTCCTTGTTCAACAATACGACGGGTGCGCCGCCGGCCGGACAAGGCAACAGCCCGGTGCTGCCGGAGCGGTCGAACTATTTCGATGCCGGGATCGATCAAAAGATCCCGTTCGATTGCAGCTCGCTGATGGCCAAGGATTGTACGCTCCTCGAACTCGGGGTCGACGCCTACTACAAGCTCGCCACTGACCTCATCGACAACGGCAATTTCGGCCAGGCGCTGGTGCTCAGCGCCTTCAACTATGCGGAGGGAATCAACAAGGGCATCGAGTTCTCGCTGAAATTCAAGAGCGGCAATTTCCAGGCGTACGGCAATTTCGCGTGGGCCCAGCAGAAAGCTACCGATGTGGTCTCGAACCAATATCTGTTCGACAATACCACGCCGCTCGCCGATCTCGGCGGCTTGACGCTGTTTCAGTACATCCAGACCCACTGGATCTACACGGATCACACGCAGATCGTGACCGGCTCGGCCGGCGCGGTCTACTTGTTGTGCGGTCGGCCGGCATCCGCGAGCGAGGCATTCGGCAGTCCGTTCGGGGGCGACGGAGCATCGTTGTGCGGGACGAAGCTCAGCGGCAGCATGATCTACGGCAGTGGACTGCGCAGCGGCGATGCCAATACCGACCACGGGGCCCCTTACGCGCAGTTCAATGTCGGGATTGCGCGCGAGTTTCTGTTGCCCGACGACCCAAAGCCGGTGACGGTACGCTTCGACGTCGTCAACCTGTTCGACGAGGTCTACCAGCTTCGGAGCGGCACCGGCATCGGCGTGTTCGCGCCGCAATATGGGCCGCGCCGGGGCTTCTTCCTCGGCCTGTCGAAGAAATTGTGATGGCGATGCGGCGCGCGGACTCGACCGACGCGGGCGCGCACGGCCGCACTGCTTGCCGCAGTCGACCGCTGGTCCCATGCGTGCCGGCGGCGGATGTGCTAAAGGTCGCCGATCCGGTTTGCGTGTGAGTTGGAACGATGCGGTCGGTCGGCGTGCAAATTCTGCAAAGGGCAGGGGCTGTCGCGGCGCTCTGGCTCGCCGGCTTGAGCGGCGGTGCCTGGGCACAAACGCCCGAGGCGACGGCGCCGGACGTACCCGCCACGCTTCCCGACATGGGCGCGCTTTTGCCCCGCGACCTTTCGCCCTGGGGCATGTTCCTCAACGCCGACGTGATCGTGAAGGCGGTGATGGTCGGGCTTGCGCTCGCCTCGCTCATCACCTGGACGGTGGCGCTCGCCAAGGCGCTCGAAGTGACGATCGCAAGGCGCCGGCTGCGCCGCGGCTTGCAGGTGCTGGCGCAGGCGCCTTCGCTCGCCGATGCCGCGCGTCATCTCGACGAGGGGCATACCGCCGCAGGACTGATCGAGGCGACGCTGGCCGAGGTCAAGGCTTCCGCCGACGCCGCCGACAAGGAGGGCATTAAGGAACGCGTGGCGCTGCGCCTCTCGCGCATGGAGGCCGAGGCCGGCCGGCGCATGACGCGCGGCACCGGCGCGCTCGCCACGATCGGCGCCACCGCGCCCTTCGTCGGGCTGTTCGGCACCGTGTGGGGCATCATGAACAGCTTCATCGGCATCTCCAAGGCCCACACCACGAACCTCGCCGTGGTGGCGCCGGGGATCGCCGAGGCGCTGCTCGCGACCGCGCTCGGCCTGTTCGCCGCGATACCGGCGGTCGTCATCTACAACATATTCTCGCGCTCGATTGCGGCCTACCGCGCGCTCTACGGCGATTGCACCGCCGAGGTGCTGCGCCTGCTCAGCCGCGACCTCGACCGCGAGACCAGCCATGCGGCGAAGGGCCGCCGCGCCACCCTGGCGGCGGAGTGAGACATGGGCGTGCGGCTCGACCACGGCGACGCCGATCTGGAGGAGGCGCACGAAATCAACGTGACGCCGTTCATCGATGTGATGCTGGTGCTGCTGATCATCTTCATGATCGCGGCGCCGCTCGCGACCGTGGACATTTCCGTCGACCTGCCGTCATCGACCGCGCAAGCCCAGCCGCGCCCGGACCGCCCGCTGTTCCTCACGCTGAAGTCGGACCTCACGCTTGCGCTCGGCGACACGCCGCTGGCGCGCACCGACCTCGGCTTCGCGCTCGACCAGGCGACCGGCGGCGACAGGAGCCAGCGCGTGTATCTTCGCGCCGACAAGACGGTGCCGTACGGCGATCTCACCCAAGTCATGAATCTGCTGCGCGCGGCGGGCTACTTGAAGGTGGCGCTCGTCGCATTGGAAACGGATCGCTGATGACGCCGTTCGGCTCGCAATCCTTCCTCACCCGGCCGGAGCTCGTGCGCTGGTGCCTGTGCGCGGCCGTCGTGGTCGCGGCGCATGGGCTGGTGGTACTCGCGGTCGCGGGGCGCTCGGACGAGGAAGAAGTCGATTCCGGCGCGCCGGTGGTGACGATCGAGCTGGCGCCCCTCGCCGTCGCGCCGCCGACGCCGCCGCGCGACCTTGCGCCCGGGCCGCTGCTCGACACCGAGAGCCAGGAGCGCGTGGCCGAGGAGGCGCCGGTCCAGCCGCAAAAACCGGAGAAGGAAAAAGAGAAGGAAAAGGTCGTTGAGGTGCCGCCGGCGGCTGACCCGGAGGTTGCCATGCCCAAGCCGGAACCGATGGCGGAGGAGGGGCCGATCGAGGATAAGCCGGCACCCGTCGTCGCTCTGGCAGCGCCGGTTCCGACCGCCCCGCAGAGCGCACCGGCGCCGGCCGAGCGCGCGGCCGCGCCCGCGGTTGCGCCGGCAGAGCGTGCGACCTCGTCGGCAATCGCGAGCTGGGAACGGCTGCTGGTCGCGCAACTCGAGCGCCACAAGCGTTACCCGCCTCAAGCGCACGGGAAGGTCGGCGAGGCGCGGCTCGAGTTCAGTATGGATCGCGCCGGCAAGGTGCTCGCGAGCCGCATCGTACGCAGCTCGGGTAACGAGGCGCTCGACCAGGAGGCGCTTGCCCTGCTCAGGCGCGCGGCGCCGTTGCCACCGCCCCCGGCGGGGCTGCCCGACGACCGCCTCTCGTTCGTCGTACCGATCCGCTACCACTGAAATCAGTGATCAGGAATCAGTGGCCAGTGATCAGAAACAAGCTCTCCGGATCTGGTCACCGATTACTGGTCACTGGTGACTGGCTTCACCACGCCGCGATTGCCACCACCACCGCCAGCGGAGCCAGCACGATCCCGAGGTAGGCCCAGGTGCGATAGGCCTGGGCGTCCTTGGGCGGCCGGAACAATTGCACAAGCATGCCGATTGCCACGGCCATGCCGAGCACCAGCCGGACAAGGTCGCCGGGCGTTTCGTAGGCGGACCAAATGGTTTCGCTCTGGGGGGCGCTGACGCGAATCGCCAGCGCGATGAGCGTGCCGAGGAAAACCGCCCGCAGGATCAGCGCCGCGGCGCGCAAAAGCAGCGGAACTTTGGACTTCCCGGGTGCGGCGTCACGATTGGCTGCCATCCCGGGGGTGTCTACGAGGGGGGTATTCATTGCGTTCCCTCGCCGTGTCTATGGTTTTTGCAACGGGGCCCGTCGGGCGGGCACCGTTATAGAAATACTATAGTGACTCGATGGCGAAATGTCTGCCCGTCCATAAAAATAAAGTATCCGGATTGTGCGCCGCACAAGGCCCGGCAGCAGGGGCGCGCAAGCGGCCCTCACGTTGCAGAAGCGGAATGGCACGATCAGTAGCGCGCGACCACCGGACCTCCCCAATTGAACAGGTAGTTGATGCCGAGCTTGATCGATTGGATGTTGTTGGGGCCGGTGGTGAAGGTGTCGCCGGCAACGATCGGCGCGGCCGCCGGCACCGTGAAGGTCTGGCTGCCCAAGTTCAAGTAACTGTACTCGAGCTTGACCGTCCAACTGTAGGCGAAGGCCCACTCGACGCCTGCGCCCACCAGCCAGCCGCTCTGGTTGAAGCCGTTGAAGCTGACCGCGCCGCCGCTCGTCGGGTCGGAGAAGGCGAGGCCGCTGTTGCCGACCCACCCCCAGCCGGCCTTGCCGTAGTAGAGCGTGCGATCGAAGGCGAAACCGAACCGGGCGGCGACCGTCGCCATCCAGGTATTGTTGGACACCACCTGGAGGGTGTCTCCTGCCGCGACGCCGTTGGCAGTGACGGGCGCAAGAAGCGTAAGGGCGGCATTGCCGTTGTTGTTGGCGAAATATTCCGCTTCGCCCTCGATCCCCCCGACGAAGCTTCCGATCTGGTAGTTGAAGCCAAGCTGGCCGCCGCCGATGAAGTTGTCGACGCCGGTGCTCACGAACCCCGCCGTGAAGGCAGGATCGCTCAAAGTCCAGTTGTTCGACGCCCAGGCGCCGCCGAGATTGCCGCCCAGGTAGAACCCGGTCCAGTTGAACGCCGAGTCGTAGACCGGTGCCTTTGCAGGTAGCGGCGTCGCCGGCAGGCCGGCGGCATCCCACTTCGCCCGCAGCCCGGCGTAAACGGCGAACGGCATGCCGGGCACCAGGGTGCGCGGATCGGTCAGGTTGAGATAGGGAAACGAGTCGGTCTGGAAGAACAGGCCGTAGAGATAATAGTGTTGGTTGAACAGGTTCTGCACCAGCCCGAACACCTCAATGTTTTTGTTTACTTGGTACGACGTGTGCGCGTTGACCGTCCAGTAGGCCGGGATCTGGGGATTCTGGTTCGTATCGTCCCCGAACAGATACTGGCTGCCGACCACGTTGAGGTCGGCTCCGATCTTCCACTTGTCGGTCACCGCATATTCGGCGCCGGCCTTGAAGCGATACTGCGGTATTGCCGGAATATGATCGCCGGGGAGGACAAGGATATTGCCGTTGGCGTCGGCCACCGGGTTGTTGGGCGAAGAGATCAGCTCCACGCTCTGGAAGGTGGCGTCGATGAAGGTGAAGTTGGCATAAGTCGTCCAGCGCTCCTGCTTGTAATTCACGCTCGCCTCGATGCCCTCGCGCAGGGTGGTGCCGGCGTTCTGGAAGTAACCATGCCCCGGCAGCGGGCTTGCCACCATGATGATGTCGTTGTCGCTCAGCGTGTGGAATCCGCCGAGGCTCCAGTTCATCTGGCCGTTGCCGGGGCCGAAATCGAATTTGCCGCGAATGCCCGCCTCCAGGGTGTGGCCGACCACCTGTTTCAAGGTCGGATCCGCCACCAGGAAACTGTCGATCAGGCAGGGACGGATCGGATCGGAGCAGGCAAGTTCGAGCGGCGTGGGCGCGCGGTTCGACTCCGAATAGCCGCCGTAGACCGTGACGTTGGGCGCGACCTTGTAGGTCGCGCCGATCACCGGGTTGAACCGCATGAACTCGTCGAAGCCGTTGAGCGCGGTGCCCAGTTCGTCCTCCAGGGTGATCAGCGCGAGGTTGTAGCGCCCCCCCGCGGTGATCGAGAGACGGGAGCTGAGGTCGAAGGTGTCGGTTGCGTAAACGCCGAGATAGGTGGTGTAGGCGTGCAGGCTCACCGGCGCATCGTCGCCGGAGGGCTGGTCGATGATCACGCCGGTGCCGTAGACGAAGGGAAACTGGTTGGGGTTGATCGTTCCCAGCTCGCCGTTGCTGGTGAACTGGACGATGCCATGGTCGAGGCTCGTGCCGACGACCAAATG
>Ga0187784_10005233_pt1 | contig 10500 bp, 6 predicted proteins | sample 1015_SJ02_MP15_2_FD_132964 | JGI IMG/M metagenome (GOLD analysis project Ga0187784, IMG submission 132964) | Tropical peat soil microbial communities from peatlands in Department of Meta, Colombia - 1015_SJ02_MP15_20_MG | ecosystem: Environmental > Terrestrial > Soil > Wetlands > Peat | place... | reverse complement strand
GAAGGCGGCACTACAGGAGAAACTGGCTGCGCTGAAGCAGGCGATGGCCGCGAACCAAGTGTCGTTACAGCAATACACGTGGACCGCGCATACCGAGGTCAGCTTGAAAGGGGAAGTGAAAAACCAGAAGGATGAGCTGTGCCGCTACGGTTCAGACGGGAAGGTAGTGAAGACCCCTACAGGAACGCCTCCGCCGCAGAAGGAGATGCATGGGGTAAAGAAAAGGGTAGTGGAGAAGAAAGTGGGTGAGATGCAGGATTACATGGAGCGGGCGGGGGCGCTGATCCAGCACTACGTACCGCCGACCCCGGAGAAGATGCAGGAAGTTTTCCAAGCAGGGAAGGCGCAATTGAGCAAGAGCGATGGCGGAATAGCTGAGCTGGTCTTCAAGGATTACTACAAGTCGGGAGATGCCTTGACGCTTGGTTTTGATACTGCGGCGAAGAAGCTGACGAAAGTGAATGTCGATTCCTACCTAGATGACGTGAAGGATAAAGTGACGCTGGACGTGAGCTTTCAGACGCTGCCGGACGGGACGAACTACGTGGGCAAGACGCACCTTCGGGCGGACGCTAAGCAGATCGATGTTAACGTGGTAAACCGAGATTACAAGAAGTAATCAACCACATAGGTCACACACAACTATTAGAGGTGGCGGGTTGGGTCAGGTGTGTCAACTCGCTCGTCTTCCCACTGTGGGTGTTTCTGCTCAGCACCGCGGTACTGCTTGAGAACCGGTCCAGAGATACCGAATATTAATGGTGACTTGGAGTTCAGGGGGACGGGATGATCCCCGCGGCTTCCAAGAGCGCCCGCACATCGGCACGCGCAAACGGTGTCGCTCGTGCGCCCTAAGATCGCAGTGCACCAGTGCTGCCTTTGGTTGCCTTATCATCCATCGGGACGAACCAGCCCGGCGGCATGCACGGGGGTTGGCCAACACCCCGAGTTCACCAAGGCACAGCGACAAAGGAAGAAGGTGCAGGCGTTATTCGCAGAACTCAAGAATCAGATCGGGCTGCGCCGCTTGCGCTTGTGGAGATTGTCGAATTCCGACGTAGTGACGGTGTACTCGGGTTGCGCCGGCAGAATGGTTGCGATTTCCTTTTTGCGAAGCCTCGATGCGATCCGGTGTCTGTGGATGACTGGCGAATGTCTTGTCCATCGGCTCCGCCAGCCTACCCCGTTTTCATAGCCCGTTGTGTTCGAACGAGCATGCAGAACTCATCTCATCTGATTGCGCCAACTCACCGGTGCCCACTATGACAGAATCAGAAACGCCTTTAGTTCGAGGAAAGGTTCTTCGGTAGCAGCCCATCCTTCTCCATTTGCTTCGGAACTTCTTTCACCAGGCCGTCCGCGACCTTCTTGGCTGACTTCGGATTGAACGACTCGCTCACCCCGGTCCAAACCAGGTCGCCATCCCGCTTGCTAGTCGCGTAAACGTTGGTCTCGACGATGACTTTAGTATCTTCCCGCTCATATCCCGGATCGTAAATAACCGGATACACTGCGCCCAAGTAGCCGTAGAAAGAGTAGTAATAGGGAAACGGGGCTATGTAAGTCGAGCTCGGTATCGAGGTCACTTTCTTGTCGACCTTCAACAGGCGGGAGACGACTACCGCATCGATGTGATTGTCGCGAATCTGCGCACGCAGGGAGTCAATATCGGGTTTGGCCTTAGGGTCTGGGCGCAGCAGGATTTGGTTACCGGGAATTGTCTCGAGACCTGGACGAGCAATCTTGGCGGCCATTTCGTCTTCGAAGTCGGCACGTACTTCCAGGTTCTGAGCGACGCCGATGACCAGAACCTTGTGGAACGCCTGTCCTTCGTACTTGGGATTGAACCAAGTTGTGACCAACTTAATCGACTTGGCACTGACGGCAGTGAGGACAGTCAACAGGAAGATGCTAAGAAGAATCAAGCGAGAGAACGGGCTACGCGCGAAGAGAGAGGATACCATGGGTTCATCCGGCCGCAGAGAAATACGCTTGCCGAGGCATTGTGCGCCCGGTATGGGATTCACGCAAGGGGGAAGTCACTCCAGTTGATGAAGTATCGCGCCCTGCTGCCAGTCTTCATACGCTGTCCTTCGAATGGAAGGCTTATAATCGCGTTTCTTATTCCTGCTGGAATCCCAGTCGAACTTAAAGGGACTCAAGCGTGGATCGTAGTGCCGCGACTCGGCCGCGAATCTTTCCATGACCGCCCGATGGGTTTTTGGGGGTACTAGGAGCGATTTCGGCGTGTGGCCAAATTGAGCCCAACGCCAGATCCTCTCTGGCGTGGAGCAGTCCTATGCAGCCTCACAGCGTGAAACTTGCGGTTAGCAACTTACGGCGGACCGAGGTGACCAACGCTGTCAGAAGAGACAGGGGGCGTTCGAGCTGCAACCGACTAGCATGGTCTGTAACTGCGTCGGGTGTACTTACTTCCCATCGAAGGCGTCTGCCTGCCGCTTCAAGCGCGAACCAGTGAGAGGCAAAGATGGAATATTGCTGGCTTCACAGGAAGACTTGTCTCTTCATTCTGCCGCTATGTTTGAGCGCAGCTCTTTTTCTAAACGCACAAACCGAAGAGTTGCCTGACGCTCCAAGTGCTCTGGGGAACGCGCAACTCGCGCCCGCCAAAAACACTAATAACAGCCAAAACGTTGATTGGGATTGGCCCCGCGAGGCTGACTTGGGCGAGGAAAGGCTTCTGATGTATCAGCCTCAACTCGAGAGCTGGCATGACGACGAGATCAAACTCTATGCGGCGCTTTCCGTCGAGAACAAGAACGACAAACAGCTGCATTACGGAGTGGTCTGGTTCACCGGCCGCACGGAAGTGGACAAGGTCAATCGCAGGGTGACTCTCGACAACTTCCAGATCACGAAGCTCACTTTTCCTGCGTTGGAATCGAAAGAATCCGGGTACAAAGAATTCCTGACGGCCCGGGTGCGGGGCAAGTCGAGGGTCATCGCGCTGGACAGGCTGGAAGCGGAATTGGCGGCCCTGATGGACGAGCCCGACGTGAAGGGACTGCCGGTGAAGAATGATCCACCGCCGGTCATCTTTACGACCAAGCCTGCCATGCTTGTGATGATCGATGGGCCTCCGAAGTTCCGCGACGTCGGGGGAACGTCGTTGCAGAAGGTCCTCAATTCTCAGGCCTTGATTCTGCTCGATGCCGGGAAAGGGAAGTACTACCTGAATGTGATGGATGGCTGGTTAGAAGCGTCCACGTTGAATGGTCCGTGGTCTTACCTGTCGAAGATTCCCGACGACATGAAGGAGATCACGAAAGGGATACGGGAGCGGCAGCAAGAGAATGCCACCGAGGGAAGCGCTTCACCTTCCCTCAAACAGGCGAACAAGGAAGGGAAGATTCCGGTGATCTACGTGAGTTTGGTTCCAGCTGAGTTGCTGACGACGGAGGGCGCGCCAGACTTTGAGATTATTCCCGAATCGAAGCTGGAATATGTCAAGAACACGACCGCCAATATTTTTCGCGATCCTTCCACGCTGAATTACTACATCCTTGTGGCCGGACGATGGTTCCAGTCAGAGTCGCTGGAGAATGGTGCTTGGGAATTTGTGAACGGCAAGGACCTGCCAACCGGATTTGCCACAATTCCAGAGGACAGTCCAAAGGCTGGTGTTCTTGCATCGGTGCCAGGAACGGCTCCAGCTGAAGAAGCGCTGACCGCGAATTCAATTCCGCAGACGGCGACAATTACCCGAAACGAAGCGCATTGCGAAGTGAAGTATGACGGGACGCCCGAATTCAGGGGAATTGAGGGCACCGCACTACAGTACGCGGTGAATACTGCCACACCGGTCATCCAGCTTGACGATCGCAGTTTCTACGTCGTGGAAAATGCAGTGTGGTTTGTGGGACCGAGTCCTACAGGACCTTGGGAAGTGGCGACGTCAGTTCCGGCTGCGATTTATACGATTCCGCCGAGTTCCCCGTTGCACTACATCACTTATGTGAAAGTCTATCGATCCACGCCGGAAGTGGTTTATGTCGGATACACGCCCGGCTACTACGGCACTGTGGTGTCTTCCACGACTACGACCGTGGTGTATGGTACGGGCTATTACTATCCACCCTACATCGGCACGTACTGGTACGGAGCTCCCTATACGTACGGAGTCGGTGTCGCCACAACTTGGAATTCGGGAACAGGATGGAGCCTGACTATTGGGGTTGGTTATAGCTCCGGTTACCCTTACTACTATCCTTACTACTACCCTTGGTGGGGGCCATGGGGCTACTACGGCCCTTGTTGCTGGGGACCTGCGTGGGGTTATGGATATGGAGGCTTTGCCAGCACCAACGTTTATGGCCGCTGGGGCAATACCGCATATCAGCACACGCAAGCCGCTTGGGCAAATCCTTATACAGGGAACTACGGTGCCGGAACTCGCACTGCTTTTCAAAACACGCAACGTGGTACGGTGGGAGTCGCCGGGCGTGGAACCAATACGAACATCTACACGGGAAACGCCGTTGCGGGCCGAAGGGCCGCCGCCTACGATCCGAAAACAGGAATTGTAGCAGCTGGTGGTGCAGGATACGCGGGCAACATCTACACCAGGCAAGGAGTTGCCGGTCGAGGTGGTGCTGCCTACAACAGCAATACCGGAGGCGGTATCGCAGCAGGCGGCAACAATCTCTATGCCGGCAAGGACGGAAGCGTCTATCGATATGACCGGCAATCCGGCAATTGGACGCAGAATACCGGTAATGGATGGCAGTCCGTAGATCGGCCGCAACGCAGTCTTCAGCAACAGCAACAGGCGCGATCCATCGGTCAGCAACGCACTCAGAACTTCAGCGGTGCAATGAGCCGCGGCGCTGGAGCCGGGCGCCGACGGTAGCCAGGAACCTTTGGCGCTTCGCGACGAACGCTGGTTTAGCCTGTTTGCGTCGAGCGCGGATCCTATTTCGGTAGATAATTCTGTAAATCCGGTGTCACCCAGCCAGGACGTGCGCCTCTCGACGGCATGCGTGAGAAGGTGCTGAAATAGTTGAGGTGATTCGTCCAATGTGACGCTCACTTCATTAAAACCAGTCGGCTTATTCGTCAGGTCTTGCGGTCACGCCATGTGACTGCGCCGGGGTTAGCTTTCCGAGTGGATTCAGCAGCGTCAGAGTCCAACCAGACCACATAAGCAAGATATAGTCTCGGAGCTGAAATTTGCCAGGAAGAAATTACTCACTGCGGCTGCCGACGTTGGCGGCCACCATGGTATAGCCATCCTGCTCGAAACATGCTTGGCTGACAAGCTCGCCTTTGTCGAACGCAATCGCCGACTCATACGGTGCATCGCGAAGCGAGAGTTGCCTAGCGTCTCGCCGCTTAGGCACTAAAGGCACCAAGCCAAGCCATCCGCATTGATCCATTTCCGCACGGATCGGTGCGGATGGCTCTTGTCCTAACGTCAGCGCTACCCACTACGCATGCGTTCAGGTGATGGGTACTGAGCTGTCACTTTTGTCAGTGGGCACTGCAAATGAATTTCTCTACCCTGCCGTGGACAGGTGCAACAAAGAGCAACACGTGACTCGGGACGTGGCACCTCGGAGCCGGGCGTGGTCGCCAATACTTGAGCCTGCCCTATCAAAGATTCAGAGGAGACAGACAATGCAGAAGAAGGGTCTTTCAACCGTCCTGGTTATCGTCAGCATACTGTTCATGTGCGACGTATCGATGTTCGCTCAGGCGCCAGCAGGGCAGAGCGTTTCGGGGGAGTCCCACAACCGAATAATGTTAGGGACCAAGACATCGAGATGTTACGTGCAGACTTACGCGCACAGCGGAAGCAAATCACCGCGCAAAACATGCCCCTTACCGCCGACGAGGCCACGAAGTTCTGGCCGATTTTTGACCAATACAGACAGGAAGCCATCAAGGCCAACGACGAGCGCTGGGCGCTGATCAAGGACTATGCAGATAACTACAACACCATGACCGATGCGCAGGCGCAGGACTACATCAAGCGATCGACGGCCGTTGACCAGCAACTGCTCGCGTTGCGAATGAAATATGTTCCGGTGTTTGAGAAGGTTATCTCAACCAAAAAGACTGCGTTGTGGTACCAAATCGATCGCCGTATCGACCTCCTGATCAATTTGCAGTTCTCCACGCAGATTCCGATGGTTGATGCCAGCAAGTAAGCCGAGGGGGCAAAGACAGTAGCCTGGCGTGCTCCCCGCAACACAGTCGTAGTAGCAATTGCCTACAAACTGGACGGTTTTGGGACCCACTTTCTCTGGGCTGGGCAATTTTCTGGGGTGGCTCTTGAAGTTAGTTTGCCATTCCGGCGGCGGTCAGAATCCGGTGGTATCTCAGCCGCACGACGTCATCCCTGCTGCCAGATCCTAATGGCACGCAGCATTTCCGTTTGAGTGGCCGCTGATGCCGGACAGGGACGTCAAACCCACAAGGGGTCTCCGACAGGGACGTTAGCGCAATTGAGTCTCCGAGCGTGCGCCTTTGGACTCTATTCGGCAGGCATCCAGGTTTTGTCAGGGTTGTACTCGGATATGGCAGTGGCGAGTTGTGCGGTATCAGGGCCTAGGTCCTTTTGGTAAACGATATCATCCTCATTGACGATGAAGGTCATGACACCGGAGTTGCGATACTCCGCTGGATACGCGAGGAAAGCAAATCCGCGAACAAGCTGGCCGTTCGCCACGTAATCGCGTGCCCCGCCTTTGGCTGCCGGTCCTTGCTTAGTTAAGATGCGATAGTAGTAGCCGTGAAACGGCGTCGTTTTACCTTCTTTCCTCGCGTAGCCTTCGTCAGCTGCACGCACGAGTAATGGGCCTATAGGGCTCGGGGGCTCGTTCTCGCCGCTCTTCCAGTAAAGCCCATCCCGCCTTCCTTCGTCACTGAAGAACTTTGCTGCGTAATGGATCGTCTTGTCAGTGTCGTGGAGAGTGGATGCATAGTCTCGCTGGGCGCCGACTAGGGCGTGCAATATCTCAATAGCATCATTCTCATTCGTGCCGACACGCCTGTAAAGAATCTCCTGCTTGCCAGTTTCCGAGTCGAAATACCAGCCGCCATTGCTGTTTTTCACCAACGGGATGGGCATCGGCCAGTTTTCAGCGCCAATGTAGAGCGTCACAGTCTGGTCAGGTTCCATAACGACCCGATGCATCTGATCGTACTTAGCAATGAAGTTCACAGCCATGTTCTTGTCAGCAACATCATCGCCGCTATGAAGGATTGGACCGGCGTTGGTGCCGAAGATCGCATTGATGGTCTGCATGTCATTGGACTTCACAGCATTGTAGAGAGCGAGTACAGCATCCCCGGGTGAAGCGAATGTCTTCTCGTTCCCTTGTTGCGCCATGGCCGAACCAATCAAGAGAAAGAGAAGGACCGTGAGTGGCAGGAGTTGATTCAAGGATGATGTTTTGAAAAAGTGCGCCAACGATTTCACGTTTGCATCCTCCGAGTTTGTTTTGGCCGGCACAGACGATCTCCTTACACTACCGACGTCTTCCGCCCCCTCCGCCTGCTCGCGCACCAGAACGTTCTCCTCCACTTCGTGCAGCAGAGCGGTCCCCCGAAGCTCCCGCGCCGCGGCTTTCCAGACTTTGCTGCCCCCGCGCGCTGTTGGTCCGCGTATTGCCTCCCTGACTGTAATTGCTAAACGCGGTGTTGCCTGGGCCTCGGTTGGCCTGATCACCGTAGCCGCGCTCGGGCTGTCGTTGGCTCTGATTGGGGTTGCCAAGTGCGCTGTTACCAGCGCTTCGGTTTGCCTGTTGGCCGTAGCCGCGATCCGGTTGCCGGCCTGCGGCTTGGACGGGCTGGTTCGACGGTCTGTTCTGCGCTCGGTTTTGTTGACTTAAATTCGATTGAGCCGCGCCCCGGTGCTGACCAAGATTGCCCTGATTTTCGTTTCGAAACTGCGGCTGGTTGCGTTGCTGGTTAAATTGCGGCGTGCTGTTGAAATTGTTCGTGCGATAACTGGCATTATTCAACTGGCCGCGGTTGACGTTATTGGCGTTAAGGTTACTCCGATTAATATTATTCGCATTGAGATTGTTGCGATTGATGTTGTTGAGGTTCGCATTATTGAGGTTGCGGTTGTAATAGTTGTTGCGATTCACGAAAGTATTCGAATTCGAAATATAGGTGTTGTGGTTGTACACGACGGTCGAGTTGTGCCAGCCACATCCCCATGAGTTCCAACCCCACCCGCAGCAGCCGCCACCACCGCTGATGGCAGCTCCAACCGCGACCCCTAATCCGAACGAAATCAGGCTGGTAGCCACCATTTCACCAGTCGAGTAGCCTGGATACGCAGGCACCGGAGCCCCATAGACTACAGTGGGGTTGTAGGTTGGTACATACACCACATCTGGCTGCGCCGGTTGAATGACAATGGTTTGAGGAGGAGGTTGCACCACGGTCACTTGCGGCTGTCCCGATGATGCCGGTGCAGGTACTGGCGGTGGCTGCTCGCCCTGCGGCTGCTTCTGCACGGAAATATTCTGCCGCTGGTTGCTCTTCAGATTGCCGGCGTCATAGGCGCGCTGACGCATCACCTGCACGGCATTCATCACGCTTTGCGGAATGTTGAAGTAAGCATCACCGAGCGCCGACGTCCACGACAGATTCGAGGCCATTTGTTGCAACACGTCTGGAAACTGTGTCAACCCCTTCACGCTGGCGTCCCATGACTGCTGATCCACGGTCTGCATCAGCTGTGCTCCCTTGAGACTCGCGTTCGTTTGCAGCCACTGATAGGCAGCCGTGATCTGGTCCGGATAAGTAGAGGCGGCGAGTACTTGCGCGAGCAAATTGTCTGGGAATAGCGCGATAGGAGCGACGAGTTGAGAGAGTTGATCTGCTGTCGGCATCGCGTAGGTTATCTCCGGTGCTTGCTCATGCTCGGCAGTCCTGCCCGATTCGGATGACTTCTTGCAAGCATCCAGGCCCACTGTAGTGATCACCAAAGTGGAAACGAGAAGGAGGGAGACAACCTGCTGTGAGTTCGGCATGGATCACCGATCGGTGCTGCTGATTAACCAGCATCTGTTTTTCACAAACAGACCTGTCATTCTCAGCAACGCAAAAGAAGGCCTCTACTACCTTTAATGGGTTAAGAACAGAAGTCAACTGGCAGTTGTGACAGCGCCGGTTTGCAGCGAAGAATCGAACCGCGTCAGGCAGACCATTGACTATGAAGGTCGAGAGCGTGTCGGCAGCATCCAGCGGAATATACTGCCCTGCTCGATGGCAGCTCCGTTGTCCAAACCACGTGCCTGCAACCTTCGAACAGGGACCACCTCGTCAACGGTGATGGCGTGCCAGGCCGAAATCTCGCCCACCCGCTTGGCGATCGAGGCTCCATCCATCTGCGTACTTGAGCAACCGAGGCGTTTCGGACTTCAGTTTGACGGGGTGAGAGCATAACGGGATGGAATATGCACCCCTTCAAGTCACGCTCGTACATTCATACCCTTTAATTCCCCACCAAGTCGCGAGCCAGATGTCGTTGCATGATGATCCGCGTCTCAGGGTTGTCGGTGATAGCGTTCCAGGGTGATCCACGTCACAGACAGCTTACGATACGGAGACTAGGCTTTTGATTGCTGCACTAACGGCCCCGTAAACCTCAATTTAACCAGATAGGATCACCAGTAAGGAGAGAATCATGCCAACAAAAGATCCAAAGGAAGTTTTTGTGATGCTGCTTAGTGATGTGCGGCAGAACACCGAAAGAGCCGCCAAAATCTATCAGGAAATGGGCCAGGTGGCTCAAGACCCCCAGATCAAGGAGGCTTTAGAAGCGCGGGCGTTCGTTTCCGAAAAAACCCTGGAAAAACTGGATCAATGTTTCAAGCTTATCGGTGAGCAGCCGGTGAAGCTCACTGGTCGTCTTCAGGAGATTTTTGTCGAGGATTTCCGCAAAGAACTGAATGAAATCCAATCTCCCGTCGCCAAACGCCTGTTCATTCTGGCAAAACTGAACCATCTCACTCACCTTCGCATTGGGGAGTATGTGGTCCTCACTGCGGCAGCTGATCTGGCCGGGCACCACGGAGTTGGAGTGCTCTTGGAAAGCTGCTTGGCAGACAAACTGGCGTTCGTGGAACGGAATCGGCGTCTGATCCGGAACATCGTCGAAGCTAAGGTCGCCGAGCGCAAGGCTGTCGAACGCGCCGCTTGAACCAGATCTCACATCAACCCATTTGACGGGCGCCGGTCTGGAACCACTGCAGACCGGTGCTTTTTTTCAAGAATTAGCTTGAAAAAAGATGGAGTTCCCTGCCGGGAGTTGGGAAGGCGATCGTGTTACAATGCAGCCGTTTTTGAGTCAAAAAAGTAGATTCCGAATCAAGGAACCCGCTCTCATGTTCTTTATTAGACACCGTCCTCGGATAATGTTGTTCGCAATCTTTTTCTTGGCATGTTCGCCCTGGGTTCGTGCTACAGATGATGATGGTGACCTCGACGCTTACAAGATTCGGCTTACCGGTCTTTGGT